>Ga0308168_1002124_pt1 | contig 16761 bp, 20 predicted proteins | sample PhyCR2_FD_202133 | JGI IMG/M metagenome (GOLD analysis project Ga0308168, IMG submission 202133) | Phyllosphere microbial communities from UC Gill Tract Community Farm, Albany, California, United States - DLSLRC.R2 | ecosystem: Host-associated > Plants > Phyllosphere > Unclassified | place: USA... | reverse complement strand
AACAATCGATGCACTTGACGATGCGTGTGGCCATCGCCGCCGCAGTGTTGACGCTGGCCGCTTGCGCCAGCGAGGAAAGGACCCCGGCCACGGCCGCAGTGGCGGTATCGCACAACGCCGTCGACAACGCTGTATCCGCTGGCGCGCCCGAGCTGGCACCACAGGAAATCAATGCGGCGCGCGACAAGATGATGCGTGCCAACCAGGCGCTGGCCGCCAAGGATTACAAGACGGCGCGCGAACTGGCGGTGCAGGCCCAGGCCGACGCCAAGCTGGCGCAGAGCAAGGCCGCCTCGGCCAAGGCGACCGCCGCCGCCGATGCCCTCAACCAGGACCTGCGCGTGCTGCGCCAGGAAGTCGACCGCGCCAACGGCGGCCAGTAAGTAGCCAGTAAGCCCCCTCTACGGTTCCGAACAACAAAAACAGAAAGGGAAGCACATGAAAGCGCATTTCACCCGTTCCTTGATGGTCGCCGGCAGCGTGTTCCTGGCGGCCTGCAGCTCGATGCCGACCACCACCGCCACCCTCGATGAGGCGCGCGCGGACTTCGTCGCGGCCAACAACAACTCGCAAGTCTCGACCAACGCACCACTGGAATTCCGCCAGGCCAGCGAGGCGCTGGACCGCGCCAACCAGGCCGCCGCCAAGCGCGAAAGCCTGGACACCATCGACCGCCTGGCCTATGTCGCCAAGCAGCGCATCGCCACCGCCCAGGAAGTCGCCAAGGCCAAGAGCGCCGAGGCCGAGATCGTGAATGCCGGCCGCGAGCGCGACCGCGTACAGCTCGAAGCCCGCACCGCCGAGGCCGAGCGCGCCAAGCGCGACGCCGCCGCCGCCCAGGCCCAGGTCGCCACTGCCCAGGCGCAAGCCGCCGATGCCCAGGCCCAGGCTCTGGCCGCCCAGCAGCAGGCCGCCCAGCTGGCCGAGCGCTCGTCGCGCCTGGAAGCCATCCTGGTCGAACTGCACGCCCAGAAGACCGAACGCGGCATGGTCGTCACCATCGGCGACGTGCTGTTCGCCACCGATCGCGCCGAGCTGACCGCCAACGGCGCCGCCACCGTGCGCAAGCTGGCCGAAGTGATGGCGCAGAACCCGGACCGTACGGTCCTGGTCGAAGGATTTACCGACAGCACCGGCACCGCGGCCCATAACAAGGACCTGTCCGAGCGTCGCGCGGCTTCCGTTGCCCAGGCCCTGACCGGCCTTGGCGTACCGCGCGAACGCGTTGCCATGCGCGGCTATGGCGAAGCCTATCCGGTCGCTTCCAACGATTCGGCCAACAACCGCCAGCTCAACCGCCGCGTGGAGATCGTGCTGTCGAACGAAGGTGCGGCGATTCCGCCGCGCGCAGCCCAGCGCTGACAGTTTTAATTCAATAAACAAGGACATCATCATGAACGAAACGAATTCCAACCTGGGCCACGGCTTCGACATCGCGGAAATCCGCCGCGCCGCCGCCAACCTCGAAGACGGCGCCGTCACCGAAGGCTATGCCGCCGACCGCGAGGCCGTGATCGCCATGCTGAACGCCGCCCTGGCCACCGAGCTGCTGTGCGTGCTGCGCTACAAGCGCCACTACTTCACCGTGAGCGGCCCCAACACCGGCCACATCAAGGCCGAGTTCCTCGAGCACGCCCAGCAAGAGCAGGACCACGCCGACCGTATCGCCGAGCGCATCGTCCAGCTGAACGGTTCGCCGAACTTCAATCCGGCCACCCTGACCCAGCGCAGCCACGCCGAGTACGACGATTCCGAGGACGTGCAGGCGATGGTGCGCGCCGACCTGATTGCCGAGCGCGTCGCGATCGAGTCCTACCGCCAGATGATCCAGGCGATCGGCGACAAGGACCCGACCACCAAGCACATGCTGATCGAGATCCTCGCCACCGAAGAGGAACACGCGGACGACATGAGCGACCTGCTGGCCTGATTCGACCGTATTTGCACCCCATAACCACCAACCCCACCAACAACAACAGGAGTACATCATGCTGAACAATATCCGTTCCACCGCCAACGAAGCCGCCGTCAACGGCAAGCTGGACGACGCCACCACCGACGTCAAGGCCCTGGTCAAGGACGCCCAGTCGCTGCTGACCGCGGCCGGCGCCCTGACCGGCACCAAGGCCGACGAGCTGCGCGAACGCGGCATGCAGATGCTCGACGCGGCCCTGGGCAAGGCCAGCAAGTACCAAGATCAAGCCAAGGTCAAAGGCAAGGAACTGGCGCACACAGCCGATGTCTATGTGAAGGACAATCCATGGCGCACCGTGGCCGTGGCCGCCGGCGTCGCGCTGCTGGTCGGTGTCGCATTAGGACGTAAATAATAACGAAGAGGGGCGGTAGCCATGGATAATCAAGAAAACGTCGTGCACAGCCCCGGTCTCTTCGGCGGAATCAGTGCCCTGGCCAAGAACCTGTTCGGACTGGTCGTCTCACGCGCGGAGCTTGCCGCGCTCGAAATGGCCGAGGTGCGCAATCACCTGATCGAACTGGTCACCATCTTCGCGGTGGCGGTCATGGCAACCTGGTTCGCGCTGGCCTATGGCACCGCGACGATCGTGGCGCTGGCCTGGGACGAAATGGGCTGGAAGATCTTGCTGGTCATGTTCCTCGTGTTCGCCGTCCTGACTGCCGTGCTGGTCATGAAGGGTATTTCGATGCTGAAGCAGGGCAAGCTGGCTTTCCCGGAAACCATGAAAGAACTGCGGAACGACCGCGACATGCTGAAGTAAACAGGAGAGCGATCCCATGCAAGCAAAAGACTATCACGTCAGTCCCGGCCACGAGGGTACGCCTGCAGAGCGCAAGCGCGCATTGCTGCGCGACGGCGAGTTCTACCGTGCCGGTGTGGCCCATGCGCGCGCCCAGATCAAGCATTCGGCACGTCCGGAAGTCATCTTCCACACCGCGCTCGATCACGCCACCTGGGTATTGCGCGCGCGCGCCGATGCACTGCTGAAACCCACCGGCACAAGTGTATCGGTGCTGGCGCCTTATGCCCTAACCGTGCTAGGCTTCATCCGTAAGCGCAAGCTCGGTAAGCAGGCGCTCGGTGTCGGTGCCGTGCTGGGTGCGCTCGGTTGGTATGTGCAGCGCAAACGCGCGCAGCAGACTTCCTACTGAGGCTATGCTGGTGCCAGCTTTGGTGCGTTGACAGTGATGTCAACGCGCTGCCGGCGCCGGCAACTGTATCTCGTTCCGCCGGGCCAGGCACCTGGTCCGGCGTTGTGCCTTTCGTCCTGGAGCATCTGCATGCGTGCAGCGGTCCAGGCCGGCAATGAATATGGTGGGGCTTGAGCGGCGTCGCAATCTCTGATTGGACGCCGTCTTTTTGTCTGCGCCGCCTGCACTTTCGCGCTGCGGCAGGCGGTTATTGCGAGGCGGCGGTGGCGGGGGTGGTAACGGTGGTCGTGGTCGTGGTCGTGACACCGCCCATATTCCTGGCTGCTTCCAGCTGGTCCGGCGCATTCTTCAGGTCATCCTGCCAGGTCTGGCGCGCCGTCTGAAGGCAGCTGCTGCGCTGCGCCGCCGGCCCCTTGCCGCAGGCGCGCCTGGCCTCGTCGTAGGCGGCGCCGATTTCCTTTTGCAGTGTTTTGAGCGCGGCTTGCCGGCTGGCGTCGTCCTGGTGCCAGCGCGCCGGATCGCCCGCCTGGATTTCCCTGGCTTGCTTGTGTGCCACGGCCGTGGCGACGGTGGTGTCATCCCGTGGCTGGTTTTGTGTCTGGTTTTGCGCTTGGTTTTGCGAATAAGCGGCGCCACACAGCATGAAGGCGCAGGCCAGCGCCAGGCCGTGTCCCCTCAAAGTGAACTGTCGCATGTTTCCTCCCTTGTCGATGCCCATGAAAAAGCCGGCGCTGGCGCCGGCTCCTTGTTCCGCGTCGCGGGTCAGTAGCGATACACGCGGCCGTCGACGATGCGCACGCGATTGCCCACGCGCAGGTCGTAGACATTGTCCTGGTTCACCGTGCGGTATTCGCCATTGTCCAGGCGGACATTGACCGAATACGAATTCGCGGATTCGGCATTGCGGTTCGATTCGACTTTGTTGCCGATCGCCGCGCCTGCCACGCCACCCGCGACCGTCGCCGCGGTGCGGCCGCCGCCACTGCCGACCTGGTTGCCGGCCAGTGCACCGACCAGGCCGCCTACAATGGCGCCGGCGCCGCTGGTACGGCCATCGCCGCCCGCCTGGATCGACTCGATCGTGCCGTAGCCCGCCGAGGCCGTGTTGTCATAGCCGCCGCGGTAGCCGTCGTTACTGCCATAGTAGGGCTGGGAGTTATTGCTGGCGCAGCCGCCGAGCAGGGCAGCAGTGGTCAACAGCACGGCAAGGGGTCGAATAGCTTTCATGACTTGTTCTCCTGGCAAAGATATGAGGCCAGCTTAGGCAATGGGCTGTACAGGGTCTGTGCGATGGCGCACCGTATTTATGTGCACCTGGGCCATAGACTTTTGTCATGTCCAAACACCATCTTTTCTTTATGTTCGGCACCGTACAGATAGCATCGTTACAGCAGAGTAAAACGTCAACCAGAGCCAAGAAGAAAGAATAAGGAAGCGTATGCGAACACCCCACATGGTCCTGCTGCTCGGCGCCGCGCTGGTGTGGGCGGCCAGCCATGCCCATGCAGCCAACCCGGAAGCAAAGCTGGCCTACCAGCAGGCGCGCGACGCGGCCGGTGCCGAGTACAAGAATGCGCGTGCCCGCTGCAATGCGATCACCGGCAATCCGAAGAAGCTGTGCGTGGCCGAGGCCAAGGCCGCCAACGTGCATGCCGAGGAAACCGCCCGTGCCCGCTACGAGGACACGCTCAAGTCCTCTACCCGGGCGCGGGTGCGCATCGCCTCGGCCAATTACGACCGTGACCAGGTGCGCTGCGCCGGCATGACCGGCAACGAAAAGGACGTGTGCAAGGCCCAGGCCAAGGCGGTGCTGGTGGTGGCCGAGGCCGATGCCCGCGCCGACCAGAAAAGCATCGAGGCACGCAACGAAGCCCGCGACGACAAAATGGGTGCGGCCTACCGTGTCGAGATGGAGAAATGCGATGCCTATGCCGGCGCCGCCAAGGACCAGTGTGTGACGGCAGCAAAAACAGCATTCGACAAGTAAGTTTGAATTCAGAGTACCAAGTAAAACTAGCGGAACCATCCGCTCCTGCTCAACCGAGCGTAACCTGCAGCACCATCATCAACAATAAAGGAGTTCACCATGAACATCACCAAACGCGTCGCTACCGCCATCTTCTCCGCTACCGTTGCCTTCACCATCGTCGGTTGCGCTTCGTCGCCGACCAAGGAAAGCGCCGGCGAATACGTCGATGACTCCGTGATCACCGGCAAGGTCAAGGCCGCCATCTTCAATGAGCCAAGCCTGAAAGCCACCGAAATCAACGTCGAGACCTACAAGGGCGACGTCCAGCTGTCGGGCTTCGTGGCCCAGCCGCAAGATGCCCAGCGTGCAGCCGAAATCGCACGCGGCGTCAAAGGCGTGAGCTCGGTCAAGAACGACGTTCGCGTAAAATAATCGCGTAAAAAGCGGTCTTAACATGCCGGCTCGTCCGGCATTTTTCCAGGCAGGTCTATGCAGCTCGCCAATCCAGGCCCGGCCTCTGCCGGGGCAACCGAGCCGGCGGTTCCGGTAACGCCCCATGCGGAGCCCGATCCGGAGGCGGCTGCACGCGAGGCCGGCCTGCTGGCGCCGGCCGGCGCCCCCACCGGCGACGAGCTCGGGGCCCAGCACGGCAACCTGCGCCTGCCGATCCACGTGCATGCGCGTGGGCTGTCGCTCGGCATCATCGCCACCGTCGCCTTCGTGTTCGCCCTGCAGTGGGCAAAGAATTTCTGCGTGCCCCTTCTCCTGGGCATTTTCATCGCTTACACACTGAGTCCGGTCGTGCGCTGGCTCGAGCGCTGGCACATCAAGCGCGCCATCGGCGCCACCCTGGTCACCGGCCTCATCCTCGCCGGCATGGCGTTCACCATCGTGCGCGTGCAGGGCGAGTTCTTCAATATCGTTGACGAATTGCCGGCGCTGACGCACAAGGTCACCAAGATCATCACCCAGGCGTCGGACGGCTCACCCTCGACCATCCAGCAAATGCAGGCGGCGGCCGCCGAGATCGAGCAGGCGGCCGCGAATGCCGGCGCCGACATGCGCCGCGCCGCCCAGCGCCGCGCCGCGGTGTCGGCGGCCCAGCAGTCGATTCCGGGCTCCAGCAATTTCCGCATCATGGACTGGCTGCTGGCCGGATCGGTCGGCCTGGCCAGCTTCATCTCTCAGGCCACCATGGTGATCTTCCTGGTGTTCTTCCTGCTGCTGGCGGGCGACACCTTCAAGCGCAAGCTGGTCAAGCTGACCGGCCCCTCGCTGACGCAAAAGAAGGTCACGGTCCACATCCTCGAGGACATCAACACCTCGATCCAGAACTATATGTTCATGCTGCTCGTTACCAACGTGCTGCTGGCCCTGCTGATGTGGGCGGCGCTGCGTGTGATCGGTCTCGAGAACGCCGGCGCCTGGGCGATCTTCGCCGGCGTTGCCCACGTCATGCCGTATTTCGGCCCGCTCCTGATCACCACGGCCACCGGCCTGGTCGCTTTCCTGCAGTTCGAATCGTTGCGCATGGTGATCCTGGTGGCCGGCGCCTCGATGGGCATCGCGACCCTGGTCGGCATGGTCGTCACTACCTGGATGACAGGCAAGATCGCCAAGATGAACCCGGCCGCCGTGTTCGTCAGCCTGCTGTTCTGGGGCTGGCTGTGGGGCATGTGGGGCTTGCTGCTCGGCGTGCCCGTGGTGGTGGTGATCAAGGTGGTTGCCGAGCGGGTCGAGGGGATGGAAGTGGTGGCTGAGCTGCTGGGTGAGTGAGCTTGCTGCCACCGTAATGAACGCTGATTGACCAAGACGTCGTCCCTGCCTGAGCAGGGACGACGTTTTTTTGCTTCTTGTAGCGCTTATACGGTAGGCCTTATCGCCACCCCAAACCGGCAAAGCCGGGAAGCCAAAGTACGTCGTCCCTGCGAAGGCAGGGACCCAAGTTGCACGCACATCGACAGTGCTGGCAGAACTTGGGTCCCTGCCTGCGCAGGGACGACGTTTGTGCGACTACTACTGAACTCAGGCGCTATGCGTCACCGCCACTCCAAGCCGGCGATCCTGCGCGCCACCGGTGCGGCGGTCGCGCGTAGCGGCGTTGCGGCGTTCTCGCATGCGGCGTTCCGGCCTGCCGTTGGGCAGAGTCGCCATGGCCTTCGACAAATGACCGTCCGGCTTGCGCAGGCTGCCCATCTGCAGCGCATACTGGCGGGCGAACTCGGCGCCCAGGAAGAAGATCTGTGCAGAGTAATAGACCCAGAGGAGCAGGGCGATCAGCGAGCCGGCCGCGCCGAAGCTGTCGGTGGTGCCGCTGTTGCCGATGTAGAGGCCGATCGCGAATTTGCCGACCATGAACATGATGGCGGTGCCCAGTGCGCCGATCGACACGTCATGCCAGGACAGCTTGGCGCGCGGCAGCAGCTTGTAGATGGCGCCGAACATGGTGGCGATGACCAGGAAGCCGAAGCCCCAGGCCACCCAGCCCAGGATCACGGTGGTGGAATGCCAGATCCCGCCCAGGTATTTCTCGACCACGGACAGGGCGGCCGACACAACGAGCGAGGTCATCAGCAGCAGGCCGAGCGTCAGGATCAGGCCGAAGGACAGCAGGCGGGTACGTACGGTGTCCCACCAGCTGGCATCCTTCGGCGGCGGCATGTCCCAGATTTCATCCAGGCTGTCCTTCAGTTCGGAAAAGGCGCTGGTGGCACCGACCACCAGCAGCACCGAGGCGACGATGGTGGCGAACAGGCCGCTGTCCTTGTTCTGGGCGCCTGCCAGGATGGCCTGGATGGTTTCCGCGCCTTGCGGCCCGACGAGGCCGCGCAATTCGTTGAGCAATTGGCCCTGAGCAGCATCACGGCCGTAGAAAAAGCCGGCCACGGCGATCACCAGTACCAGGATCGGCGCCAGCGAGAACAGGGAGTAGAAGGCCAGGGCCGCACCCTTGCTCGCGGCGCGGTGCGCCATCCACTCGGTCACGGCGCAGCGCATCACGTGGATGAGCTTGCGCGAGAACGGGAACCAGTTTTTTACTTCCATAGCGCTTCTCCAAAAAACGAACGCGCCCGAAGGCGCGTCCACGGGCCTACGCCCATTCACATGACGCCCCCGCGAAGGAGGGCGTCATCTGTTCACTCGCTGCGATTACTGCACGCGGCGTTCGATGGTGATCTGCTCGACTTCCACGCGGCGGTTTGGTGCCAGGCAGGCGATCAGGTCCGATTTCTTCTTCTGGTTGCAATCGGTCACGACAGGGTTTTGCTCGCCCTTGCCCGAAGCGCGCAGACGGTTGCCGTCGACACCCTTGCCAACCAGGTAGTCACGCACGGCGTTGGCGCGGCGCTCCGACAGTTTCTGGTTGTACTTGGTCGAACCCAGGCGGTCGGTGTAACCGGTGATGTCGACGTTGGTGATCGAGGTGTCGGCCTGCAGGGCAGCGGCGATTTCGTCCAGCTTAGGCGCTGGGGTGATCACGGTGGCGCTGTCGAAACCGAAGGTCTTGTTGGCGTCCAGGGTGATCTTTTCGAAACGTGCCGGTGGCGGCGGCGGCGGAGCGACCGGTTCCGGTGCTGGCGGCGGGGTTTCGACGACTGGCGCCGGTGCGGCTGCCGGTGCTGGCTGTGGTGGTGGGTTGAATGCGTAGATCAGGCTGACCGAAGCGTACTTGGTCAGGGCTTTCGAGAAGCCATACTGTTCGTCGTCACGCAGGTTGCTCTTTACAGCGCGCACGTCGGCTTGCAGGGCCCAACGGTCGTTGAAGCCGACCTGGAAACCGACACCGGCGGTCGCGTATGGCGACCAGCCCGAGTTCTTGCGCAGAGGAGTGTCCATGTGATCGCGCTCGCCGCCCACGCCCAGCAGCAGGAACGGACGGAAGTTCTGACGCGACAGCATCAGCAGGGCATCGATACCGACCAGGGTCTGGCGGTACTTGTTCGCGCCTTCTTCAGCACGGCCTTCGGTGGCGCCGATCTGGATGTCCCACAGTGGGTGCACAGGCTTACCGAACTTCAACCCGCCGCCCCAGTCTTTGTCAGAGACGCCGAAATCCGCATCCGGCTTGATACCGACGACGGTCGGTGCAATGTACCACGACGGATTGATAACGGCTTCTTGTGCCATCGTGGAACCAGCCGAGCACAGGATGGCGGCAGCCAGAGCGATCTTCTTCATGTTATTCACAGGTAACTCCCATAAGTTGTAAAGGTACTGACATCGCATGCCTTGCAGTGATGTTGATGTCAAGCTTACAAGTCGTCCGCAGTTGAGGTCCGTGCGCTAGCGCACCTACGAAAGACCAGTGTGGTGATTTTACAACTAAATCCGTAACAAACTATCCACTGAGTGTTTCCGGATGTTACTAGAAATGCCTTTTTTACAGGATTTGCAGGGGAATAAGGGAAATGCAGCAATTTTTCGATGTGCATAGATGACAGCTTGGGGGTGAGGCAGACGTCTCCTTGTCATCTTTGGCTGAAATCTAAATTTTTTTGAGCGGTCACAAAATATGTGACAAGCATCGTCGTTTGAGCTTCGTGAGCCACAGTTCAATCGTGCGCGTTCATGCGGAAAACATGGGATTTTCCACGGGTCTTCGGTTTTTGATGATTTTTGGAAATTTCCGGCAATGTTGGATGGCGCACAGACCAAGGGTGATGACACAGGCAATCTTACGTCCAGTTAAGCGGAACCGGCGTGTTGTCAGAAGGTCATAACCAATACGTCGTTCCGCGGCCTTACCAGAACACTGTCTTATTAACGGAGCAAACCAATATGCATGCAGCGACTCACCACAATGCGGTGCAAGGCGATCTCAACGCAGTGCACACGACCAGCAATTCCGCACTGATCGAACGTGTCCCGCCACAACCTTCCGAACGTGCCCCGATTTCCCTGGCACCGATCGAACGTGTGCGGTCGACCTCGGCCACCCAGCGCCGTATCGAGAACATGCAAAAGCTGATTGGCGAGCTGCAGACCCACGAAATGCTGGCCGATGAAATCGCCTGGTTCCTGAAGTTCTCGCCATCGGGCGCCCGCAAATACATCCGCGACCTGCGCGAAGCCGGCGTGATCGAGCTGGCCCGCTACATCGAAGGCACCGCCACCTACCTGGGCAAGGCCGTGTACCGCATCTCCCCGGATCCTGACCGCGTCAAGACCTTCCTGGGCGCGATCTGCCAGCCGAAACGCGAAGGCGCGTCGCCACGCAAGGAACGTCCGGGCCTGCGCGAGCAGAGCATGGCCGGCACCGGCCGCCATTTCCACATCCTGGCCGACGATACCCACTACGCGATCCGCGTGAACCGCAGCCCGGTCGCCCGCGATCCGCTGGTCGCCGCCCTGTTCGGCCCGGCGCCTGGCCAGCCTGCCAAGTAATCCTCTTTCATCTGCCGCTCATGCGGCGGATAGTTAGGTAAAAACGCCACCCCGCTTCGTGCCGGGTGGCGTTTTTTTTATTTCATCAATTGAAACTTGGCTAACAGAACAGATATGGGGGCGAATGCGGCATCCTGCCCGCGCACCCAGGAGAGACTATGTTACCGAGCCCCGAATCGCTGGAAGGCAAACCCGTTCCCGACGTCACGTTCAAGATCCGCCCCGGCGGCCAGTCGCGCGACCTGAGCAGCGAGGCCCTGTTCAAGGGCAAGACCGTGGTCGTGTTCGCCCTGCCGGGTGCGTACACGCCGACCTGCTCCTCGTCCCACCTGCCGCGCTACAATGAACTGGCGCCGACCCTGCGCCGCCACGGGGTCGACGACATCGTGTGCATCTCGGTCAACGATGCCTTCGTGATGGATGCGTGGGCGCAAGGCCAGGAAGCGGGGGAGATCACCATGATCGCCGACGGCAACGCCGACTTTACCGAACGCATGGGCCTGCTGGTCGACAAGCGTGCGATCGGCCTCGGCCAGCGTTCCTGGCGCTATTCAATGCTGGTGCGGGACGGCATCATCGACAAGGTCTTCCTCGAACGCTACGACGAGAACGACCCGGAAGCCGATCCTTTCGAGGTGTCCGACGCGGATACCATGCTGCGCCACATCGCGCCCGAGGCCAAGGCGCCGGAACCGGTGGTGATGTTCTCCAAGCCGGGCTGCCCGTTCTGCGCGCGCGCCAAGGCGATCCTCAAGGCACGCGGCATTTCGTTTACCGACATTTCCCAGGACAACAGGATCACGACCAGTGTGCTGCGCGCGGTGTCGGGCGGCAACACCTGGCCCCAGGTGTTCGAGGGCGGTCGGCTGATCGGCGATGCCGAGGCGGTGGCGGCGCATTTCGGTCCGCTGCCGGTGGTCGACAACAGCGGCGCCACGACCGCAACGGCCGAAACAGCAGCCGGAACAGCGGCGTGAATACCGGCCTGCGCCAGGGGGAGGCATGATGGAGAAAACGCTCATCTGCATCGTTCTGGCCCTGCTGGTGCTGGGGGCCTGGCTGGCGCCGCGCTGGCGCCTGCGGCGCGCGCTGGCGCGGCCGCTCGACGCTGGGCAAGTCGCCATCATCGAACGCAACGTTGCGCAATACCGCGGCATGGATGCGGGGCGGCGCGCCGAACTGCAGCGCCTGGTCAAGCATTTCCTTCACGCTAAAACCTTCGTCGGCTGCGACGGGCTCGAGATTACCGAAGAGATGCGTGTGACGATCGCGGCCCAGGCCTGTCTGCTGCTGCTCGGCCGGCCCAGCAAGGTGTACCCGGGCCTGCATGCGGTGCTGGTGTATCCGGGAGCTTTCCTGGTGCCGCGCAACGAAGTCGACGCCGCCGGCGTGGTGACCGAGACGCGCCAGGACTTGCTGGGCGAATCCTGGGGCGACGGCCGGGTCGTGCTGTCCTGGGCGCACGTACGGCGCGCCGGCAACGAGGCGGAAGGCACGCACAACGTGGTGCTGCACGAATTCGCGCACCAGCTCGACAGCGAATCCGGCAGCACCAATGGTGCGCCCTTCCTCGGCAGCCCGGAGCGCTACCGCAGCTGGTCGCAGACGCTGGGACGAGACTTCGCGCTGCTGCGCCGCGATACCGCCTGGGGCTACCGCGATGTGCTCGATCCCTATGGCGCGACCAATCCGGCCGAGTTCTTCGCGGTTGCCACCGAAACCTTTTTCGAAGTGCCGCATGGGCTCGCCGTTCGCCATCCGGCACTGTATGCCGAATTCCAAGCTTATTTCCGGGTCGATCCGCGCGATTGGCTGGCCGCGCCGCCGGCGCCGGAACCGGTGCCCATGGGTGCAGTCTACGGGCAGTGGCAGTAGGCGTGCGGACGGCACAGCCTGCGTGCGTTCGCGTACAGAACCGCTGAGCTGGCAGGCGCATGCTTCGACGGTCCGCCCGCCGGCCGTGGCGTGCTTTTACGTGCACTTTCTATGTGTACTTCTTGCGTGCATTACCCTCCACGAGGAGTTTCCATGTCCACCATCATTGCAGCGCACTTCCAGCTCCAGGACGAGGTCGAACAGGCGCGCCGCGCGCTGGTCGACGCCGGTTTCGAGAGCGAACGCATCAGCGGCTTTTACCTGAGCCAGCCCGGCCAGCACGACATGACGCCGATCGGCGGCGACCACCTGCATTCGCCGGGCGCCAAGGAATCGCCGGAAGGCGTGGTGCAGGGCGCCGGCGCCGGTGCTGCCGTGGGTGCCGTGGCCGGCGCCGCCACCGCGCCGGTCACCGGTCCGCTGGGTGCCGTCGTCGGCGGCCTGGTCGGCGCCCATGTCGGTTCCCTGTTCAGCTTTTCCAAGATGAAGGATGCCGGCGAGAAGGAAGAGGGCGGGCGCGCCCCGGTCGAGAACCGGCCGGCCGGAATGCTGGTCGCCGTTGCCTTCGACGATCCCGGCATGGAACAGGGCGCGGTCGACTTGCTGCGGCGCCTGGGGGCCCACCATATCGAGCGTGCCCAGGGCAATATCGTGAACGGCGACTGGGCCGATTTCGACCCGTCCAGCCCACCCGATATCATCCACTGAAGGCACCCTGCGCAGCGCCTGGCACCGCCTGACATCGGGCGGTCTCATCCTTTTATTGGTTTGATCTGTATCAAAAGCTACCCTGTACGCAGTCCTAGACTTGTTGATTCATGTCGCGCATCCGGCGCGGCTGACACGAGAAAAAAGGACGATAACCATGCGAGACGATCGAGTAGCTTTGGTGACCGGAGGAATGGGGGGTGTGGGGACGGCGCTGTGCCGCCGCCTGCATGCGGAAGGCTTCCTCGTGGCCACGACCTATTCACCCGGCAATACCACGCCTGACGCGTGGCTGTCCGCCCAGCGCGACGAAGGTTACCGTTTCAGCGCCTACAAGGTCGACGTCGCCGACTACGCCGATTGCGAATGGATGATGCAGCGCCTGCTGTCCGAGCTGGGCCGGTTGGACGTGCTGGTCAATAACGCCGGCATCACGCGCGACCGCAGCCTGCGCAAGATGGGGCCCGAGGATTGGCAGGCCGTGCTGCGCGCCAATCTAGACAGTGTGTTTAACATGAGCAAGCAGGCGATCGAGCCCATGATGAGCCAGCGCTGGGGCCGCATCGTGAACATCTCTTCCGTCAATGGCCAGCAGGGCGCCTTTGGCCAATGCAATTATTCGGCCGCCAAGGCCGGCATGCACGGCTTTACCAAGGCGCTGGCACTCGAGATGGCGCGCCATGGCATCACCGTCAACACCGTCTCGCCGGGCTACCTGCGCACGAAAATGGTGGAAGCGGTCCCGGCCGAGGTGATGACCGGCAAGATCCTGCCGCAGATTCCGATGGGACGCCTGGGTGAGCCTGACGAAGTGGCCGGCCTGGTGGCTTACCTGGTGTCCCAGGATGCCGGCTTCATGACCGGCGCCAACCTGGCGATCAACGGCGGCCAGCACATGGCGTGACCGATGGGCGGTGGTGTTAACTGCCGCAGTTCACTTTCGTTCCGCGCGCGTCTGGCAGGCGATGCACAGACGCGCTTCCGGGCGCGCCAGCAGGCGCGAGGCGCCGATCGGCTGGCCGCATTCCTCGCACAAGCCGTAGCTGCCATCGTCGAAGCGGGCCAGCGCATGGCGCAGCAACTGCACCTGCGCCGTGTGCTGGCCGGCGGCTTCGCGCGACAAATCGTTGAGCAGGCGTGCGGTGGCGCGGTCGAGCGGCGAGGCTTCCACATCGGACACCGGCAAGCCCCCTTCCGTCGATGACGGCTCCTCGACCCGGACCAGCGCTTCCAGGCGCCGTTCCAGCGTCGCGCGCAGCTGGGCCAGCTGCTGCGGCGTCAGCGTGTCCATGGCGGGACGTGCGTGAAGGCATGATCGAGCATGATGTCCTCCTTGAGCTGAAGCGGATGCCGCTGCGGGCGCCGGTTGTGATGCGGTGCGGACCAGTGTAGCGCACACCGGGACGCCGCCCAAGGGGGACATGAAGCGTCGCGCGGCGATGGCCTCAGGCAGCCGGACCCGGCTTGGCAGCCACGGTGGCCGGCGTCGTGGCGGGCGGGTTGTGCAGCGCGATCACGTCGAGCTGGGTCTTGAGTCCGTCGACCGCGAGCAGGATGGGCGCGACCTGGCCGGTGGCCGCCGCCGCAGCCAGGCCGAGCAGGCGCGCGACCAGGGTGATGCCGTCGCCGATGCGGGTGATCTGCTGGATCTTGGCGGCGGCGTCGACCGTGAGCCGGATCAGCGTCTGCTGCGGCTGCCCCAGCGAGGTGACGATGCAGGCGGCGGCGTCCGCATACAGGCGGTTGGCGCGCTGGCGCAACTCGATTTCGGCGTCGAGCAGGGCGCGCGCCACCGCCTGCTCGGACTCTGGCACCTCCCCGCCGCCGTGGCGCCGGATGTCGCTCATCACGCGCGCATGGATGCTGTCAGCGCAGGCGGACAGCTTGTCGGCCAGTTCCTCGATCTGCCTGGCTGTGGCCAGGGCCGCGCCCGGTGATGGCGGCGGGGGCGGCGAGGGCTGCGCAGTGGGGACAGCGGGTGCGGCGCCGCTCGGCGCAGCAGCCGGCTGTAGGGGGCCGGGGGTGCCAGGTTTGCCGGGTGTGCTGGTCATGGTTTCTCCTCAGTCGGACAAGGCGTCGCGCAGGGCGCGCAAATCGCGGCCGTAGGCGGCCAGCAGCTTGCGCACTTCGTCGGCGCTCAGGTTGTTCAAGTGTTCGCGCATTTTCTGGTGACCGAGTGCGACCTTGGTCAGCCCCTGCAGGGCGACGTCATAACGTTTGTCGACCAGCTTGTACTCGGTGGCCTTGTTCAGGTAGTGCACCTTGGCCAGGGTCACCAGCATGCGGTCCTGGTTCTTGGTGGAGAAGGGGATTTCGACGTCGAAGATGCCGAGCACGGTCTTCTTTTCGTTCTCGTTGGTCTTGGCGTATAGCCGGGTCAGGGTGATCATGGCTTCCAGCAGGGCTTGCACATCGGCGTCGCCGTCGCGCACCATGGTGGCCACGCTGCGGTTCTGGTAGCCCGACGCGATCACGCGCGTCAGCAGGCGCGTGAGGCCGGTATAGGCGGCGATGTGCTTTTGCTGGAGGCCGGACTCGCTATTGGCCTTCAGCCCGGTGCCGAGGTCGTCGAGCTGCGTCGAGAGGTCGTAGCGCGTCTCACCGGCCAGCAGGCTGAGGGTTTGCATATAGAGCACCAGGCTCTTCTGGATGCTGACGAAGTCGTCGTAGACAGCGCGCCGGCGCGCATCGTTTTCCTTGGCGATGCGGTCGGCGGCCGGCGACAGATAGGGCCGCTCGCGCTCGTAGGTGTCGCGGTAGCGGCGCGACAGCTCGCCGTAGCCGCCGAGGCGGACCGAGGCGTCGGCGAATTCGCGCACCTCGGCCAGGCTGACGTTGCCGGTGGGCGTGGCGCAGCCGCCCAGCAGCAGGCTGGCGGCCAGGCTGAAGAGGGCGAGGAAGGTGGAGACACTGCGGAAGCGGCGGAAGTCCATGGGTCCTTTCTTGACGGCAAAATGCCGTGCGAGAAACGTCCCATTCTTCCAAACGTTTTACGTAAGGATATTGGCCTCGATCAATTTAGACGAGATTGGACCGCCAAGCCAAACCCTCGACGGTATCGCCTTGGGGCAGGTATTCGCAGCCGACCCAGCCGTCGTAGCCGATCTCGTCCAGCACCTTGAACAGATAGGGGAAATTGATCTCGCCGGTGCCCGGTTCGTGCCGTCCCGGCACGTCTGCCAGCTGGATATGGCGGATCAGCGGCAGGTGCCGGCGCAGGGTGGCGGCCAGGTCGCCTTCCATGCGCTGCATGTGATAGATGTCGTACTGCATGAACAGGTTGTCCACGCCGGCATCGCGGATGACTTCGGCGGCCTGGGCGGTGCCGGTGAGGAAGTAGCCGGGGATGTCGCGGTTGTTGATCGGCTCGATCAACACGTCGATGCCGTGCGGCGCCAGCTTGGCGGCGGCGAAGCGCAGGTTGTCGACGAAGGTGGCATGGGCGCGCTCGGGCGGCACGTTGGGGTGCAGCTTGCCGGACAGGCAGTGCAGGCGCTTGACACCGAGCTCGGGCGCATATTCCAGCGCCAGCTCGACGCTGTCCTGGAACTCGCCGATGCGGCGTGGATCACAGGCGAAGCCGCGCTCGCCGGCGGTCCAGTCGCCGGCCGGGAAATTGAACAGCACCAGTTCCTGGCCGTAGCGCTGCAGGCGGCCGGTGATCTGCTCGGTCTCGAAGGCGTAGGGAAACAGGAATT
>Ga0308168_1002117_pt1 | contig 16792 bp, 15 predicted proteins | sample PhyCR2_FD_202133 | JGI IMG/M metagenome (GOLD analysis project Ga0308168, IMG submission 202133) | Phyllosphere microbial communities from UC Gill Tract Community Farm, Albany, California, United States - DLSLRC.R2 | ecosystem: Host-associated > Plants > Phyllosphere > Unclassified | place: USA... | reverse complement strand
GCGCGCCGGTGCCGGCGCGGGTGCTGTCGACACCGCGGGCGCCGGAATCGGCGTGACCGTGATGCCCGGCGTGGCCGGCAGCGAGGTCGCCGGCACCGAAGGCGGCGCGGCTGGCGGCGGACCGCCGGCGCTGACGCTGGTGGCCGGGATCATCGCGCCGGCTTGCTGGATCGGCGGCTGGCTGATTGGCTGGCTGATTGGCTGGCTCATGGGCTGACCCGGCTGCTGATTCGGCGCCGGCAAGGCAACCGGCGCAGCAGCGGCGGCAGTGACCGAAGCGGCAGCGGGCACCACCGCGCCTGCCACCGGACGCGCCCCGGGCGCCGCCGGCAGCACCGCCGCGGCGCGCAGCGCGGTGTCCGGACGGCGCCGGAAGCTGGACTCGGTGCCGGCGCTGAATTCGGAACTGGAGGCCGCCGGCCGCTGCAGGTTGCGGATCAGGTGGGGCGTGATCGACAGCACCACCTCGGTCTTGTCGCGCGTGTCCTGGCCGCTGCCGAACAGGCGGCCCAGCAGCGGCACGTCGCCCACGCCGGGCAGCTTGGTGCCGCTGCTGCGGTCTTCGTTCTTGATCAGGCCCGCCAGCACCTGGTTCTCGCCATCCTTCAGCTGCAGCATGGTGGTGGCCGAGCGCGTGCCGATGCGGTAGGCCGTGGTGCCGCTGCTGGTCTTGATGGTGTCGACCAGGTTGCTGACTTCGAGCGAGATGCGGATCCCGACTTCGTTGTTCAGGTAGATGGTCGGTTCCACGTTCAGGGTCAGGCCGACGTCGACGTAGTTCACCGATTCCGAGGCGAAGCCGCCGACCCCGGAGGAGATGGTGGTGGTAATCGTCGGCAGCTTGTCGCCGATGACGACCTTGGCCTTTTCCTTGTTGCGCACGCGGATGCGCGGATTCGCCAGGGTATTCGAGTCGCTGTCGGTCTTCTTGGCGGTGACCACGGCGGAGACGCCGGAGACGCCGATATTCCCGCTGTTCAGCCCGCGCAACTGGTCGATCGTCAGCGCGCCGCCGGCGCTTTGCAGCGGCGCGAAGGCCAGGCTGGTGGGCCAGTCGACGCCGAGGTCGAGCAGGCGGCTGCGCTGTACTTCCAGCACCTCGACGTCCAGCATCACCTCCGGCTCGGGCACGTCCTGCAGCGCCACCAGCTGGGACGCCAGCCGCACCGCTTCCGGGCTGTCGCGCAGGATCACGAGATTCAGTTTTTCGTCGACCACGATGTCGCGCGACTTGAGAATCGTCTTGAGGGTGTTGGCCACGCTCTTCGCCTCGGCATTCGCCAGGTAGAAGGTCTTGACCGTCATCTCCTGGTATTCCTTCTGCTTGGCGGCGATGTTCGGGTAGATCAGGATGGTGTTGCCGTCCATGACCTGGCGCTCGAGCTGGTTGCTCATCAAGAGGTAATACACGGCCGCTTCGACCGTCGAATTCTTGAGGAAGACCGAGGCGCGCTGGTCGGTCTTGACGTCCTTGTCGAACAGGAAGTTCAAGCCCGAGTGGCGCGCGATGACTTCGAAGATCTGCTTGATCGGGGCGTCGCGGAATTCCAGGCTGATGGGGGCGCGGAAGGCGGCGGCCAGCCCGCTCTCGGCGGGTGCCTGCGCGGCTTTCTCGTTGATCTCGGCCAGCAGCTGGCGCGCCGGTTCGTGGGTCGGGCGCTCGGTCAGCACCGCGCCCAGCTTCTGGCGCGCGGTCTCGACGTCCTTGCGCTCGAGCGCGGCGCGCGCATCGTCCACCAGCACGGCCTGGCGGCGGTCGGCGTCGACCAGGCGCAGGCCGGCGCGGGCGCGGTCGTTGACCGGATCGATGGCCAGCACGCGCTGGAAATCCTGCAGCGCGGGCTCGGGCTGGCCGGCCGCCAGCGCGCGCTCGGCCTGGGTCAGCAGGCGGTTGGTGGCGCCGTCGCGGGCGCGCAGCCAGGCCGCCTTGTAGGTCACGTTGGTGGGGTCGGCCGCGACAGCCTGCTGGTACTTGGCCAGGCCGGCCTCGACCTTGTCCTGGGCGAGCAGTTCATTACCCTCGCGGTAAGCCTGCTGGGCGGCGCAGCCGGCCAGCAGCAAGGCCACTGCCGCCGGAATCAACAGGCGGGACAACAGGCGGGGCACAGGACGAATCACTCGAACACTCCAATATTGAGCTGCTGAACCTGGTTCAGCGGCAAGTAAGTCAAGGTCAGAATTGGCGGCGCGATCGCGTCCACGCGATACATGCCGTCGATGACCTCGTTCGCACGCGCGACATAGGTGCGGTCGCCGCGCGCCAGGTAGACTTCCCAGGCACCGCCGCCGACCGACTTGCCGATGAAGGTGAAGGGCAGCGGCGGCGCCATCGGCGGCGGTGGCGGCGGCGCTTTCACCACGGCTTGCGGCGGCGGTGGCGGGGTCCAGTCCTGGCGCCCGAACACGCCGGGTCCATTCTGGTCCTGGCCGAAGCGGCTGTCGCTGTCGCCGATCAGGACCTCGCGCGCCACCAGCGGCAGGATCGCCTGCCCTTTGGCCTCATCCTCTTGCGCCGGCGCCGGCGCACGCGGCGCGCTCACCCGCGGCGCCGGCAGCGCTTCCAGCCTTGCCGCGGGTCGCGGACCAGGCGCCCCCGCGCCCCGCTCGACCGCTTCCGCCACCCCGGCATCGGGAGTGCGGTCACCGAACAGCACCAGCGCCGCGGCGGCCACCAGCGCGGCGCCCAGAGCCAGATGACGCGGCTTCATACGTTGATTCACAAGCGGCTTCACTGCGTGCCTCCGGCGGCGTCGGCCAGGTAGAAGGTCAGGCGCAGGCGCGCCTCCACCACCGGGTCGCCGATGCTGTCACGGCGGAAGCTGACGTCGTCCAGGGCGGCGAAGGGAAGCGCGCGCAACGCGGCCAGCGCGAATTGCCAGATCGCGGCGTAACTGCCTTTCACCGGCAGATTCACCTGGTAGGTGTGGACGCGCGCGTTGCGGTCCCAGGCGCTCTTGTATTCGCCCTGGCTCAATACCAGGCCGCTTTTCGCGGCCAGGTCGAACAGGGTGCGCACCTGCTGCTCGGCGTTGCGGCGCTGGCCGAGGGCGGCGTAGAAGGCGTCCAGGTTGTCAATTGGCGCGGCCGATAATGCGGCCGGGACGCTGGCCTCCGCCTTCGGCGCCTTCGCGGCCTGGCTTGCCGCCATTGCGCGCGCGCGCAATGCGTCACGCTCCGCCTGCTGCTGGAACAGCGCATGCACCAGCCAGGTCAGCGCCGCGGCCGACACCAGCAGCACGGCAAGCACGCCCAGCATGACCGGGCCGGCGCGCAGCAGCGCCAGGCGCAGGCGCAAGGCCAGGCCGGCGAAACGGATCTGGTTCATGGCGCCGCCCTCCAGCGCGCATCGATCTGGAAGCGGATCGGGCGGTTCGGATCCTGTTCGTTGATCTCGTGGCGCGCCAGCAGCACGCTGTCGAACCAGTCGATGCGCTGCAGCTGGCCGACGTAGGCGAACATGTCGTCGCTGTTCTTGGCCTCGGCGGTGATGCGCACGCTGCGCTTCCTGGCATCCGGTTCCAGCGCCAGCAGCGCGATGCCGGCCGGGGTGGCGGCCTGGATGGCATCGTGCAGGCCGCGCCACGGCAGATTCAGCTGCATCACGGCGGCGTTCACGGCGGCGGCCTGGGCCTCGGGCACCGGCGCGCGTACCGGTGCCGCCACCCGCGCCAGGGCGGCCTGGCCGCTGCGTGCCTGCCCTTGCGCGCGCAGGCGCTCCACCGCCGCCACCTCGTCGCGGTAATTGACGCCGGTGACGAACAGGTTGATGCCCAGGATGACCACGGCCGGCAGCAGCGCCCAGGCGCCGCGCGGCGCGTGGAACAGGGCGCGGCGCAGGCTCTGCGGCGCGAAATCGATGCGCACCTTCTTCATGGTGCCCTCCCGGTCAGAGCCAGGCGCGCGCTGTCCGGCCACAGCGGGTCGGTCTCGTCCTCGAACAGGGTGCAGGCGAATTTCAGGCGGCCGGCGCTGCTGGCCCAGCCTTTGGGCGCCGGACCGCACACCTGCAGGCGTTCCGGGCGGCCCAGGCCCACCCGCAGCGCTTCGCGCGCCACGTGCCCTTCCAGCCAGTCGCGGTCGGCGCCGGGCGGGATCGGCGTGGTGCGCACCGCGGCCAGGGTCTTGCCGTCGAAGGCGGCCACGCTCAGCACGTCACCATGGACCACGCCGAACCAGGCGCCAGTGCGGCGCGCCCGGCGGTGCTGGTTGAGGGCGGCGACGAACTGCGGCACGATTTCCACCAGGTGGAAGCGGTGGCTGCGCGCCGCCGCAGCCAGGGTGTCGAGCAGCGGCTGCGGGATGGCGGCGGCCAGGAAGGGTCGCGTGGCGCTCCAGTCGGCCCCGATCTTCCAGCCATCCACGCCCGCCCCGAACAGGGCCTGGAAGCGCAGCGCGGCCGCGCCCTGCAGGTCGGCCATGCGGCTGGCGCCTTGCGGCGGCGTCACCTGCCACAGGCGCACCAGTTCATCGGAGAGCACCACCGTCACCGGCCAGCCGGCGCTGGCGTGCTCGCCCAGCAGCATGGCGAGTGCGACGCCGATCGCGGCAGGATCGCCACCGCCGGCGCGCACCTGCCCGAGCAGGCGGGCGCGCTCATGGCGCCACAGGCTGGTGCGCACCAGCGCCAGGCCGTCGGGCGCAATGCCGATGCGCAGTGCGCGTCCCAGGCGCGGCATGAAGGTGCTAAGCATGCAGGGTCACCCGGCGGATTTCCTCGATCGTGGTGGCGCCGCGCCGCACCAGGTCGAGCGCGGCCAGGCGCAGGCTGCGCGTGCCGTTGGCGGCGGCGGCGGCCTTGATGCGGCGGATCGGCTGCTTGTCGACGATCAGTTCGCGGATCTCGTCGTTCAGGGTCAGGATCTCGGCGATCGAGCGCCGTCCCTTGTAGCCGGTGCCGCGGCAGTCGCCGCAGCCCTTGCCGCGCATGAACAGGTAGTCGATGACCTCATGCCTTTCCAGGTGGGCGGCGGCCAGCTCGGCGTCGTCGGGGTCGTAGCGGGTGGCGCAGTGCGGGCAATTCATGCGGATCAGGCGCTGGGCCCAGATGCCGTTCAGGGCCGACACGAAGGCATACGGGTCGATGCCCATGTGGGTGAAGCGGCCGAACACGTCGAACACATTGTTGGCGTGGACGGTGGTCAGCACCAAGTGGCCGGTCAGGGCCGACTGCACCGCGATTTCGGCGGTCTCGCGGTCGCGGATCTCGCCCACCATGATCTTGTCCGGGTCGTGGCGCAGGATCGAGCGCAGGCCCTTGGCGAAGGTCAGCCCCTTCTTTTCGTTGACTGGAATCTGCAGGATGCCGGGCAGCTGGTATTCGACCGGGTCTTCGATGGTGATGATCTTTTCGCGGCCGTTGTGGATCTCGGTGAGCGCCGCATACAGGGTGGTGGTCTTGCCCGAGCCGGTGGGCCCGGTCACCAGCAGCATGCCGTAGGCTTCCTGGGCCAGCTGGCGCAGCGTCACCAGCGAAGGCGCGTCGAAGCCCAGCGCTTCCAGCGTCAGCGCGCCATAGGCTTCGATCATGGCGCGCTTGTCGAGGATACGGATCACCGCGTCTTCGCCATGGATGCTCGGCATGATCGAGACGCGCAAGTCGATGTCGCGCCCGCCCGCCTCGACCCGGAAGCTGCCGTCCTGGGGCACGCGGCGCTCGGCGATGTCGAGTTCGGCCAGCACCTTCAGGCGCGAGATGATGTGCTCGGCCAGCTCGATCCCGCCGACCGAGGCCGCGTGATCGAGCACGCCGTCGACCCGGTACTTCACCGCCAGGCCGCCGGCGGTGCTCTCCAGGTGGATGTCGGAAGCGCCGGCCTTGAGCGCATCGTACAAGGTGGAATTGACCACCTTCACCGCCGGGCTGGCCGCTTCCGACACGCTGGCGAAGGACAGCACGGTGGCGCTCTTGCCGTCGCGGCGCGTCTCTCCTGCGCCCTCACCGCCCAGGGTATCGACGGCGCGCGCCGATTCCTCCTGCTTGCCGAGATAGGCCTGGATGTCGGCCGCCAGCGCCAGCCGCAGGTGCAGCGGCCTGGACGGCGTGTTGCCGGCGCGCGCCTGCAGCCAGGTCTGCAGGTCGAGGTCGAAGGGATCGGCGATCACGCCGGTCAGGCGTCCGTCCGCAGCGCGCAGCAGCACGCAATGCCGGGCGAGCGCCTGCGCCAGCGGCAGCAGGTCGAAGGCCGGCTGCTGGCCGAACATCTCCAGCGTTTCCATCACGGTCAGGCCGAAGGGCTCGGCCAGCTGGCGCACGATCTGGCGCGCTTCCAGGCCGGCCAGGTCCTGCAGTTCCTCGACCAGGGAGCGGTGCGACTGGCGGCTCTGCGCACGCGCACGCGCCAGCAATGCGGCGTCGAAAGATGGCAGCGGATTCGCGTTCAAGACATGTCCCCTGCAAGGTCGAAGATCGGCATATAGAGCAGCACCACGATGGCGCCGACCACCAGGCCGATGGCCGCCATCAACAGCGGCTCGAAGGTGCGCGTGAAGCGGTCGATCCAGCGCCCGATCTCGCCGTCGTAGAAAGCGGCCGAGCGGCTCAGCATCGGCCCCATCTCGCCGGTGCGCTCGCCCACGCGCAGCATGCGCAGCGAAATCGGCGTGGTCAGGCCGTTGGCTTCGAAGGCATCCGACAGCGGGCGTCCGGATTCGATGGCGGCGCGCGCCGCGCGGAGACTCCCCGCGATGCCGGGCGAGACCATGCTCTGCACGGTGTCGAGCGCGGCGACGATGGTGATGCCGCCTTCGCTGAGCATGCCCAGCGTCAAGTAGAGGCGCGACAATTCGTAGATGCGGGCGCGCTCGCCGATGCCCGGCAGCCGGCCGAGCAGGCGCGCGATGCCGCCGCGGCGCAGTGCGCGGCGCACGCTCCACACGCCGCCACCGATCAGCAGCGCGATCCCCAGCAGCAGGCCGGCGGTATGGCTGGCGGCGAACTGGCCCCAGTCCAGCATCAGGCGCGACATCAGCGGCAGGTTGCGTCCGGCACCCTGGTAGACCTCGGCGAAGCGCGGTACCACATACGACATCAGGAACAGCGAGACGCCGCCGCCGACCGCCAGCAGGATCACCGGGTAGATCGAGGCGCTGACGATCTTGGCGCGCACGATGTCGATGCGCTGCTGGTATTCGATGTAGCGGTGCAGCGCGCGCGGCAGGTCGCTGGTGCCTTCCGCGGCGCGCACGATGCCGACGTAGAGTGGCGGGAACAGCGCCGGCTGGGCCGCCAGCACGCCCGAGAAACGCTTGCCTTCGCGCAGGCCGCCGAGGAGGCGTTCCAGCACGCCGCGCGTGGCGGGGTTGGCTTCCTTTTCCAGCAGCGCTTCCAGGCTTTCGACGATGCCCAGGCCGGCGGTGAGCAGCGCCAGCAATTCCTGGCTGAACAGCACCAGCGACAGCTTGCCGCCTCGCGCGCGCGGCAGACCGGCGCGCGCCGGCTCGATCGCGCTGACGTAGAGGCCGCGCGCTTCGACCTGGCGCCGTGCGTCGGCCTCGTCCGGCGCATCGATCGTCAGGCTGGCGATGCTCATGTCGGGAGCGAGGGTGCGTACTGCGAACTGCATGGCGAAAGGATGGGGGAAGAAAATAAGACGCGGGATGCGCGGGGGATGATAGCGGCCGATTATTCGATTATTGCGAGCTGATGTCGGCGCCCTCGCCGGCACCGCCGGGCTGGCCATCCTTGCCGAGCGAAACGATCTCGTACTCGCCCTTGGTACCGGGTGCGCGGTACTGGTAGGCATGGCCCCAGGGGTCGGCGGGCACGCCTTTTTTCAGGTAGGGGCCGTTCCACTTGGCGGCGGCGGTGGCGGGCGCCGTCATCAGCGCGTTCAAGCCTTCTTCGCTGGTCGGATAGCGGCCGACGTCAAGGCGGAAGGTGTCGAGCGATTTTTCGAAGGCTTCGATCTGGGCGCGTGCCACGGTCACCTCGGATTTGCCGAGCTGGGAAAAATACTTGGGGCCGACATAGGCCGCCAGCAGGCCGATGATGACGATCACCACCAGCAGTTCGAGCAGGGTAAAACCGGCGCTCCGGCGCAGCCCCTGACGCGGCCGGACAATGCTCTGATTCAACTCGTAATGCATTCAAACAACTCCTTCATTCCCAGTGCTCGAGACTTCTTGCTCTATTGAAAAGCGCGCATGCAGGCTACCATGTGGCCGCTTGCCGGACAATGCATTTATGCGCACGCTGTCGCACTATCGCATGCGTTCCGGGAGGCGGCTTAGTCCGCCACAAGCATCCATCCTTTAAACATACTTGATAGTACGGATATACTGAACATCCACGCCAACGATCCGAGCCCATGAGAAGCAAATCCGAGCAGCGCCGCGCCCACATCCTGCAAGTCGCCGCCGCGACCTTCACTGAACTGGGTGTGGAAAGCACGACCATGTCGGAAATCGTGAATCGCATCGGCGGCTCCAAATCGACCATCTACAGCTATTACCCGTCGAAGGCGGAACTGGTGCAGGCCGTCGTCAACTACGCCGCCGAAATCAAGCTGCGCGAAGCCTTCACGCTGCTCGACCCGGCCAGCTCCCTCGCCGACACCTTGCGCCAGTTCGGCCGCACCTACCTGACGCAGCTGCTGACGCCGGAAATGCTGTCGGCGATGCGCATCGCCCAGCAGGACGGTGCCCGCAGCGGCACCGGCCAGCACTTTTACGAGAACGGGCCGCGCGTCGGCTGGAACATGATGCAGACCTGGCTGGAACACCAGGCCGCGGCCGGCACGCTGCGGGCCTGCGATAGCCGGGTCGCAGCGATGCACCTGAAAGGCCTGCTCCAGAGCGAACTGCTGGACCAGGCCATGTTCGGCCTGCCGCCGCCGCCGGCGCCGGCCATCCGGCAAGCCGCCGACCGCGCGATCGACGCCTTCCTGCACGCCTACGCCCCACGCTGAAACGGCGTCCCGGACGCAGGCCGGCCGCGCGCAGGGCCGGCCCGGGCGCAGCTCCCCCTACCCCGCGTTCCCTTGAAACACCGTATTACCTTTATTGAAACACCTGCCTATACTGTACCCACTGGTATCAATATGCATTGTATGCCATGGCGTCCCGGCCTGCCAAGCGCCGGACCGGACGCGGTCGATGAACTCAAGAAAGGTAGTAATGAACAAATCAGGTCCATGCCGGGGCGCACTCGCGCTGGCGCTATGCATTCCCTTCGTCCTGGCGCATGCCGCGCCTGCGGACCAGGCGCCCGTCAGCGAAACCCCTGCCGCCAAGGCGGCCCGTGCGGAGCGCGAAGCGGTCGCCGAGAAACAGAAGCAGCTGTTCGACGACAAGAACATCCCGGTCGAGCCGCAAGCCGGCCCCACCACCCTCATCGACCTGCCCCAGGACGAAGCGGACGCACCGGGAGCGGTCAAGCCATGACGACCCAGCGCAACATCGCCCGCAGGCAGGCATTCGGCAAGACCGCCATTGCGCTCGCGCTTGCGCCGCTCTTCGCCGGCTCCGCCGCCGTGTATTCCACCGCGTATGCCGCTGATAATGCCGCCACGCCGCGCACCGGCAACGAGGTCGAAGCGCGCGTCGGCGCCATGATCGACAATATGTCGCTGGCGCAGAAGATCGGCTTCATCCGCGTCAACGACGGCCGCATGCTGCCCTTGCTGCCTTCGCAAGGCTTGCCCGGCACCGTGGCCTACGATTCGTCAATGGGCGTGCACGTGAACAACGGCACCTTCGGCGCGCAATACCCGTCGCAGTCGGCCCTGGCCGCCACCTGGAGCATCAACCGGGCGCGCCAGTTCGGGCTGGCGATCGCCTACGAAACCCGCCAGGCCGGCGCCCAGCAGATGCTGACGCCCGGCCTGAACATGTACCGCACTCCCTACAACGGCCGCAACGCCGAATACCTGAGCGGCGAGGATCCCTTCCTCGGCGCCGTCCTCGGGCCGGCCGTGATCAACGCGGTCCAGGCCCAGGGCATCCAGGCGGCGGCCAAGCACTTCGTCGCCAACGACAACGAAGCCAACCGCCACCTGCTGGACGTGACGGTCGACGAGCGTTCGCTGCGCGAGATCTACCTGCCGGGCTTCGAATCGGCGGTCAAGAACGCCAACACGGCTTCCGTGATGTGCGCGTTCAACAAGGTCAACGGCGACTATGCCTGCGAGAACCACCACCTGATCACCGACGTGCTGAAGGGCGAATGGGGTTTCCAGGGCTTCGTGATGAGCGACTTCAATTCGATCCACCACCCGCAGAAAGGTGCCTGGGCCGGCACCGACCTCGACATGCCGAGCGGCCTGGCCTTCAACGACGCCACCATGTATGACCTGATCTACAGCAATCAGGTGCCGATGGTCGTGCTGGACGACAAGGTCAGGCGCAACCTGCGCGCCATGGTCAGCTATGGCTTCGACAAGGGCTTGCCGATCCCGACCGCGCTCGACAAGCGCCATGGCGAGAATGCCGCGCTGGCGGTGGCGCGCGAAGGTATCGTGCTGCTCAAGAACGATCATGCCAACGGCCGCTCGGCGCCCCTGCTGCCGCTGGCGATCAATGCCCGCGTGGCCGTCATCGGCGACATGGCCCTGCAGGCGCCGGCCTCACCCTTCGGCACCGCCTGGTCGCCACCCAACCGTTATGTGACCGAACTGAACGGCTTGCAGCAGCTGAACGTCGACAGCGCCAACGTCACGTATTTCCCGGCGCTGTCGCTCAACCCGGCGTCCTCGGTCTGGTACCAGCCGGATGCCACCCCGCAAGCACTGGTCCCCGGCCTGAAGGCCGAGTATTTCGCCAACACCGAACTGAGCGGCGCGCCGGTGCTGACCCGCACCGAACCGGGCGTGGCCTGGAATTTCATCGCCGGCACCAATGCCACCGCCGCCGGCAGCACCGCCATCGAGGGCTTCAACCCGGCCGGCGGCGCCTTCTCGGCGCGCTTCAGCGGCACCATCCAGCCGAGCGTCAGCGGCCCGCAGGTCTTCAAGGTGCGTGCCGACGGCGCCTATAAACTCTGGGTCGACGGCAAGCTGGTGCTGGGCTTCGATGGCGCACCGGTTGCCGGCGACGTCATCAATGCCCTCAGCAAGAGCGCGAAGACCGACAAGCTGAAGGCCGGCCAGACCTATAGCGTCAAGCTGGAATACCGACGCCTGACCGGCTCCTATTTCCCAGTGCTCGGCAGCATCAACGGCGTGCAGATGAGCTGGGCATCGCTGGCGGCACCCGAGGAACTGGCGAAGTATGACGCCGTGGTTGTCGCGGTCGGCAAGAATGCCGAGTACGAAGGCGAGTCCAACGACGTCGCCTTCGACTTGCCGGAATTCCAGTCCGACCTGATCGCCAGCGTCGCCAAGGTGAATCCGAACACCGTGGTCCTGATGCACGGCGGCGGCCCTTCCAACATGCTGCCATGGTCGAAACAGGCCGGCGCCGTGCTGGAGGCCTGGTACCCGGGCCAGTACGGCGGCCAGGCGCTCGCCGAAATCATCTACGGCAAGGTCAACCCGTCCGGCAAGCTGCCCGTCACCATCGGCAAGCGCGAGGCCGATTATCCGTCGTACGCCAGCTACGGCGCATTGGCCGACTACCAGCCGGCCGGCACCTTCGCGGACGCGGCCACCAACACGGCCAGGAAAGACATGAATTATTCGGACGGCGTGTTCATGGGCTACCGCGGCTTCGACAAGGCCGGCACCAAGCCGCTGTACGCCTTCGGCTTCGGCTTGTCGTACACCAGCTTCAAGTACGCCAAACTGACACTGTCGGACGACAAGCTCAAGGCCGACGCCACCGTCGATGCCACCTTCACACTGACCAACAAGGGCCGCGAGGATGGCTTCGAGGTCGCCCAGCTGTACGTGCGCCCGGTGAATCCGGCGGCGGCGCGTCCGCTCAAGGAGTTGAAGGGCTTCGCCAAGGTGTTCCTGCGTGCCGGCGAAAGCAAGCAGGTGACGATCCCGATCGATGCCCGTTCGCTGTCGTACTACGCCCAGGGCAAGGGCACCTGGCAGCTCGATGCCGGTAAATACCGCATCCTGGTGGGCGCTTCGTCGGACGACCTGCCGCTGGACGCGACGCTGACCGTGCCCGCCGCGGCCCAGCTGTCGACCGGCAGCTCGAACCCGCTGCCGCTGCCGCTGCGCCAGGCGGTCCAGGTCACGGCAGGCCAGGCTTACTGATCCGTCCTTTCCGGCCTTCCCGGCATCGCTTCCAACCCTGCCCGGCATCGCCCGGGCAGGGTTTTTTCATGTCCCGCTGCTTACCCGCCGGCCCGCCCGGCACTGAGGCCAGGGCGGACGATCATTGCGCTCCGGGCGCGCCCCCGCCCGCGTTCGGCTGGCAGGTGCCGGCCTTGCATACCGCGCCGGGATCCGGCATGAAGCGGCAGTTCGACATGCGGCCGTCGGCCGTGTTGGCGGCGCGCCGCTCGGCCTGGTACTGCGCGCCCAATGCCTGCAGCTCGGCTTCCGGCGTGTGCGCCGAGGACCAGGCCAGGTAGCGCTCCGGCCCGCCGCAAGGGCGGGCGCCGAGCGCCAAACTGTGGCATTGGGCATCGCTCGAACAGGATGGGGTGCCGACCAGGGCCTGGATGCGGCGCAGGGTGGCGTCCGCCGCAGCCGGGGCTTGTGCGGCGCCGGTGGCAGCAGCGCCCTGGCCGGCCGCGCCCGGCCCCGCACGCAGGATGGCTGCATGGGAGCCGGCGGGTTGGGCGCTTTCGGCGCCGACGCAGCCGCTCGCGCACGCAGCCAGAAGTAAAAGAATAAGTTTTCGCATGCCACATCATCCTGTGACGGCGTCATTCAGGTCAAGTCTGCATTACCGCGCGCCGCCATGCCATCGAGCTTGATTGCCTGAAATAACTGTGTGAAATCTTCTGATGCTTGTGTGAAATCTAGGGCACAAACAGCGTCGTTTTAGTGCTACATGGCATGGAAACAGTATTTAGTTTCCGCAGGGATATTTCCCAATATCATCTTTTAACTTCGGCTATCTAACACCATGTGACATTCCGCTGCATTAAAACTTACACAATTTAAGGAAAAATATTGGCTTGCGGAAAAAAAGTGTCGCTACAATGGCTCATCCGTAATGTGAAAGTTTCCCAAAATCATGAAATCACCGATCTTCCGCACCGCCGCCGCCTTCGCTCTCGCCGCCCTGCTCGCCGCTTGCGGCGGCAGCCCATCCGACCAGGAAGTACTGACTGCGGCATCGATGCAGACCGGCGTGACGACGACCGCCGTTGCCGGCGGCGTCAGCGCCGCATTGGCCACCTCACCAGCCACCCCGTCGGCCAACACCTCCGCCCCCACCGTCATCGCCGCCAACAGCCCGGCCCCTGATTGCGCCGCCGATGGCTGCAGCAGCCTGCGCATCATCGACGGCAACGCCGAAGCCTGGCGCTACGACGCCATGCGCCGTGCCGCGCCGCAAACCTGATCCTGCCGCAAACCTGATCCTGCCGCGATCCTGATCCCGGCCCTGCCGCCGTGCGACGCCGGCCGCACGGTCGTCTAGCTCTCCAGCAGGCGCAACTCGAGGCAGCGCGCCAGCGCGTGCGCCCGGTTGCTGACCCCGAGCGCGCGGTAGATGCGTTGCAGGTGGTTCTTGACGGTCAGGCCGCTGATGCCCAGGATCTGTCCCATCTCGCCATTGCTCTTTCCCTCGCGCAGCCAGCCGACGATTTCGGTCTCGCGCTCGCTCAGGGGACGCTTCGGCAGCGCGCCGCGGTGCCGGACCTCGCCATCCAGGACCGACGGGTGCGCCGGCAGCCTCGCCAGCGCCAGGTGCAGATGGGGCAGCAGCAGCTCCAGGAAATAGGCATGGCGCGGGCCCGGACGCATCGGCAGCCCGAACAGCACGAAGACACTGGCGCCGGCACTGGTCTGCCCGGTACCGTGGACCAGCGCGCTGTCGATGCCGATCGCGTCCAGCTCCGCGCCGAAGCGCTCGAGCGCGCCCTCCCCCCGCGCGCCGCCGCTATCGAATACTGCCGGCAGGCGGGCCCCGACCATGCAATGACGCGCGATGCGCAGCGCGAGGCCGTCGCGCTGCCCGGCAAGCGCGCGCGCCGCCCCCGGCGCCAGCACGGTGCCGTGCACGCACTCGATGCGCCGCAGCGCTCCGTCGGGCCCGAACTGCAGGCAGGCCAGCACCTGGTGCGGCAACAGGGCTTGCAACTGGCCCTGCGCCCACAGGAACAGCTGGTGCCTGCTAGCCACGCGCAGCCCCGATTCGATGCTGCTCAGCAGGTACTCCTGCTCCAGGCGGCTGAGGATGACGACCGCTTCCATGCGGTTCAGGCGGCGCCGGTCCAGTCGCGGACATCGCGCGCGCGCCAGACGAAGCGGTAACCGCTGCCGCGCACGGTTTCGATGCGCTGCTGGTGGCCGCTCGGCTGCAGCGCGCTGCGCAGGCGTCCGACGTGGGTGTCGACGGTACGCTCGTCGAGCACGGCATGGCGGCCCCAGACCTGGTCCAGCAACTGGGAACGCGTGTGCACCCGCTCCGGGTTCTGCATCAGGAAATTTAGCAAGCGAAACTCGATCGGCCCCAGCGCCAGCTGGCGCGACCCGGCGGTCACGCGCTGGGTGTTGGGGTCGAGGCGCAGGCCCGCCATCTGTACGGCGTCGGCGTCCAGCGTCGCCAGCGGCGTGCGCCGGCGCAGCACGGCGCCGATGCGCGCCAGCAGCTCGCGCGGATTGAAGGGCTTGGTGAGATAGTCGTCGGCGCCGGACTCCAGCGCCAGGATCTTGTCGTGCTCGCCGGCGCGCGCCGACAGCATGATGATCGGCAAATCGCGCGTGGACGCGCGTGCACGCAGGCGCCGGATCAGCGCCTGCCCGGACTGTCCGGCCAGGTCCCATTCGAGCAACAGCATGTCGGGCGCACCATCGTCGATAGCGACCAGCGCCGACTCGGCGTCGAGGCAGCTGGCGACGCCATGCCCGGCATGCGTCAGGTTCAGGGCCAGCAACTGGCGGATGGCGGGATCGGGGTCGACCACGAGGACGTGTGCGGTCATGCGGCTATCCTAAACAGATCAATTCTCTACGACGAGCGGATTTTAATATGCAGGAAGCGTGCTCGACTGAACAATATGATTTGTTGTGGAGATTCAGAGCTTTGCCGACTAAATTGCCGACATGCAGGACGCCTGAAGGCAGGCGGGTTTGACGAGAAACGCGGAGTGCGCGACGACAGTGTCGGCAGTTGTAAAAAGGGTACAAAAAAACCACCTGCCCTCGAGGGACAGGTGGTCAGGCAAGGGTCTGGCGGGCGATCAGCGGCTGCGGCGGCGCAGCGTGAAGCCCATCAGGCCGAGGCCGGTCAGCAGCATGGCCAGTTCGCCGGGTTCCGGCACGTCGGTGACGGCCGGGGTCACGCTGGCATAGGCGTTGGCGGGCGACAGCACATCGTCGACGCCGGGCAGCAGGTCGATCTGCACCAGGTAGCCCGGCAAGCCGAGGTTGGTGCTCATGTCGGCGCCGAACAGCGCGGCGCCGAAGGTGGTGCCGGCGCCGCTGCCGCTGCCCTCGAAGCTGACGTCGAAGCTGAACAGGCCGCTCAGCACGATTTCCTGGAACAGATCGCTCCAGGTTTCGCTGTTGTCCAGCACGACGCTGCCGTCGACCGTGCCGCTGCTGGCACCCAGGCGGTCGGTGAAGTCGCCGAAGGCGCCCGTGAAGTGGCTCAGGGTGGCGCTGACCGGCGCCGCACCTTCGAGCGCACCGAGGCTGAGGTCGAGGTAGGCGGTACCGGTGCCGAGGGCCGCGGTGTCGATCGACACGTGGTAGGTCGGGCCGGCGACAGCGGCGCCCGCGCCGGACACCAGGGCCAGGGCCAACAGCGAGCGGGACAGCATGGATTTGATGTTGAACATTTTTCTTTTCCTGATTAGAAGGTGCCGCTGATCAAGACCGGCTTGTAGCCGATCGTGCTCTTGTTCGGGTTCGAGAAGGTGGTGGTGACCGTGACGCTGGCGCCGGGCGCCAGGCTGCTCACCGGCAGCGTGATGTAAGGCGCGCCGCCCTGGGTGCCGCTCGCATTGTCCAGCGTGATGCCGGTGCTCAGGGCATCGAGGCGGAACTGCAGCGGGCCGTTCAGCGTGGCGCCGCTGGTGTTGGTGAAGGTGACGCTGCCGCTCGACTTCGACGTGCCACGGTTCAGCACCAGGCCCGACTGCGCCACCTTGACGCTGGCCGTCACGTCGACCGAGGCCGCCGCCAGATTCAGGCTCACCACCACCGGATCATGGTCGGATGCGCGGAAGGCATTGTCGGCGTAAGGGTCGTCGGCGGTATCGCCGATGTTGTAGTCGATCGCTTCCGGCTCGTCCGCGTTGTTGTGCCACTCGGTCACGCCGGTCACCTGCGGATCCAGCGCGCTGCTGGCCAGCGCGTGGTCGAGGTAGCCGCTGTTGCCGCTGAAGACATAGGAGTACGGGGTGCCGCTGGCGCGCACGAAGCGTTCCAGTTCGTTGACCATGCCCTTGCCGGTCAGGTAGGCGATCGGATCTTCGTGGCCGTAGGAATTGAAGTCGCCTACCGCCAGCACGTCCGGGTCGCCGCTGGCCGCCACCACCGCCGGGATGAAGTAATCGTTCAGGCGCTGGGCCTGCTGCACGCGGGTGGCGTTCCAGCAGCCCTGGCCGTCGCCGCTGTCGGTGTTGCCGCTGCCGCCGCCGCAGCTGCCCTTCGACTTCAGGTGATTCACGATCAGCGAGAACTTGGCGCCGTTGGCGTTGACCTTGAAGGTCTGGGCCATCGGCGGACGGTTGTTGATGGCGTCGTTGTCCGACAGCGCGCCGCCCACCAGCGACAGCTTG
>Ga0308168_1002113_pt1 | contig 16801 bp, 19 predicted proteins | sample PhyCR2_FD_202133 | JGI IMG/M metagenome (GOLD analysis project Ga0308168, IMG submission 202133) | Phyllosphere microbial communities from UC Gill Tract Community Farm, Albany, California, United States - DLSLRC.R2 | ecosystem: Host-associated > Plants > Phyllosphere > Unclassified | place: USA... | reverse complement strand
AGCGCTATCGGCTCCCGTCTGGGAAATCACCCTCGACGAGATAAAATTCACCGATAACACGCTGGGCTTCGGGAAAAAACTTCACTGGATCCGCGAATCAGGCACCGAGTAAGCGCAGGGCTTCGCGGTTAAACGCGGGCAGATCGTCTGGCGTGCGGCTGGTAACGATCTGATTGTTGTCGATGACCACTTCCTGGTCATAGAAATCAGCACCCGCGTTTTTCAGGTCGATAACAATGGGTTTGACCGTGGTGAGCTTCCGCCCGCGCACCACTTCGGCACTGATCAGCAGTTGTGGACCGTGGCAGATGGCAAATACCGGCTTGCCGGAATTCACAAAGTCACGGGTAAAGGTAACAAAGCGATCGTCGCCGCGCAGTGTATCCGGCGAGTGACCGCCTGGCAGCAGCAGCGCATCAAATTCGTCAGGTTTCACCTCATCGATAGCTTTATCTATAGTGATGCTGGCTTCCCCTTTCTTACCTTTGACCGTCTTCCCGGCTTCCATCTCAATGGTGACCACATCATGGCCAGCTTTACGAAACGCCTCGGCGGGTGAGGTAAACTCTGAATCTTCAAACTCGTCGGTTATCAAGACTGCAATCTTCTTGCCCATATTTCCTCCGCTGTTTTGGGTTCAGACAGGTGATTTCGCCATAAATCGTTAATAATGACGAACAGTACTATTAAGCCTGGTCCAGTGACGCGACATTGCAAGGCGGACTAATCTGCAAAAGGGGATGACATGACTCAGGTAATGATCACTGGCGCGACCGGTCTGGTAGGGGGACATCTGCTGCGAATGCTTCGGCAGACACCGGAAATCACCGCCATCGCCGCGCCCACGCGCCGCCCGTTAGCCGATGCTGACGGCGTGTTTAACCCACACGATCCGCAGCTCAGCGATGCGCTGGCGCAGGTGAAAGATCCGCTGGATATTGTGTTTTGCTGCCTGGGCACTACGCGCCGGGAAGCGGGGAGTAAAGAAGCATTCATTCATGCGGATTATACGCTGGTGGTGGATACGGCAATCACCGGCCAGCGGCTCGGCGCAAAACATATGCTGGTAGTGAGCGCAACCGGTGCTAATCCACATTCGCCCTTTTTCTATAATCGCGTTAAAGGCGAGATGGAAGAAGCGCTGAAGGCGCAGCACTGGCCGTATCTGACGCTGGCTCGCCCGTCGATGCTGCTGGGCGACCGCAGTAAAAAGCGTTTTAATGAGTCGCTGATGGCACCCCTGTTCAGTCTGTTGCCGGGGAACTGGAAATCCATTGAGGCGCGTGATGTGGCAAAAGCGATGCTGATCACCGCGCTGTCTCCGGTTCAGGAAGGCATAACGGTGCTGGACTCCTCGCGGCTACGGGAAATAGCCCGTCAGGCGCAGGATTAATCGTTTCCAAACGCGGCACGCAGGCGTAGTATTTTCCGGCTCAATAAAACACACTTCATTGTTCCTGGAAAATGCTATGACTGGTCAGTCTTCATCTCAGGCGGTTACCCCCATTCAGTGGTGGAAACCTGCTCTCTTTTTTCTCGTCGTTATTGTCGGCCTCTGGTATGTGAAATGGCAGCCGTATTACGGTAAAGCCTTCACCGCCGCCGAAACGCACAGCATCGGTAAATCCATTCTCGGTCAGGCCGCCAGCAGCCCGTTACAGGCGGCGCTGGATTACGCGATGGTCTATTTCCTCGCCGTCTGGAAAGCCGCTGTCCTCGGCGTGCTGCTCGGCTCGCTGATCCAGGTGCTGATCCCGCGTGACTGGCTGCTGCGCACCCTCGGGCAGCCGCGTTTTCGCGGTACGCTGCTCGGCACGCTGTTTTCCCTGCCGGGAATGATGTGCTCTTGCTGCGCAGCGCCAGTGACGGCGGGTATGCGTCGTCAGCAGGTCTCCATGGGCGGCGCGCTGGCATTCTGGATGGGTAACCCGTTACTTAATCCCGCGACGCTGGTCTTTATGGGCTTTGTGCTCGGCTGGCACTTTGCACTGATCCGTCTGGTGGCCGGGCTGGTTACGGTAATTGGCGTGGCCGCGCTGGTGCAGCATCTGGTTAAAGACAGCGCCCAGCCCGCCGGGCCGGTTGACGTGGCGATCCCCCAGACGCAGGGCAGTTTTATGGCTCGCTGGGGTAAAGCACTGTGGTCGCTGTTCTGGAGCACCATTCCGGTGTATATCCTCGCCGTACTGGTGCTGGGTGCCGCGCGCGTCTGGCTGTTCCCTCATGCGGATGGCGCGATCGATAATTCCCTGCTGTGGATCATCGCGATGGCGATCGTCGGCTGTCTGTTCGTGATCCCGACGGCTGCCGAAATCCCGATTGTGCAGACCATGATGATGGCAGGCATGGGCACTGCGCCTGCGCTGGCGCTGCTCATCACCTTGCCGGCGGTCAGTTTGCCTTCGCTGATTATGCTGCGTAAGTCGTTCCCGGCGAAAGCCCTGTGGCTGACCGGTGCGCTGGTGGCATTGTGCGGGATGATTGTCGGCGCGCTCGCGCTGCTGTGAGATTTGACACCCTCTCCCGACGGGAGAGGGTTAACGTGAGGAGACTATTTAATAAAGGTGAAGGCCGTTGTCACGTGCTTCACGCCGCTCACCCGGCTGGCGATATCCGCTGCCGCCTGCGCTTCACGCTCGGTCACCAGACCTAACAGGAATACTTCACCGTTCTCGGTGGTGACTTTCACGTTTGACGATTTCACCTGATCGCTGCCTAACAGCTGCGAACGAACTTTGGTGGTGATCCACGTATCCGATGACGCCGTGCCCAGCCCAATCGGCTGACCCTGACGGATCTCGTTATACACTTCGGTGGTGCCTTCCACGCCCATTGCGATCTGTTTGGCGCGCGCGGAGAGCGAACTGTCCGGAGACTGTCCCACCAGCAGGACTTTGCCCTGATAAGCGGTCACGTTGATACGGGTGTTTTTCTTGATTTGCTCATCTTTCGAGAGCGCACTGTTGACGCGCACTTCCAGCGTACCGTCATCCACTTGCGTACCCACGGTACGCGGATCCGTTGCCGCTTTCGTGCCCACCGCTGCCGTCCCTACGACCGCAGCAGCAACACATCCCTGAAGCAATAATGCGGAAATAAGGACTGCGAGGGGCGAAAATGCCTTCATGTGTACTCCTTAATCATCCTGGTGTGGAAAAAGCGTGTTATCGATCAGATCGCACAGGCAGTTCACCGTCAACATATGCATTTCATGAATACGTGCACTTCGATGCGACGGTATGCGAATTTCAACATCCTGAGGTCCCAGAAGCCCGGCCAGTTCGCCGCCGTCGTAGCCCGTCAGCGCAACGATCGTCATATCGCGCGTTACCGCCGCTTCCACCGCTTTGACGATATCACGGCTGTTGCCGCGGGTAGAGATGGCGAGAAGGACATCGCCTGCATGGCCCAATGCCCGCACCTGCTTGGCATAGATCTCTTCCTGACGACGATCGTTGGCGATCGCAGTTAAGACCACATTATCGGTATTAAGTGCAATGGCGGGTAAACTGGGGCGGTCTGTTTCGTAACGATTGATCATGCTGGCAGCAAAATGCTGTGCATTGGCGGCAGAGGTGCCATTACCACAACAGAGGATTTTGTTGCCGTTGAGCAGGGACTGAACCAGCGTCATGGCCGCACGGGAAATCGCATCCGGCAACGCTTCCGCCGCCGCAATCTGGGTTTGAATGCTTTCCGTAAAGCAGACTTTAATTCTCTCGAGCACGATAATCCCTATAATTTAAGCAATTATGAGTGGTCGTTAAAGGCGTCTTGTATCCACTCAACATCATTTCCGGTGAAGGCTACCACATCGAACCGGCAATCCACAGTATCAAAACTCCCATTGTGCCGGGCAAGCCACAAACGCGCGGTTTGCAGCAATCTCAACTGTTTTTGCCGGGTGACGCTGGCCGCAGCGCCGCCGAATGTCGCCGTTTTGCGGTAGCGAACTTCAATAAAGACCGTCGTCGGCCCTTGTTTCATTATCAGATCAATTTCGCCGCCACGCGCATGCACGTTGGCGGCGATAAAACGTAGTCCTTTGCTTTCCAGCCAGCGACGCGCACGTACTTCCCACGCCTCGCCGGTCTGTTTACGCGTTAACTGGCCGGGACGATCTGCCCCTGCTGGAATTTGAGCCATGATAACTTCCTGTTAATCACACAATCCTGTGTGGCAGAGAGATCGCCGGTGTTGCCGTTAATCTCAAAGCCCGGAACCTGGCGCATTTGCGAGAAGTGATTCGCCAGCGTCCAGGCATCCACGCCCATGGCGTACAAACGTGCCAGCGAATAATCGTTATTAACGCTGCGCAACGCCTGCTGCATCAGCGCCGGATTACTGCCCGCCAGCATCGGGATCTCGCTGTATTGCAGGCCTTCCATCTCCAGACGGAAATCAGGGCCAGCGATACCTTTCGCACTGCGGGAACTGGCGTATAGCGTCGCGCGAGACTGGCTGCCGTTACGCATGGCAATCATCGGTTTGATGAGCGCAATTTCATCCGCTGTCGCCAGAATATACGCCGCATCAACATTGCCGCCGCCGCTGATCTGGGCATCGCTCGGCGGTGCCGGGATCGTCAGGCCGCCAATGGTGACGCCTTGCTGTGCAGGCAGGCTGGACGTGACCGGGCTGCCCGTCAGCGCAATACCGGTATTGCTGTTGATGCCCATTTTCAGCTCGGCGGTAGAACCGAATTTCTGTTGCAGCACCGTACCGCCGCCAATTTTTTGCCACTCTTCAGCAAAAGCATTGGTGACACGATCGCCCAGCGCGCTGCGCGGTACCAGCAACAAGGGTGCGCGGTGGCCCTGATCCCAGATATGGTGCGCCGCATCGCGAGCTTCATCTTCCGGAGACAGCGCGAAATAACAGATATTGGCGCGGCTCTCGACTTTTTCCGGCTGGTTAAGGGCCAGTACGTTAAGCGCCGTATTGCTCTTCATTAACTCTTCGACGTTGGGCTTCAGCAGCGGACCCACCACAATGCTGGCACCATCCTGCTGAACCTGGGTGAGGATCTGATCCAGCGGTTGCGTGGTGGTGTCGTAAACTTTCAGCTCTGCGCCTGGGTTAGCTGGCGCGCTCGCTGCAGACGGCGCAGCGGCTGGCGTCGCCGTTGCGACTGGCGCATCGGTGGACGGCACTGCCGCAGCGGTATCAGCGGGTTGCGCTGCCGGTTGTGCTTCGGCTTGAACTTCGGGTTGTGCTGCTGGTTGCGGCTGAGCATCACTGTTCAGATCGCCGACCTGCGCCGCTGATGGGCTAACAACGTCCGACGCTGGCTCGCTGCCTGTCTCGGTGGTAGCAGCCTGCGCAACCTGTGACGGCACTGCCGGACCCGATACGGCGGCGACGCCATTCTTCGCGGCCTCAAAACCTTGCTGGATGGTACGGCCAAACACCGCTGCCTGACCGTTTAACGGCAGCAGCAACGCAATTTTACTGGTGGAGGCAGGGGTAAAGTTCTGCACATTTACCAGTTGCGACGGCAGCATCTTCGCGCCGGGGTTTTGCGGGTAACGCACCTGCCAGTCGTGAATACCCGCTTTCAGCATGTTCGGATCGTTACGGTTATCAAACCAGACACGTTGCAGATCCAGCCAGCCCTGCAGGACATTTTCATCGGCATTGATCACCAGCGCCTGCGCCTGTTCCGGCGTCATCTGTGACAACGCCTGCCAGGTTGCATCGATATTGGCCTGTTTTTCTTTCGCAGCCAGCAGCGGCTCCTGGGCGATCAGCGCCCGCAGCAACGTCAGGGAAGGGCGGCCCTGTTGAGCGGTAATACCCGCCTGCCAGAAGCGACTTTGCTGATTTTTATCGAGTTTCGCCGGATCCAGCTTACCGAGGATCGCCTGCGCACCCTGGAAATCTTTCTGCGCGACTTTCAGTTCGGCTGCCAGCAAGGCCTGCTCACGACGCTGGGCGTCACTGAGTTCCTGCGGCAGCTTCGCGAACAGTTCGCTGGCCTGCTGCGTTTTGCCTTCTTTCAGCAGTGCACGAATGGCGAGTAATTGCCAGTTGGTCTTGCTATCATCTGAGCTCTGCTGCATCTGGTTCAGGTAATAACCCGAATCAGCCTGCTCTGCGCCCTGCATGTGCGCACTGCTCTGATCCGGTGATTGCGTTCCGCAGCCTGCAAAAAGCAGGGCGGCCAGCACCACAGGCAGACAACGCGTGGCTTTTGAACGAAGAAATGTTGACGGTACCATTCTGTATCCAGTGATATTTTTTAGGCAATGCTCAATATTAAATCGGCACTACGGACGAAACAATGAAACAACGCGAATCAGCTGAGAATTCTCAAGGTCAGCTTTATATTGTACCCACTCCCATCGGGAATTTGGCTGATATTACACAACGTGCTCTCACCGTGTTGCAAAGCGTTGATTTAATTGCGGCCGAAGACACACGCCACACAGGATTATTGCTGCAACATTTCGCCATCAGCGCGCGCCTGTTCGCCCTGCACGATCATAACGAGCAGCAAAAAGCAGAAACGCTGGTAGCAAAACTCAAAGAAGGCCAGAACATCGCGCTGGTGTCTGATGCGGGCACGCCGCTGATTAACGATCCTGGCTACCATCTGGTACGCACTTGCCGCGAAGCCGGGATCCGCGTGGTGCCGCTGCCGGGACCCTGTGCCGCCATCGCCGCATTAAGCGCCGCTGGCCTGCCGTCGGATCGTTTCTGCTACGAAGGATTCCTGCCAGCCAAATCAAAAGGCCGTCGTGACACGCTCAAAGCGCTGGAAGCTGAACCGCGCACGCTGATTTTCTACGAGTCCACCCATCGTCTGCTGGACAGCCTGGAAGATATTTGCGCCGTGCTGGGGGACGCTCGCTATGTGGTGCTGGCGCGTGAACTGACTAAAACATGGGAGTCGATCCACGGCGCGCCCATCGGTGAGTTGCTGGCCTGGGTGAAAGAAGACGAAAATCGCCGTAAAGGCGAAATGGTGCTCATCATCGAAGGGCATAAAGCGCAGGAAGAAGATCTGCCTGCGGATGCCCTGCGTACGCTGGCGTTGTTACAGGCGGAATTGCCGCTGAAAAAAGCCGCAGCGCTGGCGGCTGAAATTCATGGCGTGAAGAAAAACGCGCTGTACAAATATGCCCTGGAGCAGCAGGACGCGTAACTCTCTGAGCCGCCTGCCTTTATGGATGTGGTGAATAAAACCGCAGGGCCATCGGCGCACAAGGCGGCTCAGTGTTTTTCGGCTGGTACGGCTTAAGCCCAAAGGGACAGAGTTCAAAGCGGCACTGTTTATCTGGCGGGCAGGGCGTTACAAAATCTCTGCTGTTGCCGGGACAGTCGGTCCTTTTTAACAGGTTCTGCCACTGCCTGGGGTTGTACGGCGAGGCATGAATGACCGAAATATTTCGTAGTTTGCCATCGACAAATAACCCCATTTCCCCGGTTGAAAAGGCATTCCCCTGCCGTAAAAAATAATCCCCTCTGCACCACAGGATAAGCTTAAGATTTTTCGACGTCTGGGCTATCGAGAAGTAGGTGCCCGTATCCGGGCTAGCCAGAGAATCTATTATTTTCCAGGTCATAACACCCCTTGTTTTTTTGATTTAAGAAAGTCGCGAATGGCAAACGCGCAATCGTTCACTGATACGCTAAATCGCCGCTACAGGCGGCGTGATTTGCCTTAGTGCCACCAAGAAAATTCGCGGCTAAAATTAACTTAGTTTAGATTTACGATTTCATCAAAAAACTTACAAAAGGTAGGGCCGTTGCTTGAATTTTGTACATGAAGCACATAATGACGTCAGGATTTGACGTCATTATGTGTTTTTCATAGTATGACGTCATTATATGACGTCAAGGGAATGACTATGATCACTGTTAAGGACCTAAGCTCCCGCCATCGGCAGACATTAGACGACATCATGACGGAGCCTCCGAAGGTCGGTGTTAAATGGGAAGATATAACTGCTTTTATAAAAGCGACAGGTGGCACGATTAAAAAGAATGACGGTTCGCGTCGCAAGTTTCAGATTGGAAAAACGAAGTTCCATACCCACGAACCTCATCCACAAAGCACGATAGATAGGGGGGCGCTGGCTGGTCTGAGAGAATGGTTAGTTAATTCTGTAGGGGTGAATTATGAATAAAAAATCAAACATCATGAACATTCATGGTCAACCAGCAGTGGTTACTTTTGAAGCTGATATCGGCGCGTTTCGCGGAAAATTTCTTAACGTGAATGGCTACTGTGACTTTGTTGCCGACAGCATTGAAGGGCTGCGTAGAGAAGGGGAAAAATCGCTCGCCGAATGGCTGGCTGACTGTAAAGAAGATGGCATTGCGCCGTATAAAGCCGAAGAGAAGCAAAAATCCTTTACGTTGCGTTATCCTGGTTCGCTTGAGCCTCGTTTAACTGCGGTCGCGCAGCAACATGCCGTGTCAAAAAATCAGTTTATTGTGGAGTTGCTTGAACGGGAACTGCTTAACCGCTGTTAAGATGCGAAAAACCACTCATTCTTCCCGTAAAAACGCGGGAAGTACGTACCACATATTGCCCCGTGACATTATTCGTCGCTCGCGGTAAACGACCACCCGTAGGCCCGGCAAGCTTGCGCCGCCGGGCATTTTCATTACTCTATGTTACTTTTTTACGTACCAGCCTCGCTCCGCTTCAAACAATAATCAGCTCGGTGTGCTTTTTACGAAACGCTTTGACTTCATCGTCTTTGATACTGTCATCGGTGATAATGCAGTCGATCTCGTCTATCGGCAGGACCTGGTTAAAGCCACGACGATTGAACTTAGTGGCATCAAGAACGGCGATTACTTTATGCGCGGCGGCAGCCATTACGCTGCTTATCGAGTAGCCTTCATTGAAGGTGGTGATACCATTCTGCGTGTCGATACCATCAGCCCCGACAAACATCAAATCGGCGCTGATGCCCTGTAACGAACGCTCGGCGATAGTGCCATGCATAGAATGCGTTTTATGGCGTACGGTGCCACCACACACCACCAGCGTAATATCTTTGTTATCGGCCAGCATAAAAGCCGCGGGCAGGCTGTTGGTGATCACCGTGATATTGGCGTGTTTGGTCAGCGCTTCGGCAATAAGCATTGTGGTGCTGCCACTGTCCAGAATAATGGTCATGCCTTCCTGGATCATGGCAACGGCCGCCTGGGCAATACGCTTTTTCGGATCGCTGGCAAGCTGATAGCGATCTTCAAGCACGACTTCCTGATTGTCGGGTTCGGTCAGATGACTGCCGGGCCGTGCTGCACCGCCATGAAAGCGGGTCGCCAGCCCCTTTTTTTCCAGCAGACGGAGATCTGCCCGGATCGTCACTTCTGAAATACCAAAGGTTGACGCCAGATCTAATACCAGTACGCTGCCCTGCGTATTGATCAGGTCCACGATCGCGTTCCTTCGTTCAAATGAGTTCATCTTTATCTGCCTGATTATTAACTCACGTTAGTGTAATCGAAGGGTTATGAAAGTTGAATGCCAAACTTCGAAAGGAAATGTGAGCCAGCTCAGGTTGCTGGCTCGAAAATTTAACTGAACTGAAGCAGAATTTTTCCCTGCATCGGTGCGCCGTGAAGTGCCTCGACGGCCTGCGCAAAGTACCCGGCATCGCCACGATGCGCGATAAGCGGCGTCAGGCTGAGACGCTTTTCAGTGAGCAGGCGTGCAGCGGTTTGCCACTCTTCCCCCGGCCACGGCCCGGAATAGTTCATCCAGCTCCCGGTTACCGTCAGCTCATTACGCAGGATTTGGCCGAATACCGCCGCGGTAAGGGTGAGATCCTGATGCTGCGTACCCACCAGTGCCAGTTGCGCGCGCGGCCCGGCAATATCGATCGACAGGGAGACGGTTTGCGGGGTGCCCGCCGTTTCCAGCAACAGCTGATCAAACTGACTGCCGGCCATCGCTGCCTGGATCTGCGCGGCACTCATTTCCCGACTGTTAAAGGTCTGCGTCGCCCCCAGCGTTTCGGCCAGCGCCAGTTTTTGCGGGTTAATATCAATGGCCGTGATGCTTTTGGCCCCCAACTCTCTGGCGCACTGCATGGCGAGTAGGCCGATGGTGCCCGCCCCCACGATAATGACATTTTTCCCGCTACAGCCCCCCAGCAGATGAAACGCGTGTAACCCGACGGTAATAGGTTCAATAAAAGCACCGTCTTCAATCGGCATGTCAGCAGGCAGGGCGAAAAGGTTAGCGCGTTTTACCACGACATATTCCGCATGACCGCCTTCGCTGCGCGAGCCTACAAACTGATAGTGTTTACAGAGCGAAAAGTACTCCCGCTCGCACTGCGGACACTGAAAGCAGGGTAATAGCGGGACACAGGCCACCGCATCGCCTGCCTGTAAATCCGTGACGGCTGAGCCGCAGGACACCACATAGCCGCTAAATTCATGCCCAAGCGTAATAGGGTAATAATGCGCGCCATGAGCAAAAATACGTGGAATGTCAGAGCCGCACAGCCCCGAGCTGATGACCTTCACCAGGACATCGTCTTCCGCTTTAATCTGAGGCTGCGGGCGTTCTTCAACACGCACGTGTCCCTCAGCATGGATGACCACTGATTTCATAGACTTCTCCAGAAATTTACGGGGGCGTCTGCCCCCAGGACTCAGGAAACGGTTGGCGCCTGTTGCGCTGCGGCGGCTTTTTCCGCGATAACAAACTGGCGGGCACGTCGCCAGGTCAGAAACACCCCGGCCAGATAAATCACACCGATCACGACAAAGCCGACCATGTTCTGCCAGGTAAACAGCTGGATCAGTAGCCAGGTGATCGGCGAACCACCCTGATCCATGGAGGCCACCATGCCACCCGCCTTCAGCGCGCCCGCGTTCGCCGCGAGTTGCGTATGCAGGCCGATGGTTTGCGTGGCGATCCACAGCGTAATACCCATGATGATGACGCCGGAGATCAACGTGCGGAACAGGTTGCCCTGGTGGACCGCCACCGCCATCGCCACAAAGAAGCCAATGGTGGCCAGGTCGCCGAACGGCAGCACCTGATTACCTGGCACCAGCACGGCAACCAGGATGGTGAGCGGGATAAAAATCAGGCTGGCGGATACCACCGAGGTATGCCCAAGCAGCAGCGCGGGATCCAGACCAATCAGAAATTCCTGGCCACCGAATTTCGCCTGTAAACGCTTACGGGCGTGCTTCGCGATAGGCGTCAGACCATCCATAATGGGCTTGATGACGCGCGGCATGAGCAGCATCACCGCCGCGGTTTTTACCGCCAGTTGCAGCACGTTTTTCGCGTCGTAACCCGCCAGCAAACCAATCACCAGGCCCATCACAAACCCGACGGTCACCGGCTCGCCAAAGGGACCAAAGCGCTTTTGCACATCATCGGCGCTGAAATGAATACGGTTTAGGCCGGGAATTTTTTCGATAAGCGTGTCGACGAGGACCGCCACCGGTCCGAGATAGGCCGATGAGCCGTGTGGGATGGCAATGCCTTCCAGACCAAAGAAGTCGCGGGTATCTTTCGCAAACCAGTCGCCCAGTTTGTAAACGAAAGCCGCATGGGCCACCACGCCCAGCATGCCGATCCAGTAGGAGCCGGTGGCCAGATGCAGCATGGCGCCGGTAAAGGTCATGTGCCAGATATTCCAGATATCGACGTTCACCACGCGGGTCATCCGCGTCACCAGCATCAGAATATTGACGCCAATGGCGACTGGGATGGCGATCAGCGCGATCTGCGATGCCCAGGTCATGGGTGACGAGCCAGGCCAGCCAATATCCACTACGTGCAGGTTGATCTGAAACTGCTCTGCCATGGCTTTTGCCGCCGGGCCGATGGAGTCGAGCATCAGGCCGATCACCAGACCAATACCGACAAAGCCAATACCGATATGCAGGCCCGACTTAAAGCAATCCCCGAGCTTCATGCCCAGCAGTTTTGAAAAGAGAATGATCACCAGCGGCAGCATGACCGTTGGCCCAAGATCGAGGATGTAACGCATGATTTCGCTAAACATAACGTTACCCCTGCAGAATAGTCAGTATTTTTTGCTGTAACGGCTCAATGCCTACACCGGAAACAAAAGGCATGCCGTGGACGACCGGGATAGTGCCGAATGTCCTGTCGACGCGAGCGGTCGTACAAATCAGATGCGCACCGTCCATATAGGTCTCGATTTCCGTGACCCGGCACTGCACCAGCTCCAGCGGAATATTGTTGGCTTCACACAGCTCTTTGATCTCCTCTGCTGCCATGGTGGAGGTCGCCACCGCGCCGCCACAGGCGACAATTACTTTACGTTTCATAGGGTATTCCTTTTATTATCAGTATATTAATAAGGTCAGAGACAGGGTTCTTGCTCAAGCAGCGTCTGTCTGAACAACGCTGCCAGTTCTGTGCACGGCACCCGGAGCAGCACCTCCAGAGTGGCCGGATTCTGTAGCCCGCTAAATAACCGACGCAGCAGTTTCAATTGCGCGTCGGGGTTTTCAACGATCAACGCGATGATCAACGAAACGGCAATCTCCCCGTCATCATCGGCACGCCGGAACAGCACCGGCTTATCCGGGCGGATCAGGTAAATCGCGGGTGAGCGGGCATGTACCGCCTCGCAGTGGGGAATAGCCACAGCATGCTGCTCAAGCGCAATACCCGTCGGGAAAGCGGCTTCCCGCTCAAGCAGCGCCTGCGGATAGGTTTCATGCACCACCCCGCGGGCCAGCATGGCGTCACCAATGTGCTGCAACGCATGCTGGCAGGAGGGAAAGTCGATACCAGTTCGGACAAACAGTTGGCTCATAGATCCTCTTTTACGTTCAGGCAACGTCAGGTGAACAGCCATAGCGGTAAGCGCGCAGCACGTCCTGGATCCTGTCGAGGATCAAATCGTGTGGCGTGGCGTTCAGTTCGTTGCGGGAAAGCCGTGCAAACTGCACCGGCATGTACTGACTGATCAGGCCCAGCGGCAGCGTGGTGTCGCTCAGGCTGGCGATCAGTTTTTCGACACTCTGGCGAATGCGCGGGTGCGGCCAGTAGTAGCGAATGCGATCTGAGAGGCTGAAGTGAATATCCACCATCGACTGGCTCCAGGTCGGACGGTAGTACTTCTTCCAGTAGCCAGGCTCGTCGAGCATCACCTCGTCGATAACCTCCAGCACATGACTGCGGCGCTCCGGTGGGATCAGGGCGTTTTCCATTTGCGCCAGCGCAAATATCGCTTCGCGCAGGGCAAAGGTCAGGGCCGGGCCGACTTTCAGAATGGCAAAGTGATCTTCCACCAGCGCCCGGTATGCTTCGCGGGTCTGGTAATCCGTGGAGTGGGCCTCATAAACCAGCGGCGTGCCAGCGATCCATTCCGACAGCGCGCGCGCCGCCTGCGGCTGATAATGAATGATTTGCGTATGATCGAACTCGACGCCCGGCTGCACGACCAGCGCAATAACGCGCTGCATGGCCTCTTCCAGCCCGGCGGCGCGGAAGGCCGCCTGATGGGTTTCCAGCGTGGCGGCGGCATCCTGTGGACGGGTGATGTGAACGCTGCCAATGCTACTGGCTTCCCCGCCGGGCACCGGCACCTCCGTGCCAATGACGTAGGTGAGCTGCCGTTTTTGTTCTGAGGTGGCCGTTGCTTCGGCTGCGGCGCACAGACGTGCCGCGCGCCCGGCAACCACAACGGGATCGAGGACAAGGGGATCGTCTGCACAGGACATTGAAGCATCAAGATGGATCTTGCTGAAGCCTGCTGCGACGTAGGCCTCGATAAGCACCACGGATTTCTCCATCGCGTCGGCCGCCTTTTCATGCTGCCAGCAGTTCGGGCCAAGGTGGTCGCCGCCCAGAATAATGCGCTCGCGGGGAAAGCCCACCTCTGCGGCGATGTTAAATACAAAGTCGCGAAAGTCTGCGGGCTTCATACCGGTATAGCCGCCATACTGATTGACCTGGTTTGACGTGGCTTCAATCAGCACTTTTTCCTGGCTATGCAAATCAAAGCGAAGCGCCGCTTCGATGACCAGCGGGTGGGCGGAACACACCGAGCAGATGCCCCGTCGCTCGCCCGCTTTATGGCGCGAGATAATCTCTTTCATTTTGTAGGGTCCATTTGGTTTTGTTTAGTTTCGTTTTCTTGTGAGGTGGTGGCAAAAATAATGCTGCGTTTCTGAAGGCGGCTCTCAAAGTTTGCCTTCGCAGCCACATACGCCTATTACCTTACGCACCACCTCTTTCATGGCGGTTTTGGCGGGTTGCAGATAATGGCGCGGATCGCTGGCCTGGGGATGAGCCTGCAAGTACGCTTTTAACGCACCGGAAAACGCCATTTTTAACTCCGTCGCGACGTTGACCTTGCAGACGCCGAGAGCGATAGCGCGGCGAATATCTGCCGCCGGTAAACCGGATGCCCCGTGCAGCACCAGCGGCACATTGACGCACTGGCGAATGGCGGCCAGCCGTTCAAAATCGAGTTCTGGCTCGTGGTCATACAGCCCGTGCGCCGTGCCGATAGCCACTGCAAGAGAATCCACACCGGTGAGTTCGACAAAGCGTTGCGCCTGCTCCGGGCTGGTGAAACGTGCGTCCTGGCTGTCTACGTTCAGATCGTCCTCTTGCCCGCCAAGCCGCCCCAGCTCCGCTTCTACGCTGGCGTCATAGCGGTGACAGTACTGCGTAACCTGCTGCACCAGCGCCACGTTTTCTGCGAACGGCAGATGGGATCCGTCGATCATCACTGAGCGGATGCCTGCGGAGACTTTGGCTTCAATATCGGCGTGGCTTTCATGGTGATCGAGATGAATGGCGAGCGGGTGATCCAGGCTGCGCGCCAGATCGGCGGCGATGGCGATCAGATTGCCGGTGCCCGCATAGCTGAAGGTGCCTGGCGTACCGGCGACAATCAGCGGCGCGCGCAGCTCAGCGGCGGTTTCTGCCACTACCTGTAAGGTTTCCAGATTATGGATGTTGAAGGCCGGTACGGCGTAGCCTTCCCGCTGCGCTTTTAAGAGCATCGTTTTGGTCGAGATGAGGAACATACTTTCTCCGTTACCTTTCGAATGATTTCTTTCGAAATAAAATAAAGGTATTTGAAAGTATTTTTTGTGATCCTGATCGAACGGATCGATCTTCGAAACAAAGTAACTTTTGGGCATAAAAAAACCTCATCTCCGGGCGAAGATGAGGTCAGGTACTGCGCCGTGAACGGCGGGGATCAGGTCACCGGTGCCGGATTAAACACCGCCAGCTGGTTATGCAGGCCCCACTGATCGGAGAACGTTTTCTTGCGGCCACTGGCGACATCCAGGATGAAGTGGAACAACTTCCAGCCCACGTCCGCAATGGTTTCTTCCCCGGTGGCGATGGTGCCCGCATTAATGTCCATTAAGTCATACCAGCGATTCGCCAGTTCGGTGCGGGTCGCCATTTTGATCACCGGTACCGCCATCAGACCGTAAGGCGTTCCACGGCCGGTCGTAAACACCTGCACGGTGATGCCGGACGCCACCTGCTGCGTGCCACACACAAAATCGCTGGCCGGGGTGGCGGCGTAGATAAGACCACGTTTTGTCGGGCGCTGGCCGGGTGAAAGCACTTCTGAAATGGCGCTCTGGCCCGATTTAGCAATGGAGCCGAGGGCTTTTTCCACCACGTTTGCCAGGCCGCCTTTTTTGTTGCCCGGCGACGGGTTAGCACTGCGGTCCGTTTTGCCGAGATCAAGGTAGTTATCGTACCAGGCCATCTCTTCAAGCAGGCGCTTACCGACCTCTTCATTGATGGCGCGCGGGGTCAGCAGATGGATGGCATCGCGCACTTCGGTGACTTCAGAAAACATCACCGTCGCGCCGCAGCGTACCAGCAGATCCGAGGCATAGCCCACGGCCGGGTTCGCCGTCACCCCGGAAAACGCATCGCTGCCGCCACACTGGGTACCGACCACCAGATCGGAGGCGGGGCAGGTTTCGCGCTGGCGCAGGTTCAGTTTTGCCAGATGGCGCTCAGCCACGGCAAGAATGTCCTCCACCATCGATTTAAAGCCGACATGGTGCTCATCCTGCAAGCGTACGATGCTGGCACCGTCCGCCGGGATCGCCAGCACATCGCTGGTGCCTTCCAGCAGACGCTCCGGCTGGAGTTTTTCACAGCCGAGGCCAACCACCATCACTTCGCCGCCGAAGTTCGGGTTAAGAGAAATATTGTGGATGGTGCGGATCGGGATCACTGCCGCCGGCGCGTTAATTGCCACACCGCAGCCGTAAAGGTGATTCAGCCCGACCACGCCGTCGACGTTCGGGTATTTTGGCAGCAAATCGCGTTCGATAATTTTGACCACGTAATCTACTACGCCTGCCACGCAGTGCACGCTGGTGGTAATGCCGAGCAGGTTTTTCGTGCCGACACTGCCATCCGCGTTACGGTAGCCTTCGAAGGTGTAACCCGTCAGCGGCGGTAAAGGCTCTGGTACGCGGGTCGCCAGCGGCAGGGTATTCAGCGGCGGAGCCTGCGGCAGTTCAACGGTCGATTCGTCGATCCAGCTGCCGCGTGCGACATCACACACCGCATAGCCGATCACTTCCCCGTAACGGATGATTTCACCGTGCGCCGGAATGTCGGTCAGCGCCACTTTATGCCCCTGCGGGATATGCTCAATGAGTTCAAGGCCGTCCGGGAAACGGGTACCAGCTTTTAACCCATTGTCGTTGACAATAATCGCGACGTTATCAGTGTCATGAACCTTAATATAAAACGCTGCCGGCGAATATTGTCTGATTTCGATATCGGCCATTGTCCAGTATTCTCCAGTCAATTATATGTGGCAAAAATAGTAAT
>Ga0308168_1002107_pt1 | contig 16817 bp, 14 predicted proteins | sample PhyCR2_FD_202133 | JGI IMG/M metagenome (GOLD analysis project Ga0308168, IMG submission 202133) | Phyllosphere microbial communities from UC Gill Tract Community Farm, Albany, California, United States - DLSLRC.R2 | ecosystem: Host-associated > Plants > Phyllosphere > Unclassified | place: USA... | reverse complement strand
AAGATTTGATTTGGGACAATACCAATAAGGCACTTTCATTCCGTGAAGATATTCTAAATCTGCACCGTTTGGATGATGAACAGCTTGAGGCATTGGTTGAGCGTTTAGAAGAATGCGAGTTAGACGATTACACTGAAATCACTACCCTCATTGGCATCGAATTTGATGACAATACAGTTTGGGGGCAGCTCACCATCTTAGAACTGAAATTGCTGGTTTATGTTGCCTTACAACAATTTGAAGAAGCAAAAGAACTTGTCGAAACTTACTTGCAATATAACACCAACACCGTTGAGCGTGGCTTGTTCTATCAGTGCATGAACGTGGTGCTTGAAGTGATGTTAGATGAAGAACTAGAGCTTGAAGACTACCTGACTAATTTCCGCCGTATGTTTGGTGATACACGAATGGATGCGGTATTAGGTTCTGTCGATGGTAGTGTTCGTTTCTATGGCTTAACACCAACAAGTATGAAATTAGAAGGACTTGATCGCCATTTACGTCTGATCGAGAGCTATAAAAAATTGCATGCAGCTCGCGCTAAAGCCGTAGCGATGTAATTTAAAAAGCGAAATAAAAAAGCCTATTTTTAAATAGGCTTTTTTTATAAAACGACTCGCTAGTTTAAGCAGAAGCTTTAGTAATCTCTATGGTTTCTGCATCTGCTCTATAACCTTGTTGCTCATCCAAAGTATGTTTAGCCGGAATATAAGACATTGCGCGTTCTGCAAGAGCTGTAATGGTGAGACTTGGGTTAACGCCCAAATTTGCACCTAACATTGAGCCATCTACAACGTATAAGTTTTTATAGTTAAAGACACGGTTTTGTCCATCTACCACACCGCGCTCTGGGCTTGAAGCAATTGCACAGCCACCCATACAGTGCGCTGTAAAAGGTACATTAAACAAAATTTCGGTAATAGTCGTCATTGGATGACCATTAAACATTTTGGCAACTTTTTCGGTAAATGCATTGGCCTGTGGAATATACACAGGTAGCTTTTTACCTTCGCTCGATAATACTTTGCCAAAAGGCCAGAACCAATTACGTTTCAAGCGCATATTAATGGAGGCATCAGCTGTTTGCATCACCAAGAAGATTAAAGTTTGACGTGCAAAACTGACAGGATTACTCATACGAAGGAAAATAAATGGATGGCAAATAAGTGCCCATAACCAAAAGAAGATACGCGTCCAACCCAGTTTACCTTTAGCCATGTAAGTACACATGAGGCCCATGGCATCTGAACCAGTTTGGTAACGCGTCGCTTCAATGTGAGTGTCATGGTCAAGGTAAATACTTGAACCAATGGCAACACCTTTACTCATGTCGACATCTTTACCAAAAAAGCGAACCCCTAAAATCGACTCGGCATTAGTACGAACGCGATTACCCAAATCATCAGAGATATTTGGCAGTGAACCAGCCTGTTTTAAACGGAATAACATCTCTTGCGTACCCAAAGAAGATGCCGAGAAAATCACGTTACGAACACGCCATGTACGGCGCTGCTTGTTAAACCATGAGCTTGAACATTCAGTTGTAACTTCATAGCCATCGCTGCCATCGGCTTTACCATTGAGTGGTTTCACATCAACGACTTTGGTTTCTTCGTAAACCTTGGCGCCATTTTTTTCGGCAAAGTACAAATAGTTTTTATCTAATGTATTTTTTGCGTTGTGTTTACAACCTGTCATACAACCGCCACATGCGGTACAGGTTCCGCGGTCTGGACCATCGCCGTTAAAGTACGGGTCAGGATAGGTCTTGCCACCTTGTTCACCTTCGGGGGGAAAGAAAGTTGCAACACGAGTGGGTTTAAATGTATGATCAACACCGACTGCTTCACCCATTTTTTTGAGCATATGATCGGCAGGGCCGAAAATTTTATTATCCGTCACACCAAGCATGCGTTCTGCTTCAGCATAGTGCTGCGGCATTTCATTTTTCCAGTCCGCGGCATCTGCCCACGTGCCTTCATCCCAAATATGTTCAGGTGGAACCAGTAAGGTATTGGCATAGGTGATTGAGCCGCCGCCTACAGCATTACCGCAAATAATGGTGACATGGCGAAAAAAACGCATGTTGAAATAACCGAAAAGTTTCATGCCCGGGCGCCAAATCCAGCGACGGGTATTCCAGTTATTTTTAGCAAAATCTTTAGCTTCCCAGCGTCGCCCCATTTCCATTACAGCAACAGAGTAGCCTTTTTCGGTTAGACGGCAAGCAGAAACACTACCACCAAAGCCTGAACCAATAATGAGATAATCATAGTCATAATTGTTTGTTGTCATGCCGAGGACTCCTGTCTGGCGATACTTTTTATATTGACTGGGCATATTTATGAATGAATTGTCCAATGTGCTCAATCGAGTCATTAGATTCATTTAGTATACCCGCGTGGAATTGAAAAACATGTCCGACTCGGTCATAAACCTTCAAATTCGTCGGAATACCATACTTTTCGGTTTGTTCGGCGAGACGTTTTGCATCGTCTAATAAAACTTCTTCGGTACCGACATGAATTAGAATAGTAGGTAATCCTGTTAAGTCGGCATAGAGTGGAGAACAGGTTGGATCGGTTGCTGATTTTTGTCCGCAATAGTTTTTTGCACACCAAGCTAACCAGTCTTCTGACAGCATCGCATCTTGAGCAGCATGAGTTTTAATCGTGCTTCCAGAGAGGCTTAAGTCAACCCAAGGTGAAAGTAAAACTAATGCTGCTGGTAACGGTAATCCTGCATTTCGTATCGCAATTGCAGCACTTAAACTCAGTCCACCGCCAGCAGAATCGCCAGCGATTATGAGTTTTTTCGGGTCTTGTCCTTGAGCAAGTAAAGCTTTATAAACTGCAATTACATCTTCAATAGCAGCAGGGCTTGTGTGCTCTGGGGCTAGGCGATATTCAGGTAACCAGACTTGTGCTTGAGCTGCATGTCCGATTTGCGCCGCAAGCTTGGTATGACTTTTTGAGCTACCCACCACATAGCCTCCGCCATGTAAATACAAAATGCCGCGTCCTGATTGAGTCGTTTTGGGCTGAATATGGACTGTCGGTACTTGCGCAATGGTTTGCTTTTTTGTTTTATAGCCACGTGGCCCAAGCACAATTGCACTGGCTGCATCGCTACAAAAACGTTGTAGCTTTAGTGGTGTTTTAGGGGATAAAGCTGGACGTAGTGTGGTACGAATAGTCCATGCAAGAAGCTGCTTCATAATAAGGACTCATACTAAGCATTTAATATCAGTCAGCATCTCTTAAAATGAAGAGTATGCTGACCACTGTTTTTATTTTGCTGATTTGTTGAGTAGACGGGTTTGCAAGGTAGTGGCAGTTGCAAAAATCTTTTGGTAGCCTTGTGGCAGAATACGTTGAATCACATCAACGGCTTTCGCATCGGCTCCAATAAGTAAACGGCGGCGGTCCTTACGAACAGCTTCTAAAATTTGTTGAGCTGCATCATCAGCAGGGGTGCGAAGTAATTTATCGAAAGCATCCTGACTTTTTAGAGGATCCATTCCTAAAGACTGGACGCTATTATTCATGCGGGCAGCTTTGGCAATATTGGTACGAATACCACCTGGATGCACACAAGTCGCACTCACTCCAGCATTTTGTAGATCGAGTTCTTGGCGTAGGGATTCAGTGAAGCCACGAACGGCAAATTTACTGGCATTATAAGCACTTTGAGTTGGTTGAGCTGTTAAGCCAAACATACTGGAAATATTAATAATATGCCCGTCACCACTTTGCTTTAAGTAAGGTAAAAACTCTTTGGTCCCATAAACTACACCCCAAAAATTAATCCCAATCAGCCATTCAAGGTCTTCGTAGCTCACACCTTCAGCCGTGCTACCTATTGCGACACCAGCATTATTAAAAATCAGGTTAACTTGACCATGCTTATCTACAACAGCTTTTGCCCAAGTTGCAACTTCATCACGCTTCGCCACATCGACTTTTTGAGTGGTGACTTTGACAGAATAAGGTGCCAAAAGCTCGACTGTTTTAGCTAATCCAGCTTCACTGATATCAGAGAGTGCCAGATGGCAACCTTGTTTGGCTAATGCAATGGCAAGTGCTTGTCCAATACCAGAACCCGCACCTGTCACAGCTGCGACTTTATTTTTAAAAGACTTCATAAAATTCTCCGTTTATTTTTCTCATTTCCTATGGTGAAGCTTGTTTAAGAAATAGCCGCAACCTGAGTGTAGTTTTCAACATCGAAGCGACGAGTACGTTGTCGATATTCAAGGGTAAAACCTGGCCAGTTATTGGTATTTTTTCCATCCGCAGTCTGATACCAACTGGTACAGCCTTGAGCCCATACGGTTTTTTTCATTTTTTCTTGAATACTTTGATTAAACTCATGTTGAACTTCTGCACGAACATTGGTGAACAGAAGTTTGTTTTGTAGGGTTGTTTGAATGGCATCTAAAATATAATTAACTTGGCTTTCAATCATATACACAATTGAGTTGTGCCCAAGATTGGTGTTTGGACCATAAAGCATAAAGAAGTTTGGAAAGCCGCTTACAGTTAAGCCAAGGTATGCTTCTGCACCATCTTTCCATGTGTCTTTTAAGGTGCGGCCATCAAGACCTGTAATCTGCATGGGTGCCATAAATTCTGTTGCGGCAAAGCCTGTACCATAAATAATGGTATCAACCTCTCTTAGATTTCCGTCCGTATCTAAAATTCCATTTTCAGTAATTTCTTGAATGCCCGTATTAATCACATCGACATGAGGCTGGGTCAGTGTTTCATACCAGTGGTTAGAGATTAAAATACGTTTACAACCAATTGGGTAATCCGGCATTAAGCGGTAGCGTAACTTCCCATCTTTAACGACTTTACGGATGTGACGTTGGAATAAATATTCCACCAAAGGCATTTCATTTAAAGAAGTTGTAAAAGCAAGTAGGCGAATTTCATGGTGTCCATATTGCAAAGCACGGTCTAGACTTTGCAAAATTGGTAATTTACGGAACGCCTTTTTCTCTAAAGGTTGGTAAATCCGATCTGGTTTAGGAATCACGTAGGGTGCCGAGCGTTGATAAACATCGAGATGTGCTACCTGTTTAGCAATTTCAGGTACAAATTGAATTGCGCTTGCACCTGTGCCAATGACTGCAACACGTTTGCCAGTTAAGTCATAGTCATGATCCCAACGTGCTGAGTGAAATGCCTTACCTTTGAAGTTTTCAATGCCTTTAAGTTTTGGATAAGCAGGACGGTTAAGTTGGCCTACCGCGCCCACTAAAAATTCAGCTTCAAACTGTTCGCCAGTCGTGCTTTGAATGTGCCATACACCTTTCAGCGCATCAAATTCGGCACTGGCTATTTCAGTGTTAAATTGAACATGTGGACGAATGTCATATTTATCGGCACAGTGGCGTAAATATTGATAAATCTCTTGAGATGTACCGTAGCGATTTTTCCAACCTAGCTCTTGCTCAAAAGAAAAGGAATACAGATGAGAAGGTACATCGCATGCAGCACCCGGATAAGTATTGTCACGCCAGACACCACCAACATCGCTAGCTTTTTCAAAGAGTGTAAATTGTTCAAAACCTGCTTGTTTGAGACGAATGGCAAGTCCTAGGCCACCAAAACCAGTGCCAATAATGGCGATGCGTACATTTTTATTTGAATTAGACGACGAATTAAACATAGGCTGCTCTAAAATCCTTAAAAACAATGAGCGAAAAAATCGCAACTTCCTGTATGCAGAATAGACGTTTATTTGCTTGATTTAGAGGATGGATGAGGACAAAATATTGTGATTCGAGGACATTCTGAGCAATACAGTGAAGTATGCATGGGCTTTTGAACGCAGTGTACATAGTGTTCGGTTAATGGCTGATTTTGCGGTGGAATCAGGCATTTCTTATCAGACGATTTTGCAAGGGACAGGGCTTAGCCAACAACAATTACTCGACCCTAATATGGTGGTGACAGGCCATCAGGAATTACAGCTCATTCATAAATTGGTTGAGCAACTAGGAGGCAGACCGACATTAGGCTTAGAAGTGGGCACACGCTATCATTTCACCACATTTGGGCCATTAGGCATGGCTCTGATGAGTAGCGCCAGCATTCGCGAAGCACTAGATTTGGCTTTAACCTATTTCACTTTAACTTTTGCTTTTACCCGCTTTGATGTGTCGGATACACCGCAAGGAATCCGTATCGAAATTGATGAGCAAGATATTCCATCTTCAGTGCGTCAATTCATTATTGAACGCGATGCCGCTGCGCTTATTACGGTACAGCGAGATTTGGTACAGGATAACTTTTGCCAGTATTTGGCTTTTTCTTTCCAACTCAAAGGTGATGCCGAGCCTTATCAGGACTTATTTGGTGTGATGCCAGAATTTGGTGTAGCTAAAAGCTTTGTAATTCTTGACCCGCAAAAAGTAGATCAAAAGCTACTTATGGCAAATGATTTGGTGCTACATACAGCCGAAGAACAGTGCCGTCAAATATTAGAAAAACGCCAATCACAAAATAAATTTACAACCTTAGTGCAACAGCAACTTATGAATGTGCGAGGGGAAATGCCTTCTATGGAAATCGTGGCTGAACGTTTGCATTTAAATGTTCGTACTTTACGCCGTCATTTGGCATTAGAGAGAATGACTTTTATTCAGATACGTGAAGAAGTTAGGCAAGTTCTAGCTGAGCAATATTTGGCATTACCAAAAGCTTCGGTTGAGCAGATTGCCGAGTGGTTAGGGTATGCAGAACCTGCCAGTTTTATTCATGCTTATAAAAGATGGCATGGGAAAACACCTCATGCCATGCGTTTAGTACAAAAATAAAAAATGAAGGGCGCTTTTGCTTTCCCTTCATTAAAGAGTGATTTATTTAATAAAGCTCAGTTGCTTGCTGATTTTTTCTAAAATTGGTGCTTTCTTAGCTTGAAATTCAACTTTGTTTTGTTGAATCAGGTTGTTGCCTTTAGTGTCGATAGAAATAATGAGCGGGCCAAATTCTCTCACACGGTTAATCCAAAGAGTTTCTGGCATACCAAGATCTTGCCATTCAGCACCTTCGATCTCTTCAACTAAGGTTGCTGCGAGCACTGCGCACCCACCTGGGAAAATCGCATGAACGGCAATATTTTCCTGACATCCAGCAGCTGTTTCTGGTCCCATGCCACCTTTACCCACAATGAGCTTTACGCCAGTTTGTTTGATAAATTCCCGTTCAAATTTTTCCATTCGCATACTGGTTGTTGGACCAATCGAAACCATTTCGAAGTTGTTTTCACCTTTCTTGCGCACAATAGGGCCGGCATGAAAAATCGCTCCGCCTTCAATGTTAACTGGTAGTTCCCGGCCTTGTTCGATCAGTCTGCGATGGGCAACGTCACGACAAGTCACCAAACGGCCAGTCAAGTAAACCACATCACCCACTTTAAGATCTAAAAGGTCTTCATCTTTAATAGGAGTTGTCAGAATTTTTTTCATAGTACAACTCCTTCATGAGACAAGATTTCATACGACATATCTGGGTTAATCTTAATTTTGCCACGGCGATGTGCCCAGCAACCTGTATTTACGGCAACCCCAATGGTTGATGGGTGGCGTGCAGAAGATTCAATATTGACTCCCATTACGCTGTTATTCCCTGTGAGCCCCTGAGGACCAATACCAATTTCATTAAGACCTTGTTCTAACAGTTGTTCCATTAAGGCAGCGCGTGGGTTCTCACTTGTTGAGTCAACCGGACGCATAATCGCGAGTTTAGAAAGACGAGCTGCGGTTTCAACCGAAGTTGATACGCCTACACCAACCAGTAACGGTGGGCAGGCATTTACACCGCGTTCGGTAATAACATCTATCACAAATTCAGCAACGCCTTCGTAGCCTTGACCTGGCATTAAAACTTTTGCCGCACCCGGTAGGGTACAACCGCCACCAGCCATATAGACATCAATGGTACAAGTGTCGAGTTCAGGCACAATACGCCAGTCTAACCATGGAATTTGAGTACCTGTATTTGTGCCCGTATTTTTTTCATCGAAGGTTTCCACAGCGTTGTGACGTAAAGGACCTATGCGAGTTGCTTCAGCAGTTGCTTCGCTCAAAATATCTTGAAGTTCACCAAGCAAAGGGAAGTTAGCACCTGCTTCAACAAAATATTGAATAACACCCGTGTCTTGGCAGCTTGGGCGGTTGAGTTTATCCGCAGCTTGCTGATTTTCTTCCATCGAGTCATAAACTGATTTAGCCAATGGATTGGTTTCTAAAGTACGCAGTTCAATTAACTTGCTTTTCACATCTTTAGGTAGGCGTTTTCCAATATAAGCCGTAAATTTGGCCATGGTGTCCGTAAGGGACTGGACTGCAATATCTTTGTCCATGTTGTGCTCCTTGAAGAAACTTGTTCAGATCTAATTGGTGTAAATAGGGTTATTGGGTTGCTTTGGCAGCGTTTACTTTCACTTTTTGGGAGAAGCTCAGCACTAGTGTTAGTAAGGTCGAGATAATCAGTAAGCCCGCAACAAAATAGAGCCCACCTGTAAAATCCCCAGTTTGATCTTTAATCCAGCCGATCATGGCAGGGCCTGCAAAACCACCTAAATTCCCAATTGAGTTAATCGTGGCGATGCCTGCTGCTGCGGCTGATCCTGACAAGAACATGGTTGGCATGCTCCATAGTGGTGGTTTGGCACAGCTAATACCGACATTCACGATGGTAAGTGCTGCAATTAATCCAATGACGTTATGTGTGCCTGCTGCAATTGCGAGACCAACTGCTGCGGTTAAACATGCGAGAGCAACATGCCATGTACGTTCATTGGTGCGGTCAGAGTGTCGAGACCATAAAACCATGGCAATGACAGAAACGATTGGTGGAATGGCATTTAAAAGCCCCACAGTCATAGACGTTACGCCAAGCTGTTTAATAATTTGTGGTGCCCAGATACCGAGGGTATAAAGCCCAGCCGATGTTCCGAAATAAATCAATGCAAGGGCAAGTACCCGTGGGTTGGCAAGACCGCGAAGAATGCTGTGATGCTGAGGTGCATTTTTTCCTACATCCTCTTCCTTCATGGTTTTTACAAGCCATTCGCGTTCATCCTGTCTTAACCAAGTAGCTTGTTCAGGGCGATCCGTCATATATTTAAAAACAACAACGCCTAAAATGATTGCTGGTATTGCTTCAATAATGAACATCCACTGCCAACCAGCAAGCCCCCAAATTCCATGCATTTCAAGTAATGCGGCAGAGATTGGTGAACCCACCGCGGTAGCAATGGGAGCGGCTGCCATAAATAAAGCAATCACCCCAGCACGATGTCGTGCAGGAAACCAGTAAGTTAAGTACAGAATAATGCCGGGAAAGAAGCCAGCCTCGGCAACACCGAGTAAAAATCGCATAACGTAAAAGCTGGTTGAGCTTTCTACAAAGGCCATACCGGCTGCAATCAAACCCCATGTCACCATGACTCGAGCAATCCAGATACGGGCACCGACTTTATGCAAAATAATGTTGGATGGGACTTCAAATAAGAAATAACCCAAAAAGAAAATTCCGGCACCAAAACCGAGAACCGAGGCTGTAAAGCCTAAGTCTTCTTTCATGGTGAGTGCGGCAAAACCAATATTGACGCGGTCGATATAGGCTATAAGGTATAACAACATAATAAACGGTACGATTCTCCAAGTAATTCGACGTAACGTTCGCTTTTCAATATCCATTTCCATGTCATGACTCCATATTCATGACTACCAATCCTGATTGGTAGTTTTCGCTTTCTTTACCGCTATTGATTCGGCTAGATGGCTTTTCCCGTTCATCCACAGCATTCCTTCTGCGGACATTGTTATGCTCTTAAACAAGAGATGGCTTATGTCGGGAAACATTGAAATGGATGTTAAACCCTTTAAAAAACTGATGAATCGATATAAAGTTAAATCACTATTGCAAAAAACTTAATAATCATGAATGCAGATACGGAATTAGCTTTCTTTTGTTTATTGGTCAAACAAGGAAGTCTTGTCGCGACGGCACGAGAGTTAAACTTGACTCCACCTGCGGTTTCTAGACGTTTAACTCAACTTGAAGAGCGTTTAGGCGTAAGACTTTTAAATAGAACAACACGGCGAATTAGTTTAACCAGTGAAGGTGAGGTCTACTTTGAAAATGCAGTTCGTATTTTAAAAGAGATCGATGAAATGGAGCGTTTGGTTTCAAGTAGTCGGGCAGCGCCCAAAGGGGTATTGCGTGTGAATGCTCCTTTAGGCTTTGGTCGTTCTTATATTGCTCCAGCGATTTCTACGTTTGCCAAAATCTATCCTGATGTCGATGTCCAACTGCATTTAACAGACCGCCCGATTAATCTGCCAGATGAAGCCATTGATGTCTCAATCCGCTTTGGCGAAATACCCGATTCACGTCTAATTGCAAAAAAATTGGCAGCCAACCGCCGTTTATTATGTGCATCACCTAGCTATTTAAAAACAGCAGGGCAACCACTCACTCCTCATGATTTAACGCAGCATCAGTGTATTGTGATTCGGCAAAATGATTCTGCTTATGGCAATTGGCGGTTAAGTCATGGCAAACAAGTTGAAACCGTTAAAGTTCATGGGCAACTGAGTACGAATGATGGTGCAGTTGCATTAAATTGGGCCTTAGAAGGCTATGGTATTTTGATGCGGGCAGAGTGGGACGTAGCAAAATATTTAAGAAGTGGTAGATTAGTTCAAGTGCTAGCGGACTATGAAACACCACCAGCAGATGTCTATGCGGTGTATTTAGAGAGACTGAATCTGTCGCCTAAAGTCGCGCACTTTTTAGATCATTTACGCCAATTTTTAAATCAGCATGTCGATGGGCCAGAGCCTCATTCAAGTTGGTAACGATGGTATTAACCTCAATTAAAAAAGCCAACTTAAGGTCTAAGTTGGCTTTCAACATTAGTTTCTATTTAAACGCAAATGCAATAACCGTGTTGCTGAGGTGTGGCGAATTTCATCAATTCGTGCATTAAAATATAGTTCAGTAATGGCTTCACCTGATAAGTCTTCGACCACTTCAAATCCCATCTGCTCCACTGCATGATGTAAATCTATTGGTTTAAATTGACCTAGTAAAGGTTCTTTCAGCAAATGGGTAAATTGTGCAACGCCCATACTTCCAAGTCGCTCAATACCATTTAATTCCTGAAAATCGGTCGAATAGTCGAGTACCACTTCACTACCGTTTACAGCAAATTCAGCAATACTTTTTAAAGTTTGCAGCGTGGTTTCGGGGTTTAAATAGTGCGTTGTGCCTAACCATGAAAAAAATGCAGGAGCAGATTGATCATAGAGACTTCTGGTCAAGGCTTCCGAAATAGACTCTTTTTCAAAGTTAATCGAGACAAACTCAACGTTAGTAGGAATATTTCCTAACTTTTTTAGCTTGGCTTGTTTGGCCGCTTGAGTATCAGGATGATCAACTTCAAAAATTTTCAAAGTAGGGTAATGGTGTGATTCACGTAGTGCAAAAGAGTCTAGGCCAGCACCCACTAATACATATTGTTGAGTATTTTGTTGAACTGCCTGAGCAAGTAAATCTTCGGCATAACGAGAGCGTCCGACCACTTGTCCAGTAAGTAAACCTAAAGTGCGGTTTAAAACAGCAGAATTCATGACTTTAACAATAAATGGACTAGAGAGCAGTTTTTTCCAGCCTTTACTGGTTAGTTCAAAAGCATAAGGGTCAGAAAATACAGGGTTCTGTGTATTTTGAAAATGATTGGCCCGTAATGCAGCAGCGGCTTCAGCAGTACGACTTGATTGTCCTTCTTTCATCTTTATCCTGTTTTTTTATTTCTTGAAGATATTCAACGAAGAAGGCAGTGTATTTCATGAAAACCTAAAATACACTGCCTATTTCTTACAACTAATTTGATCGAAATTACAAATTAGTGAGTTTTTGTCGTTTGATACGTTACTTCATAATCTTTCAAATCTACTTTTTTCAAACGTTGTTTAAGTTTTTTCAGTGACCAAGGCCATGCAGCAAAGTTACGACCGTTGGCATCAAGGTAGTAACTCTTACAGCCGCCGCTGTTAAATACAGTCGTTTGTAAGTGCTTTTGCACTAAATCGTTATGCTTTTTAATCACATCAGATTTAACATTTAATTTGCTAATTCCTTTGTTTTTAATTTTCAATAAGCCATCTACGATATAGTCGAGCTGCGCTTCAGCCAAACCAATGAAAGAGTCATAAACCAGTACATTCGGTCCCAAAACTAAAAATGCATTTGGTACATTTTCAATGTTGGTGCCTAAGTAAGCTTCTGGTGAACTATTTTTCCAGATATCTTGTAGACATTGACCTTTTTCATTGTGAACACGTTTACCAATTGGTGGGTGGGACACTTCAAAGCCTGTACCCCAAATAATCACATCAACTTCGTGGCGTTCACCGTTAGCAGCAACCACCGTATTGCCTTCAACTTTCACTAAACCATGAGGGATCAGGGTCGTGTTTGATGCTTGTAGCGCTGGATAATAATTGTTAGCGAATAAAATACGTTTACAACCAATATCAAAGTTTGGCGTTACGTTTTTACGTAACACTGGGTCATTAATTTGCAATTTAAGTAATTGCTTACCCAATACATTTACTGGTTTTAGGGCAAGTGGATTACGTAAACCAAAGTTAATTGCATTCAGTGTTAACGCTACACTTTTACGCCAGCTCGCCTGAATAGCCGGATATTTAGCAATGATTGATTTACTAAACTCGCCCAAGTCTGTATCTGGTTTTGGTAATACCCAAGGTGCTGTACGTTGGAACACAAACAGTTCTTTCGCTTTTGGTTGAATTTGTGGCACAAACTGAATAGCAGATGCACCAGTACCAATCACGGCAATGCGTTTACCTGTCAAATCATAATCATGGTTCCATTTCGCTGAATGGAACATTTCGCCTTTAAATGTTTCTAAGCCTTCAAGACGTGGAATTTGAGCTTCGGTAATTGGACCTGTGGCAAAAATAACGGTTTTAGATAAATATTGACCAGTACTGGTATCAAGTACCCACACATGACGTGAGTCATCCCATGCTGCGTTGAGCAGTTCGCTATTAAACTCGATTTTAGACGTAACATTAAACTCGTTACTCACATCTTCCAGATAACTTAAGATTTCTGGTTGGCGCGCAAATAAATGGCTCCATTTTGCACTTGGTGCAAATGAGTAAGAATAAAGAGCAGAAGGTACATCACAACCACAACCTGGATAGGTATTTTCACGCCATGTTCCACCAACACGGCCAGCTTTTTCAATAATCTTATAATTGGTATAACCAACTTGATCTAGGCGAATTGCAGCGGCAATACCTGAAATGCCAGCACCCACAATAAAAGTATCGAAAATATGGTTTGGTGATTTGACAGCTTTTTTTGCTGAAGCATTTGTTTTCATTTGAGCAGTCATATGTGTACTACCTATAAATTTCTTATTTAAATAATTTGTACGATGTGCCAAGGAACTTGTTATACAAGCTTGGAGATGCACGTTTCATGAGCCAGAATAACTTTGCATCAATTTGAGGAATGGTATACATCTCATCCTGATCAAGGCGATTAAGGGTTAATCTTGCAACATCATCACTTGTTGTTAAGGCATAGTTCATCAGTGCATGGTCTGCAAGCTTTGAATAGCGTCCCGGAATTCGACCATTTTTAATGATATTGGTAGGAACCAAGGTAGGGCAGAGCACGTTTACCTTAATATTAAACTTACGCAGTTCGGCAGAAAGCGTTTCTGAGAGCGCACGCACACCCGCTTTAGTCACGTTATAAGCAGTCATTTCTGGTGCAGCCGTGTAAGATGCCGCAGATGCCACATTAATAATCGCACCGTAACCTAACTTTTTAAACTTGGGAACAAATGCATGACAACCGTGAATAACACCCCAAAGGTTAATATTCATGACCCAGTTCCAGTCTTCTAGGCTGAGTTCGTCAAACTTGCCACCTAAACCTACACCAGCATTATTAATGACAAGAGTTACAGGGTGCCCCAGCAAAATTTCAGCAGTTTCAGCGAGATGGTTAATCTGTTCAGCATTACCCACATCACAGCGCATAGCAAAAGCTTTGGCGCCTTCTTGTTCAAGAAGTTTTACTGTTTCTTCAGCAGCTTCCAGATTAATATCTGCACACACTACGCTGCCACCACGTTTCGCAAGTTCAATTGCAAAACTTCTACCAATCCCACTGCCTGCACCCGTCACTACGGCATAAGCTTTTTGGCTTGGTTTAACTTTCTTTTTGCCAAATAAAATCATGATTCATCCATAAATAGCTTGAAGAGATACCAGCTACCTCTTTGATAGCTGGAAATGCAGGACGATTAAGACATGCGTACTGGTGGGGTAAATTCTTTAACAAAGTAAGGAGCAATTGCGCCGCCTTCGGTCAGCAATTTCTTTTTGTAATACTCAAGATATTCAGTTGTATCATGATCATTTGGATGAAAATCTGGGCGTAAGTAGTCAAGAATTTGACCAATCGTACTGCCGAAAACTCCGTCTTTTGGACCAAAGATTAAGCCTACACCACGACGAGCATCTTTCCAGAATTTCAAAGTCAGCATCTCTTGTGGCTTTCTTAACACAGGCACAAATAATGTAGTCGCAGGGATTAAACCTAAAATGGTAAATAGCGCGAGGAAGAAACCAGACGCACGTAGTGCATAACTACCATTTAAAAGTTGATAGACATCGTAGGCAATATCTTTATGCTCAGACTCTTCAAGCATATGCCACATCCACAATGCACGGCTTTTTTCATCATCTGAATAGTAGAAGTTCTTTTCGTGCTTCATCATGTATTCAGCAAGTACCGCAGTAAAATGCTCAATACCTGCCATCATTGATAATTTGAGTGGCTGTGGAAACTTTAAGAAAACATACTTAAAGAAGTTTGAGCCAAGAAAACGATATAGCGCGACAGGATATTCAGCATCTTGAAGGGCATCGTTATATTCATTGTGCAATTTAGAATGAATTGCTTCTTGGCCAATCAACGACGTTACTCGCTGCTTTAATATTGGATCTTTGATAAATTCACGGTGATGGCGAGCGGTTTCAATCACCAGATCTTCGCCGTAAGTTAAAAACACCGAAAGTGTGGCAAAAAACAAAGTAGCAAATTGATTGTCCATATAGAATCTGACATCAATTTCTTTACCATCAAAACCAATATTTAAATGTCTGATTGGAATTGAACTTTTGCTAGCAAAATCTGGTAGCTCAATTTCACGCTGAAATTTAAGCTTGTTGAATGATTTTTTAACTGCGGTCGAGATCATGGCGACACCCTGAGGCAAAGTAGTGGTGCATTTTGATGAAAATCAATAAACTCAATGATCAACAAAGCACTGTAAAATTCCATTTTCAAAAACAGATGATTCTCTGCATTGACTACGGTGTTGTTGCTCCGTTATTTGTTTGATTATTTGGCTGAATAACGGAAGAAGAACCGAGGCAGACAAGAGCTGCTGAATGACTCTTCTTTAATTTTTTCATATTAATCTGACATTATGTTCGGATTCAATTCGGGTAAATTCTTAAATATATAAAAGTATTTTATAGACATTTCTTGTAATAATTTTTCTAAATAAATTGATTTTATCTTTTTGAAAAATAATAAATTAAATTTATTTCTAATCTCTGGAAATAATGAATTAAAACATCAATTGATTGATAAATTGAGATCTATTTTTCTCAGTTTTTTCACTTAAGTTTGACAACTATTCGGATTTTGTTTTTTTATTTCTACCGAGTTAGATTACATGCTAATCTGACTTTATGTTCGGATTATTAATTAGATCGTATGACTACGCGTAAACCACGTCAAACTCGAGCTAAAGTCACTGTCGACACGATTATTGAAGCAGGTTTTATTGCCGTGGCACTTCATGGACCGAGTGGAACCACGACACGTCATATTGCAGAAATTGCAGGAGTGAGTGTCGGGTCTTTATACGAATATTTTAAAAATAAAGAAGAAATTTATGATGCGATGAATCACTTTTTTGTTCGGGAAATTCTGGACATGATTACAGAGCTTACACCGACAATTTTACAGTTGGAGTTAGAGCCTGTTATTGAAATGATTTTTTATACTTTTAGTGATTTATTAAAGAAAAATAACGACCGCTATTTGACTGTTTTGCGTTATGCAGGAGAATTGCAGTACGACAAATACATTCCCAAAATTGAACAGGCTTTAATGGAAGTGATCATGAAATATATGATGCATAATCCAAAATACCTAAAAATCAATAATTTGCCTGTAATTACCTATATTTGTATCAATAGTGGAATTTTTAATGTCGCACGGCATCTTATTTTGCCAAACCCTTATATTAGTTTTGATGAAATGGTGCAGGGGCTAACTACTATGATTATGAGCTATATCAATACAGAGATGGCACGTTCAGAAGAGCATTGAGCAGAGTTAGAATTTTTATAAGTCCAAGTAACGATAAAAAGCCCTCACATAAAAGTTTATGTGAGGGCTTAATTGATCTTATGGCATGGTTGGAACTTCTTCAGGACGCATATCGAAAATCAAAATTTCGGCATGATCACCATTGGTCAACGATAAGCTTCCACCTTCACGAATACGTGCAGCATCGCCGGTGTTAAAGGTTTTACCATTTACATCAACACGACCTTTAGCAACGTGTAGGTACACATAACGACCATCAGGAATCACAAAGTCAGCAGTTTCTTCACCATCAAAAAGACCTGAGTAAATATTAATGTCTTGTTTGATCGATAAAGTTTT
>Ga0308168_1002106_pt1 | contig 16817 bp, 15 predicted proteins | sample PhyCR2_FD_202133 | JGI IMG/M metagenome (GOLD analysis project Ga0308168, IMG submission 202133) | Phyllosphere microbial communities from UC Gill Tract Community Farm, Albany, California, United States - DLSLRC.R2 | ecosystem: Host-associated > Plants > Phyllosphere > Unclassified | place: USA... | reverse complement strand
CATTCATCCTTTTTCTACGGTCAGGCCAGATTGCTGTCTGGCGAGCGCAAACACTACTGGCTATGATGCTTGAAAGAGTTGATTGCAGTCAGCTTTTTTATTATCAAAGGGTGACACTGACCATTGATGTTGTCATATAACCGGCAATTAAGGATAGGCATTCATGCTTAATCATGCATACTGTGCGCGTTTTGACGGGCCATTGAGCCGTGCGCAATCCCGCGTCAGTCTACCGCAACAAAAGACAAGTCTATGAGTTCAGAAAAGAAGCAGTCCCTGGGCGCCGTTACGCTGGCAGCCATTGGTGTCGTGTATGGTGATATTGGTACCAGCCCGCTGTATACCCTGCGCGAGTGTCTTTCCGGGCAGTTTGGTTTTGGCGTTGAGCGTGATGCAGTATTTGGCTTCCTCTCGCTAATTTTCTGGCTGCTTTTGCTTACCGTATCGCTGAAATATATCAGTTACGTCATGCGCGCCGACAATGCCGGGGAAGGCGGGATCCTGACGCTGATGTCGCTGGCGGGACGTCATACCGGCGCGCGTTCTACGGCGGTGCTGGTGATTATGGGACTGATTGGCGGCAGCTTCTTTTACGGTGAGGTGGTGATCACCCCGGCGGTTTCGGTACTGTCGGCGATTGAAGGTCTGGAGATTGCCGCGCCGTCGCTCGATCGGTTCATCGTGCCGCTGGCGATTGGCGTACTGACGCTGCTGTTTGTGATCCAGAAACACGGCACAGGGCTGGTGGGGAAGCTGTTTGCGCCCGTCATGCTGCTGTGGTTTATTGTGCTGGCCGTACTGGGTGCCCGTGGCATCATCAGCAATCCTGAAGTGCTGCACGCGATGAACCCTTACTGGGCAGTGCATTTCTTCATTGAATATAAAATGGTTTCCTTCTTTGCGCTGGGCGCGGTGGTGCTGGCGATCACCGGGGTCGAGGCGCTGTATGCGGACATGGGGCACTTTGGCAAATACCCCATTCGCCTGGCCTGGTTTATTGTGGTGCTGCCGTCGCTGGTGCTGAACTATTTTGGTCAGGGTGCCCTGCTGCTGAAAAATCCTGAAGCCATAAAAAACCCCTTCTTCCTGCTGGCACCTGACTGGGCGCTGATCCCGATGCTAATTCTGGCTACGCTGGCGACAGTCATTGCGTCTCAGGCGGTCATTTCCGGCGTCTTTTCCCTGACACGTCAGGCCGTGCGCCTGGGCTATCTGCCGCCCATGCGTATTGTTTACACCTCAGAAGAGGAGTCAGGCCAGATCTACATCCCGGTAATTAACTGGCTGCTGTTTGTCTCGGTGGTGATTGTCATTGTCGGCTTTGAACACTCCAGCAATCTGGCCGCCGCTTACGGCATTGCCGTGACCGGAACCATGGTGCTGACCGCGATCCTGTGCAGCGTGGTGGCGATTAAAAACTGGCACTGGAATCGCTATCTGGTCATCACACTGCTGATCGGCATGCTGTGTATCGACGTGTCCCTGTTCTCTGCCAACCTGGTGAAGGTGTTTGCCGGAGGCTGGCTGCCACTGTCGCTGGCGCTGGTGATGTTTGTGGTGATGACCACCTGGAAAAGCGAGCGTTTCCGTCTGCTGCGCCGGATGCATGAGCACGGTAACTCCCTGGAGGCGATGATCGCTTCCCTGGAGAAATCCCCGCCGGTGCGCGTGCCGGGTACCGCCGTGTACATGTCCCGCGCGCTGAATGTGATCCCGTTTGCCATGCTGCATAATCTGAAGCACAACAAAGTGCTGCATGAACGGGTGGTGCTGCTGACGCTGCGCACTGAAGATGCGCCTTATGTGCACAATGTGAAGCGCGTGACCATCGAGCAGCTTTCGCCGACCTTCTGGCGCGTGGTGGCAAGCTATGGCTGGCGTGAAACGCCTAACGTCGAGGAGATATTCCACCGCTGCGGGCTGGAAGGCTTAAGCTGCCGGATGATGGAAACCTCGTTCTTTATGTCGCATGAATCACTGATTATCGGTAAACGTCCGTGGTATCTGCGCCTGCGCGGCAAGCTGTTCCTTGCGCTGCAGCGTAACGCCCTGCGCGCACCTGACCAGTTCAAAATCCCGCCTAACCGCGTCATTGAGCTGGGCACCCAGGTCGAGATTTAATCCGCAACGGGGGGCGGCAGCCCCCCGACATTCACTTCGTTTGTCGCGGCGGACGTTATCTCCGTACGATGCCGCCCGGCATCCTGCTGAAAAAGCCGGACCGAAACAGAAGGTCCGACCCTACAGTTTGACGGTTACCGCAAACCCGCCTTCGGCCCGATTATTCATGGTCACCTTCATGCCGTGCAGGTGCGCAATATGATGAACGATCGACAGACCTAAACCACTACCAGACTGCTGCTGACCGGGAGGACGGTAAAAGCGTTCGCCAATGCGTGCCAGCGCTTCAGGCGTCACGCCGGGGCCGCTGTCCAGCACCTGTAAACGGCCCGGTTCGAGTTTCAGCCAGACTTCACTGCCCGGCGGGCTGTAGCGAATGGCGTTATCGAGCAGATTGCGTACCAGCAGCGTCAGTAGCAGCGGGTTACCCTGCTGAACGATGGGCGTATCGGGGGCATCCAGGGCCAGCTCCACGCCAGCCGCCTGCGCGGCAGCATACTGATCGACCACTGCCTGCCGGACGATCTGCTGCCACTGCACGCTCTGTTTTTCCAGATCCTCGCCGACATCCAGGCGCGACAGTGTCAGCAGCTGATCCACCAGCCGGGTGGCACGGTCGATCCCTGCATCGAGGCTGGACAGGGCATGGTGACGCACGACCGCATCATCATGGGCTAGCTGTGCGACTTCAGTCTGCACTTTCAACGCGGCCAGCGGGCTGCGCAGCTCATGGGCCGCATCCGAGGTAAAGCGGCGTTCGCGCAGCAGCAGATCGCCGATACGGCCAAACAGTTGATTGAGCTCCGTCAGCAGGGGACGCACTTCCTGAGGGACGCGGCGGGCGGTGAGGGGGGAGATATCATCCGGGGCGCGCTGCCGAAGCTGGCAGGCAATGTGTTTCAGCGGGGAGAGTTCGTGCGTGACCAGCCACAGCATCAGCAGCAACATCACGGGCAGAGCCGCCAGCCACGGCCTCAGATTGGTTTTGACCAGGTCGCGGGTCATATCATCGCGATACTCCCACTCCTGGCCGACCACCACCACATACCGGTTATCCAGCGTGTGTAACCAGACCATACGCCAGCGGTCATCGTCATCTTTCAGTCGCCCGTCAGAGAATCCATCACGCTGATAATTAAAGATAAAATCCTTACCCTTATCGCCATCATTGAGCACCATTTTTCCCTCGCGGGTAAAGACGGCAAAGGCCAGCACATCATCATCCTGGTCGCCGTGGTGGTGACGCAGCATTTTTTTGCTTTTGGGCAGTGGCAGCTGCGGGCTGAACTGTTCAGGCGTCAGGCGCAGAAGGCGTTTCGCGAACAGCATCTGCTGGGTATCAAACAGTTCGTTGATATTGTTACGCGTCTGCCACCAGGAACCCACGGCCGCCGCCCCCCAGCACAGCAGACTGAGCAGTAAAAATCCCAGCATCAGGCGCACACGCAGGCTGCGCTGGATCATGGCGCTGCTCCCAGGGTGTATCCCACGCCGTGAATGGTACGGATAAACTCGCTGCCCAGTTTTTTACGCAGGTGATGAATGTGAACTTCTACGGCATTACTGGACACTTCATCATCCCAGCCATAGAGTTTCTCTTCCAGCTGGGAGCGGGTCAGGACACGCCCGGCATTCAGCAGAAACAATTCCAGTAGCGCGATTTCACGCGCTTTCAATACCAGCGGTTCGCCGTTCAGCGTCACGGTATGTGAGCCAGGTTCCATGATCACGCCCCCGTGTTTCAGCGTCGGCTGTAGCTGGCCGTGACGACGGCGGATCAGCGCCTGTAAGCGAGCGGCCACTTCGCTGAGGGCAAAGGGTTTGCACAGGTAGTCATCCGCTCCCATCTGTAACCCGTTAATACGTTGTTCCAGGGCATCGCGCGCCGTCAGGATCAGCACCGGCTCATCCTGACCCTGCTGTCGCCACTGCCGCAAAATATCCAGCCCGTCGATCTCCGGCAGGCTGAGATCCAGTACCACCGCATCGTAGGGGGCGGCACTCAGCGCCCGCAGCCCTTCTTTACCCTGGGTAAACCAGTCAATGCTAAAGCCCAGTTTGCTTAACCCGGCTTTAATACCGTCGCCAATCAGGCGGTCATCTTCAATTAATAAAATTCGCATTGGCTTATCCCTCGCAGTTCACCGAGTTATACGGAATCATGATGCGGCTTGTACAGAAAGGATCGGCGATATTCATGACTTTTCGTCAGTTTTAAACAATAAAGTGGTGATGCCGGAAGTCTTAAGATCCTGTTAAGAACCTTTTGCTGTAATACTTACCGACAGACATTCACGGGCAGAACGAACGGCCCACTGCCATAAGGAAAATTGAACATGATGAAGAAGACAGCTACGTTACTGGCGATCACAGCCCTGATGTCAATGCCCGTACTGGCCACACAGACCGGCGGTTTCGTTGACCCCAATGCGCCGACAGCCCAGGTTCAGAAAGGTGGCTTCAGCGGCCCGAACGGCACGGTAGCAACGGTAAAACAGGCTCAGGATATGAGTGACGATGCCTGGGTGACAATGCGCGGTCACATTGAAAAACGCGTGGGTGATGAAAACTATCAGTTCCGCGATGCGACCGGCACCATGACCGTTGAGATCGACGATAAGCGCTGGGATGGTCAGAGCATTGGCCCGAAAGATAACGTTGAGCTGCAGGGCAAGCTGGATAAAGACTTCAACTCGCTGGAACTCGACGTTAAGCAGGTGCGTAAAATCGGCGGTTAATCATCCGCCAGCATCGATACCAGGTGATGAACGGCGGGGGAGCGATCCCAGCGCCGCCAGGCCAGGGCGATATCACTGCCCAGCGCAGCATCTTCAATCTGATGAAAGCTGACGCCGGGCAGGCTGATACAGCGCAGGGAATCGGGCACGATGGTAATGCCAAACCCGGCAGCGACCATGCTGATGCCCGATGAAATCTGCGGAGACTGCTGGACGCCATCCGGCTGGAACCCGGCGCGCAGGCAGGCGCTGATAATCACTTCGTACAGGCTGGGGGCGACCTCTCGCGGAAAGAGGATCAGCGGTTCCTCCCGCAGCTGCGACAGCGGCAGGCAGGGCATAGTGCCCAGCGGATGCCCGGCTGGCAGCACCACCGCCATCTTCTCTGTCGCTATCACCTTCAGATTGAATGCCTTACTGCTTTCACAGGGCAGACGGACAAAGGCCGCATCCAGTAAACCCTCCTCCAGATTGTGCATCAGCGTTGCCATACTCTCTTCCTGCGGCAACAAAGTGATGGCCGGAAAACGATGCTGAAAACGGCGCAGCAGCCGGAATATCTGCGGATGAAAAGCATTGGAACTGGCGAAACCAATCGACAGCTGTCCGCTGATACCGCGCGCTATCCCTTTGGCTTTCTCAAGCGCATGGCCGGTTAATGCCAGTATCTGACACGCATCCTGATAAAAGGCCTCTCCCGCATCTGTCAGCTCCACCCCGCGCGTCAGCCTTTTCAGCAACGGCGTACCAATCTCCTCTTCCAGTTTTTTAATTTGCTGACTCAGCGGCGGCTGTGAGATGCCGAGTCTTTCCGCCGCCTTTGTGAAGTGCTTCGTCTCAGCGACCGCAACGAAATAACGTAGATACCGCAGTTCCATATCGAAAACGTCTCAAAGTGGGGGGTGTTCTATATTGGAATCCCGGACTGAATCGAGTCAACATTGATTCAATACTTCTTAACAGTTTAGCGGGGAAGAGGGTAATGACACATTCTGTAACTGATTGTTCATGTACGGAACAGCTGACCAGTACGGTCAAAGAGATGCAGAGAGAAAGGCCAGAAAGCGTAATCTATCAGACCTCTTTAATGAGCGCGTTACTCAGCGGTGTTTACGACGGCACCACTACCGTGGCCGACCTGTTGAAGAAAGGCGATTTCGGCCTGGGAACATTTAATCAACTGGACGGCGAGATGATCGCTTTTAACCGTGAAGTGTACCAGCTGCGCTCGGATGGCAGCGCGCGTGCGGCCAGTCCCGATCAGAAATCGCCGTTTGCGGTAATGACGTTCTTTCATCCTCAGTACCGGCACCATTTCACCGGTCCGGCCGACCGGGCTGAGGTGCATCGGGTGATCGACCAGCAGGTGCGTTCCGACAACCAGTTCTGTGCCCTGCGCATTGATGGTCTCTTCAGCCGTGCGGAAACCCGTACCGTTCCCTGTCAGCACCGCCCGTACAAATCGATGCCGGAAGTCCTGGGCCAGCAACCAACCTTTCACTTCGAGCAGCGCAACGGCGTGCTGATTGGTTTTCGCACCCCGCAGTACATGCAGGGCATCAATGTGGCCGGTTATCACGAACACTTTATTACTGACGATCGCCAGGGGGGCGGGCATCTGCTGGATTATCAGCTCGATCACGGCACGCTCACCTTTGGTGAGATCAGTAAGCTGGTGATTGACCTGCCCGAAGACAGCGATTTCCTGCGGGCCGATCTCAGCCCGGACAATCTGGATTCCGCCATTCGTTCCGTAGAAAGCTGAAATAAGGAAGAGCAGACAGATGAAAAATGTAACCGACGTTCAGCAGTGGGCACACGGTGCCGACCTGGTGGTGGCACAATTAGAAGCTCAGGGGGTAAAACATGTCTTTGGCATCCCCGGTGCCAAAATTGATAAAGTGTTTGATTCGCTGCTGGATACCTCTATCCAGACGATACCGGTGCGGCACGAGGCCAATGCCGCCTTTATGGCGGCGGCAGTCGGTCGACTCACCGGCAAAGCCGGGGTGGCGCTGGTGACTTCCGGGCCGGGCTGCTCCAACCTGATCACCGGGATGGCAACCGCGACCACCGAGGGGGACCCGCTGGTGGCACTGGGTGGGGCGGTTAAACGCGCCGACAGTGCGAAACAGGTTCACCAGAGCATGGACACCGTGGCGATGTTCCGTCCGGTCAGCAAATACGCCGTTGAGGTGGGATCGTCTGATGCCATCGCCGAAGTGTTGTCCAATGCGTTTCGCAGCGCTGAACAGGGACGCCCCGGCGGGGCTTTTGTCAGCCTGCCCCAGGATATTGTCAATGAGCCCGCGCGGGGTCACCTGCTGAATGCCAACGGCCAGCTGCTGCTGGGGGCGGCGCCTGATGTGGCCATCGAAGCGGTGGCAAAGCAAATCGCACAGGCGAAAAATCCGGTGCTCTTGCTGGGTTTGATGGCCAGCCAGCCCGCTAACAGTGATGCGCTGCACCGGCTGCTGGAGCGCAGCCATATTCCGGTCACCAGTACCTACCAGGCTGCCGGTGCGGTGCGCCAGGAACACTTTTCCCGCTTCGCCGGACGTGTCGGATTGTTTAATAACCAGGCCGGTGACCGGCTGCTGCGTGAGGCCGACCTGATTATCACCATTGGCTACAGCCCGGTGGAATATGAGCCTGCCATGTGGAACAGCGGCAAGGCTACTCTGGTTCATATCGACGTGCTGCCGGCGGATACTGACAACTGCTACCAGCCGGATGCCGAGCTGGTCGGCGATATTGCTGCCACGCTCGACAAACTGACGGCACGCATCGGTGGACCTTTAACCCTCAGCCCACAGGCGGCAGCCATCCTGCAGGATCGTCAGCAGCAGCGCGAACTGCTGGCGCTGCGTGGCCATCAGCTTAATCAGTTTGCCCTGCATCCGTTACGTATCGTCCGTGCCATGCAGGACATCATTAACAGTGACGTTACGCTGACGGTTGACATGGGCAGCTTCCATATCTGGATCGCACGTTATCTCTACAGCTTTCGTGCGCGTCAGATCATGATCTCTAACGGTCAGCAAACCATGGGGGTGGCGTTACCCTGGGCAATCGGTGCCTGGCTGGTAGACCCGTCCCGCAAAGTGGTGTCGGTCTCCGGTGACGGCGGTTTCCTGCAGTCGAGCATGGAGCTGGAAACGGCGGTACGGCTGGGCGCTAACCTGCTGCATATCATCTGGGTAGATGAGTGCTACAACATGGTGGCGATGCAGGAAGAGAAAAAATACCAGCGCGTTTCCGGGGTGAAGTTCGGGCCCATCGATTTTAAAGCCTATGCGGAGTCCTTTGGTGCGGCGGGATTCGCTGTTGAAAGTGCAGAAATGCTGGAGCCCACGCTGCGGAAAGCCATGGATGTGCAGGGCCCGGCGGTGGTAGCGATCCCGGTGGATTATGCCGATAACCCGCTGCTGATGGGACAGCTGCACCTCAGCCAGATTTTGTAAATTGTGTTAATCCTAAACGAGAAGGAGTTCATATGAAAAACAACGTAGCCCTGGTGACCGGTGCGGGTCAGGGGATAGGACGTGCAATTGCCCTGCGTCTGGCAAAGGAGGGTTTTGCCGTTGCCGTCGCCGATTTTAACCCGGACACGGCACGCCGGGTGGCTGATGAGATTGCCAGCGCAGGCGGTAAGTCACTGGCGGTTGCCGTGGATGTTTCAAAGCGCGATGAGGTCTTTGCCGCCGTTGAGGAGGCACGTAAAACCCTGGGAGGCTTTAACGTTATCGTCAACAATGCCGGCGTGGCGCCTACTACGCTTATCGAAGAGATTACGGAAGAGGTGATCGATAAGGTTTATGCCGTGAACGTTAAAGGGGTGATCTGGGGCATCCAGGCGGCAGTGAATGCGTTCAAAGCAGAAGGTCACGGCGGCAAAATCATCAATGCCTCCTCTCAGGCGGGCCACGTCGGTAACCCGGAGCTGGCGATCTACAGCTCCAGTAAATTCGCTGTGCGCGGCCTGACGCAAACCGCGGCACGGGATCTTGCATCGCTGGGGATAACCGTCAATGGCTACTGCCCTGGCATAGTAAAAACCCCGATGTGGGACGAGATCGACCGCCAGTTCTCTGCAGCGGCAGGCAAACCCGCCGGCTATGGTACGGCGGAGTTTGCCAAAAACATCACGCTGGGCCGTCTGTCTGAACCGGAAGATGTTGCCGCCTGTGTGGCCTTCCTTGCCGGGCCGGACTCGGACTATATGACCGGCCAGTCACTGCTTATTGATGGCGGCATGGTCTTTAATTAGTCCTGTTTTGGCCCTTTACCGGTAACAGTAGAGGGCCATTTTCAGCCTTAAAACAAATCCCTCCTCTGCGTCAGCGAAACGTTTCGATGGCGATCACAATTTCAACATTCGATGATTGTTTTCCCCTGTGCATTTCTTACACTCCCTGTCAGCGAAACGTTTCGCTCTGGAGTGAATAATGAAAAAAGGCACCTTACTAAATTCTGCTATCTCGTCCGTGATTTCACGTCTTGGTCATACCGACAGTATCGTGATTGGCGATGCTGGTCTGCCGATCCCACAAGGTCCGCAGCGGATTGATCTGGCCGTAATGCAGGGTATTCCGACGTTTTTACAGGTCGTCCATGCGGTCACCCATGAGATGCAGGTTGAGAGTGCCATCATTGCGGAAGAGATTAAGCAGCACAATCCGCAGCTTCATAGTGAGCTGATCGCCCTGCTCGACTTACTGCAACAACACCAGGGTAATACCATCAGTATCTGTTATGTCAGTCACGAACAGTTCAAACAACAAACACAGCGCAGTCAGGCAGTCATTCGCAGCGGGGAGTGTTCCCCGTATGCGAATGTCATCCTGATCGCTGGCGTGACCTTCTGAGGCGGTTATGCAACCTTTACTGCAATTAAAAGGTATCGACAAATCCTTCCCGGGCGTTAAAGCGCTGTCGGGCGCGGCGCTCTCGGTCTATCCGGGGCGTGTGATGGCGCTGGTTGGTGAGAACGGCGCGGGAAAATCCACCATGATGAAAGTGCTGACCGGGATCTATGCCCGTGATGCAGGCACTTTTGTATGGCTGGGCAAGGAAACCACCTTTAACGGACCTAAAGCGTCGCAGGCGGCCGGGATTGGCATTATCCATCAGGAACTTAACCTGATCCCGCAGCTGAGTATTGCTGAAAATATTTTCCTTGGCCGCGAGTTTGTTAATCGTTTTGGCGGCATTCAGTGGAAGAAAATGTATGCAGAAGCAGACGCCCTGTTGAAACGTCTTAATCTGCGCTTCAACAGCCATAAGCTGGTGGGTGACCTGTCGATTGGTGACCAGCAGATGGTGGAGATCGCTAAGGTACTGAGCTTCGAGTCGAAGGTGATCGTCATGGACGAACCGACGGATGCGCTGACTGATACCGAAACCGCCTCGCTGTTCCGGGTGATCAATGAACTGAAAGCCCAGGGCTGCGGCATTGTCTATATCTCCCACCGTATGAAAGAGATTTTTGAGGTTTGCGACGATGTCACTATTTTCCGCGACGGACAATTTATCGCGGAACGTGAAGTGGCCACCCTGACTGAAGAGTCGCTGATTGAAATGATGGTCGGCCGCAAGCTGGAAGAGCAGTATCCGCGTCTGGATAAAGCACCGGGCGAGGTTCGTCTTAACGTTGAACACCTCTGTGGTTCCGGCGTGGAGGACGTCAGCTTTACGCTGCGCAAAGGTGAAATATTGGGCGTGGCCGGGCTGATGGGTGCGGGGCGTACCGAATTGATGAAAGTGCTTTACGGAGCATTATCCCGTCGCAGCGGTACGGTGACGCTGGACGGCAAAAATGTGGTGGCCCGTTCTCCGGAAGAGGGGCTGGCTAACGGCATCGTCTATATCTCGGAAGATCGTAAACGTGATGGTCTGGTACTGGGGATGACGGTTAAAGAGAACATGTCGTTGACCGCGCTTAACTACTTCAGCCATGGCGGCGGCCGTTTAAAACATGCGGAAGAGCAGCTGGCGGTCGGGGACTTTATCAAGCTGTTTAACGTTAAAACCCCGTCAATGAACCAGCCCATTGGCCTGCTTTCCGGCGGTAATCAGCAAAAAGTCGCGATAGCCCGCGGCCTGATGACGCGTCCTAAGGTGCTGATCCTTGATGAGCCGACGCGCGGCGTCGACGTGGGGGCGAAAAAAGAAATCTATCAGCTGATAAACCAGTTTAAACAGGAAGGGCTGAGCATCATTCTCGTCTCGTCCGAAATGCCGGAAGTGCTGGGCATGAGTGACCGCGTGCTGGTGATGCACGAAGGTCGTCTGAGCGGTGACTTCCCGATTGAACAAGCCTCGCAGGAAATTTTGATGGCGGCGGCAGTGGGTAAACATTACAGCGCGGAGCTGGCAACACTATGAGTACGCAAACAATTCCTTCACGCCGCCTGATCAGTAAGGCATGGTTGCTTGAGCAGAAATCGCTGATTGCGCTGGTGGTACTGATTGCCATCGTTTCCAGCATGAGTCCGAATTTCTTCACTGTGGCGAACCTGTTCAATATTCTGCAACAGACCTCGGTTAACGCCATTATGGCTGTGGGCATGACGCTGGTGATCCTCACCTCCGGCATTGACCTCTCTGTCGGGTCGCTGCTGGCGCTGACTGGCGCGGTTGCAGCTTCTATTGTCGGGCTGGAAGTGAATGCGCTGGTTGCCGTTGCTGCTTCGCTGGCGCTGGGTGCCTTTATTGGCGCGATTACCGGTTCAATTGTGGCGAAAGGCAAAGTGCAGGCGTTTATCGCCACGCTGGTGATGATGTTACTGCTGCGTGGGGTAACGATGGTCTACACCAACGGCAGCCCGGTGAATACCGGTTTCAGTGAGAACGCCGATCTGTTTGGCTGGTTTGGTATAGGTCGCCCGTTAGGGATCCCGACGCCAGTGTGGTTAATGGGCCTGGTGTTCCTTGCGGCCTGGTACATGCTGCATCACACCCGTCTTGGTCGTTATATTTATGCCCTGGGGGGTAACGAAGCAGCGACTCGCCTGTCCGGTATCAGCGTTAATCGCGTCAAGATCACCGTTTATGCGCTGTCTGGCATGTTAGCGGCACTGGCGGGCACCATTGAAGTCGCGCGTCTTTCTTCGGCGCAGCCGACCGCCGGGACCGGGTATGAGCTGGATGCCATTGCAGCTGTGGTGCTGGGGGGAACCAGCCTCGCTGGCGGTAAAGGCCGGATTATGGGCACGCTGATAGGTGCATTGATCTTAGGCTTCCTGAACAACGGTCTGAATTTACTCGGTGTTTCTTCTTACTACCAAATGATCGTCAAAGCTGTGGTGATTTTGCTGGCGGTGCTGGTAGATAACAAAAGCAGTAAATAAAACTCTTTACCCTTACAGGATATGAACATGAAAAAACTGACTGCACTGGCTGTACTGTTAGGCGCCACCCTGAGTGCTAACGCGCTGGCAAAGGACACGATTGCTCTGGTGGTATCGACCCTGAATAACCCGTTCTTTGTCTCGCTGAAAGACGGTGCGCAGAAGGAAGCCGACAAACTGGGTTACAACCTGGTCGTGCTTGATTCTCAGAACAACCCGGCGAAAGAGCTGGCTAACGTGCAGGATCTCACCGTCCGCGGCACTAAGCTGATGCTGATCAACCCCACCGACTCTGACGCGGTAGGGAATGCCGTGAAAATGGCAAACCAGGCCAACATCCCGGTGATCACCCTGGACCGCGTTGCTTCACAGGGCACCGTGGTGAGCCACGTCGCTTCTGATAACCGCTTTGGCGGCAAAATGGCGGGTAATTTCATCGCCAAGAAAGTCGGCGATAACGCCAAAATCATTGAACTGCAGGGTATTGCCGGTACCTCTGCTGCACGTGAACGTGGCGAAGGCTTCAAACAGGCTGCTGATGCACACAAATTCAATATCCTTGCCAGCCAGCCGGCTGACTTTGACCGTACCAAGGGCCTGAACGTGATGCAGAACCTGCTGACGGCTCACCCGGACGTGCAGGCGGTATTTGCTCAGAATGACGAAATGGCGCTGGGTGCCCTGCGTGCGTTGCAAACTGCAGGTAAATCTGATGTGGTAGTCGTGGGCTTCGACGGCACTCCTGACGGGATTAAAGCCGTTGAAGGCGGAAAACTGGCCGCGACCGTTGCTCAGTTACCGGAGCAGATTGGCGTTATCGGCGTTCAGACGGCTGATAAAGTGCTGAAAGGCGAGAAAGTGAAAGCTATCAATCCGGTTGACCTGAAGCTGGTCACCCAATAAATCAAAGAAAAGCATGGCACGCGCCACCTTCGGGTGGCGCACTTATCTGGACACTCCCCTTATGATGAAAACGGGCAAACTGGCTGTCCTCGGCAGCATTAATGCCGATCACATTCTGAATCTGACGCATTTTCCGCGTCCGGGTGAAACGGTGATCGGGAAGCAGTATCAGGTCGCATTTGGTGGGAAAGGCGCTAACCAGGCGGTGGCCGCAGGTCGCAGTGGTGCAGACATTGCTTTTATTGCCTGTGTCGGTGATGACGATACCGGCGAGCGTATTCGCCAGCAGCTGATGAATGACCGGATTGATATCAGTCCGATCGAAGCGGTACCCGGTGAATCAACCGGTGTGGCGCTGATCTTCGTCAACGGAGACGGTGAAAATACCATTGGTATTCACGCCGGTGCCAATGCCGCCCTGACGCCTGTCCGCGTTGAGCAGCATCAGCAGGTGATTGCCGATGCTTCCGCCTTGCTGATGCAGCTGGAGTCACCGCTGGAAAGCGTACTGTCAGCCGCGCGTATTGCGCATCAGCATCAGACCCAGGTGATATTAAATCCCGCCCCGGCGGCAGCGCTCTCTGATGAACTGCTCTCGCTGGTGGATATGATCACCCCGAATGAAACGGAAGCGCAGATCCTGACCGGTGTGGCGGTCAACAGTGATGAAGACGCGGCCCGTGCCGCTGCGGTGCTGCATGAAAAAGGTATCCGTACGGTGCTGATCACGCTCGGCAGTCGGGGCGTATGGTTAAGTGAGCAGGGTGAAGGTCAGCGTATTCCCGGCTTCCGTGTGGAAGCGGTGGATACCATTGCGGCGGGCGATACCTTCAACGGTGCGCTGATCACCGCGCTACTGGAACAGCGCCCGATGGCGGAAGCGGTACGTTTCGCCCATGCGGCGGCCGCGATTGCCGTAACGCGTCACGGTGCACAACCTTCCGTCCCCTGGCGTGAAGAGATAGATCGCTTCTTGCAGCAGCAGGAGTAGATGTGGCAACAATGAAAGATGTCGCCCGCCTGGCGGGCGTCTCAACCTCCACCGTGTCGCACGTCATAAACAACAACCGCTTCGTCAGTGAAGCGGTACGTGAAAAAGTGACCTCAGCGGTGAGCCAGCTGAACTATGCGCCTTCGGCACTGGCGCGTAGCCTTAAGCTTAATCAGACTCACACCATCGGCATGCTACTGACCGCCAGCAGCAACCCGTTCTATTCTGAGGTGGTGAGGGGGGTGGAGCGTAGCTGTTATGAACGCGGCTACAGCCTGGTATTGTGTAATACCGAGGGTGATGAAGATCGGATGAACCGCAGCCTGGAGACACTGTTGCAAAAACGCGTCGATGGCCTGCTGATTATGTGTACTGAAAGCCATCCTCCTTCCGCAGAGTTGCTGCACCGCTATCCGACTATTCCCTCGGTGATGATGGACTGGGCACCGTTCGAAGGCAGTAGCGACATTATCCAGGATAACTCCCTGCTGGGCGGCGAAATGGCCACGCAGCATCTGATCGCTCGTGGCTATACACGCATTGCCTGTATTGCAGGCCCTCAGGACAAAACGCCCGCGCGTCTGCGCCTTGAAGGCTATCAGCAGGCCATGGCTCGCGCCGGTTTAACGGTTCCTGCAGAGTATATTGTCAGCAGTGACTTTGAGTTTCAGGGCGGATTTAACGCCATGAATATGCTGCTGGCGCTTAACCCACGGCCACAGGCCGTATTTACCAGTAATGATGCGATGGCCGTCGGGGTTTATCACGCGCTCTATCAGGCCGGGATGACTATTCCGCAGGATATCGCCGTCGTGGGATACGATGATATCGAGCTGGCGCGCTACATGACACCGCCCCTCAGCACCGTTCATCAGCCTAAAGATGAATTAGGCGAACTGGCGATCGATGCGTTGTTGCACCGTCTGGCCGATCCGGCTGCCGGCCCCCAACTACTGATTCTGACGCCGGAGCTGATGGAACGCGCCTCAGTCGGCGATCTGCGCGGAGCGTAAACGCTTAAGGCGCGCCGTCGACGCGCTTCTTCTTCTCCCGGTCGCTGATCAGATTGCGGCCATCTCCCGGTTTCAGCAGCAGGAATACCAGCGCGGAAAGTACCGTGATCCCCCCCATCGTCAGGAAGGTGGCGTGAAAGTGCTGGAGCGTGGTGCCATCAAAGTTTTGATAGAAGCGCAGTACGGCTGCGCTGACCGCCACGCCAAAGCCGATGGCCAACTGCTGCGTCACCGCCAGCATACTGTTACCGCTGCTGGCGTTAGCATCCGTCAGATCAGCCAGGGTGATAGTGTTCATCGCGGTAAACTGTGTGGACATCGCCATTCCCAGAATAAAGAGCGGGATCAGCAGCGCCAGCATATTCCAGCCCGGCACCTGCAGGGCGAAGGTGGCGATCAGCACGCCAATAATCATACTGATCCCGACCAGCGTTTTACGGTAGCCAAACCAGCGCAGTACCTGTGTGACCGTTGATTTCGCCAGAATGGAACCAAGGGCGGTAGGGGCGACCATGCACCCGGCCAGCAGGGCCGTATAACCAAAGCCGATCTGAAGCATCAGCGGCATCAGGAAAGGAATACAGCCCGTACCCAGCCGTGAGGCGATATTGCCGACAATGCCTACCGAGAAGGTTCGGGTCTTAAACATCGGTAACGGCAGCAGGGGAGAAGGGTGGCGACGGGCATGCACTATATAGAGAAGCAACAGCACAATGCCGGCCAGTAAAACGCCCAGGGCAATCAGGCTGGAAACAACCTGCTCACCGAACAGCTCAATACCGCTTGAGATACCGACCAGACCTAAGCCAAACAGCAGGAAGCCCAGCATATCGAAACGCCGCTTCGGCGTGGTGAAGTCCGGCATATATTTACGGGCATAAATGATGCCGAGAATACCAATAGGAATGTTGATCAGGAAAATCCAGTGCCATGTGGCCCAGGTGACCAGCACACCGCCCAGCAAAGGCCCGAGTACCGGGCCAATCAGCCCCGGCATGGTGACAAAGTTGAGCACCGGCAGCAGTTCACTGCGTGGATAGGCCCGCAGCAGCGCAAGGCGCGCCACCGGCATCATCATCGCGCCGCCCACACCCTGAATGACGCGGGACGTAACCAGCATCGTCAGCGAGCCGGACAGTGCGCAGGCCAGCGATCCCAGGGAGAACAGAAACACGGCGGCAATAAAGACCTTACGAGTTCCGAAGCGGTCTGCCAGCCAGCCGCTGACCGGAATAAGCATTGCCACAGTCAGGGTATAGCTGATAACGGCGGACTGCATCGCCAGCGGAGAACGTTCCAGACTGTGAGCGATGGCGGGCAGGGCGGTGTTCAGGATGGTGGCATCCAGCGCCTGCATAAAGAAGGCCATAGCGGCAATCCACGGGAGTCCGGCCATACTGCGCGCGGATTTGATCATTGTTATCCCTTTATTTTGGAAGAAAGTTCAGGGCAGGTCCCTGTAGTAGAGAAAGCATAGCATTCCCTTTCAGCGTTCAGCGTGGTCCTTTCTCAGTTTTATGGGCAGAAATGCTGATTTATTGCGCCGAATACGTATGCTTTTAACGCTTCTGGTGAAAAATAACGCGCTCAGTCATTTTTTTGCAATAAACCCTTGTCACCCGTCCAGAACTCCCTATAATGCGCAACCACTGAGACGGCACAACGGCTTACAGGCCAGCGGCTCAGGAGGTTCAGGAAG
>Ga0308168_1002093_pt1 | contig 16906 bp, 20 predicted proteins | sample PhyCR2_FD_202133 | JGI IMG/M metagenome (GOLD analysis project Ga0308168, IMG submission 202133) | Phyllosphere microbial communities from UC Gill Tract Community Farm, Albany, California, United States - DLSLRC.R2 | ecosystem: Host-associated > Plants > Phyllosphere > Unclassified | place: USA... | reverse complement strand
GTGGCCGAAGAACCAGAAGATGTGCTGGTACATGACCGGATCGCCGCCGCCGGCCGCGTTGAAGAAGGACGTGCCGAAGTGGCGGTCGGTCAGGGTCATGGTGATGGCGCCGGCCAGCACCGGCATCACGGCGATGAGGAGGTAGGCGGTGATCAGCCAGGTCCAGCAGAACATCGGCATCTTCATCAGCGTGAGGCCCGGCGCGCGCATGTTGAGGATGGTGACGATGATGTTGATCGAGCCCATGATCGACGAGGCGCCCATGATGTGCAGGGCGAAGATCGCCATGTCCATGCCCGGTCCCATCTGGGTCGAGAGCGGTGCATACAAGGTCCAGCCGGCTGCAGTTGCCCCGCCCGGCACGAAGAAGGAGCCGGCCAGCAGCAGCGCCGCCGGCGGCAGCAGCCAGAACGAGAAGTTGTTCATGCGCGCGAACGCCATGTCGGAGGCGCCGATCTGCAGCGGGATCATCCAGTTGGCGAAGCCCACGAAGGCCGGCATGATGGCGCCGAACACCATCACCACGCCGTGCATGGTGGTGAGCTGGTTGAAGAATTCGGGACGGAAGAACTGCAGGCCCGGCTGGAACAGCTCGGTGCGGATCATCAGCGCCAGCACCCCGCCCGACAGCAGCATGGTGAAGGCGAACCACAGGTACAAGGTGCCGATGTCCTTGTGGTTGGTGGCGAACAGCCAGCGCCGGTAGCCCTGCGGATGGTCGTGATCGTGGCCGTGCTGGTCGTGGCCGCTCAGTTGATCATGAGAAGTTGCGTGGTCGATGGTGCTGGAAGTCATGTCAGTTTCCTAAACGAGCTGAACTTCATGAGCCACCCGGTGCGGCAAGGTGACCCCGTCTCCTTGAATCCAAACGCTTGTTTACTTGCCGCTTATTTGCCCCGGGCAGCCAGGACCTCGGCCGGTTGTACGATATTCTCCTCGGCCTTGTTCGTCCAGTTATTACGCGTATAGGTGATCACCGAGGCGATCTCGGTGTCGGACAGCTGCTTCCAGGCCGGCATCGCGGTCGGGTACTTGCCGCTGTGCTTGCCGTTCAGGAGGACGGCGATCTGTTCCGCCTTGGCGCCCAGCACGACCGGCGAGCCGACCAGCGTCGCAAAAGCGCTCGGCACGCCCTGGCCGCTGGCCTGGTGGCAGGCGACGCAGTTGGCGGCATATACTTTCTCGCCCCTGGTCTTGAGTTCGTCGATGGTCCAGACCTTGTTCGGATCGTCGGCCAGGGCCGCCATTTCCTTTTTCTTGCCGTTGACCCAGGCGGTGTAATCGGCGCTTGATACCACCTTCACGACGATCGGCATGAAGGCGTGTTCCTTGCCGCACAGTTCGACGCAATTGCCGCGGTAGGTGCCGACCTGCTCGGCGCGGAACCAGGTATCGCGCACGAAGCCGGGAATCGCATCCTGCTTGACGGCAAAGGCGGGGATGGTCCAGGAATGGATGACGTCGTTCGCGGTCAGCACCAGGCGCACCTTCTTGTGCACCGGCACCACCACTTCGTTGTCGACCTCCAGCAGGTAATTCTCGGTGCGCTTGACGGTCGGCGCCACGCCCGGCTCGCCGACGGCGCTGCGCGGCGTGGCCAGGTTGGACAGGAAGGAAATGCCCTCGCCCTCCCCTTTCAGGTAGTCGTAGCCCCATTTCCACTGCATGCCGGTGACCTTGATGGTGAGGTCGGGGTTGGAGGTGTCTTTCATCGCCACCACGGCGTGGGTGGCGGGCAGCGCCATGCCGATCACGATCAGGAAGGGGATGACGGTCCAGGCGATCTCGACCGTGGTGGATTCGTGGAAGGTGGCCGGTTTGTGGCCCAGCGATTTGCGGTGCTTGAACACCGAGTAGAACATGACGCCGAAGACGCCGAGGAAGATGATCAGGCACACCACCATCATCCAGTTATGCAGGCTGTAGATGTATTCGCCGATGCCCGTCACCGCGGGCTGCATGCCGAACTGGAGCTCGACCGGCCGTCCCGTGACGACCGGCTCGGGAACCGCCAGTGCCGGGATGCTGGCCGTCACTGCAAGACCGCACATCAACGCCTTCAATCGCTTTGCATAAGTCATGTTGTCCCCAACCACCTAGAAAAGTACGAATTTTCTTAAACGGTCAGCTATTCCATGAACGAACGCTGCCGCTCCGAAATCCTTGATGCAGTCGGCCCGCGCATCGGATCGTCTCCCGCGATGCCCCAGGCCTTGCTTGACTTGCCGATGCTGCGACCAACGCGACTTCACGCCGCCTTGCTGCTGATTTTGCGCTTGTTTTACCTGCTTTCCGGGTAAAGCCGGAAAAAGTGTCATTGATTATATCTAAATCGCTAATTTTTATTCAAGGAAAATTACCTGACGCGCATGGGGTAACGATATCAAGGTTTGCGGGGCTGGAAACGCACGATCGCCTCGCCGCCGGCGGTTGTTTTCGGCGCCGGGCGGAAGGCGTGACCGTAGATGACTTCAAAGCTCAGGCCGAGCTTGCCGTCGCTGCGGCGGCCGGCTTCGAGCGCATCCAGCATGCGCTGCCAGGCGGCGCGTCCGATCAGGCCGCGCCGGCGCGTGGCCAATGGATTGCCACCGAAGGCGCGCACGTCGGCCAGCAGGGCCGCCGCCGTGTCGTAGGTGACGGTGATCTTTTCCATGTCCATCACCGGCGTCGTAAAGCCGGCCTCCACCAGCTGGTCACCGAAATCGTGCATGTCCACGAACGGCAGGGTGTGCGGCGTTTCGTCCATCGCGGCAAAGGCCGCGCGCAGCTCGATGAAGGTGTCCGGACCAAAATTCGAAAACATCAGCAGGCCATCCACGCGCAGCACGCGGCGCCATTCCTGGAACACGCGGTCGGGCTGGGAATGCCAGTGCAGCGCCAGGTTGGACCAGACCAGGTCGACCGAGTTCTGTCCCAGCGGCAGCTGGCCGAAGTCGCCCGCGACCAGGTCGATACCGGCCTTGGCCGGCAGCAGACGGCTGAGGAAGGAGCGCGGCGACTGCACCTCGCCGGCCGCCGCCGCCAGCATCGCCGGCACCGCGTCCAGGCCCAGCACCTGGGCCGCCGGATAGGTTTTTTGCAGCTGGGCCAGGTCGGCGCCGCCGCCGCAACCGGCATCCAGCACGCGCTGCGGCGCGGTCTTGACCAGCGACAGGCGGTCGAACATGCGGGTGGCGATCTCGCGGCGCAGGAAATCCGAGGCCGTGCTGCGCGCCGGATCGGCGAACAGGCGGCGCACGCGCCCCATGTCGATCGGTGCGCTCATCTTGGAGGGAGTTTGGGGTGAAGCCATGGTCGACTGCCGTCAAATGAGATAATGGCGGGAGTGTACAGTATGGGTCCGCGCCTTGCGGGCCGTGGCTCATTCCTGCAAGCAAACGATGCCCGACCGCCCGCGCCCCTACTTTTCCACCTTGCTGCCTGCGCTCATGAATGCGCTGCTGCCGGGCGTGTGCGCGCTGTGCGGCGGCGGCTGCGATGGCGTGGTGTGCGCTCCCTGCCGTGCGCAGTATGCGACGCCGCGGCCCGGGCGCTGTCAGCGTTGCGCCAATCCGCTGCCATCGCCTGGCGACACGTGCGGCACGTGCGGCAGCTGCCTGGCCGATCCGCCGGCCTTCGACGCCACCGTCGCCGCGGTCGACTACGCGATCCCGCTCGACGGCTTGGTGCTGCAACTGAAATTCAGCGCGCGCCTGGCGCTGGCGCCGTGGTTTGCGCAACTGCTGCGCGATGCCATCCTGGAACGGAGGCGCTGCACACCCGGCGGCCTGGCCCTGCCCGACCTGCTGTGTCCAGTGCCGCTGGGCGAACGGCGCCTGGTGGAACGCGGATTCAACCAGGCGCTGGAAATCGCCCGTCCACTGGCGGCCTCGCTCGGGGTAGCATTGCACCCGAGGCTGGCGGAACGGACCACGGAAACGACGGCCCAGTCCGGCGTCACGCCCGCCGAGCGCGCGCGCAACGTGCGCGGCGCCTTCGCGGTGGCGGACCCGGACCTGGTCGCCGGGCGCCACGTCGGCCTGGTCGACGACGTCATGACCAGTGGCCACACGCTGGGCGAGCTGGCGGCGACCTTCAAACGCTTCGGCGCGGCGCGCGTGACGAACCTGGTGTTCGCACGCACGCCGCCACATTCATAATCAAGGAGTCAATGTGTTTCATGTAGTCCTGGTCGAACCAGAAATCCCGCCCAACACCGGCAACATCATCCGCCTGTGCGCCAACACCGGCGCGCAATTGCACCTGATCGAGCCGCTCGGTTTTCCGCTGGACGACGCCAAGATGCGCCGCGCCGGCCTCGATTACCACGAGTACGCGGCCATGAAGGTGCACAAGCACTGGGACGCCTTCCTGCAAGACGCCCGGCCGGACGCCACGCGCATGTTTGCCATGACCACCCACGGCTCCTCGCCGTTTGCGGCAGCGGCCTTCCGTCCGGGCGACGTGTTTGTGTTCGGCGCCGAATCGCGCGGCCTCGACCCGGCCTTGCGTGAATCCTTCCCGCCGGCCCAGCGCATCCGCCTGCCGATGATGCCGGGGAACCGCAGCCTGAACCTGTCGAACACGGTGGCGGTGGTGGTGTACGAGGCCTGGCGCCAGAACGGCTACGCCGGCGGTGCATAAGGCGGCACCCATGGCCGGCCCGCTCCGTTCGCGTGCCCGGTTTTTGGTCTGCCGCGCATTGGCGGCGGGGCTGCTGGCCTGCAGTACCTGTACCGGTGCCCCGGTCGTCAATGACGTCAGCCAGCTCAATCCGGTCAGCGTCGAACGCATCCTCGCCCCCACGCGGACGGAAGACATCATCGCGGCCGTGCGGGCGCATCCCGGACCGGTGTCGGTGGGCGGCGGCCGCTACAGCATGGGCGGGCAGATCGCCACCGAGCAGTCGCTGCACCTGGACATGCGCCGCTTCGACCGGGTGCTGCGCTTCGTGCCGTCCGAGCGCGCGATCACGGTGCAGGCCGGCATCACCTGGCGCAAGATCCAGGAACGGATCGATCCGCACGGCCTGTCGCTGCGGGTGATGCAGTCGTACGCCAACTTCACCGTCGGCGGTTCGCTCAGCGTGAATGCGCATGGACGCTATGTCGGACAGGGTCCACTGGTGTCGACCGTGCGCAATATCAGGCTGGTGCTCGCGGACGGCAGGCTGGTCGACGCCAGTCCCCGGCACAACCCCGCGCTGTTCTACGGCGCGATTGGCGGCTATGGCGGCCTCGGCGTGATCGTCGAGGCCACGCTCGACCTCACCGACAACACGGCGCTGGCACGCAGTTCACGCGTCATGCCCTTGTCCGCTTATCGCCAATTTTTCTTTGGCAAAATCGCCAAGGATGCAAATGTCGTATTCCACAACGCCACGCTCGATCCCGACAGCTACGACACGGTCCGCGCCGTGTCCTTCGCGCGCACGGCCAGGCCGGTCACCCAGCCGCGCCGCCTGGTTGCGCCGGATGCCGACTATGCGATGGAACATCGTCTGATCCGGCTGACCGCGGAACTCCCCTATGGCAAACAGCTGCGCCAGCACCTGATCGAGCCGGTCTGGTATGCCACCGACCTGGTGGAATGGCGCAACTACGAGGCCAGTTACGACGTGAGATCGCTGGAACCGGAGGCGCGCACCGCATCGACTTACGTGTTGCAGGAATATTTTGTACCGGTGGGCCAGCTGGAACAGTTTGCCGCCAGGCTGGGCACGATCCTGCGCAGGCACGACGTGAACGTGCTGAACGTCTCGATCCGCCACGCCCGCAAGGACCCCGGCACCCTGCTGGCATGGGCACGCGAAGACGTGTTCGCCTTCGTGCTCTACTACCGGCAAGGCACCGGACAGCAGGACCGCGCCGAGGTCGGCCGCTGGACGCGCGAGCTGGTGGACGCCGCGATCGCACTGGGTGGCAGCCACTACCTACCCTACCAGATCCACGCCACGCGCGACCAGTTCCTGCGCGCCTATCCGGACGCGCCCCGCTATTTCGCCCTCAAGCGGCAAGTCGATCCGACCAACAAGTTCCGCAACAAGTTGTGGGACGCGTATTACCTGCCGCAAGCGCACTGAGGACCGCAGGCGCTCACCGGCAACTCTGCTCCATCATCTGCAACTGCCGTTCGCGCTCCACCTGCGGCATGTCCGGCAAGGCCTGTTCGATGATGAATTGGCGCTCCTCCGCCGTGCCGGCGCCCATGATGCGCTGGTTGAGCGAGCACATGCCGTACCAGCTGCCCTCGCCCGCCTTTTCGCCCGCGCTGGAGGCGGTGGCGGCGCCGGAGCTGCTGGCGCCGGTACTTGCACCGGCGCTGGCACCGGCGCCACGATGGGGTGCTGCGTGCGCGGACGTGTCCGACGGTCCGGACTGGCAAGCACTCAGCGCAAGTGCGAACAGCAAGAGCATGGCTTTCATGGCATCCCCCTGGCAAGCAGGTGCAGACAGTGCCTGTTTGACTTGGCGGCGGGCGGCCCGGTTCCCTAGTCGGCGTCGTCCAGCGGCAGCCGCACCTCGGCCACGTAGCGCTCGCCCTGCACCCCGGCCTGGAGCGAGGCCGACGGGTACATCAGGCGCAGGCGGTCACGCGTGTTGGCCAGGCCCAGGCCGGCGCCCGGATTCGGCGACACCTGGGCGCCGGCCTGGTTGGTGACGCGGATGCACATGGCGCCGTCTTCGCGCGTGAAGCGCAGCTGGATGTCGCCCGGTCCCTCGCGGCAGTCGAGGTCGTGGCGCAGGGCGTTTTCGATCAGCGGCTGCAGCAGCAGCGGTGGACACGTCACCTGGTGCAGGACCTCGTCGTCGCCTTCGATGTGGACACGCAGGCGCTCGCCGTAGCGCAGGCGCTGCAGGTCGAGGTAGTCGCGCACGAATTGCAGTTCGGCGGCGACGCTGACCGTGCTGCGCACGCTGGCGGACAGTGCATAGCGCAGCAGGTCGCTCAGGCGGCCGATACCGCCCAGCGCCAGCGCCTTGTCGCCGTCGCGCACCAGCGCGCTGATTGCGTTCAGGGCATTGAACAGGAAGTGCGGCTCGAGCTGGGCGCGCAGGGCCAGCATGCGCTGCTCTTCCAGCGCCAGGCGCAGGCTCAGCATGTCGGTCTGGGAGCGCTGCCAGGCCAGTTCGCGCGCACGCGCCTGGCGCCAGTAATGGATGGCCAGGATGGCGGCGAAGCTGCCGGTGGTCGAGAACCAGCCAACCAGCAGCATCTTCAGCAGCAGCTGCCAGGCCTCGTCCAGGCTGGCGATGGGCAGGTAGCCGCGCAGCCAGGCCATGTAGACCCATTGCGCGGGCTGGAACACCAGCACCAGGCCGATGAACAGCGCCACCACGTGGCGCGGCCTTTCGATCAGGGCCGGCCAGCGCGCCAGCGCGATGCTCAGGCCGGCGCTCAGCACGATCAGCGGCACCGCGTATTCGATGAACCATTTGACGAACAGGTCGGGATAGTGGCTGGCCGCGCCACCGCGCAGATTGTCGCTGAAGGTCTGCAGCGCGCCGAGGGCGGTAATCGCGGTCCACACCAGCAAGGTGACGGCGATGGTCCGGAGCACCGGCCTGGGCTGGACGCCAGCGCCAGGAACGGGAATGGCAGGATCGAGTTTCATTACCGGCAAGTATAGCTGGCGCACATGAGGCCGGGGCGGCAGTCCCGGCGATCGTCATCACGCGGCGGCGGCGTTTCGTCACTCTGGCGCTGCCCGTGGGTGCCCTTCACGCCAGAATCGGCCGATCCGAACTGTCGAAGGAGCCTGCATGACACGAATTCTCAACCTGATCTTCCTGTGCTTCCTGGCCGGCTGCGCGCCTGCAGCGCTAGCTGCCGAACCCTATGTACTCGACGCCACCGAGGTGCGCGACATCCACGCCCATGCGCTGAAGCGCGACTACCAGCTGATCGTCGCCCTGCCCGACTCCTACCGCAGCTCGACGCGGCGCTACCCGGTGCTGTTCGTCACCGACGCCAACTACGCGCTGCCGGTTGCGCGCAACATCGCCCAGCGCCTGCACAAGCATGCCGGCCTGGAGGAAGCGATCGTGGTCGGACTGTCCTACGCCAAAGGCGACAGCCCGGCGTTCAGCCGCCGCCGCGATTACACGCCGACCACGCCGACCGGCGCCTACACGTCCGACATGGCGGGCCGCGCGCCGGCCTTCGGCGAAGCGGACGCCTACGGCCGCTTCATCGCCGACGAAGTCTTTCCCTTCATCGCGGCGCAGTACCGCGCCGACATGGGGCGCAAGATCTTCGTCGGCCACTCCTATGGCAGCCTGCTCGGCCTGCAACTGCTCCTGACCCGGCCCGACACCTTCGAGCACTACATTCTCGGCAGTCCCTCGCTATGGTTCTACCGCGGCGTGATGTTCGGGCGCGAACAGGCCTATGCCAAGGCGCACAAGGACATGCCGGCATCGGTCTACTTCGGCATCGGCGGGCGCGAGATTCTGGCCGCCGGCAGGAAGCGTTCACGGTCGGAAGAAGATGCCGACATGGTGGCCGATCTGCGCGAGTTCGACACGGCGCTCCGTTCGCGGCGCTATCCCGGCTTGAGGACGCAGCTGGAGGTGTTTGCGGACGAGGACCACGCGAGCGTGTTTCCTTTCCTGTTCACGCATGGCTTGCGGGCGTATCTGAAAACATCCGGCCGATAAGCCCGGTGCGCAAACTAGCGCAACACGACCCGCGCCACCACCGGATGGTGGTCGGACGGATAGCGCCCGTTCAGCGAATCGCTCAGCACCGCGTATTTCAACACGTCGAGATGGCGGTCGACGAAGATGTAGTCGATGCGCTCGGCCATCGGCGCATCCAGATGGAAGCCATTGAAAGTGCCGCTTGGGCCGTAGGGCGGGGTCTGGCTGACGCGCGCGGCATCGCGCATCACGCTGGACATGGCCCGGATCTGCACCGTGTCCGGCGTCGAGTTGAAATCGCCCACGCAAATGGCCGGCGCGCCACGGGTGATCGCGGCGATCTTGCGCAGCACCAGCTCGGCCGAGGCGCGCCGCGCGACCTCGCCTTCGTGGTCGAAATGCAGCGAGAACACATAGAACGTGCGCGCGCTGTCGCGGTCGCGCAGGCGCGCCCACGACACCAGGCGGTGGCAGCATTTGGCATCCCAGCCGAACGACGGACGGTCGGGTGTTTCGCTGAGCCAGAAATCGCCCTTGCCCAGCAGCGCGAAGCGGCTCTTGCGGTAAAAGATGGCGGAGTGTTCGCCGGCGTCCTTGCCATCGTCGCGCCCGACGCCCACGTGCTCGAACTCCGCCATCTGCCCCAGGTCGGCGATCTGGTCGGCCAGCCCTTCCTGGGTGCCGATGATGTCGAACTCGTGATAACGGATCAGCGACTTGACCATGTCCTTGCGGGCGGGCCAGGCATTGGGGCCATCCTCGACGTGGTTGTAGCGCAGGTTATAGGTGGCGACGTTGATCGGCGCTGTCTGGCGGGCGCCGGCCGCAGCGGCGGACCCGCACACCAGGCCAAGCAGCAGACCGAGCGCAAGCAGGCGCGTGACGGGGGAGAAGCGTGTTTTCATGTGAACAGGCCAGGAAAGCGGAAACCGAGTAAATCATATTTCCGGGCCCGGATTGCGCAGTCGGGGCGAAAAGCGGCGCAGTTTATATTGTTTTACTAAACTGGCGATGGGTTGCGCGCGCTTGCGCCCGGATCAGCCGAACTGGCGGATCTTCGCCACCAGCTTGGTGGTCGAGCGGTCGTGCGCGAAGTCGATCGCCACTGCCTTGCCGCCCTGGGCGATGACTTCCTTCCCTTCCGGGATCTGGTCCATGACGTAGTCGCCGCCCTTGGCGTAGATGTCGGGGCGGGCTTCCCGCACCACTTCCAGCGCGGTGTCCTCGTCGAATTCCACCACCAGGCTGACCGATTCGAGGGCGGCCAGCACCGCCATGCGGTCCGGCATGGTGTTCAGCGGGCGGTCGTCGCCCTTGCCGAGGCGTTTGACCGAGGCGTCGGTGTTGACGGCCACCACCAGCGAGGCGCCGAGTTCGCGTGCCTGGGCCAGGTAGGTGACGTGGCCGCGGTGCAGGATGTCGAACACGCCGTTGGTGAGGACCACCGGTTTGGGGAGGTCCTGGATGCGTTGCTGGAGGGTGGCGCGGGTGCAGAGTTTGGTTTCGAAATTCGGCATGGGGCGTGGCGTGATGTGACGCTCAGTATGGATTCCCGCTTTCGCGGGAATGACGGTTCAAGGAGTTGCGGTCAATGCCAGCGTAAGCGGGATGCGTGCAAACTTGGGTCCCCGCCTTCGCGGGGACGACGTTTCTGTGTTGCGGGCCTCAATCAAGGTGGCGGCTTGCCGATTTTAACCCGCCCCGGGCACACCCTCTTCCGGTTCTTCGGACAGCATCGACAACTCGGCCGGCTTGAAGGCAGCGCTTTCGCCCGGTGCCTTGCGCTCGCCCGAGAGTTTGATCTGCAGGCGCAGGCCGTTGGCGGAGTCGGCGTTGCGGATGGCTTCTTCGTAGCCGATGTAGCCCTTGTTGTAGAGCTCGAACAAGGCCTGGTCGAAGGTGCACATGCCGAGTTCGCGCGACTTGTGCATGATTTCCTTGATGCTCTGGAAGTTCCCCTTCAAGATCATCTCGCCGATGGTCGGCGTGTTGAGCAGGATTTCGATGGCGGCGCGGCGGCCCTTGCCGTCCTCGGTGCGCACCAGGCGCTGCGACACGATGGCGCGCAGGTTGGACGACAGATCCATCAGCAGCTGGTTACGGCGCTCTTCCGGGAAGAAGTTGATGATCCGGTCCATGGTCTGGTTGGCATTGTTCGCATGCAGCGTGCCCAGGCAGAGGTGGCCGGTTTCGGCGAAGGCGATCGCGTGTTCCATCGTTTCGGTGTCGCGGATCTCGCCGATCAGGATCACGTCCGGCGCCTGGCGCAGCGTGTTCTTCAGCGCGTTGTGCCAGGAATGGGTGTCGACGCCGACCTCGCGGTGGGTGATCAGGCAGTTCTTGTTCTTGTGGACGTATTCGACCGGGTCCTCCACCGTAATGATGTGGCCGGCCGAGTTGCTGTTGCGGTAGTCGATCATCGCCGCCAGCGTGGTCGACTTGCCGGAACCGGTGCCGCCTACCACCAGCACCAGGCCGCGCTTGGTCATCACGACGTCCTTCAGCACCTCGGGCAGGTCGAGCTTCTCGAAATTCGGGATTTCCGACGCGATGGTGCGCACCACCATGCTGACGCTCTGTTGCTGCACATAGACGTTGACGCGGAAACGACACACGCCGGGCAGCGAAATGGCGAAATTGCATTCCATCTCGGCCTCGAACTCGGCGCGCTGGCGCTCGTTCATCAGCGACAGGGCCAGTGCGCGCGTCACCTCGCCAGTCAGGCGCTGGTTGCTGAGCGGTTTCATCGCGCCCTGGTGCTTCATGCTGGGCGGGAAGTCGGCCGAGATGAACAGGTCGGAACCGCCCTGGTTGTGCATGACGGCCAGCAGCTTGTGCATATAGGCCTGGGCTTCGGCCGGCCCGAAGGTCGAGGACATGGGGTGACCCTTTATATGATCTGGAGATTCCATGGGGCAATATCGCCCGCCTGGCCATTATATCGGCAGCTTTAACGGTAAAATAGTACCGCTGTGCCTGAATTTATGGCAGGCCGTGTCGTCCGAGACACGGCACGCCGAACGCCGACCCGATACGCCATGACCCTGACCGAACTGAAATACATTGTTGCTGTCGCGCGCGCGAAGCATTTTGGCCACGCCGCCGAATCCTGCTTCGTCGCCCAGCCGACCCTGTCCGTCGCCATCAAGAAGCTCGAGGACGAGCTGGGCGTGACGCTGTTCGAACGCGGCGGATCGGAAGTCTCCGTGACGCCGCTGGGCGCCCAGATCGTCGCCCAGGCCGAGCGCGTGCTGGAGCAGACCGCCGCCATCAAGGAACTCGCCAAGCAGAACAAGGACCCGCTCGCCGGTCCGCTGCGCCTGGGCGTGATCTACACCATCGGCCCGTATCTGCTGCCGCCGCTGGTGAAGAACCTGATCGACAAGGTGCCGCAGATGCCGCTGGTGCTGCAGGAAAACTTCACCGTCAAGCTGCTGGAACTGCTGCGCCAGGGCGAGCTGGATGCCGCCATCATGGCGCTGCCGCTGCCGGAACACGGCATGTCGGTGCAGGCCTTGTACGACGAACCCTTCGTGGTCGCCATGCCCCACCACCACCCCTGGGCCAGCCGCAAGGCCATCTCGGCCGAGGATTTGAAGAGCGAGACCATGCTGCTGCTGGGTGCCGGCCACTGCTTCCGCGACCAGGTGCTGGAAGTCTGCCCGGAGATGGCGCGCTTCTCCTCCAACCCCAACAACGGCATGCAGCGCACCTTCGAAGGCTCGTCGCTGGAAACCATCCGCCACATGGTCGCCAGCGGCATCGGCCTGACCGTGCTGCCGCGCGCCTCGGTGCCGAACATGGAAGACCCGAACGGCATGCTGACCTTCGTGCCCTTCGAAGAGCCGACGCCGTCGCGCCGCGTGGTGATCGTGTGGCGCAAGAGTTTTACGCGCAAGGCGGCGATCGATGCGGTGGTGAATGCGGTGGCGGATTGTAATTTGCCTGGGGTGGAGATGGTGAAGTTGCAGGCTGCGGCGTAAGGCCTGCAGTCCACGCAGGTCGCCCCTGGCCTAGGCGGCCCCCTTGGCAGGGGTCCAAGTTTTGCGCCAATGGCATGCGTATAACTTGGACCCCGGCCTGCGCCGGGGCGACGTAGTCTGCATCGCCGAGCGATGCAGACTACGTCGGCTACAATTCGGCATCGCAATTTCCAAGCCGAACCACCCATGACCAAGCTGGCGCTCTACTTCCGCCTGATCCGTGCCGACAAGCCCATCGGCATCCTGCTGCTGCTGTGGCCCACCCTGTGGGCCTTGTGGATCGCGTCGAGCGGCCATCCCGACCCGCTGGTCCTGGTCATCTTCGTGCTCGGCACGGCCCTCATGCGCTCCGCCGGCTGCGCCATCAACGACTACGCCGACCGCGACTTCGACCGCCACGTCAAGCGCACCGCCGAGCGTCCACTCACCAGCGGCCGCATCAAGGGCTGGGAAGCGGTCATGGTGGCGGTGGTGCTGGCGCTGGCTTCCTTCCTGCTGATCCTGCCGCTGAATGCGCTCACCAAGCAGCTGTCGGTGGTGGCGGTGATCGTGGCCGGCAGCTACCCCTATTTCAAGCGCTTCTTCGCGATTCCCCAGGCCTACCTCGGCATCGCCTTCGGCTTCGGCATCCCGATGGCCTTCGCCGCCGTGCAGGGGCAGGTGCCGGCGCTGGCCTGGTGGCTGCTGGTGGCGAACGTGTTCTGGGCGGTGGCCTACGACACCGAATACGCCATGGTCGACCGCGACGACGACATCAAGCTCGGCATGCGCACCTCGGCCATCACCTTCGGCCGCTACGACGTCGCCGCCGTCATGCTGTGCTACGCCGTGGCGCTCGGCATCGACCTGGTGTGCGGCTGGCTGTTCGGCTTGCGCTGGTGGTTCGTGGCCGGCGTGATCGTGGCCGCCGGCATGGCGCTCTACCACTACACCCTGATCCGCGGCCGCGAGCGCATGCGCTGCTTCGCCGCCTTCCGCCATAACAACTGGCTGGGCACCGCACTGTTCGTTGGCGTCGCACTGGACTATGCTTTAAGATAACATTGTCCTTTAAACACATTCATTCGACGAGGTTCACCATGATGGAAAAAATCCCGACCCAGAGCGGCGCGCGCGACCAGCTGCTGTCCGACCTGAAAACCGTGGTCCTGGATGCGGAAGCCTGGCTGCGCAACAGCGGCCAGCTGACCGGCGACGAGTTCAAGGCGGCCAAGGCCAAGTTCGAGCGCACCATCGTCAAGGCCAAGGATGACATCATCCGCCTGGAAGAAGCCGTCGTCGAAAAGACCAAGGTTGCCTACAAGGCCACCGACGACTACGTGCAGGAAAACCCGTGGAAGGCCGTCGGCGTCGGCGCCGCCATCGGTGTCGTGATCGGCCTGCTGGCCGCGCGCCGCTAAGAGCACGCGGGCATGACGATCCTGGCGGCCGCTGGCCGCATCGCCGCGACCGTGGTCGCCATGATCGGCACCCGGCTCGAGCTGGCCGCCGTCGAATTCCAGGAAGACGCGCGGCGCCTGCTCGGCTACCTCGCGTGGACCCTGCTGGCGGTGTTCCTGGCCGCCGGCGCCTGCCTGCTGGTGGCGCTGTTCGTGATCGTGCTGTTCTGGGACGACTACCGCCTGCAGGCGATCGGCGGCATGGCCATCCTGTTCGCGGCCGGCGCCGGCACGATCGTGCTGAAGGTGCGTTCCGGGCTGGATAAGCAGGCGGCGCTGTTCTCGGGCACGCTGGCCGAACTGCGCAACGACGTCAGCTACCTGCGCGGCCACGCCGTGAGCGCGCCGGCCACACACGCGGAGGCATCCCATGAGTAATCCAGTCGCCAAGCCCAGCCTCGCCGAACGCCGGCGCGAACTGGCGGCACGCTGCGCCGAGCAGCGCACCGGCCTGGCCTTCGAATTGCGGGCGCTGCGTCCGTCCGCCATGTTCGACAACCCGGTGACCGGTTACGTAGCCGGCCACAAGAAACTGGTCTTCGGTGCACTGGCCGGCGTGCTCGGGCTGGCGCTGACGCGCAAGAAACGCCTGGGCGGGATGATGGCGTCCGCGATGTCCGCCTGGCGGCTGGCCCAGGGCGCGTTCGGCGTGCTGGCGCGCTACCGCCGCTAGCGGCGGTCTTCAGCCCTTCTTCCTGCGCACCGGACGCGGGCTGCCATCCCAAAGCATGCCCGCGCCGAAGCCGACGATCACCAGCAGCAACGCGTGCAAGCCGGTGAACGGCACGAACACGATCGTCAGCATCAGGGCCAGGATGGCCGTCGCCAGGACAGCCAGGCCGATGCGCCAGTGTATGACTAGGGGTACGACCAGTTCCAGAATATCCATACGAATTCCCTCAGGCGATGGCAAGCCGCAATGGTCCGGCGGCCTGCCTCAGGCGTCCTTGCCCAACTCGTCGCCCAGCTCGCGCCCGCGCGCCGCGGCCGCCTTCATCGCCGCGACAATCGCCTCCTTCACGCCCGCCGCTTCCAGGCTGGTGATCGCCGCATGCGTGGTGCCGCCCTTGGAGGTCACGCGCTGGCGCAGCACCTCCACCGTATCGCTCGACTGGGCCGCCAACTGGGCCGCGCCGGCGAAGGTGGCCTGCGCCAGCGCCCTGCCCTGCTGGTCCGACAAGCCCATCTCGACGGCCGCCTGCTGCATCGCTTCCAGGAAGTAGAACACATAGGCCGGGCCGCTGCCGGACACCGCCGTCACCGGATCGATCAGGCTTTCGTCGTCCAGCCAGACGGTCTTGCCGACCGCGCGCAGGATGCTGTCGGCGGCCTCTTTCTGCTCGGCGCTGACGCCGGCCATCGCCACCATGCCGGTGATGCCCATGCCGACCAGGGCCGGCGTGTTCGGCATGGTGCGTACGATGGCGCCGTAGCCGTCCAGCCAGCGCGACAGGTCGGCGCCGCGGATGCCCGCCGCGATCGACAGCAGCAGCGGCTGGCCTGTCAGGTGCGGCTTGAGGCTGGCCGCCACCTCGCGCATCTGCTGCGGCTTCACCGCCAGCACGATCACGTCGGCGCCCGCCACGGCAGCGTCGATGGCCGGCGCGGTGCCGACACCGTATTGCGCGCCCAGCTTGTCCAGCGCTTCCGGGCTCGGATCGACCACGTGGATGTCTTCCGCCTGCGCGATGCTGCCGGCGAGACCGGCGATGAGCGCCGTGGCCATGTTGCCGCCGCCGATGAAACTGATCTTCATGTGAGTCCCTGGTTACTGTTGTATGCGTGATTCGAATGCGTTATTCGTAAGTGCGCGAACCGAAGATGGCGCTGCCGACGCGCACGATGCTCGATCCCTCCAGCACCGCCGCGCGCAGGTCCGCCGACATGCCCATCGACAGCGTGTCGAGGAAGATGCCGTCGGCTACGATCTCCTGGGCCAGCGTGCGCAGGCGGGCGAAGGGGATGCGCTGGCGTTCCGGGTCGTCTTCCGGCTCGGGAATCGCCATCAGTCCACGCAGGCGCAGATTGGGCAGCCGGGCGACTTCGCGCGCCAGTGCCAGCAATTCCTCGGGCTGGGCGCCGCTCTTGCTGGACTCGCCGCTGATGTTCACCTGCAGGCAGATCTGGAGCGGGCCGCGTTCCGGCGGACGCTGCTCGGACAGGCGCTGGGCGATCTTGAGGCGCTCCACCGTGTGCACCCAGTCGAAATGGGTGGCGATCGGGCGCGTCTTGTTGGACTGGATCGGGCCGATGAAATGCCATTCCAGGGGCGTATCCGGTCGCGCTTTTGCGACAGCCGCGATTTTATCGACGCCTTCCTGCAGGTAGTTTTCGCCGAAGGCGCGCTGGCCGGCATCGACCGCTTCCAGTACCGCTTCCGGGGGGAAGGTCTTGGAAACGGCCAGCAGCTGGACGGTGGAACGGGGCCTTGCGGCGGCCTGGCAGGCGGTCTGGATTGTCGCTTCGACAGCTTGCAAGTTCCCGGCGATTGTGGACATAATGGTTTTCTATAGGAAATATTTTAGCCAGCGCTAGCGATGACTTACACGTCGTTCCCGCGCAGGCGGGAACCCAAGTTTTGCGAGTAGCTGCAAACGTTCGCACTGATCGCCGAACTTGGGTTCCCGCCTTCGCGGGAACGACGGTACGCGGTAGTACAAGGATTATAACTAAATGGACATCTCAGAACTCCTCGCTTTCTCGGTCAAGAACAAGGCCTCGGACCTGCACCTCTCGTCCGGCCTGCCGCCGATGATCCGCGTGCACGGCGACGTGCGCCGCATCAACCTGCCGCCGCTCGAGCACAAGGACGTGCACGGCATGATCTATGACATCATGAACGACGGCCAGCGCAAGCAGTACG
>Ga0308168_1002092_pt1 | contig 16908 bp, 17 predicted proteins | sample PhyCR2_FD_202133 | JGI IMG/M metagenome (GOLD analysis project Ga0308168, IMG submission 202133) | Phyllosphere microbial communities from UC Gill Tract Community Farm, Albany, California, United States - DLSLRC.R2 | ecosystem: Host-associated > Plants > Phyllosphere > Unclassified | place: USA... | reverse complement strand
AACAGCGAGGCGTTGGCGAAGATGCCGTCGAACAGCCTTGGAGGCAAGTCGAGGTGCAGGAAATCCTGGTGCCAGACTTCGCAGCCGCTGTACGCGCGCGCCATCGCCACGAATTCTTCTGAACCGTCGAGTCCGATGGCGCGGTGCCCGCCTTGCGCGAAGGTCTTGAGGTCACGGCCCGGACCGCAGCCCAGGTCGAGCAGGGTCCAGGGCGCGGGCGCCTCGATCGCTTCCAGCAGCGCCGCCACGTTCTGGCTGACGTCGTGGCCGATCGTGCCGGCAAAGAAGGCGCGCGCATTGCGTTCGTAATGCGCCAGCGTGCGCCGGGAAATGTCGTCGAGCTCGTCGGTCATGGAGGATTTCAAGGGTCGCGGACGGCAATAGCCGCCCGCCTATATGACGACCTTACCAGATCTTCACGCGTTCCTGCGGCGCCAGGTACAGCTCCTGCCCCGGCTTGACGTCGAAGGCCTTGTACCAGGCGTCCATGTTGCGCACGATATAGGTGCGGTACTGGGCCGGTGCGTGGCCGTCGGTCAGCACGGCGCGGCGCAGCGAGGCTTCGCGCATCTTGCTGCGCCAGCCCTGGGCGAAGCCCTTGAAGAAGTCGCGATCGGATTCCGCACTCTTGCCCGAAGGCGTCGTCTTGAAGGCGTCATAGGCCGCTTCCAGGCCGGCCAGGTCGGCCAGGTTTTCGCTCAGCGTCAACTGGCCGTTGACAGCGAGGTCCGGGAAAGGCTTATAGGTACCGTATTGGGCAACCAGCTTGCTCGAGGCGGCCTTGAAGTGCTCCAGGTCTTCCTTGGTCCACCAGTCGCGCAGGCGGCCCTGGGCGTCGAACTGGGCGCCCTGGTCGTCGAAGCTGTGGCTGATCTCGTGGCCGATGATCGAGCCGATCGCGCCGTAGTTGGCGGCGTCCGAACCCTTCGGATCGAAGAACGGCGGCTGCAGGATGGCGGCCGGGAAGTTCATTGCGTTCTGCAGCGGCAGGTTGACGGCATTCACCAGCTGCGGCGGCATTGCCCATTCGGTGCGCTCCGGCTTGCGCTTGAGTTTGGCCAGTTCCTGCTGGTAGTGGTATTCCTCGGCGCGCACCGTGTTGCCGAAGGCATCGCCGGCCACGACCTGCAGGCCGTCATACGACTTCCATTTCTCCGGATAGCCGATGCCGACGTACATCGACTTGACCTTGGCCTGGGCCTGGGCACGCGTGGCCGGCGCCATCCAGTCGAGCTTCTCGATGCGGCGGCTGAAGGCGTCGATGATGTTCGCAACCATCTTCTGCACGCGCGCCTTGTTCTCGGCCGGGAAGTATTTGGCAACATAGACCTTGCCGACCGCTTCGTCCATCGCGGCATTGGTGGCGCCCAGCGCGCGCTTCCAGCGGGCCGACTGCTGCGGCGTGCCGCTCAGGGTCTTGCCGTTGAACTCGAAGCGCTGGTCGGCAAACACCTTCGGCAGCAGGCTGGCGTACTGGTTCAGCTTGTGGAAGGCGAGATAGTCGCGCCAGGTGGCGACGTCGGCATTGGCCAGCAGGCGCGCCGCGCCGGTGACGGCGCCCGGATGGTAGACCTGGAAGCGGTCCTGGTTTGATAAGCCGGCGGCCTTGAAGAAGGCCTTCCAGTCGACGCCCGGCGCCCTGGAGGCGAAATCTTTCATGGTCCAGACATTGTTCGATTTCTGGATGTCGGCCGACTCTTCGCGCGTGGCGTGGGTCTGGGCCAGCGCCAGCTCGAGCTCGAACACGCGGGCGGCGCGCTCCTCGCTCTTGTCCATGCCGGCCAATGTGAGCATGGCGGCGATGTGCTGCTGGTACTTGGTGCGCAGCTCGGCCATGCGCGCATTGTTTTCCAGGTAGTAGGCGCGGTCCGGCAGGCCCAGGCCACCCTGCAGGATGTAAGGCAGGTTGTGCGACGGATCGGTCAGGCCCTGCGCGACCCACAGGCCGAACAGGTTTTCGGTAAAGAAGTTGGTCGCGTTCAGCGGATCGACGTCGGCGCGGATCGAGCCGCCCAGGGCACGCACCAGGGCCGCCTTGTCCTTGATGCCGGCAATACTGGCCAGCATCGGCTTGATCGGTGCCAGGCCGCGCTTCTCGATGCCGGCCTCGTCCATGTAGGAGGCGTAGAAATCGGCCACCTTGCGCGCTTCGCCGCTCGTGTCCTTGGCCGCACCCAGCTCTTCGATCATCCTGGCGATGCGCGTATTCGTGTCTTCGGCCAGGGCGCCCATCGCGCTCCAGGAGCCGCGGTCGGCCGGGATCTCGGTCTTGGCCAGCCAGTCGCCGTTGGCCCAGGTGAAGAAATCGTCTCCGGGCAGCACGGTCATGTTTGCGCCCTTGGCGGGTGCGGCCGGGGCAGCCGGCGCCTTCGCCTCCTGGGCAGTGGCGAATCCGGAGGCCAGCGTGCTGCCGCACAGGGCGAGGACGATGGCGGTCTTGGTGGCGGTCCAACGAGTCTTCATGCTTTTCCTTTGGTTAGTTACGTTTTTAAATCACTTGCTCTGTACTGCCTGCAAGGCGCCCTGGACTTGCGGCAGCAGGCGCGCTTTCTGCGCGGCGCGCACGCGGATGCCGTTGCCAACCCGTCGCGCTTCGACCAGCGCCTCCGGGCCGAAGTTCTGGCCGACATACTGCTCCATCATATCCGCATGACGGGCGTCAGACGATCCAGCCAGCACCGAGGCGAGCGCGCGGTTGCGGCCGACCGCATCCGCGCTCTTGAGCAAGGTCTCGCGATTCGCGACGGCAAATTCCCAGGCCTGGTCCGGATGCTCGCGCCCGACGCCGGCGACGATCACGCCCGCCAGGTTGGCCGGCAGCTGCGGCGAGACCGCCATGCGCAGCGCGCTGGCGGCCAGGGCCGGATCTTGCACGATGGTCATGGCGGCGCCGAAACGGTTGCGTTCCTCGTCGGTGGCCGCGTTGGCGACCAGCTTGCCCAGCGCCGCATAGGTGGCGGGATCGGCGTAGCGGCCGACGGTAAGGACGACGAAATCGAGCAATTCCGGGCTGATCGAGGACGGGTCTTCCTGGTAGCGCGCGAAGCGGCGGCGCGCTTCCCCGATCGCCCGTTCGTCGCCGGCGCGCGCCAGGTTTGTCGCCAGCAGCGCGCGCAGGCGCCGGTCCTCGCTCGACTCGCCCGCCTTCGGCTCCCAGCCGAGCCTGGCGAACTTCGGCCCGACCAGGCTGCGGACAAAAGCGCGGATCAGCGCCTGCTCGGGCGCGCCGGCCGCCAGCCTGTCGAGCGCGCCGAGATTGCCCAGGATCGACTCCCAGACCGCCAGACGCGGCTCGTCGGCGTAGCCCGCCACCAGGCGCGTGTAGCTGTCGAGCGGCATGCGGCCGCTTGAAACCAGGCTCCAGGCATCGAGCAGCAGCTTCAGGCGCGTCGGGTCGGGCAGGCGCGCGGCATTTCCGGCCAGCGCGTCGAAGCTGGCGCGGTCGTACTGGACGCGGAAGAAGCCGACGCTGTAGGGATCGACCACCAGCGTGCCCTCGCAGCTGCCGGTCGCGATCATGCTGCTGCGGTTGGCCAGCAGCGTGTACCAGGCCTTGCCGTTCACGGTGCCGACCTGCAGCGGCACGTTCCACACGCGGTTTTCAGGCGCCGGCTCGTCGAGCCGGTACTGCTCCTGCGACAGGGTCACCTGGCGCCTGCCGTCGACGCAGGCCTGGCTCACCGAGATCAGTGGATAGCCCGGCTGGGTGGTCCAGTCGGAGGCGAGCTTGCCGACCGGCTTGCCGGACGCCTTTTCGAGCGCCGCCCACAGGTCGGCCGTGGTCGTGTTCGAATACTGGTGCTTCGCCATGTAGGCACGGATGCCCTTGCGGAAGGGATCCTCGCCGACCCAGGCTTCAAGCATGCGCAGGAAACCCTGCCCTTTCACGTAGGTGATGGAGTCGAAGGCGCCGGCGGCCTGCTCCTCGTTGTCGATGCGGGTCTGGATCGGGTGCGTGGTCTTGCGCGCGTCCAGGCTCAGCACGCCTTCGCGCTCGGCGATGCCGTCCAGCCAGGGTCGCCATTCGGGGTGAAAGTGCTCGGTGGCCTTGGCCGCCATCCAGGAAGCAAAACCTTCGTTCAGCCACAGGTTGTCCCACCAGGCCATGGTGACGAGGTTGCCGAACCACTGGTGCGCCATTTCGTGGGCGTTGACTTCGAAGGTCAGTTTCTTGACGTCTTCCGGGCTCTTCTTCGGGTCGTAGAGGAGCGTCGATTCGTTGTAGACGATGCCGCCCCAGTTTTCCATCGCGCCATTGAAACCGCCGGGAATCGCGATCTGGTCGAGCTTGGCGAGCGGATACGGCACACCGAAGTAATTGTTGTAGTAGCGCAGCAGGTCCCTGGTCGCCTGCAGCGGGAAGGCGGTTGAGCCGAGCTTGCCGGCGGTGGTGACGACACCGATCTCGACGCCGTCCTGGCGTGCCGACACCCGTTCCATTTCGCCCGCCACCAGCACCACCAGGTAGCTCGGCATCTTCGGCGTCGGGGCGAAGGAGATGCGCTGCAGGCCGTTACTCAATTTTTCCTGCTTCTCCACCGGCGTATTCGAATAGGCCTTGAAGCTGCCCGGCACGTCCACCGTCAGCCTGAAGCGCGCGCGGAAGGCCGGTTCGTCCCAGGTCGGCAGCATGCGCCGGGCGTCGGACGGCTCCATCGTGGTGGCCACGAGCTTCTTCTCCTGCCCGTTCGCCTTGTAGCGCACCTGGAACAGCCCGCGGCCTTCGCGGTTGATCCGGCCGCGGAAAGCCAGGCCCAGCACGTAGCGGCCCGGGGCCAGCGGCGCGCCGAGCTCGAAAGTAAGCGTTTCCTGTTTTTCGTCGAGGATGGGCGCCAGTTTGCGTTCGGCCAGATTGGGGCCGGCGAGCGTGGCGCTGTCGATGTCCAGGTTGGCGGCGTTCAGGACGATGCGGCTGGTCGGGCGCAGCACCTCGATCTCGACGCGCTGCTCGCCGCGGAAGGTGTCGGCCGCGATGTCCGGCACGAGATGGGCGTCGTAGAGCAGCGGGACGACGTCTTTCGGTAGCTTGCCGGGCGTGTCGGCGAACGAAAACGGGGCTTCTGCCCAGGCCGGGGCGGCAAGCGCCAGCAGCGCCAGGGCCGCTGCGGCGCCGCGCGATGCGCGTGGGTGTCTCATGATGTCCTCTCTCTTTTTATTGTGTGTGCTGGCGCCGCGCCTGGCGCAGCAACCCAGCACGCACTCTAAGCGAAGCGCCGGGCGCGCAGTCGGGGAATGCGACAGACGGCGAAAAGACGCGCTGGAATGCAAAAAACCGGCCATACGGCGTCGGACTCCTGCCCCTTGCCGGAATGGCGAGAAAAATTTTCAATTATTTTTGCAAACAGCCCTCAAGTTCCAGCGAGCTCTGCCGTAAAAGGAGGACAAGCGGTCATCCGGCCGCAAAAAAATTGTCACGGTGTTCACATGACCCAGAACGAAGTTCTCTCGATGTACGAAAATATTGCTGGCCTGACGGGCAAGATGGCCGTGGCAGCGCAATCGGGTGACTGGACCGGGTTCGACAGCCTGCAGGCGCAATGCGCGGCCCAGGCGAGCGCCACGGCAAGCGGCGTGCCGGCCCTGGACGGCGCCAAGCGCCTGCGCAAGATCGACCTGCTGAAGCAGATCATGGCCAACGACCGCGCCGTGCGCGACGTGACCGAGCCGTGGATGGGCCAGCTGGACCGCGCAATGCGCGCGCACTGAGCCGTACCCTCCCTTTTGAAGAAAAGCGCCTGCGGGCGCTTTTTTGTTGCTCGTTCAAAAAGCGATGGGCAAACAAAAAAGGCGCCCTGAAGGCGCCTCGCTGCTACGGACACAGTCCGTATGAATTCGGAGAGCAACACCAGTTAACCCGGTGTCGCCTCTTTGCCGGTTGCATCCGGCGTCCGCTGCCGCTGTTGGCAGCCTGACCGCTTCCGGAAACAGGGTCTTGCGACGTAGCTCCGGTTCCCGCGCCACACTATCGGTGGTGGCTGCGCCGGACGCTGTTCCGTTTTGTGGTTTTGATAACCAACGAGTTCAGTATAACGCAAATTTTCAGCTTGTGTAGACCAATTGTGCGCGCCTTATTCCGGTTGCGAAATCACGTCGGTCAGCACCGGTTCGGCCGGCACGGACGCGTCAGGCGCCGGCGCCTTGGCCCGGCCCGGCATCAGGCGCGCCTTGACCGCTTCCATGAATTTCGGCTTCGGTTCGCCCTCTTCGACCGGCGCCTCCTTGCCTGCCTTCGGCACCCTGGCCGGCTTGTGCGCGGCCTGGATCTTGCCGACGCCGGCACGCTTGCGCCGGCGCAGCAGGGCCAGCGCCAGGGCGGCGCTGGCCAGCACGGCGGCGATGCCGGCGCCGATCGGCAGCCATGGCGTCTCGGGTTCGGGCGGCTCGACCTTCTTCGGCTTGCGGTGGATGCGCGGTGCGCCTTTCGGTTCGTGTTTCGGTGCGTCCTTCGCTGCCGGCGCCGGCGCAGCCTCCTCGTGGGCCGCAGCGGGCGCAGGCACGGCAGATGCGAGCGGCGCCGGCCTGGCCGCGCCCTGTAGCTCCCTGACTTTTTCCTCGAGCTTGCCCAGGTCCTGGCGCAGCGCGGCGTTCTTTTCGCCGAGCGCGACGCAGGCATTCAGGTGTTCGCTGGCCGGCCGCGGCGCGCAGCCTGGCGCTTCGACGGGCGTGGCGGGAACGGGCGCATGCCTCCTGGGCGGCGCCTTTTTTACGACCGGCACGGGTTTCGGCGCCGGCTTGCGCACGATGACCGGTGCTTCCACGTATTCCTCGCCGGCCTGCAGAGCGGCGGCCGGACGCGCCGCCGGCATGGGCGCCGGCTTGCGCACCGGTGCGGGGAGCTGCGCCGGCTCGGCCTGCAGCTTCGGTGCTTCGGGCGCGGGCGGCGGCGCCGGATTCGGGTCCGGCGTCAGCCACAGGGTCACCAGTCGCACGCTGCGCTGGCCGCCGTCGACGAGTTCCAGGTAGACGTGCAAGTGCCGGCTCTCGACCGGCTTGAGCGAGGTCAGATGCAGGAACTGGCGGCCGTCGCGCCGCGTCACAGTCATGTCGAGGCTGGAGAGCACCGGCGGCATGGCGATGTTCGCGCCACGGTACACATCGGGGTTGGCCAGGCGTACCTTGACCGGCATGCCCGGCTCTTCGATCAGATTCAGCTCCACGTCGGCCACCAGCGCCTGGCCGATGTAGGAGCGCACCTGGGCCTCGCCCAGTTCGGCGGCATGGCCGGCGCCTGCCGTAGCGGCGAGCAACAGGACGGACAGGAGAGTGGAAGAGCGCAGCGCCATGACGAGATAAGTGTGTAGCCTAAGCGTAATTAACGGGTGTTGGGCTACACTCTTTAGCTCCAGCCCGCAAATAACAGGACAGCAAATGGAAAACCGGATAGAAAAGGACAGTTTCGGCCCGATCGAGGTCCCGGCCGAGCATCTGTGGGGCGCCCAGACCCAGCGCTCGCTGCATCACTTCCACATCTCGACCGAGCGCATGGCGCCGGAACTGGTGGCAGCGCTGGCCCAGGTCAAGCGCGCCGCGGCCGCGGTCAACCGCTCGCTCGGCAAGCTGCCGCGCGACAAGGCAGACGCCATCATCGCCGCCGCCGACGAGGTGCTGGGTGGCCGCCATCCGGACGAATTCCCGCTGGCCGTCTGGCAGACCGGTTCCGGCACCCAGAGCAACATGAACATGAACGAGGTGCTGGCCAACCGCGCCTCCGAAATCATGGGAGGCGAGCGGGGTGAAGCGCGCCTGCTGCACCCGAACGACCACGTCAACATGGGCCAGTCCTCGAACGACATCTTCCCGACCGCCATGCACGTGGCGGCGGCGCAGGCCGTGTCGAAAGACGTGCTGCCGGCGCTGGCGCGCCTGCGCGGCACGCTGCAGGTCAAGTCGCGCGACTTCGCCGACATCGTCAAGATCGGCCGCACCCACCTGCAGGACGCGACGCCGCTGACCCTGGGCCAGGAGTTTTCCGGCTACGTCGCCCAGCTCGAATTCGCGGAAAGCGCGATCCGCGCCGCCCTCCCCGGCCTGCTGATGCTGGCGGCCGGCGGCACCGCGGTCGGCACCGGCCTGAATGCGCATCCGGAATTCGCCCCGCGCATCGCCGCCGAGCTCGGCTCGCGCACCGGCCTGTCCTTCAAGACCGCGCCGAACAAGTTCATGGCCCTGGCCGGGCACGACGCCCTGGTCTCCGCGCACGGCGCTTTCAAGACCCTGGCCACCGCCCTCATGAAGATCGCCAACGACGTGCGCTGGATGGCCTCGGGTCCGCGCTCGGGCCTGGGCGAAATCACGATCCCGGAAAACGAGCCGGGCAGCTCGATCATGCCGGGCAAGGTGAATCCGACCCAGTGCGAAGCGCTGACCATGCTGTGCTGCCAGGTGTTCGGCAACGACGTCGCGCTGACGGTGGGCGCTTCGCAGGGCAATTTCGAGCTCAACGTGTTCAAGCCGATGATCGCCCACAATTTCCTGCAGAGCGCGCGCCTGCTGGCCGACGGCATGCGCTCCTTCGACGAACATTGCGCCCAGGGCATCGAGCCGAACCGCGCCCGGATCGGCGAGCTGATGGAACGCTCGTTGATGCTGGTGACCGCACTGGCACCCCACATCGGGTATGATCGCGCCGCGCAGATCGCCAAGCACGCGCAGCACGAAGGCATCACGCTGCGCGAGGCGGCCCGGCAATCGGGGCACGTCACCGAGGAACAATTCGATCAGTGGATCGTTCCGATCGACATGACGCGTCCCGATCCGGAATAAGCGCTTCACGCCACGCCGGGCTTGCAAAGGCGAGCCCAGGCGTGCGCCATTCAATTTATCCCGAGTATATTATGCAAAAAACAACTTTCGAACTGACATCCGAGTTCGTCGAACTCAACCAGCTGCTGAAACTGGTTGGCCTGGTGGACAGCGGCGGCGCCGGCAAGAACATGGTGGCCAGCGGCGCGGTGTCGGTCGATGGCAAGCAGGAACTGCGCAAGACCGCCAAGATTCGCACCGGCCAGATCGTGACCGTGGGCGACGTGCGGATCGCAGTACAGTAGGACTGCCGGCCTCTGCGGCACACGTTTGCGCGCAGACAAACGCGACCGGTGGTCCATGTTTATATTTCAGATGTGACCAACCGGTTTAGTAAGGTGACGGCGATGGAAACCCCGGATGAAAACCCGCAAACGCAGGAAAGGCTGATCGGCGATCTGCGCCTCGTCATCGAGAACGCGGAAGAACTGCTGAAGAACACCGATCAGTACACGAGCGTGCTGTACCAGAACGCGCGCGCCAAGCTGGCGATGGCCCTGAATGCCGCCAACGAAGAGCTGGCGCGCTTCGAAGACGCGCAGTTGAGTCGCATGATGGAAGCGACGCGCCAGGCCACCGAAGGCTGCCCCGGCCTGAGCGGCGAAGAGCGTATCCTGCGCGCTTTCCATTGAGTCCCAAGCGGCGCCGCAATGGCGCCGCTCTTCTTCCCTAGCTCTTTCGCGCAGCACGCTTCCGCGTGCGCTCAAGAGCGCACCTACGTACCCCGTCTTTCCGCTAGCCGGGCAGGAGTGATCAGGCCGTCGTGTTGATCTTGTTGCCCAGGTGAGCCGGCAGGTTCTGCGCCGGCTGCGGCGGCTGGATGCCCTCCAGGAGCTGGCTCATGTGCTGCTTCTGCATGTCCTGCTGCTTCTTCAGCATGGTCATGCCGACCTCCTGCTTGGTGCCGGTTTCGGCAATGGTGGTTGACAGCTTAGCGATGGCGAGGACGTCCATGTGGATCTCCTTATGCGGGTTATCCGCTGGGTTAACATCTTCCGTTATCGGCTTGTTTTTTGGAAACTTTAGCGCTGCCGGCCATCCATTCGGTGAGCCAGCGCAAGACCTCCTCCGGCGCATTCAGGTTCAGCCACACACGGTCGAATCCGGCTGGCGCCGGCGCGTCGGACGCGACGGCGACCACCAGCGGATCCTCGAGGTGCAGCGGCGCCCGTCCGAGCGCGGGCCGCCAGACCTCGAGCTTGGGCAGCGGCTCCCATTTGTAACCCTCGACCAGGGTCAGGTCGGCCGGCGCCAGGCGCGCCAGCTGCCCGGCCAATGGCGGTTCGGCCGCGCCGCGCAGCTCGCGCAGGATGGCGTAGCGGTAGGGAGAGGCGATCATCACCTCGGCCGCCCCAGCCATGCGCAGGCGCGCGCTGTCCTTGTGCGGCGGCTCGAGCTCGATGTCGTGGTGGCTGTGCTTGACGACGTTCACGCGCAGCCCGCGCGCGGCCAGTTCGGCGATCAGGTAAGCGAGCAGCGTGGTCTTGCCGCTGCCCGACCAGCCGACCACGGCCAGCACCGTCGGCCCTGCGCCCGGATCAGTAGCCGACACGGTAGCGGGTGCCGCGGAAATTCATGACGGCGTACTTCGGCATCAGCCGTTCCAGCACCAGGCCGGGGGCCAGCTCCTCGCCTTCGCGGCGTAGCGACTTGTCGACCAGCAGCAGGCGATCGGCCGGATTCGGCGAATAGATATAGCCGCCCACGGTCACCTTCGGCACCTCGCGCTGGATGGCTTCCGGCAGTTGCTGCAGCGTGCGCAGGTTTTCTTCGACCACCGGGTCGGGCGCGCGGACCGGCGCCGGCGCGGGCTCGGCTGCGCGCGCCGGTGCCGGTGCGGGCGCCGGCAGGTAGACCGCTTCCGGAGCCGGATCGGCGACCGGTGCCGGTGCCGCGGCCTTGCGCGGCGCCGGGGCCGGCTGGGGCGCAGGCGCCGGTGCGACCACGGGCGGCGGAACCGGCGCCGCCTGCGCGGCCGGTGCCTGGGCCGAAGCTGCCTGCGGGGCCGGAGCTGGTATAGGGGCACTTGGCGCTGGAGCCGGCGGTGCGACGGCGGCAGGCGCCGCGACGCTCGCCGCAGGCGCGGCCGGCGCTGTCTGCGCCGCTGCCGCCCCATTCTGCGCCAGCACGGCAGGCTCCCCCGCCGGCGTCTTCGCCCGCCACACGAGCCCGGCCGCGATGCCGGCGACGAGCACGCCCGCCCCCAGCCCGATCAGGAGCGGTTTGCGGTTCGCCGCGTTCGGCGCGGCAGGAACGGGGACGGATGCCGGCGTATGGATGTCGGGCGCATTGCCCAGCTGGCGTTCGGCTTGCGCCTTCTTGAGTGCTTCGAGGATGTACGACATTCAGTGTCCCGTCCCGGCGGCGGCGAGCAGGCGCGGCTCGGCGACGCCGCTCAGCTGGTTGAGGCGCATGTAGGTGCGCGGCCCGGCGACGCCGTCCGCCTTCAGGTTGTTCTTGCTCTGGAACGCGCGCAGCAGGTCGCGGGTGCGCGCGTCGAAAGGCTGGTTGGCCGCCGGCGCGCTGGACTTGTTCAGTTGCGCCAGGCGCGCGCCGAGCCAGTCGACGTCGAGCCCCTGGTCGCCCGGCGCCAGGTTGTCGCGGAAGGCGCGCGGCATCTTCCAGAAGGTCGTGTATTCGCCGGTGAAGCGCGGCACCAGCGCTGCGAGCTCGATTTTTTCGCGCTTGCCGTTTGCCAGCAGGGTCACGCTGCGCTCGTCCATGCCGGCCAGCACGGCATAGCTGGTCGTGCGGCCGTCGCGCAGGGTGATCACGGCCGGGCGGTCGAGCTGGCGTAGTTCATAGATGCCGCCCCGCCCCGCATGGCAGCGCAGGTCGAGACGGAACGCGACCTGGCAGGGTTCGCCTGCCGGCAGGCTCGCATTCCAGAGCGCGGCCAGGGAACGCAGCGCCGCGGCTTCGTCGGCATGGCCGCGCGGCACGCCAGCCGCACCGGCGCTCACGGCCGCTGCCGGCACGACCGCCCCTTTCCCTTCGGCCTGCGGCGCCGGATCCTTCATCGCCATGTGCGGCAGTACCTGCCACGCCGCGGCGGCGCTGATCGCCGCGCCCGCCAGCAGGCCGCCCGCCACCAGCGGCCAGCGCGCCGTCCGCGCCGCCGCCGTTTCGCCGGCGAACACTTCCTCGCCCGCCTTGCGCAGGATGGTGCGCGTCACCTGCCCGCTGTTTTCGACATAGGCGCCCAGCAGCGCGCGGTCGCACAGCAGGTTGATGCGGCGCGGCACGCCTCCGGTGAGGCGCTGCACCTGCGGCACGATCGCCGGCGGAAACACGGGTGCGCCCTGCGCGCCGGCCACCGCCATCCGGTGTGCGACGTACGCGCCCGTCTCCGCCTCGGACAGCGGCCCCAGGTGGTAGCGCGCGATCACGCGCTGGGCCAGCTGTTCCAGTTCGGGACGCGCCAGCATGCTGCGCAGTTCCGGCTGGCCGATCAGGATGATCTGCAGCAGCTTGCGCTCGCTCGTCTCCAGGTTGGTCAGCAGGCGCAACTGTTCGAGCACGTCGGGCGCCAGGTTCTGGGCTTCGTCGATGACGAGCACGTTGTTCAGGCCTTCGGCATGCGAGGCCAGCAGATAGGTATTGATCGCATCGACATAGCCCTTCACGCCCTCGCCGCCCGGCGTGGCGATGCGGAACTCCTCGCAGACCGACTGCAGCAGTTCGGCCACGCTCAGCTTCGGGTTGAAGATATAGGCGAGCCGGCAATTGTCCGGGATCTGTTCGATGAAGCAGCGGCAGACCGTGGTTTTACCGGCGCCGATCTCGCCGGTGAGCAGGACGAAGCCGCCGCCGCTGCCGATGCCGTACAGCAGGTGGGCCAGCGCCTCGCGATGGCGCTCGCTCATGAACAGGTAGCGCGGGTCGGGGGCGATCGAGAACGGCGCCTGTTTCAGGTTGAAGAAATTCGTGTACATACTGAACTAGCGGCCTGGCGGAAGAGGTTTATACCTCGCGCAGTATATTTTGGATTTGCCGTTCTGATAAGCGATGACGCTGCTGGCGCTCGACACGCGCAAGGGATATTGCGATGCGTCAGCCGGCTTGTGGCGTATCCCGACGGCGCCGTGGATCGCTTCTTCCAGCTCTTCCGGCCTGGCATCGACCACCGCGGCGATGAAGACCATGGCGTTGGTGTCGTCGCTGACCATGATCTCCTGCACCTGCTTGCCCCATAGCGTGGCCTCGCCCCTGAACCAGAAGGCGCCGCCCTCGTGCCTGGTGGCGGGACCGAAGGCGGTGGTCAGCCAGGAATGGAAATACGCGTTGTCGAGCTGGCTGCGGCACAGCAGCGCGCTGCCGATCACGGGGCCGAAGGTCGAGGGCGCTGCCTGCGCCGTATGGCCGGCCAATGCCAGCAATGCCAGGCCGGCAACGCGCTGCATCCGCGTCACAGCTTCGACAGCCAGTCGCGGTTCGCGGCGATCTTTGCCTTGGCCGAGGCCGGCAAGGCTTCGTAGCAGCCCGGATGCTGCTTCAGCGCATGCTCGCGAACCTCTTTTTCGAGGCCATTCACGATGAACACATAGACGGTGGCGCCCTCGCTGTTCTTGCGCGTGCCCATGTAACGAATCACTTTATTCTCCTCTTAGACCGCCCATTATGACAGCTGCGGCCCGCAACGGCCCTCGCGGACGGCTCAGGCGGCCTTGGGACGCACTGGCCGCCACGCCGCACTGTTGTCATCGAGCCACGCCTGGATGAGATGGCGGTTGTCGTGCTGCCAGGGGTGGAAGCGCGGCGAGAAATAGTCGAAGCCCGGCTTGAGCAGGTGCCCGGCCAGCCCCTTGCGGCCGAACCAGAGTTTCAAGGCGCTGCCCCAGGTGCGCAGCGTGAACAGCTGGCCGTCGCCGCGCAGGTTGAAGCAGGTCTGCAGCCAGGTCTCGAAGGCGAACATGACGCTGACGTGCACGTACCAGAGCACGCGGCGCCAGTAGCCGCCGCCGGCCGCGCGGTAGGCGTCGAAGGCCACGCCCTTGTGTTCGGTTTCCTCGACCGCATGCCAGTTCCAGACCGTGCGCATCTGCGGCTCGGCGCCTTCCAGCCAGTGCGGATGGCGCAGCACGCCGTCGGCCAGCATCGCCGTGTAGTGTTCGAGTGCGCAGGTGATCGCCAGCCGGTCGAGTACGCCCAGGCGCTCGATATGGCGCATGCGCTTCCTGGTGGCGGCTTCGCGCGTGTAGGGCAGGCCCTGGCGTTCCAGTTCCTTGTTGTACTGCACGTGGATGTAGCGGTGCGTCGCTTCCTGGCCGACGAAATCCCTGACGCCCTCGCGCAGGACGGGGTCTTGCAGGCATTCCGGCGGCACCGCGCGCACGGCGTCGATGAACATCTGCTCGCCGAGCGGAAAACTCATCGACAGCGCGTTGAACAGCTGGGTGCGGTAGGCGTCGCCGCCATTCCAGTGGCGCCCGAAGCCCTGGGCGAGGTCGACGTCGAGTTTCCGGACAGTCAGGGTGGACATGCGTTTCCTTTCGCGCCGTTCAGCGCCCGTTTTTGCTCGTTGATACCGCTATTTTGCACGTCCATCGGCTCGGCTGCACGCACGGCGTCGCTTTGGCTTAATGTAGGCGCTTGTAATCACAAAAACAACAGGGACATCATGAACAACAAGCACATTGCCATCGCCGCCCTTCTCCTCTGCGCCGGCTTCACCAGCATGCACACGGTGTCCGCCGACGAGCGGCGCGCACCGGTCACGGTCGAGAAGCGCGCCGTCGGCGCCTTCAACGCCATCGAGCTCGGCGGTCCATTTCGCGTCATCGTGACCGAAGGCGCGCCGCGCCTGGAATTGTCCGGTCAACCGAAACAGCTGGCCGACATCGAAACCGAGGTGCGCAACGGCACCCTGATCGTGCGCCAGCGCAGCCGCAACGGTTTTCACTTTCATTGGGGCAAGAACGACGACACTGAGGCCGTGGTGCGCATCTCCGCCAGCGGCCTGAAATCGCTCGCCAACAGCGGCAGCGGCGACGTCGAACTCGAGGCGATCGGCGGCGAACGCTTCGTCCTGGCGTCGAGCGGCCCTGGCGACATCCGTGCCCGCGGCGGCGCCCGCAGCTTCGAAGTCAGCAGCAGCGGCAGCGGCGACCTCGACCTGCGCCAGGTGAGCGCGGCGAATGTGGCGGTGAGCATCTCCGGCCCCGGCGACGTGCGCCTGGGCAGCGTCGGCAACGAACTGACGGCACGCATGAGCGGTGCCGGCGACCTGGAAGCGGACGAGCTGCGCCTGGCGCGCGCCGTGGCCCAGATCAGCGGCCCCGGCGACGCCCACCTGCGCGGCAGCGCCCGCGACCTGCGCATCGAGCTGAGCGGGGCCGGCGACTTCAATGGCTGCGACATGAAAGTGGAGAAATTCAGCAGCATCCAGCGCGGTCCAGGCGATGCCTGCGTCGCCGGCACCATCCGCGAGTTCGAGGCCGACCTGCGCGGCGCCGGCGACCTCGAGGCGCGTGGCCTGCAAGCAGGCCGCGCCATCGTCCGCATGAGCGGTCCCGGCAACGCCACCCTGTCGGGCACCGCGGACGAATTGCGCGCCGACATGCGCGGCGCCGGCGAACTCGACGCCAGCAGGCTGACGGTGGCCCGCGCCACGATCGACAACGGCGGCCCGGGCGACGTCTCGCTGGCACGCGTGACCGACACGCTCGACGCCGCCATGCACGGCGCGGGCGGCCTGTCCGCGTCCGTCGAGGGCAAGCGCGTCATGCTGCGTATGAGCGGCCCCGGCGGCGTGCAGCTGGACGGCCGCGCCGAGCGCATCACGGCGGAACTGAGCGGCTCCGGCGCCCTGCAAGCCCGCCGCCTGACCGTGCGCCAGAGCGACATCAACGTGCGTGGGCCCGGCAGCGCGACGGTCAATCAGGTGCGCGACGGCGGTGGACGCGATGAGCTGGTGCAGGTCGCGCGTGGCGGGCGGCGCCAGGCGGAGTAAGCTCTGTTATCGACACGGCACGCGCCTGGAAACCGCGTGCCTGTTGGCGCATCAGCGCTGCGGAAAGAAAACGGCGGCACCGGATGCGATCAGCAAGCATCCTGCGAATTTGTCGTTGTTGCGGGTCTTTATTGAATCGGCCCCTGCACGTCCTCGCGCTTTGCCGCCAGCCGCCAGCGCAGCAAGCCCGACGCGCCCACCAGGTAGTAGCCCGCGACCACGCCCAGGATCGCCATCGTCAGCGGACTGCTGCCGAACGCAGGCAGCTGCTGCGGCCCCAGCGTCGCCATCTCGAACAGGCGGTACAGCACGCGCACGATGAAGATGGTGGCGACCAGCATGCCGATCGGCGCGTATGGGGTATAAAAATAATCCTTGCCGACGCGCTCGAAGCGCACCCGGCGCATGGCCGTGAAGCCGAGCGCGGCGCCGACAAACGTTCCGCCGAGCAGCGTGGCCAGCGGCAGGGGCTGCTTGACCAGCATGACGACCATGGCCAGCAGCAGCGTGGGAAGAAAGCTCACGCCGAACCAGTGGCGCCACAGGCGCGACTTCTGGCGCACCGTCAGGCGCTGCACGCGTTTGTAGACGCGCCAGGCGATGAGCGGCGTGGCGGCAAGCATGATGATCTGGGTCTGAGTCATGCACGCAGTATCACTTATTTTTTCCAGTTTGGAAATAAAGCCTAGCCCATCTCCAGCCCCTCGTCTTCCTGCGGGTTGCCGGGGACGTAGCGGATGATGTCGCCCGGCTGGCACTCCAGCCGCTCGCAGATCTTCTCCAGCGTCGAAAAGCGCACGCCCTTCACCTTCCCCGACTTGAGCAGGCTGAGGTTCTGCTCGGTGATGCCCACGTACTGCGCCAGTTCCTTCGATTTCAGCTTGCGCTGGGCCAGCAGGACATCGAGTTCGATCACGATCGCCATTACACGAAGCCCTCGTTGTCTTCGGCGATGCGGCGCGCCTCGTGCATCATCGAGGCGACCACGAAGAACAGGGCGCAGATCAGCACCAGCATCAGTTCTTCCGACGAGACGCCGACGTTCACCGGCCGCGGCGGGCCGCCGGCGACCAGCCGCCATACGACGACGCGCAACGCCGGCTCGAGCACGGTCAGCGTCAGGGCGCCCAGCAGCGAGGCGGCGAAGGCCTTAA
>Ga0308168_1002089_pt1 | contig 16915 bp, 21 predicted proteins | sample PhyCR2_FD_202133 | JGI IMG/M metagenome (GOLD analysis project Ga0308168, IMG submission 202133) | Phyllosphere microbial communities from UC Gill Tract Community Farm, Albany, California, United States - DLSLRC.R2 | ecosystem: Host-associated > Plants > Phyllosphere > Unclassified | place: USA... | reverse complement strand
AGCGAGCGGTTTGGAACTGAGCGCCTCATTGATACCGCGACGGGGCAGGCGCTGGCAGGAGACGAACTCAGGCAGCTGGCCCTCGGATGGAGTGAAGAGCGCCCGGCACCGAGAAAGGCGTATAGCGTTGAGCGAGGAATTGCTGTTCTGCCAGTATCCGGAACACTCGTTCATAAATACGGCTATTTACAGCCTGTCAGCGGCATGACTGGCTACGACGGCATTGCGAAGCGACTACAGCAGGCGCTTGCTGATCCAACTGTGAAAGGAATTTTGCTCGATATTGACTCATCTGGTGGTGAGGTATCTGGTGCATTTGATACTGCCGATCTGATTGCGCGGGCTCGTGAAAAAAAACCAGTGTGGGCGCTGGCCAGTGATACGGCCTGCAGCGCGGCTTACCTGCTGGCATCGGCCTGTTCGCGCCGGCTTATCACGCAAACCAGCATTGTCGGATCCATTGGTGTCGTTGTAGCGCATCGGAGTGTTGAAAAAGCACTGGAACTCGCCGGTGTAGACGTCACGCTGATTTATGCCGGGAGCCACAAAGTCGACGGGAACCCGTACAAGCAGCTTTCGGATGATGTCCGGGAGCAGGTTCAGTCCAGCATTAATGGCACTCGCGAGAAATTTGCGCAGAAAGTCGCTGATTATACCGGTCTTAAAAAATCGCGCGTGCTGGCCACGGAGGCGGCAGTTTACACCGGTCAGGAGGCGATCTCTGCTGGCCTTACTGACGAAATTGTTAATTATGCCGACGCCATTGAAGTGATGGCCAACGCATTAAATCCTAAATCGGAGTTACTTATGACGAAAACTACCAGCACGCTCGAGCCAGAGGCGAGTGCAAATATTCCAGAGCCGACTTTATCCGCAGAGCAGATCAGTGCTACCGCAGCATCGAATGAACTGGCTCGGGTGATGTCGATCATCGGCTGTGAGGAGGCGAAGGGAAGGGACGAACAGGCGCGAGCTCTGGCTGGAATCCCCGGCATGACTCTGGAGCAGGCGAAGGCAGTACTGGCTGCCGCCCCACAGACCGCACACGCCCGTACTGAAACAACCCTTGATTCACTGATGAAAAACGAATCGCCGGAACCAGTAGGCGATTTACCAGCGCAGCAACATGGTTCAAACGCCAATGTTGCGCTACTTGTCGCTGCCGGAAAATCAATTAGCTCAGGAGCTTTGTAATGACGACTGAAACTTATAGCCCGGATGACTTTATTCTCGGGCCAGACCTTGCCGTTACAGCAATTGGCACCATCGCCAGTGGCGTCACTGCAGAAAGGCTGACACCTTTGATGCTGGATGCCACTGCGGGGACTTTTAAAGTCTGGGATGGCACTCCTGGAAAAGCAGTCGGATTGACGGCTTTTGCTGTTGCGACAGGCGCAAGTGCGGCTGATGCGGCCTATTACAAGTCGGGATCGTTTCGTTCTTCTTCAATTAGCTGGGGAGAGGTTAAAGACGCGGTTAAGCAAAAATCCGCTTTTGCTGGCACGCCGATCAGCGTCGGATAACAAACACTCATTTTTCAATGACCGCCTCCGGGCGGTTTTTTATTACAGGATTTCTAACGATGAATGATTCATTTACCACTGCAGAACTTATCGCCGCGACTACCCAGGTTTTTAAGTTTAACCCGCTTTTTTTAAATCTCTTTTTCCGTGAGACCCATACGTTTACAACCGAAGAGGTCATGCTCGACAAGATCCCCGGCGATGTAAATATGGCTGTGTACTGCTCGCCACTTGTGACGGGAAAGGTCGATCGCACTAAGGGTTATACCACCAACCATTTTAAGCCTGGCTATACGAAGTCGAAGCATACTGTTAACTCGAATATGAGCATCAAACGCTCTGCGGGTGAACAGATCGGTCAGCCTGAATCGCCATCGCAGCGAAGAGCGAAGATCATCATGCAGAACCTGCAGGATGAGGAAATGTCCATCAGCCAACTCGAAGAGTATCAGGCAGTTCAGGCTGTGCTGCTGGGTAAGTATTCTGTCTCCGGGGAGAACATCGAGACCTACGAGATCGATATGGCCCGCAGCGCGACTAATAACGTCAAGCAGACCGGTAGCACCGCCTGGTCAGCCCAGGATAAAGATACCTATGATCCAACAGATGATATTGAGTCGTATTCTGATCTGGCGTCAGGCACAGTAAATGTCATCGTCCTGGATGGCAAAGCCTGGAAAGCGCTTAAGAGCTTTAAAAAATTCTGGGCGGCGCTTGATACACGACGTGGCTCAAATTCTCAGCTCGAAGCGGCCCTGAAAGACCTCGGGGATGTTGTTAGCTTCAAGGGATACTACGGGGATACCGCGATCATTGTTTACAAGGGCCAGTATTTGGATCCGGTGACGAATACTAAAAAGCGATACATGCCAGATAACACGATGGTACTCGGCAATTTGCAGAGTCGAGGATTCCGGACTTACGGTGCCATCCAGGATGAGGACGCGCTCAGCGAGGGTATCTGTGAAGCATCGCGCTATCCAAAAATCTGGACAACGAAAGGCGATCCTGCAGTTACTCAGACCATGACGCAATCTGCGCCAGCCATGATCCTCAGTGATGCAGATGCATTTGTCGTAGTAACCATTGCATAAGGGCCGCAAGGCTCTTTTTTATTATCGGAGGTATGTATGTCTAAATCAGATTTGGTTGCGCGTATTTCAGATCTCAGCGCGCAACTTGGACGCGAATTGCCTAAAAGTGGCTCACTTGAAGCGTTGCAGTCGGTAATTGATGGCGCTGAAGCAGAACTTGCACTTCTCAATGGCGGAAATCCCATTGAAGGGGAGGGTGCAGCGCCAGAAGCTGTCAAACCCACCTCAAAACCCTTGTCTGATGATGGCGATGAGGATGGCGAAATGTCGGGGTATCGTTTCGTTAAGCTGCGCTTTACGCTCGATGTTGTTCACTATGTGAACCATAAAGCGGTACGGGATATCATACCTGCAGGGCGTGATATTTACGTGCCTGCGGAAGAGGCCGCAGCTCTAATCGCCGCGAACTTCGTTTATGCGCTATGAGCATCTACGATGATGATTTGGCGGCGGGTGATGATCAGATGCTCGAAGCGTTCGGGCGCCCCGTCCGCCTGCCTGGACGTTCCGAGCCTGTCATCGCCATTTTCAACGAACCCTATTCCCGGATCGATTTACCACACACTGGATTTATCACCGGAACGGTAACGAGCCTTACTGCCAAAACTGACGACGTAAATGGTCTTGCTTTGCGCGATGTTATTCAGGTTCCTAAAAAGCGGGTACTTGATGCCAGCGGAAACCCGGAATGGGTTGAGTGGACGGATTATGTCGCGAAAGAACCGCAGGCGGATGGCATTGGCCTTACGGTCATTTATCTTGAGCCAAAAACCAGCAGTGAAAATGACGATTACTCCAAATATTGATTAGGGAGGCGGGATGGCTGATCCGCGCAGCAATGCGCAGATGTTTGATATTGACACATCCGCGCTGCAGTTATTAAGACAGCAGATGGGTGCTTCTCAGAACCAGATGCTTATGGCTTATAACCGCGCTCTAAATCGGACGGCAAAACATATGCATCGGGTTTCGGTTGGAATGATGCTTGAAACCCTGGCGGTCAAAAGCCGCAAAAAAGTCACTAAGCGCGTCCGACCATTTGTTAAGCGCCGCAATTATAAGAAGGAAAGCACTGGCGAATTGAGTAGCGCAAAAATCTGGTATGGGCTCAATGATTTTCGGGTTCACGACCTTCGCGGTTCTATGCGCAAACAGACAAGGCAGAAGCAGCCTCGCAATGCTGATAATGGTCAGTTCATGAAAACCAAAAAGGGTGCCCGCGGAGCCACCTTTATACCGAAAGGTGAAAAACTGGGAGCTATGGGCTGGCCTGATTCGTTCGTGGCTAAGCGTTATGGTTATAAAAGTATCTGGTTGCGGCGAAATGGCGGTGGCATTGAAGAAGTTCGTGTACCAGTGCATGAAGCGCTTGAAGACGCTATTGATGATTATATCTTTGAGAATATCGGCCCTGTATTTATGCGATATTTTGAGCAGGATTTACGTGGCCGTGTAGCGGGGAATGTTCATTGACAACTCAAACGGGAATGGATGCGCTTGATGATTACACTGAGCGCGTCAAGACGGCTGTATCGCAAATATCCTTTATAAAGACCGTTGGGGTTTATCCCGAAATACCGGCAGGATTTGATACTCCTGCCGTTTTTTTTGAAGTTGAGGGGTGGGACCCAAGTGATGACGTGGTGTCAGGATCTGCGATGTCTGTTGAACTGAAATGCAATTTATATCTTTTGCGAGAGTTCGCCGCAGACCAATACGGTCAGAAAGCGCGTAATGCGGCCATGTTCATGACTGGCTGGATAAATGGACGCCCATTTGGGCCTGCTACAAAACCCGCGGAATTTACCGGGGTTCAGGAGTCAGACTGGATGAAAGACGGGAAGGCGGTTAGCTCCCACTCGGTCTGGTGCGTTTCATTTTCACAGGTTGTTGGTGTTGGTACTGACCCATTTGCGCCGCCGGAGGACGCGCCGCTGCTTAAGGAAATTTTCGTCGGCTTTGCGCCGGACATTGGCAAAGAGCATGAGGCCGATTATGAGCGAGTCTACCCACGATGACTTCACCGGCGCGGACGTATTCCGGCGGCTACGTGACATCATCCGGCGCGGCGTAGTGCAGGAAGTTCAAATGCAGCCGCCGCGCGTGCGCATCTCTTTCGGCGGCGACCATAAATCAGGGTGGCTGCAGTGGTTCACCCTGGCGACATCAGAGCGGGTGGACTGGAGCGCGCCGAAAGTGGGTGATCCGGTCACTGTCATTTCAGAGGGCGGCGACCTGCGCAACGGCGTGGTTTTCCCTGGCCTTCTCATCGATGGCCGCGCCATACCATCAGACAAGCCGCACGAGCACATCACCGCCTACTGCGACGGCGCAAATGATACCTACGATACGTCAACCCACGTTAAAACTTGGCAGGGAGTACCAGGGGGTGTCGTGCGTATCCTCGGCGAGTCGAAAATAGAAATTTTGGGGCGTGCAGAAGTCACGATAATTAGTGAAAGCGTGGTCAATATCCACGGCGGGAAAATGATTAATGCGGACGCGGATGAAATAAACGTAACTGCGACAAACGCAATCAACGCCCACGCCACGACCATCAACGCGATCGCTACTGACTCAGTAAGCGTGATTGCCGCGAACTCCATTGACTTCACCTCAGCAACATTCACCGCAACCGCTCCAGGCGGCATAACGCTTAACGGTCCAACCTGCATAACCCAGACGCTTGTCACGGTCGGCAATGCATCGTTCCTCTCAAGCCTGAGCGTTACGGGCGAAGAGGCCGGCGGTGGCGATATTCGCACGGCTGGCAGTGTGATTGCAGGCAAAGAGGTTCAGGACCACCAGGGCACGATGTCAGAAATCCGCATCACTTATAACGGCCATTACCACCAATGCCCTGACGGCACTACGAAAGGCCCATCTATCCAAATGGCGTAATTCTCATGAAAGGAATGGACCGCAACACCGGACAGGTGCTCGCGGGGACTGATCACATCCGTCAATCCGTGGTGGATATTCTCACGACCCCGCTCGGCACCCGCGTAATGCTGCCGGAATACGGCAGCAATTTGGCTGACCTCGTCGATAACCCCCTCGATTCCACGCTGGCTATAAAAATCATCATGGCCAGCGCCGGTGCGCTTGCGCGCTGGGAACCGCGAATCCGCGTTGACCGCATCAAAACCACGGCTATCGATACCGGCGCTATCACGATCGCCATCGTGGCAACTGATATCGAGACGCGTCAGCGCCTTGAGCTGAATAACCTGGAGCTGCCATTTAAATGACTACCGCGACAGTTCAAAACTCGATCGTCAAAACGATTGATATGAGCCTGTTACCGCCTCCCGATTTTGTTAAAACGCCCCTTTTTTCTGACGTAAAGAGCCAGCTGATTACGGAGCTGCAGGGGCTCGACAGCACTTTCAATGCGCTGCTCGAATCAGAACCGGCAATGAAACTGCTGGAGATCGTGGCGTACTGGATAATCATCAATACAGCGCGAACAAACCAGGGGGCGCTGGCTGTTTTATTGGCTTTTGCAAAGGGCAACGACCTGACGCAGTTGGGTGCAAACCTTGACTGCGAGCGCATGCTGATCACGCCCGCTGACCCGGACTCCGTGCCCCCAGTGGAGGCGGTTTACGAGAGCGACGATGAATACCGGCACCGCATACAGCTTTCCTGGTATGCGCGCAACACTGCGGGCAGCACGAATGCATACAACTATTTGGCGCTGTCGTGCGATCCGGATGTTTTATCCGCGCAGGCTTACGGTCCGCCCGTAACCCAACCTGGCTACGTCGATATGTACATTTTGTCGCGTAGCGGAAACGGCATACCGACCCAGGCCCTTCTCGACAAAGTTACCGCCGCGCTGTCCCCTGATGACACCCGGCCTATGACAGATTTTGTCACTGTAAAAGCCGCCTCGAACCTGGATTACAGCGTGGAAGGCGTGATTATTGCCGGGCTCGGGCCGGATCAAAACGTGTTACTCGATGGCGCGAATTCGGACACCGAAACGTACACGGCGAAGCAGCACAAAATCGGCGCCACTGCGGCGCTGTCTGGTATTTATGACGCCATTCACCGGGATGGCACCGATCGGGTGATCCTGTCCTCACCGATGGAGGACGTAATCGCCGGAGTGGGTCAGGCCCCGTATTGCACTGGTATCAAATTATCTGTCCGGACGGGGTGATTATGACCAGCCAGAGTCTTTTACCCCCCAACTCAACCCCTGCAGAGCGCGCGCTTGAGGCTGTGCTTTCGCACGCCGGGGATCTGCCGGGTGATATCCGTATCATCAAAAACCCTGACCTTTGCCCCGTCGAGCTACTCCCCTGGCTGGCCTGGGAATTCGCTGTGACCTACTGGAACCCGAACTGGAGCGAGCAGCAAAAGCGCCAGATTATCAAAGCGGCCGCATGGCAGAACAAGCACCGGGGCACCCGCGGCGCGGTGCAGCGCGCGTTACTGACCGTTGGTTATGAATGCCAGCTGCAGGAGTGGTTCGAAACAACCCCGAAAGGGGATCCGTACACCTTCGGCATAAAAATCTATCTGTTGCAGGAGTTGGGGCTTGATGCCGATCTCCTCGATGCCTTTGTAGCGCAGATTTTTGACGCGAAAAATTGCAGGTCCTTTCTGAAATCAATCAATTTTGAGACTGAGATCGACGGCGAGTTTTTTGTCGCTGGCGTGGCCTCGGCAGACGTGGCGGTTGGTATCCCCGCTGAGGACGAAGGCGGGGTGAAGGTGGACGGATCTTTATTTGTGGCTGGCGTTCCTGCCGCCACCATTATTGTTGAGATATAAGCATGGCTGAGAAAAAAAAGGCGCTTAAAGGCGTGGCGGATGAGCAAAAAATTTACGCTGTGCTAACTGACCGCGGCGCGGAGCTGGAGGCCGCAGCCCTGGCGAGCGGCGTTCCTGTACGGCTAAAGCTGTTTGTTATCGGTGACGCGAACGGGGCGGAGGAGGTAACGCCGGACCCGGCAAGAACGGCGCTGATCCACGAGGTTTATCGCGGCGACATCCACGGTGCGGCCAGTTCAGGCAACCAGGTAACATTCACGCTGGACGTCCCGACAGAAACCGGGGGCTACACAATCCGTGAAGTGGGTATTTTAACCGAAGATGGCGAGCTTTATTCCGTTGCGCGCTCCCCGGATATTTTAAAGCCCACTGAAAGCAACGGCGCGGTTATATCGGTGACGTACAAATATACGCTCGCTGTTTCCAGCACCTCAACTGTCAGCGTTATCGTTTATAACGATTATTTGACGCCAGAGGCCGCCGATAAAAAATACCTGCAAATTAATAATAACCTCTCTGAAATTGCCGTGAATGGCGATAATGCGAAAGCAGAGGCCCGCAATAACCTTGATGTTTATAGCAAGGCGGAGGTTGATAGAAAGGGTGAGGGTGCAGTAAAAACGGTTAATAACACAGGGCCAGATGCTAATGGTAATATTAGTATTGATGTCGGCACAGTAAAAAGCGTTAATGGTAACGGGCCGGATGGAGATGGCAACGTAAATGCTGGCACAGTAAAAAGTGTTAATGGTAATGTCCCGGATGCTAACGGTAACGTTACTGTTGCAACCTCAGTCAGCGGTAACTATGTGACCGGATTTCGTCTTGGCGCGCAAAGCTCTGGCTCTATTCCTTTTGTTGCTCCTGCCGGATGCGTGCTTACCGGTTATTCTGGCGTTGAAGGTGATCGCCCGATAGACGACATAATGACTTACAGACCGATGCAACAGCAAATAAATGGCGGCGCATGGGTGACTGTGCCGTCGTTATAAACATAAGGTATCAAGATGGACTATTTAAATTTCAAGAAATATATACCGGCAGAACCAGAATTTGGAATGGATGCTGCTTATATTCAGGACCAGGATGGCAACGACTGGTACGATTTGCAAAAATCTATCACTGGTAAATATATTGTAGCTTTTGATAATGCATCACGAGTTATTCATTGCATTTCAGAAGATGCAAGCACTATGTTTCCGATTCTGCTGAGTATCACCCAGGCTGACGTGTTACCGGAAGGTTGTTCTATTGACGGGACGTGGGTATACCTTAATGGGGAAATCGCCCAGTTACCATCCTCCTGATATCGGATTTTCATTCCTTATTATCCACCTATATTTTAATGCAAGGGTAAGCCATGAGCTCAACCGATTTTATACACGGCGTTTGCACGCTTGAAGAGGACGGCGGAACAAAAGAAGTCAGCACGGTAAATGTTTCCGTTGTTGGTATTGTAGGTACGGCGGCTTCGCAACCGGGTACGCGGGCCCAGGCAATTACAGGTAACGCGCTCGTTGATAATCAACTGCTGTTTAGTGCTCCAACATATGGCAGTGCCTGGAATTCGTATACTGCCATTATTGTCAAAGGCGAGCCCGTTGAATCAGCCGATATCATTACACAAGATTATTTAATTTCTTGCGTTGAATTTGGTGTCAAAGCTGATGGTTCTATAATGACAATTCTGCACCTGCCCGTCATGAAAGATAGTGAAGACTATTTTTTAACAGCAGCTGACATTAAACGTATTCTTGCTGATCGTGAAATTACAAAAGAAGCCGTAGTCGGCCCCGATAATCAGGTGGTTAATTACTCCATTTGTATTGATAACCCGGATGGCACAACCGGTGCAGGTATCGTTATTCCTGTGCCTGAAATTGCGTTGAAAGGGGGGAGCGATGAGCCATTCCCAATCAATACGCCGACGGTAATCACAGGCAGCTCTGGTAAAGTCGCTAAGCTCGGCATAGTGGGAACCCTGCCGCCAGCGGTGTCAGACATCATGAATCAGGGTAACGTCCTGGTTGTAGTTGTACGCGTTGATATCTCGCAGGATAGTGACCGACAGCAGAAATATATTATTGACGGCCTTAATTCACTGACCACATCCGGCCAGTTAACCGGTGTGACGCCGCGCATCATCATTGCACCTGATTTCAGCGCGACAGACCCGATTGCAGCGCAGCTCGAAGTTGTAGCAAACAAACTGCGTGGGGTTGGTTACATCGACTCACCGCGGTGGGTCACGGCGCAGGATGTAGCATTGCGCCGGCAGAGCTACGGAGCACGCATTGAAATTCTTCGCCCGCGTGTTTATACGACAAGTAATGTCGATTCATTCAGCCGCCCTTATTCAGCCTGCGCGGCGGGCTTGCGAAGCCGTATCGATAATGAAAAGGGTTTCTGGTGGAGTAAGTCGAACCAGCAAATCTTGGGCATCACTGGCCTCGAGCAGATCGACGATTACATTATCGGGGAAAAGAACTGCACGGCAAATCTTCTTAACGCGTCGCAAGTAAGTACCATCATCCGCCGCAGCGGTTACAAGCACTGGGGTAATTACCTTTGCAGCACTAATCCGCAGTGGTCTTTTGAGTGCGTTCGCCGGACAGCGGACGTGATTGAAGACTCGATCGCTGAAACCGTACATGAAGATGTGGACCGTCCCATTGATGCTCACCTGGGCGACGATATCATCGAGACGATCAACGGCTTTCTAAGAAAATTATTTTTACTTGGTGCCATCAACGGTGGTAAAGCGTGGTTGGATCCGGAACTGAACACGGCGGAAAGCCTGGCCGCAGGTAAGTTATATATTAACGTAGATTTTGCACCTAAATCCCCGGCGCAGACAATTACCATCACGTATCGTATTAATAACGATTACACCGTCGAGCAATTCGCCGAATTATTAAATGCTGCATAATTAATCAGGGTTAAAAATGGCTGAAACTAATGTTTATCGCGCCCACGCCCTGTGGGTGCAGGGGCGTCGTATTTGCGGCTGTATATCTTATACGCCTGTTGATATGAAAATCATTGAAGATGAATTTAAAACCGGCGCAATGGATATGTCTGTCACTCTGGACGGAGGCATGGAAAGAATGACCGCCAGTTTTAAAGTTGCCGGGTCAGATGTTGATGTGATGTCTTATTTTGGTTTAATACCTGGCGTAAAGACACGTTTTGAAATCAGATCTGCATTTACGGACAGTGCAGGCAACAATTTTGAACGCTCTGATTTCTATGAAGGCAAAATATCCGGCATCACTGATGATGAACTGGGAACTGATTCTAAAGCTGCTGTCGGCCAGACGGTGAATATTGCGCCTGATTACTATAAGCGCGTACAGGCTGGAAAAGAAATCTATGAAATTCACCCGGCGAAAATGATTCGACGCATAAACGGCGTTGACGTTCTGGCAGGCATTGCCTCCATTCTTAAAATCGCATAACCGCTAATCAAAAGATAAGGTATAAATAATGACAACCGCTCTGCTTGATTCTATCGAGATCCCTTTGTCGCGCCCATACGAAATTAATGGTGTTACGCATGATAAATTAGTCATGTTTGAGCCGAAATTACGGGATCGAATTTTATTCAGCAAGGATAAAGGTGATGCCGAAGAAAAAAGCGCGCGAATGATTGCGCGCTTACTAAATTTAACCGATACAGATTTGATGAATCTGCCAGATTGTGATTATTCCCGCCTGGAGGATGCATTCAATGAAATGGTAAAGGACCCGAGCGAACGGAAGCCGATATCCTCTTAATAATTCCGTTCGTTTCTAAACTTCTGGCAATTCCACCCGATACGCAATTAAACCTGCCGTATCGGGTTTTTAATTTTTACGTGAGGGAGCTATGTAAAAAAGATGGCTATTTCTCAAAACTTTAAATCGACGGTGACTTTCGGGGGGCGGGTTGACCCTTCATTTCGTCGCGGGGCTGGCGAACTTAAAGATGCGGTAAAGCAAACTACTCAGTCTGTCAGCCAGCTCACGAAACAACAGGCAAGACTAAAAACCCAGATGGCCAGCATGAAGCTGGCCGGTAAAGATATTTCTGACCTTTCCCGGAAGTATCAGGATCTGGATCGTCAAATCAAAAAATCGACTCAGGATCAGGAGGCATTAAATCGGCAGCTCAAGCGGGCCGAGCGTAAGGAGCGGTGGAAAGGGCGAGCTGCAGCCGTGCCGGGGATGATGGGTAGAGCTGCAGTGGGTGGTGCAATGGGGCTGGCGCTTGGATCGATTGCCCCGGCTGCAATATTTGCCAGTACGATTCAGATGAATGCCGAGACGTCCGAAAAAATCGGGCTAGCGCGCAGCTATGGCGTGGGCATCGATAAATATGCGGCCTGGGAAAACATCGGTAAAAAAGCAGGGCTTAACGGGGAGAACGTCGGAGATCTCACAGAAGAACTGACGAACAAGATCGGTGAGAAGGGAAACGAAAAATCACTGAACCCCATGCTGGCCCAGTTGAACCTCAGCAAAGGCCGGATGAATGGTTGGAGCAGGGAGAAGCAGTTTGACGAAGTGATGAGCCGCCTTTCTCGCTTAAAGGATGATAAGCAGGCCGCCAGCCTGGCCGATCAGCTGATGGGCGGCGAAGCCAATAAAATAATGACCTACATGCGCCTCACCGGTAAGACCTGGGAGCAGACGATGGCTGATGCCAAAAAGTCTAATCTGCTCACTCAGGAGGGGGCGGAAGGCGCAGCCAAAGCGCACTTTGCTGTAACTAACCTGTGGGGGTCGATCACATCCGGCCTGGCTGACACGCTCGGCAAAATAGGCGGCGAACTGGCCCCGGATATCGACAAGCTGAAAGAAAGCGCGGTCGGCTGGTTTAAGGAAAATCAGGCTGGTTTCGTAGACGGAATACGCGGCTGGATAAATGATGACGGGCCTGAACGTTTGTTTGCCAATGCCAAAAGGCTGGGTGAGGGCTTGCTTAAACTCGGGGAAATCACCTGGGCGGTGGCAAAAAAACTATCCTGGATCCTTCCGGATGATGAGAAAAACCAGGGCGTCATTTCCGATTACATTAAAAACGGCAACAGCTACGCCGGGGCGCAAGCGCTTGCATCGGATTATGGGCTGGAGGACTGGTTTAAAGAGAACTACACGCCAGAAAAGGTAGCCGAAGCGCAGAAAGCGGCGGCAGGCGCCAGGGCGACACCAGGGGCGCTGGCGCAGCGGCAGGCCACCCAGCAAACCGGTTACGGGAACTACGCTCCACGCGTGGAGATAAACGTGCAGGCGGCACCGGGGCAATCAGCTGAGGAAGTTGGGCAGTCAACCTACCAGGCCTTTAAAAAGGGCCTGCCGACGGGCCCTGGCGGCTCAGGCGCGATGTATGACATTCCGGGGTGATCATGACAGATGATGTCAGTAGTGATGTGATGATGGGGCTTGGAGAGACCTTCATTTTTTCTATATCGACGGTTGCGTATAGCAACCTGCAGCGATCCGATGAATGGCGTTGGGTTGAGCAAACTCGATTCGGTAAAAACGATGCGCTGCAGACCACCGGCAGGCCGAACCCTGTTATTACGCTGGCGGGCAAAACACATGCGTATTTTATGGATGGGGTGGGTATTGGGCAGATCGATCTCCTGCGGCAGCTGGGGAACAATTACACCCCGCTGCAGTTGGTTACAGGAGCGGGCGAGGTGATGGGCTATTGGGCGATAACGGCGCTCACAGAGACACAGACGTCGTTTCTGATTAAAGGTGCGCCGAAAGTGCAGGAATTTTCGCTGACGCTTAAATATTACGGGGACAGGCTTTCCCGGGAGGGATGATGGTTACTTACACTACGCGTGATGGCGATCGCCTGGACCAGATTTGCCAGAATGTTTACGGCAAAACCGGCAAGACGACGGAGGAGGTTTTATATCTCGTCGCTAACTACGGGATCGTTGATATGTGTGCAGTATTCCCGGCGGGTCAGGTCATCGAACTGCCCGAGATATCAGCCGAGCCAGTGGTCGAGGAAACACAGCTATGGGAGTAAGCAAGGCGTACATTGAGACAGGGGAGCAGCCATGGCTCCCCAATTTTTTTATATCGGTCGGTGATACGGATATCACTGAAAAAGTGAGAAGGGGGCTGATCAACATCTCGTTGGATGACTACGGCGGGTCGAACAAGCAAACGGATCAGATAAAGGTCGCCATTGTGTCTGAATCGCTGCGTATCCCGGCCAGGGGTGTGAAAGTAACCCTTAGCCTGGGGTTTGGCACCCAGATAGTCAGCAAAGGCGTATACGTGGTTGACGGCGGCTCAAGCGGTAGTGAGCCCCGTGTCGTCGAGTTCACCGCGAAAGCCGCACCGATGAACAGCGCGAAAGGGCTCAACACGGTGCAGAGCAAAAAAACGCGCTCATGGACCAGCCACACGATCGGCGATATTGTCGCAAAGGTCGCGACGGATAACGGACTGACGGCCCGCGTTTCATCCCGGTTCGCCAGCGAAGTTATTGAGCAGTTTGACCAGGTAGGGGAATCCGACGCTAACTTAATTTCCCGGCTTGCCGATCGCTTTGACGCTGTAAGTAAAGTGGCCGGTGGATACTGGATGTTTTTGCCGCGCGGGGCTGGAGAGTCAGCGAGTGGGAAGCAGCTCAAGCAGTACACGCTGACGCGCCAGGGTAACACGCAGTGGAGTTACTCCCGCAACGGGCGCAGCGGGGACAGCGGCTCAAATGAGGACGGCAGCGGCGATACTTCAACTTTCGTCATTAGGTATCATGACCAGGCCACCGGTACGATTAAGGAGCTGCGTTCTGGCAGCGGTGACCCGGTTGTTGAGGCCCCTTTTGTTGAGCCTTCGCTTGCCGATGCGCAGCAACTGCTGCCGGGCCTTAGCAGCTCAAGCAAAAAGAAAGAGATCACGATGTCGCATACAATGCCGGCCACACTCGAGCTTTTGTCTCTTACTGCTGAATGCAAAATCACAACAACCGGGTTCGGCCCCGACGAGGACCGCGACTGGACGATAAGCAATTTGAATATGACGCTCGGCGAGGATGGGTTTTCAGTGCGTTTAAGCCTAGAATGAATATGCAACAGGGGCGTTATTGCCCCTGGTTTTTCCTGCCTCTAAGAATATCTAATTCTTATCAGATTCTAGTAATTGTCGTGTTTTGTTAACTCTTCCCAGCTTGATGAAAGAATTTTGTTTGCCACACTATTGATCACAGTTGCTGTGTTTTGTGCTTGACCAACTGCGGTATCAATACCGCCAGTGCTCTTAAGTTTCTGGCGACGCACATTTCCGTTCTTATCTAATTTAGGGCCAGTTAGCTTTATCCAGTGCGCCCGATAACGCAACCAGTCAATCTTTGAAAGCCGGTCTCGCAACTCCTCTATCGAAATAGTAGGTGTTTCTGTCCAAGATGCCTTCTCTAGTTCAACTTTTGCCAAGTAGGCTTCTTCTACTGTCATACCGGTATTCTTGGCATTAATCGCTTTGCATAGGGGGCCGAGCTCGTGGATCCGCGCCTTATAGTAAGTGAGTGCGATCGCCTTCAATGCAAATGGCCAACCATGTACAAAGACTTTACGGAACGGATCTTTCCCACTAGGTGTAGTCTCTAACCAATCATTCGCAAACAGACTTTCCAACATCTGTACGAAATCTTTAGCGAAAGGTAGAAAATGAGCAACATGAAAACGCTTAAAATGTTCGGTTTTGAGGCGCCCTTCAGATATAACATTCAAGAGCATTTGCTCCATTGTGCTGAGATCAACTAAATACTTCGTTGCAGACTCACTTGTGCTCGTATTTCTTCCTGTGGCCAACCGGTCTTGAAAGATTGTTCCTTCAATTGCGGAGATTCTCAATTCGCTAAGTGCAGAGGACGTGTCGAGACTTATGACCAGATTCTTATTTTTTTTCGAACCCCGACCGTTTCGATCGGCAAAACTCTGACCGGCACTTCTTTCATTAACGTTCAATTCAACATCAAGCGTTACAATCAACTGATCTAGCGCGCCCGAATCTATAGCATCTTTTGAATGGGCAACTGCGAATAGCGCAGCAGTTTGGGTTTGACCATCTGCTTGCATGACTGGGGACTTGGGAAGGTAGATCCATCCATAAAGCACATTCGGATCGCTTTCATCAAATGCGACAAATACTGTTTTATCAAAAACCGTATCTGATTGCCATCCAGAAATCGTGGGTAACGAAAGCGGTCGATCACCACGAATCCCCTCCAATACATAGTCACGAAAATCCATTTTGTTTTGTGCTTTCTGTCCTTTAAAGTCGCTCTGAGTCCGATCGTGCATTTCTTTCATGCCAAGGGCATTGTAATCATCAGGAGGAGGGTTAGAAGGATCGTATCGTACCAAATCAATAAATTTACGGAGGGTTGGATGAATTGTAGCTACAATTCTCGACTGGCCGTTTGGACCAATGAATCCTTTTCTCGATATCGTTGCGATAAGACGCACATATTCAGCGGTAGCGCTCTGAAATTCAAAACGGTTGTTATTGAAGTTCTTTTCTGCCACAGAATCAGATTGCGCTCGTACGATTCTAAGCCCCTGAAAATTATCATCTTTTACTATGGTATTCGTGTGTATAACGGTCGGATTCAGTGATGGAATTGCCATATTGTAACCCTTAAATCATATTGTAACCGCTTGAATAGCGGTAAGTTAATCTTGGTTTAGGTTCGGAATTCGTGTGCCTAAAAACGGTGCAGAATTAAGTGGTGGAGCCCCAGCACCACGCAGCCATGTCGGCAGCAGGACCAACTCCAAATTGAGATTCATGCGCTCATTGGCCAAACGTAGTTCCGGTGTAAATGTGAATGCGGCAATTACACCGCGAATTACCCTGGATTTCTCATTCTCTCTTGCAAGCGCTACGTACTGGAGTATTTGACCAAGCGCCTTGTAATCAGCATTAATCTTAAACTCCCACTCCAGAATAGTGTTCTGCGGATTGACCGTGCGCATGTCGGCCCTAAGCGAACTGTTGGAATAACGTTGCTCACACCGAGCTAATTTTTGCTCAGGTCTGAAAATTCCTAGGTTGACGGCGTAATAGTCACGGATTCGGCATTCATTCGCCAGATTGTCTTCATCAAATATCACCTCTTCAACTGAGCTAATCTTTATTTTCTGTCTGACAGTACTCATGCTGTCTCCGAATTTTATCATTTAAGTTTTAAATCACTATACAGAAACTCGGAGATTTATCAATTGAATGGAGAGGTGATTGTGTGATTTAGCGAAATTTCATTGCTATGTTGCAGTAGGATGTGTCGTCAACAAGTGACCGATACCACTGGGGAAGAGGTGGATTGAGTAAAAGGAAGTACCTGTGCAAGTTCGACTCATTACCCTGATCTGTCCTCTGCTTATTCACCAACGTGTTGTAGGCACTGTCCGCTTTTGGCGTGAAGTTGTAGTAGGTGTATGAAGCGCTTGGTACCTGTAAATTATACAAAGGAGCGACAGCAATTGCGCCGTAGGTTGATGCGGC
>Ga0308168_1002084_pt1 | contig 16948 bp, 10 predicted proteins | sample PhyCR2_FD_202133 | JGI IMG/M metagenome (GOLD analysis project Ga0308168, IMG submission 202133) | Phyllosphere microbial communities from UC Gill Tract Community Farm, Albany, California, United States - DLSLRC.R2 | ecosystem: Host-associated > Plants > Phyllosphere > Unclassified | place: USA... | reverse complement strand
CAGGTGGTCGCCGGTGGCGTGGCCCAGGGAATCGTTGATCGTTTTAAAACGGTCGAGGTCGAGGAACATCAGCGCCAGCCGGCGTCCGTCGCGCCTGGCCGCCAGCAGCGCGCGGTCGAGGCGCTCGGCCAGCAGCGCGCGGTTGGGCAGCCCGGTCAGGACGTCGTGGTAGGCCATGTGGTGCACCCGCGCCTCGGCCTGGCGCCGCTCGACGATCTCGGCCTGCAGCTCGGCGGTGCGTTCCTGCACCCGCACCTCGAGTTCGTCGCGCGCGCGGCGCAGCGCGTCCGCCGCTTCGTGCTGGGCAGTGACGTCGTCGACCAGCCAGACACTGCGCCCTTGCGGCTGCGCCAGGTCGAACGGCCGGCCCGACAGCCGCGCCCAGAACAGGCTGCCGTCGCGCCGCACCAGCTGGTGCTCGGAGGTATGCACGCACCCGCTGCGGAAGTCGGCGTCGACCCGCAGACGCGCCGCCGCCCAGGCCTGGGCATCGGGATACAAATCGCTCACCCACCGGCCGGCGATGGCGCCGTCGGCGCAGCCGAACAGCTCGCCCATCTTGGGGTTGCAGCGCAGCGTACGGCCGTGCTCGACCACGGCCACGCCCAGCACCGCATTGTCGAGGATGGCCTGGTTTTCCATCAGCGCGTTGCGCAGCGATGCCTCGGCCAGCTTGCGGCCGGTGCGGTCCTCGATCATCCAGATCATCGTGCCCTGCCCCAGCTCGCCCACGTTGGCCGGATAACCGATGATGCCGACCCACATCGGCGTACCGTCCTTGCGCACCATCGTCTCCTCGCAGCCGAAACGGCGGCCTTCCGCCAGCACCGTGTAGGCGTGCCGGCCGAGGGTCAGGAAGGCGTCTTCGTCGGTATACATCAGGCGCGTCGACTGGCCCAGCACTTCGGCTTCGGCGTAGCCGAACATCGCCGCGAAGCAGCCGTTGCAGCGGGTGATCACCCGGTCGCGCGTGAAGAAGATGCCGACGGTGGCATTGGTCATGATCGCCTGGACCTCGGTCAAGGCCTGGCGCTCCGCCGTGACGTCTTCCACGATCCAGACGGTGCCGGCCGCGCGCGCATGCACGTCGACCGCCTTGGCGCGGATACGGCACCACAGCAGCGAGCCGTCGCGGTGGCGCAGCTGGAGCTCGCCCTCGTACAGGCCGCCGGCGCTCAGCACCGCCACCGCCGCATCGACGAACGCCTGGTATTGGTCCGGTGCGGCGAACGCGGTGACGGGATCGACGCCGGTCAGTTCCTCGGCGCTGTAGCCGAGCATCGCCGCCATGCGCGGATTGCAGGACTTGACCAGGTGCGGCAGCGTGACGACGATGCCGACCGGCGCATGCTCCAGCACCGTGGCCTGGCGCAGCACCGTGCCGCGCAGGGCGGCGTCGGCCTCGCTGCGCGAGGGCGGACCGAATACGAAGGTGGCACCTTCGCCGCACGCCGCCGGCAGCGGCTTGGCGCGCACCTCGAGCACCCGGCCCGGCAGCGCGGTGCCGGCAGCCAGCACGACTTCCCAGCGCCCTTCGCGCGCCAGGGTCTGGCCGGAGACGATCGCCGTCGCGGCCGGCGCCGTGAGCGCGTCCATGTCCAGCAAATCGCGCAGCGCCCGCCCTTCGAGCGGCCCGCCGGCCAGTTCCGCCATGGCCGGGTTGGCCGCCCACACCACGCCCTGCGCGTCGCACGCGCACGCCGGCGCGGCAACCAGCGCCAATGCCTCGGCCACGAAGGCCGCTTTGCTCGTTACACGATCCATCCCAGGTTTCCATGCTGGAGGCCCAGTGTCGGAACCTCTCTTGTATGGGATGCATCATAACCGACTGTGCGGCAATTATTTACCAAAAAGCAAATAAATGTTGCACCGCGATGTAAAGTGACAACGGTTCATTGCAGACGCCATCAAAATGCATCGCCGGGGACCCGTACCCAGCCTTCCATCAATACCCGCGCGCTACGGCTCATCTCGGCCTTGGTCACGACCCAGTCGCCGTCGACCTGGCGCGCCTCGGCGCCCACGCGCAGGGTGCCGGACGGATGGCCAAAGCGCACCGCCTCGTGCGCGCGCCCGCCCGCGGCCAGGCTGACCAGGGTGCCGGGGATGGCCGCCGCGGTAGCGATCGAGACCGCCGCCGTGCCCATCATGGCGTGGTGCAGCTTGCCCATCGAGAGCGCACGCACCAGCAGGTCGACGTCCTCGGCCCTGACCTGCTTGCCGCTCGATGCCACGTAGTCGGCCGCGGGCGCGACGAAGGCGATCTTGGGCGTGTGCTGGCGCCGCGCGGCCTGTTCCAGGTGCTCGATCAGGCCCATGCGCATGGCGCCGTAGGCGCGGATCAGCTCGAACATCGCCAGCGCCTTGGGATCGCCATTAATAGCGTCCTGCAATTCGGTGCCGGTGTAGCCGATGTCCGCCGCGTTCACGAAGATGGTCGGGATTCCGGCGTTGATCATCGTAGCGCTCAGCGTGCCGACGCCGGGCACCTCGAGCGCGTCGACCAGGTTCCCGGTCGGGAACATGGCGCCGCTGCCGCCCCCGTCGTTACCTTCCGCCTCTGCCGCCGGGTCCATGAACTCGATGCGCACCTCGGCCGCCGGGAAGGTGACGCCGTCCAGCGCGAAGTCGCCGGTTTCCTGTACCTGCCCGTCCCTGACGGGGACGTGGGCGACGATGGTCTTGCTGATGTTGGCCTGCCAGATGCGCACCGTGACGATGCCGTCCTGCGGGATGCGCGCCGGGTCGATGAAGCCGTTGCTGATGGCGTAGGGACCGATCGCCGCCGACAGGTTGCCGCAGTTGCCGCTCCAGTCGACGAAAGGCTTGTCGATCGAGACCTGGCCGAACAGGTAGTCGACGTCGTGGTCCGGGCGCGTGCTTTTCGCCACGATGACCGTCTTGCTGGTGCTGGAGGTGGCGCCGCCCATGCCGTCGATCTGCTTGGCATAGGGGTCGGGGCTGCCGATCACGCGCAGCAGGAAGTTGTCGCGCGCCGCGCCGGGGACCTGGGCGGATTCGGGGAGGTCCTGCAGGCGGAAGAAGACGCCTTTGCTGGTGCCGCCGCGCATGTAGACAGCGGGGATTTTGATTTGGGGTGGGTGGGGCATGATATGTGTGAACGATCTTTATCGGGTTAGCTTTAGAACGTCGCCCCTGCGAAGGCAGGGGTCCAAGTTCGGCATGCGCTGTAGGTGCGCGTAAAAACTGGACCCCTGCCTTCGCAGGGGCGACGGTTCATGGGTTAGCGCTGAACGGTCGCGTACCGAATCATCACGCGGCCACCTTGGTCGACGCCAAAAAGTCCTGCGCAAACCGCTGCAGCACCCCGCCCGCCTCGTAGATCGACACTTCCTCGGCGGTATCCAGGCGGCAGGTCACCGGCACTTCGACCGTCTCGCCGTTCTTGCGATGGATGACCAGGCTCAGGATCGCGCGCGGCGTGCGCTGCCCCACCACGTCGAAGGTCTCGGTGCCGTCGATCCCCAGCGTCAGGCGCGTCACGCCCGGCTGGAACTCGAGCGGCAGCACGCCCATGCCGACCAGGTTGGTCCGGTGGATGCGCTCGAAGCCCTCGGCCACGATCGCTTCCACGCCCGCCAGGCGCACGCCCTTGGCCGCCCAGTCGCGCGACGAGCCCTGGCCGTAGTCGGCGCCGGCGATCACGATCAGCGGCTGCTTGCGCGCCATGTAGGTCTCGATGGCTTCCCACATGCGGGTGACGGTGCCTTCCGGCTCGACGCGTGCCAAGGATCCAGCGCGAATTGCGCCCGCGCGCCCGTTGCCGACATCGTCGCGCACCATCTCGTTCTTCAGGGCCGGATTGGCAAAGGTCGCGCGCTGCGCCGTCAGGTGGTCGCCGCGGTGGGTCGCGTAGGAATTGAAGTCTTCCTCCGGCAAACCCATCTTGTGCAGGTACTCGCCGGCCGCGCTGTCCAGCATGATGGCGTTGGAGGGCGACAAGTGGTCGGTGGTGATGTTATCGCCCAGCACCGCCAGTGGCCGCATGCCCTGCAGCGTGCGTAAGCCGGCCAGCGCGCCTTCCCAGTACGGCGGCCGGCGGATGTAGGTACTCGCCGGGCGCCAGTCGTACAACGGCGACACCGCTTCATCGCTGCTTTCCTGGCGCGCGAACATGACGTCGTACACGTTGCGGAACTGCTGCGGCTTGACCGACTGCGCCACCACGGCATCGATCTCTTCGTCGCTCGGCCAGATCGAGGCCAGCGTCACCGGCTTGCCGTCCGGGTCGACGCCCAATACGTCCTTCTCGATGTCGAAGCGGATGGTGCCGGCGATCGCATACGCCACCACCAGCGCCGGCGACGCCAGGAAGGCCTGCTTGGCATACGGGTGGATGCGGCCGTCGAAGTTGCGGTTGCCCGACAGGACCGCGGTCGCGTACAGGTCGCGCGCGATAATCTCCTGCTGGATCGCCGGGTCGAGCGCGCCCGACATGCCGTTGCAGGTGGTGCAGGCAAAGGCGACGATGCCGAAGCCGAGCTGCTCCAGTTCCGGCAGCAGCCCCGCTTCCTCGAGGTACAGCGCCACCGCCTTGGACCCAGGCGCCAGCGAGGACTTGACCCAGGGCTTGCGCAGCAGTCCGGCCTTATTGGCGTTACGCGCCAGCAGGCCGGCGGCCACCATGTTGCGCGGGTTGTTGGTATTGGTGCAGCTGGTGATGGCGGCGATGATCACGGCGCCGTCCGGCATGCGGCCCGGCTCGTTTTCCACCACACCGGCAATGCCGCGCGCCGCCAGTTCCGAGGTCGGCACGCGCCTGTGCGGATTCGACGGTCCGGCGATGTTGCGCACGACCGTCGACAGGTCGAACCGGAGCACGCGTTCGTACTCGACGTTCGCCAGCGTGTCGGACCACAGCCCGGTTTCCTTTGCATACAGCTCGACCAGCTTCACCAGCTCGTCGTCGCGGCCGGTGAGCTTGAGATAGTTGATGGTCTGGTCGTCGATCGAGAACATGGCCGCGGTGGCACCGTATTCCGGCGCCATGTTGGAAATCGTGGCGCGGTCGCCCAGCGTCAGGCTGGCGGCGCCTGCGCCGTAGAACTCCAGGTAGGCGGAGACGACCTTCGAGGCGCGCAGGAATTCGGTCAGCGCCAGCACGATGTCGGTGGCGCTGATGCCCGGCTGCGCCTTGCCGGTCAGCTCGACGCCGACGATGTCCGGCAGGCGCATGTACGAGGCGCGGCCCAGCATGACGCTCTCGGCTTCGAGGCCGCCGACGCCGATCGCGATGACACCCAGCGCATCCACCATCGGCGTGTGCGAATCGGTGCCGACCAGCGTGTCCGGAAAGGCCACGCCATCCTTGACCTGCACCACGGGGCTCATGCGCTCCAGGTTGATCTGGTGCAGGATGCCGTTCCCGGGCGGGATCACGTCGACGTTCTGGAACGCCTTCTTGGTCCACTCGATGAAATCGAAGCGGTCTTCGTTGCGGCGGTCCTCGATGGCGCGGTTCTTGGCAAAGGCATCCGGATCGAAGCCGCCGCACTCGACCGCCAGCGAGTGGTCGACCACCAGCTGGGTCGGCACCACCGGGTTGACCAGGCGCGGATCGCCGCCCTGCAAGGCGATGGCGTCGCGCAGGCCGGCCAGGTCGACCAGTGCGGTCTGGCCGAGGATGTCGTGGCACACCACGCGTGCCGGAAACCAGGGGAAATCGAGGTCGCGCTTGCGCTCGATTAATTGCTTCAGCGAGGGCACAAGGGCGTGCGGGTCGCAGCGGCGCACCAGGTTTTCGGCCAGGACGCGCGAGGTGTAGGGAAGCTTGTCCCAGGCGCCGGGCTGGATCTCGTCGACGGCGCTTCTGGCGTCGAAGTAATGCAGATTGGTGCCGTGCAGGGGTTTGCGGTAGTTGCTGTTCATGATGATTGATTCTCTTGTTAGCGCCAAACCCGTTGTAAGCGGTGGGCACGTCGCCCCTGCGAAGGCAGGGGCGACGGTCTCACGGGCGCGGGTATGACTTGGATGCTCCTTTATTCCAGCTTACTTCCGCGCCGCCAGCGGCACAAACGTCAAATCCTCCGGCCCCACATAATTCGCGCTCGGCCGGATAATCTTGTTATCGATGCGCTGCTCGATGACGTGCGCCGACCAGCCCGAGGTCCGCGCAATCACGAACAGCGGCGTGAACATCGCCGTCGGCACGCCCATCATGTGGTACGACACGGCCGAGAACCAGTCCAGGTTCGGGAACATCTTCTTGACTTCCCACATCACCGATTCCAGGCGTTCGGCGATATCGAACATCTTCATCGAACCGCCGCCCTCCGACAAGGTGCGCGCGACTTCCTTGATCACCTTGTTGCGCGGATCGGAAATCGTGTACACCGGGTGGCCGAAGCCGATCACGACTTCCTTGTTGGCGACGCGGTTGCGGATGTCGGCCTCGGCTTCGTCGGCATTCTCGTAGCGCTTCTGGATGTCGAACGCGGCTTCGTTGGCGCCGCCGTGCTTCGGACCGCGCAGCGCGCCGATGGCGCCCGTAATGGCCGAGTGGATATCGGACCCGGTGCCGGCGATCACGCGCGCGGTGAAGGTCGAGGCGTTGAACTCGTGCTCGGCGTACAGGATCAGCGACGTGTGCATCGCCTTGACCCAGGCGGCCGGCGGCTTGAAGCCGTGCAGCAGGTGCAGGAAGTGGCCGCCGATCGAATCGTCGTCCGTCTCGACCTCGATCCGCTTGCCGTTGTGGCTGAAGTGGTACCAGTACAGCAGCATCGAACCGAACGAGGCCATCAGGCGGTCGGCGATGTCGCGCGCGCCGGCGATGCTGTGGTCATCCTTCTCGGGCAGCACGCAGCCCAGGGTCGAGACGCCGGTGCGCATCACGTCCATCGGATGGGCGCCGGCCGGCAGCGCTTCCAGTGCCGACTTGACCGCCTGCGGCAGGCCGCGCAACGACTTCAGCTTGGCCTTGTAGCCGCGCAGCTCGGCCTCGTTGGGCAGCTTGCCGTGCACCAGCAGGTAGGCGATTTCCTCGAATTCGCTGGCATCGGCCACGTCTAAAATGTCGTAGCCCCGGTAATGCAAATCGTTGCCGGAACGGCCCACCGAGCACAATGCGGTATTGCCGGCGGCGACGCCGGACAGGGCGACCGATTTCTTCGGCTTGAAAGCTGGCACGTCGGTCTTGGCTTGTTCAGTCATGTCGGATCTCCGTATTTATTTGGCTTTGTTCTGTGCAAACAGCGCATCGAGTTTCTGCTCGAAGCTGTGATAGTCGATGCGGTCGTAGAGTTCAGCGCGTGTCTGCATGGTGTCGAGCACGTTCTGCTGGGTACCGTCGCGGCGGATCGCCGTGTAGACGTTCTCGGCCGCCTTGTTCATGGCGCGGAAGGCCGACAGCGGGTACAGCACGATGTCGACGTCGGCGTCCTTCAGCTCCTCGACCGTGAACAGCGGCGTGCTGCCGAACTCCGTGATGTTGGCCAGGATCGGCACCTTCACCGCATCCTTGAACTGCTTGTACATCGCCAGGCTGGTGATCGCTTCCGGGAAGATCATGTCGGCGCCGGCTTCGACGCAAGCCACCGCGCGTTCGACCGCCTTGTCGATGCCTTCGACGGCGAGCGCGTCGGTACGCGCCATGATCACGAAATCGTCGTCGGTGCGCGCGTCGGCGGCGGCCTTGATGCGGTCGACCATCTCGCCCTGGCTGACGATTTCCTTGTTCGGACGGTGGCCGCAACGCTTGGCGCCGACCTGGTCCTCGATATGGCAGGCGCCGGCGCCGGCCTTGATCAGCGAGCGCACAGTGCGCGCCACGTTGAAGGCGGACGCGCCGAAGCCGGTGTCGACGTCGACCAGCAGCGGCAGGTCGCACACGTCGCTGATGCGGCGCACGTCGATCAGCACGTCTTCCAGGCCCGAGATGCCCAGGTCGGGCAAGCCCAGCGAGCCGGCCGCGACGCCGCCGCCCGACAGGTAGATCGCGCGGTAGCCGGCGCGCTTGGCCAGCAGGGCGTGGTTGGCGTTGATCGCCCCCACCACCTGCAGCGGATGTTCTTCCTGGACGGCGCGGCGGAATGCAGCGCCTGCGGACTGTTGGCTCATTGGATGATCCTTTCGTGTGGCGATCTGTGGAATATGGACGAGCAATATGCAAGGCGCGTGCCAGTCACGATTCGATGGCAGCAACGTGGATTTTCAAAGACTTGGAAGCATTCAGGCAAGCACAGCCACCATGATTGCGTTTCATAATGTTTCACAATGAAACGGCGTTTCGAAACAGCGCAACAAGTGTATCGAATGATGAACATTGCATAGTCGTTGACATAGTTCAATAAATTCAACAGACTTTCCTGAACAATATGAATTAGGGGAACCCATGTTCGAGATTCGCAAGGCCGGCGTGCTGGCTGCCGTACTCATCGCCTGTGCCGGCGCCCAGGCCGAGCCGGTCGACGCCAACACGGTCAACCGTATCGCCGACGAAGGCTATAACCGCGGCCAGGTCGCCACCCTTGCCGCCTACCTGACCGACCAGATCGGCGGCCGCATGACCAACTCGCCCGCCATGCGCAAGGCCGAAAAATGGACCCAGCAGACCTTCAGCGGCTGGGGCCTGCAGAACGTCCACCTCGAGGGCTATGAGTTCGGCCGCGGCTGGTGGATCGAATCGGCCAGCGCCCGCATGGTGACGCCGCGGCCACTCGCCCTCACCGCGATCCCGGTGGCGTGGACGCCCCCGACCCGCGGCACCCTCAGCGCCCCGATCGTCGTCGCCCCGATCCGCCACGTGCGCGACCTGGCGGCGTGGAAGGGCAAGGTGCGCGGCAAGATCGTCCTGATCAGCTACCCGGACGACGCCAAGGACGGCACCAATGCGCCGTTCAAACGCTACGACGAAGCCGAACTCGGCAAGCTGTCGACCTACGACCAGCCGCACTTCGATCCGGAGCAGTCGTTCGACCTGTATAAAAAGTACTTCGAACTGGCGCGCGAGATCGACCGCTTCATGGCGCTTGAGGGTGCGCAGGCGCTGGTGAAAATGTCTTACCGTAACGGCGGTCTGGTGCAAGGCGAAGGGTATTTCCACGGCAAGGGCGACACGGTTTCGCTGCCGGCCGTCGAAATGGCCGCCGAAGACTACCGCCGCCTGGCGCGCCTGGCGAAAGTCGGCGAGGTCAAGCTCGAGCTGAACAACAACGTCCACTTCGACGACCGCGACACCAAGGCCTACAACGTGCTGGCCGAGATCCCGGGCAGCGACCCGCAGGCGGGCTACGTGATGGCCGGCGCCCACCTTGACAGCTGGGTGGCCGGCGACGGCGCCGCCGACAACGGCGCCGGCTCGGTGGTGGTGATGGAAGCGGCGCGCATCCTGTCGCAGCTGGGCGTGAAGCCCAAGCGCACCATCCGCTTCGCGCTCTGGACCGGCGAAGAGCAAGGCCTGCTGGGTTCGCTCGCCTACATCAAGCAGCACATCGCGACCCGCCCCCGCCCCGCCAACGCGGCGCAGGCCAAGGTGCCGGAATTCATGTGGGAGACCTATCCGATCACGCCGCTGGCCGGCTTCAACGAGATGACGGCCTACTTCAACCTCGACAACGGCTCGGGCAAGATCCGGGGCATTTACGCCGAGGGCAATTTCGCTGCGATGCCGGTGCTGCGCAACTGGCTGGCGCCGTTCGCCAGTCTGGGGGCCGATAAAGTGGTGGCGAAAAAGACCGGCGGGACCGACCACGAAATCATGGCGGGGATGGGCTTGCCGGCCTTCCAGTTTATCCAGGACCCGCTGGATTACGGCAGCCAGGTGCATCACTCGAACCTGGATACCTACGACCATCTGCGCACCGAAGATTTGCGCCAGGCGTCGGTGATCATGGCGACCGTGCTGCTGCAGGCGGCGGAGAGCGATACGCCGATGCCGAGGAATGTGTTGCCGAAGCAGCCTACGGCGACGGATCCTTTCCATTATCGGGATCCTGCCAAGGAATAAGTGGCGCGAATTGGATGCACGCTTGCGGCGTGCATCCGTTTTGCCGAGGGTGATGCTGGCTGAACCACAGCCACCACCGTATCTTTGATTGAGAAAGTTGGATGTATGATCCCTACCGATGTGAGGGCTGAAATCCTGCAGCGAATGCATGCGGCTGAAAAAGAGCATGGTGTCCGCATTTTGCTGGCGGTTGAATCCGGAAGCCGGGCGTGGGGTTTCGAATCGCCGAACAGTGACTACGATGCCCGGTTCATCTACGTTCACCCACGTGATTGGTACCTGTCCGTTACCTTGGAAGAACAAAGGGACGTCATCGAGTACCCGATCGTGGACGACATCGATTTGAACGGCTGGGACCTTCGGAAAGCCTTGCGCTTATTCTCCAGGTCGAATCCTGCATTTGTGGAGTGGATCCAGTCACCGATCGTATATGGAACACGAACAAGTTTTGCCAGTGAGGCGCGCCGTCTCCTGCCGAGTGTTTATTCGGTCGAGCACGGCATGTATCACTATCGCAGCATGGCAAAGACCAACTATCGCGGTTACTTGCGGGCTGATCGGGTTCCGCTGAAAAAATACTTCTATGTGTTACGCCCGCTGCTATCTGTGCGGTGGTTGGAGCGATACGGGTTCGCCCCGCCGATTGAATTCCAGACGCTGTTGCATCTCGTGGAAACCGATACGGTATTGATCAATGATGTCAAGGAGCTACTTGAGCGCAAACGCGCAGCGCCGGAAATGGGATTGGCAGCACCTGTTGCCAGCATTCACGCGTTCGTCGAACGCGAACTGGAGCGGCTCGAAGCAATCGTGCCGGCAATATCAAGGAAGCATACTGCTTCAGGAGCATTGAACGATCTTTTTCGCGCAATCGTTCATGAGGCATGGGCTTAGACGGAAATCCTTGATCCGGGCACGCCTTGCCGCAGCGCGGGATCAGGCCGCAAAAAATACCTGGTTACGTCCGCCCTTCTTCGCTTCATACATGGCTTCGTCCGCCATATGAATCCACGTCGCACTCGTATGGGCGTACGGGCTGTACATGGCCGCGCCGATGCTCAGGGTGGATACCGGTGCATTATCCCGGGGAGCCGCATCCGGCTGCGCAAGCACACACATTCTTTCGAAAATGCCTGTGGCTTCGACCTTGCTGGCATTGCGCAGAATGACGCAAAACTCGTCACCGCCGTAACGCGCCACCGTGTCCTGTTCCCTGACGCAGGAAGACATGATGCGGGCGATTTTTTGCAGCGCCCGGTCGCCGGCAATATGGCCGAATTTGTCGTTGATGTCCTTGAACTGGTCGACGTCGACCAGCGCCACCACGCTGTGATGGATGTCGTTACTCGGCATGTTCACCCAGTCGTCGAGTATTTCGTTGAACGCGGCACGGTTGGTCAACCCCGTCAGGGAATCGGTCCGGCTCATGTCACGCAGTTGATTCTTGTGTTTGGTGAGTTGGATCGCCGTGAGGTAGGCAACGTATCCCAACGATAAGGGGTACAGCACCAGCAAAGGCAGGCACGCCGCAATTTGCGCGCGGCTCAGGACATCGTGAAAGGAGGTGCCGAGCGTCAGGTAGGTCAGCCCTGCCCCCAACAGGCTTGCCATCACCCCTCGTCCCATGAAACGGGGTCCGCCCATGGCCATGTTGTTCATGGTGACCATGCTGAGGATGCACACCGAAGGAATCGGATTGAAGCCCATGACCGCGGCAAACAGGCCTGCCGTGAAAGCGTCGACCAGCATGCTGCGGCGCTCGGTGTCGATGGGGCGCGCGCTGGACCTGGCGAGCAGGTAGGCCAGATGCGGCCACAAAAAGCAGTAGCTGATCAATATGCCAAGTACCAGCCGCCCATGGCGTGGCGCCGACAGGCTGAAGAAGACCGCCAGAAAACCCATGCTCAAGCCAAGGCAACGCGGCAGGTAGAAGCGCTTGGGCAAAGCCAGGCTTTGGGTCTTGCGCCGCTTGAGCAGGTAGGAGGACGAAAATGTTGGGTTTTGGTGCATTGTTGAGCTGGAGGATGCATCGAACAAGCCACATAGTACGCATTTTCGTCAAAAGTTCCAAAGAGAAACTATTGATGTAATTTTATAATTTATCTTGTCATCTTTTACATTGACCGGCACAGCCGTGGTGATATGTAGTGTTAATGCTCACAGCCCCACAAAACCAATCATGCTTTTCGATTATTGAACAACTTTGACAACAATATCGCTAATCACTAATTGCAATAATAATGTATCCACAAAGCAACGAAATTGCGCGAATCGCGTAGCTTGCCCCAGAAAGCAAACAGCCCAGCCGACGAATCGACCGGGCTGTCGGATCAGCTAAGTTCGACGATCAGTGCGCGGTAGCCCCGGATGCACCGATACCGGTTTCCGAACGCACTTCCTGCGCTTCGAAACCAGCCTTGTCGATCGCTGCACGCGGGCCGCTGTCGGTGACCGAGAACAGCCACACGCCGACGAAGCCGACGATCATCGAGAACAGGGCCGGCGAGGTGTACGGGAAGATCGCTGCCTTGTTGTGGAACACGTCGACCCACACCGACTTCGACACCACGGTCAGGCCGACCGCCGTGATCAGGCCCAGGAAGCCGCCGACGGTGGCGCCACGGGTGGTGCAGCCCTTCCACAGCACCGACATGAACAGCACCGGGAAGTTGGCCGACGCCGCGATGGCGAAGGCCAGCGACACCATGAAGGCCACGTTCACGCTCTGGAACACGATACCCAGCAGCACGGCGACGATACCCAGGCAGATAGTGGTGATCTTCGAGATGCGCAGTTCGCTGCCCGGGGCCGCCTGGCCCTTCTTGATGACGGTGGCGTACAGGTCGTGCGACACGGCCGAGGCGCCCGACAGCGTCAGGCCGGCCACCACCGCCAGGATGGTCGCGAAGGCCACGGCCGAGATGAAGCCGAGGAAGACGTCGCCGCCCACAGCCTTGGCCAGGTGCACCGCCGCCATGTTATTACCGCCCAGCAGCTTGCCGGCAGCATCCTTGAAGGCCGGGTTGGTACCGACCAGCACGATCGCGCCGAAGCCGATGATGAACACCAGAACATAGAAGTAGCCGATCCAGGTGGTGGCCCACAGCACCGACTTGCGCGCTTCCTTGGCGCTCGGGACGGTGAAGAAGCGCATCAGGATGTGTGGCAGGCCGGCGGTGCCGAACATCAGCGCCATGCCGAAGGAGATGCCGGAGATCGGGTCCTTGATGAAGGTGCCCGGGCCCATGATGGCGTCGCCCTTGGCGTGCACTTCGACGGCCTTGGCGAACAGCTGTTCCGGGCTGAAGTTGAACATCGACAGCACCGAGAACGCCATGAAGGTGGCACCGGCCAGCAGCATCACGGCCTTGATGATCTGCACCCAGGTGGTGGCGGTCATGCCGCCGAACAGCACGTAGACCATCATCAGGATGCCGACCAGGACCACGGCGATCCAGTAGTCGAGGCCGAACAGCAGCTTGATCAGCTGGCCGGCACCGACCATCTGCGCGATCAGGTAGAACAGCACGACGACCAGGGTACCGGAGGCGGCGAACAGGCGCACCGGCTTCTGGGCGAAGCGGTAGGCGGCGACGTCGGCGAAGGTGAAGCGGCCCAGGTTGCGCAGGCGCTCGGCCATCAGGAAGGTCAGCACCGGCCAGCCGACCAGGAAGCCGATCGCGTAGATCAGGCCGTCGAAGCCGTCCAGGAACACGGCGGCGGAGATGCCGAGGAAGGACGCGGCCGACATGAAGTCGCCCGCGATCGCGAGGCCGTTCTGGAAGCCGGTGATGCCGCCGCCGGCGGTGTAGAAGTCGGACGCCGAGCGGGTGCGCTTGGCGGCCCACTTGGTGATGAACAGGGTCAGCAGCACGAAGCCCGCGAACATGGAAATCGCGGTCCAGTTGGTGGCCTGCTTGGTGGCCTGGCCGAGGTCCGGCGCGGCCATGGCGCTGCCGGCGAGGGCCAGCAGGGCGAAGGCCGCCGCCAGGTAGGAGAAGATGCGGGTGGTCTTGGTCATGCGCGTACCTTGGTCGGCTGGGTCACGTGGGCGTTGGTGGCGGCCGGCTGGGCGGTGCCTGCGGCGGCGTTCTGGTGGATGGCGTCGGTGAGCGCGTCGAACTCGCGGTTCGCGCGGCGCACGTAGATGGCGGTGACGGCCACCGTGAACAGGATCACGAACAGGCCCAGGGGCACGCCCCAGGACATGACGCCGTTGCCGATCTTCGATGCCATGAAGGCCTTGTCCCAGGCGTTCAGCGCGGTGAAGCCGTAGTAGACGACCATGACCGACAGGGCCAGCAGCCAGCCGTAGCGGGAGCGTGTCCTGACGAGTTTCTGGTAGTTCGGGTCATTCTTGACCCGTTGTACGAGGTCTGCTTCCATTTTTGTCTCCATTCATTTTATTTATGCCAGTACAGCCGGCTGCTTTCGATCCTACGGGCGGCCCCTTACCCGATTCTTACGGCAGAAGCTGAAATGCATATTTAAAGGCGTTTCAAATGAAACGCCCTGCAATGAAATGCACTACACTTGAAACATGAGCTACCCCGTCCGCAGCGCGCCCGAGTCCAGCAAACCCGTCATCTGGACCGTGTCCGTGTCCCGCCTGTCCGACCTTTTCCGCGACATCACCCTCGAATACGATCACCTGGCGCAGATCGAACCGCTGCACCTGGGTTTCGACGAGGCGGCGCGCCATATCCGCGAACGCATGGCGGGCGAGCATTGCGACGTCGTGATCGCGGCTGGTTCCAACGGCGCCTACCTCAAAAGCCGGATCTCGGTGCCGGTGGTGGTGGCCCAGGCCAGCGGCTTCGACCTCATGCAGGCGCTGGCACGGGCAAGGCGGCTGTCGGCACGGATCGGCGTGATCCAGTACCAGCGGCCGCTGCCGGAACTGGCCGAGTTCGCGGCCACCTTCGGCCTGGTGATCGAGCAGCGCACCTATGTGACCGAGGAAGATGCGCGCGCCGGCATCGACGAACTGAAAGCCGGCGGGATCGAGGTCATCGTCGGCGCCGGCTTGATTACCGACCTGGCCGAGGAAGCGGGCCTGAAGGCGGTGTTCGTGTATTCGGCAGCTTCGATCCGGCGCGCCTTCGACGATGCGCTGGAACTGGCGCGCCTGACCCAGTTGGAAAAAAGTCGCTCAATGCGCCCGGCCGCTGCAGACAGCCGCCGGGCGCGGCGCGGCCTCAACGATCTGCGTGGCGAGTCGCCGGCGATGGAACGCCTGCGCCAGAGCGTGGTGCTGTACGCGCGCTCGCCGGCAACGGTGCTGATCCAGGGCGAAACCGGCAGCGGCAAGGAACTGGTGGCGCAGGCGATCCACCGCGAGAGCCCGCGCCGCGGCGCCAACCGGCCTTTCGTCGCCGTGAATTGCGGCGCCATTGCCGAGTCGCTGCTGGAGTCCGAGCTGTTCGGTCACGAGGAAGGCGCGTTCACGGGGGCGCGCCGCGGCGGCCATGCCGGCTTGTTCGAAGCGGCGAATGGCGGCACCTTGTTCCTGGACGAAATCGGCGAAATGCCGCTCGCGCTGCAGACGCGCCTGCTGCGCGTGCTCGAGGAGCGCGAAGTGATGCGGGTGGGCGGCACGCGGCCGGTGCCGATCGACGTGCGCGTGATCAGCGCCACCCATTGCGACCTGGAGGCGCGCGTGCGCGACGGCCGCTTCCGCGCCGACCTGTTCTACCGGCTGGCCGTGCTGCGCCTCGCCCTGCCGCCGCTGCGCGCCCGTGTGGAAGATATCGCGCCGCTGGCCGAGTGGTCGCTCAAGCATGCGCTGGCGGCGCTCGATGCGCGGCCGCATCCGAACCTGGCGGCCGAGATCGCGGCCTGCACGCCGCTGCTGCAGGCATATGGCTGGCCCGGCAACGTGCGCGAGCTGCGCAACCTGATGGAGCGGCTGGCGCTGTTCCTGGCGGCCGAGCCCTTGCAGGCGCTGACGCCGAGCTTCCTGCTGGTGATCGCGCCCGAGCTGGCCCGGCTTGCGGCGCCCTCTCATGCCGCGGTGCCGGCGCAGGTGCCGCCGATGCCGGTCCGCGAAAGCGCGGCCGAGGCGCTGGCACGCTTCGGCGGCCAGCGCGATGCCGCCGCGCGCCACCTGGGCATCAGCCGCACGACTTTATGGCGCCGTTTGAAAGAAGGAAATTAGCCGTTGGAAAGTGTGCGGCTATAAACGAATACGAGCTCAAGCGGTTTGCTTTCGCCCAAACCACGACGCCGAAATTAGTCGTATGATGCCTTTTTTACACGGCCTGGCGCCCGATCGTGCCAGCTTTCCAGGCGGTGCCCATGAAGTGCCGCGTAGTCCGGAGGCATCATGCAAGACGCGCGTAGTAATCCCTCGTCAGCGGCGATTTTTTCGCTGATCGGCAATACCCCGCTGGTCGAAGTCACCCGCATCGACACCGGCCCCTGCCAGCTCTTCCTCAAGCTCGAATCCCAGAACCCCGGCGGCTCCATCAAGGACCGCATCGGCCGCGCCATGATCGAGGCGGCCGAGCTCGATGGCCGCCTGCAGCCCGGCGGCACCGTGGTCGAAGCCACCGCCGGGAATACCGGCCTCGGCCTGGCGCTGGTGGCGCGCATCAAGGGCTACCGGGTGGTCCTCGTCGTGCCCGATAAAATGGCGGCGGAAAAGGTGTTGCACCTGAAGGCGCTCGGCGCCGAGATCCACCTGACCCGTTCCGACGTCGGCAAGGGCCATCCCGAGTACTACCAGGATTACGCGGCCCGCCTGGCCAGGGAGATTCCCGGCGCCTGGTTCGCCGACCAGTTCAACAATCCGGACAACCCGCGCGCCCACGAAACCACGACCGGCCCCGAGATCTGGGAACAGATGCGCCACGAGATCGACGCCATCGTGGTCGGCGTCGGCTCGTCCGGCACCCTCAGCGGCCTGTCGCGCTATTTCGCACAGGTGCAGCCCGGCCTCGAATTCGTGCTGGCCGATCCGCAGGGCTCGATCCTGGCCGA
>Ga0308168_1002082_pt1 | contig 16953 bp, 14 predicted proteins | sample PhyCR2_FD_202133 | JGI IMG/M metagenome (GOLD analysis project Ga0308168, IMG submission 202133) | Phyllosphere microbial communities from UC Gill Tract Community Farm, Albany, California, United States - DLSLRC.R2 | ecosystem: Host-associated > Plants > Phyllosphere > Unclassified | place: USA... | reverse complement strand
ATCTTATCGGTACGCCGTTACAGATTGCCCGTCGCATTGTCGCGCTGAAAGCGTCTGGCGTCAGCCTGATGCTGCTGGGCTTTCTGCATTTTCAGGAAGAGGTTGAATTCTTTGGCCGCGAGGTGATCCCACTGGTGCGCGAGCTGGAGCAGCAACAGCAGCGGGAGCAGCGCCATGGCTGAACGTCATATCGTTATCGTCGGCGGCGGCTTTACCGGCACCGCGGTGGCCATCCATCTGGCCAGGCTCGGTCACGCCGGGCTGACGGTGACGGTGATTGAACCGCGTTCTCAGCTGGCGCGCGGCGTGGCTTACGGTACCCGTGACCCGTCGCACCGCATCAACGTGCCCGCCGACCGTATGCAGCTGTCGGCGGCAGAAAAGGGCGATTTTGACCGCTGGTTCCGTGCTTCTCCGGCCTGTCAGTCTGATCCGGAAGCGCGCTGGCAGGATGGCAGCGTCTATCCGCAGCGCGGGCAGTTTGGCGCGTATGTCGCGGAACGCTTTGCCCGTGAGCAGCTGCACTCGCCGGTGCGGCTGCACCATCTCTGCGACCGCGCCGTGGCACTGGAGCACGGGGTGGTGCACACGGCCCTGGGAAAACGACTTCATGCAGACGCGGTAGTGCTGGCGATCAGTCATCCGCCCCCGGCTCTGCCACGGGCAGTGGCCCTGGCGCTGGAAGGCCATGCGGGCCTGATTGCTGACCCGTGGCGGCAGGATGCTCTTGCCGGCATCGGCCCCGGGGAACGGGTGGCGATCATGGGCAGCGGGCTGAGTATGTCAGACGTGGTGGCAACGTTACACCGTCACGGACACCAGGGGCCGGTGGTGGCGTTCTCCCGCCGTGGTCTGCTGCCACGCCCCAATCTTAGTGGTCCCTTTGACCCCGTGCCGCTGGAATATACTCACAGCGACCCGGTCACTGTGCTGGCGTGGCTGCGCCGCATTCGCCGCGAGGTCGCTGATGCCGCAGGCCAGGGCCTGCCGTGGCAGCTGGTGCTGGATGATATCCGTCTGAACGGTCAGCGCATCTGGCAGTCACTGCCGCTGCAGGAACAGCAGCGCTTTCTGCGCCACCTGCGTCCGTGGTGGGACGTCCATCGTTACCGCATCGCGCCGCAGGTCAGCGCCGTGCTGGCCCAGCAGCAGCAGTGCGGTCAGTTGCGCGTACTGGCCGCACGCCTGACGTCCGTCGCGGCCGCCGGGGACGAAATCGAACTGCACCTGCAGCCGCGCGCGGGGGAGGTACAACGCCTGACGGTTGACCGCCTGATCATCACCACCGGCCCGGCACACGGCGGGCTGCTGCACAGCGATGCGCTGCTGCACCAGCTGGCCTCCGCAGGCGTGGTGCGGGCCGATCCGCTGGGGCTGGGCATTCAGGTCAATGCCCGGTCGCAAACGCTGCGGGCCGATGGCCGGGTCAATCCTCATCTCTATGTCGCCGGCCCTGCCGCCCGTGCTTATTTTGGTGAGCTGATGGGACTGCCGCAGGTGGCCGAGCATGCCGAAAGCGTCGCCCGGCAGCTGCTGGGGTCAGAGGCGGAGCGATGTCCCGCCTGATGCCATAACGCCACGTTAATCCCCTGATAAAACATTTCCTGCAGCGGACGGGCTGGATCCGGCCGTGTAAAATTCGGAGCGTACTATGTCTTCACAACGTGAAATTCGCCTCAATGCTTTTGATATGAACTGCGTCGGCCACCAGTCGCCGGGCCTGTGGGCGCATCCGCGCGATCGCTCCTGGGAGTACAAAGACCTCAGCTACTGGACCGATCTGGCCCGGCTGCTGGAGCGAGGCAGGTTCGACGGCCTGTTTATTGCCGATGTGCTGGGCGTCTATGACGTGCTGAATGGCGATAACGCCGCCGCGATCCGCAATGCGACCCAGGTCCCGGTCAATGATCCCCTGGCGTTGATCACGCCGATGGCGATGGTCACCGAACACCTCGGATTCGGTCTGACCGCCTCACTGTCGTTTGAGCACCCCTATCCCTTTGCCCGCCGGCTGTCGACGCTCGATCACCTCACCCGCGGGCGCATTGGCTGGAATATTGTCACTTCCTATCTGGAGAGCGGCGCACGCAATATCGGCCATCAGTCGCAGACCGATCACGACGCCCGCTACGACTACGCGGACGAATACCTGCAGGTGGTGTACAAACTGCTGGAGGGCAGCTGGGAGGACGGGGCGATCCTGCGCGACCGCGAGCGTCGCATCTTCAGCGACCCGACGAAGATCCACCCGGTGAACCATCAGGGCACGTTTTTCCAGGTGCCGGGCATTCACCTGTGCGAACCCTCGCCTCAGCGCACGCCGGTGCTGTATCAGGCCGGGGCCTCCAGCCGGGGTAAACAGTTTGCCGCCGGACACGCCGAATGTGTATTTGTCGCCGCGCCGTCAAAGGTTCTGCTGAAAAAAACCGTGGCAGATATTCGTCAGCGTGCCGCAGCGGCCGGGCGTGACCCGCGCAGCATCCTGATCTTTAACCTGCAGACGGTGATTGTCGATGAGACGGATAAAGCGGCGCAGGCCAAATGGCAGGAGTACAAACGCTACGTCAGCTATGAGGGGGCGCTGGCGCTGATCTCCGGCTGGACCGGCATTGACTTCGGCCAGTACCAGCCCGATCAGGTTCTGAAGCATCTGCATACCAATGCCATTCAGTCGGCGGTTGAGACCTTCTCTACGGCCGATCCCGACCGCCAGTGGACGGTGCAGGCGCTGGCTGACTGGGTGGGGATCGGTGGGTTTGGTCCGCTGCTGGTGGGCAGCGCGCAGACCGTGGCCGATGAGCTGCAAAGCTGGGTTGACGAGACCGACGTTGACGGTTTTAACCTGGCCTACGCGGTGACGCATGAAACCTTCAGTGACGTGGTGGCACATCTGATCCCCGAGCTGCAAAAGCGCGGCGTCTATAAAAAAGAGTATCAGTCGGGGACCCTGCGCGAAAAGCTGTTCGGCCGTGGCCCGCGGCTGGAAGTACCGCACCCCGGAGCGACTTATCGTCGTACCGAATCACCCACAACCGCGAAAGACGGGGTGACGCCATGATAGAGATTGACGGGCTGCATAAGCACTATCAGGGAGCCGACGGCCGCAGAACGGAGGTGCTGAAGGGGATTTCGCTGACGGTGCCCGCCGCATCCATCACGGCGGTGGTAGGGCCGAGCGGAGCCGGGAAGTCGACGCTGGCCAGATGTATCAGCCTGCTGGAGCGTCCGGACGCCGGCAGCATCCGCGTCAACGGTGAGGATCTGTCGCGCCTGTCCGGTGCTGCACTGCGGCGGGAAAGGCGCGCTATCGGCACGGTATTTCAGTCATCGGCGCTGCTGCAGCGCAAAACGGCCTGGCAGAATGTGGCCCTGCCGCTGGCGTGGCTGGGCGTGGTGCCGGGGCAGATCAAGCGGCATGTTGGTGAGCTGCTGGACAGTGTCGGGCTGTCGGATAAAGCACATCATTATCCGGCACAACTTTCGGGCGGCCAGCGTCAGCGTGTTGGCATTGCGCGCGCCCTGGCGCTGAAGCCCGCCGTGCTGCTGGCCGATGAAGCGACGTCAGGGCTGGATCCTGAGGCAACCGGGGCGATCCTGCAGCTGCTGAAACAGTTACGTCAGCAGTTTGGCCTGGCGATTGTGTTAATCACCCATGAAATGGATGTGGTGCGCAGCACCGCCGATGCGGTGGCGGAAATCCGCGACGGCCGGCTGGTGCAGCACGAGCCGCTGCACCAGTTGCTCAGTACCCCAGACTCTTCGCTTTCCGCCCAGCTGTTTCCACTGCGCCCGCTTCAGGGGCGCGGCGACCTGCTGTTGGGGCTGACCTGCGCGCCACCGCTGGCCACCGACTGGATCAGCCAACTGAGCGTGCACTATGACCTGCAGGTGGATCTGCTGGCGGCACACCTGGAAGAGGTGTCAGGGCAGCTGGCGGGACGGATGCAGATCGCGGTGCGCTTTAACCAGCGCCCGCTGAACCCGCAGGTGCTGATCGACGCGCTGGCCGTCATGGGCATCCGGGCACAGATCATTGCGGAGCGTCCCCGCTTACAGGAGGCCGGATGAAAGCCATTGATGTCACCAGCCAGGACACCCCCTGGAACGAGATCCATCTGCTGATGCTGCCTGCCTACGGCGAAACCTGGCTGATGGTCGGCATCGTGATGCTGTTTGTCATCAGCCTGGGCGGAACGCTGGGCGTGGTGTTGTTCAATACCTCTCGTGGCGGGCTGTTCCCGCAGCCGGGGCTGAACCGCAGCCTGAGCTGGCTGGTGAATATCGGCCGTTCTCTGCCATTCCTGGTACTGATGGCCGCGATCCTTCCATTCACCTTCTGGCTGACCGGTACCACTATCGGTATTCCGGCGGCCGTGATCCCGATGATTGTTGCCGGTACGCCCTTCTTTGCCCGGCTGGTGGAAAATGCGCTGCGCGAGCTGCCCGCTGACGTCACGGCGGTCGGGCTGGTTTCCGGCGGCTCACGCTGGCAGGTGATCGCGGGCGCGCAGCTGAGTGAAGCGCTGCCCGCGATTGTTGCCGCCATTACCCTCAACGTGATCTCAATGATCGAATATTCCGCGATTGCCGGCACGATTGGCGCGGGTGGCATCGGCTATCTGGCGGTGGTCTATGGCTACCAGCGTTTCGACAACCACATCATGGTCGCCACCATCCTGGTGCTGATCGGCACGATTCAGCTCATTCAGTTTACTGGCGACCGCGTGGTTGCCGCACTTCAACACGGGCAGGGGAAAGACGCATCATGACGCAGCCGAAATTTGAACTGAAAAAGAAGAAAGCCTGGCGCTGGCCGGCAGGGATACTGGCTATGGTGCTGATCGGCGCGGGCGTCGGGTATTTCACCTTCCAGCAGCGGCACAGCGTGACCTTTGGCACCACGCTAAAAGTTCACTATGAACCGGCGATGGCCGGAGAACAGCGCCTGATCGACTATGTGGGCCAGCATATCGCCCCGGATTATGGCATCAGGCTGGAAGCGGTCGGACTACAGGATCCGGTGCAGGCCGACCGGGCAGTGGCTGAAGGCCAGTACGCCGCCACAGTTTATCAGCATCAGTGGTGGCTGAAGCAGGTGGTGGAGGCCAATAAATTCGCTCTGACCCCAACCCTGCCGCTGTTCCAGTGGGCATTTGGCATTTACTCGGATCGCTACGCATCAGTCGCCGATTTACCCGACGGGGCGGTCATTGTCGTGCCGAACGACGGCGCTAACCAGGCCCAGGCGCTGTGGCTGTTGCAGCGTATCGGACTGATTGGTCTTAATCCGGCGGTCGAGCCGCGAACGGCAAAATTGAAAGATATAAAAGAGAATCCGCATCACTTCACTTTTAAAGAACTCGATCTGTTAACCATGCCGCGCGCCTTAAATTCGGTGGATGCCGCTATTGGTTATGTGGCACAGTTTGATGCCGGGAAAGTTTCCCGCAGTAAAGGCATATTATTCCCGCCGGCGCCGCAGACGTTTGCCTCACAGTTGGTGATTGGTACGCCTTATTTAAATGATGAAAATATTATCAAATTAAAAAAAGCGTTTGCCGACCCACGTGTTCAGCAGTGGTTGAAAGAAACCCGCGATCCGCTAGTTCAGGGGGTGCTGGTTCCCGTATCATTAAAATGACAGCACTGTAAATTATTTTAATTCAAGGGGTTATGTTTTCGCGGGTGATGCGGGGTTTTTCAGGTTTTATCCGGCTTATTTATTTCAGTGTCGTGCTATTTATATTCCCCTATGTCAGTGATAGAGGGGGATTTACGTTATTTAATGACAAGGTTGGTTAAATTCAGCGCTAAAGGCTTATGACGTTACTGCACAATGAAATCATTTTTCCTTGTTTGTTATGACTCACCATTCTCTTTATAAACGTTGTGTTGTCTGTCATTAAAATAATAGGAAGCGGGGATAATATGAGTACATTAAATATTGACGATGGCATGACATTACCGCCATCCGATTCAACACCGGTTCGATCCGTCAGTGATGTCGCCAGGTTAATTAATTCCAGCACGCGTAAAAACAGTTATGCGCGCTGGATTGTTTTTCTGGCGCTGGGCGGCGTATTTCTCGACGCCTACGATCTGACCACACTGTCATACGGTATTGACGATGTGGTGAAAGAGTTCGGTCTGACACCAGTCATTACCGGGCTGGTCACTTCATCGATCATGATCGGCACTATCGCCGGCAATCTGCTGGGCGGCTGGCTGACCGATAAATACGGTCGCTACTCGGTGTTTATGGCCGATATGCTGTTTTTCGTGGTCTCTGCTATTGCCGCCGGGCTGGCACCCAACGTCTGGGTATTGATCGGGGCACGGTTCCTGATGGGGATTGGCGTCGGCATCGATCTGCCGGTCGCCATGGCCTACCTGGCCGAATTCTCAAAATTTAGCGGGAAGGGCAACAAAGCCGCGCGGCTGGCGGCATGGTGTCCGATGTGGTACGCCGCGTCATCCGCCTGCTTCTTCATTATTTTTGCGCTCTACTTTCTGCTGCCTGCAGAACACGCTGACTGGCTGTGGCGCGCCTCGCTGCTGTTTGGCGCGGTTCCTGCGCTACTGATCATTGCGGTACGCAGCAAATTTATGAATGAATCGCCGCTGTGGGCCGCTAATCAGGGAGACCTGAAGGGGGCAGCACGCATTCTGCGCGATGCCTACGGCATTACCGCCCACGCGGCTGAACCGGACGGGCAGGCACCGGTAAAACCCACGCCCCCCAAGGTCAGTTTTCGCGTGCTGTTCCAGAAACCGTACCGCGAACGCACGCTGGTCACTGCCGTAATGAATATCTGTATCTCGTTTGAATACACCGCGATTGCGTTTTTCCTGCCGTCGATCCTCGCCCGGTTTCTTGGTGCGGGTGTATTTGAAACCCTGTCGGCGTCGCTGGGGTTGAATGCGCTGTTTGCCTTTACCGGCGGCCTGCTGGGGATGCGGCTGGCGTGGAAGTATCCGTCGCGTCACGTGGCCATTGCCGGTTTTGGCCTGCAGTTTATTGCCCTGATTTCGCTGGCGCTGGTGGGGCACCCGACGGCCGCCGCCGGCGTGGGGTTTGCCATTCTGATGCTCGGCCTGTGGCTGTTTGCCGAGGGCTTTGGCCCGGGGGCGCAGATGATGATCTATCCGGCACTCTCTTACCCGACCCATATTCGTGCCACCGGCGTCGGCTTTGGCCGCTCACTGTCCGGCGTTGGCAGTGCGCTGGCTTTGTTTATTCTGCCGATTTTACAGGCCGCCTTTGGCACCAATATGTTCTGGATTGTCTCGCTGGCCGCCATTATTCCGATTATTTTCCTGCTGGCGGTCCGCTTCGAGCCGACCCGGCAGGACATCGATGACCCCGCTGAAAATGGAGATGCCCATGTCTGAACTGCCCCCTGATTACCCGACCCTTGCCGCCCGTTTCCGCCCGGTATTTGACCGCATTGCCGCTGGCGCGGTGGCACGTGAAGTGAACCGTACTCTGCCACTGGAGCCTGTCCGCTGGCTGAAGGAAGCCGGGTTTGGCACGCTGCGGATCCCCCAGGCGCAGGGGGGCTTCGGCGCCACGCTACCGCAGCTTTTCCAGCTGCTGACGGAACTGGCCGAAGCCGACTCCAATCTGCCGCAGGCGCTGCGAGCCCATTTCGCCTTTGTCGAAGACCGGCTGAATCAGCCGGACGGCGAAGGGCGGCAACGCTGGTTTCGCCGCTTTGCCGACGGAGAGCTGGTGGGCAGTGGCTGGACGGAGATCGGCAACCTCAGACTGGGAGAGGTGGTGACCCGCGTGTCACCGACGGACAGCGGCTGGCAACTGTCCGGTGAGAAGTTTTACAGCACCGGCACCCTGTATGCGGACTGGATCGACGTTTACGCGCAGCGGGAAGACAATGGCCGTGATGTGATCGCGCTGGTCAGCACCCATCAGCAGGAGGTCGAGCGTGAGGATGACTGGGACGGCTTCGGCCAGCGGCTGACCGGCAGCGGAACAACCCGTTTCCGCCAGGCGCAAGTGGAGCAGGCCCACGTGTATGACTTCAGCGAACGTTTTCGTTATCAGACTGCGTTTTATCAGCATGTTTTACTGGCCACCCTGGCCGGGATTGGCCGGGCGGTGAAGCGTGATGCGGCCGCAGGCGTTGCCAGCCGCAGACGGATCTACAGCCACGGCAATGCCACGCAGGTGAAACACGACGTACAGGTTTTGCAGGTGGTCGGGCAGATCTCCAGCTGGGCGTATGCGGTGGAAGCCAGCGCACAGCAGGCCACTCACGCCCTTCAGTATGCTTACGAGGTGCATGACAGCGCTGATGAGGCGCTAATCCGCCAGGCCAACGTTCGGGCTGAACTGGCGTCAGCGCAGGCGCAGGTGATTGCCAGCGAGCTGATCCCACGGGCGGCCAGTGAGCTGTTTAACGCGCTGGGCGCGTCGGACACCCGCACCAGTAAGGCGCTGGATCGCCACTGGCGTAACGCGCGCACCGTGGCATCCCATAACCCGGTGATTTATAAAATGCGCAACGTCGGAGACTGGGAGGTTAACGGGACAGATCCGACGTTTATCTGGCAGATTGGCAACGGGGAGTAAGGCCCCCGGCAGTGGGCCACCAGGGTTACGCCAGCGGGCCACCCTGGATGGTTTCACTCATCCCGCTCAGGATCCGCTCTCCGGACTCCTGTTTCAGACCGGCATACCACTCGGCGGTCACGGCAGGATCTTTGGCATGGGTGACATCGCAGCGCTTACGCGCTTTCAGCACCAGGTCTTTGACCCGGTCTGCGCGTCTGTGCTGGTAGCGCAGCAGGGCATCCTCTATGCCCAGCGAGTGGCTCTGTAAGGTCATTGCCAGCACCACCGCATCCTCCATGGCCGCACAGCCACCCTGACCGATATCCGGGGTGGTACTGTGGGCCGCATCGCCCAGCAGCGCGATGCGGCCCTTCACCAGCCGGGTAAAGGGTTCGATATCGTGGATCTCCACGCGGTTAGTGGTGTCGGGGTTAAGCCGGGCAATCAGCTGCTGCACCGGCGCGGCCCAGCCGGAAAAGTAGCGGGTCAGGTCGTCACGCAGGGTGCGGCGATCTTCAGCTAACCCTTTCGGCAAAGGTACGTCAAAGAAGAAGTAAAACCGATTCCCGGCAATGGGCATCAGCGACACGCGCTTGCCTTCTCCGACAAAGGTCGTCCACTGATTGCCGGGGGCCAGGGATTCATCAATCTCGACCAGCCCGTTCCAGTTGACGTAACCGGCATAGCGGCGTTCGGCAACGTAGCCCAGAACTGACTGGCGGATCACCGAATGGGTGCCGTCGCAGGCGATCAGTAAATCGCCCTGAGCCTGGGTACCGTCGTCAAAAAAGGCCGTGACACCTTCTGCACACTGCTCCACGTGACTCACGCGTTTGGCAAACTGCACCTGCTCACGCCCCCAGGTATCCAGCAGCATGCCCTGCAGTTCAGCACGTGCTACCGGGTAGGGGCGCTCACCTGCAGCCTGCACCAGCGGATCCAGACTGAACTGCGTCAGGGTTTCTGCGCTGTAAGCATCCTTATAGGCCATGGTGTGCATTGGCCCGCCAATCGCGCGCAACGCCTCTTTCATCCCCAGGTAATTCAGGCATTTGACACCGTTAGGCCAGATTGAGATCGCTGCACCGACCGGTTTGATCTCTTTAACGGCTTCGTACACTTCGCTGTCGATTCCGCAGCGTTTTAGTGCGATCGCGGTACACATCCCACCGATGCCGGCGCCAATAATGATTGCTTTCATCTGATTCTCCTTCGCCTCTTTCCCGGAAATAAAGCAATTTCCATACCACTCTCTGATGACGGGTATAAGGGCGTTGCAGACCGCGCAGCGGGCAGGGTGAAACGAAGGTTGCAGCAGGATGCAGCGCTGTAATGATGCAGTGCACCGGTTTTGTGCGTAACCGTTGCAACTTTTGTTCAGTTGTTGACGGTTGCGCTGGTAATTTCTGTGATTTTTGCCAAAGTAACCTTCTGCCCCCTTCAGAGAGATGGATATGACCATTATTGCCTGCCTGCACGCCGCCCGGAGTAATATTGAGGTCTTCGAACAGGCACTGAACACGCTGGATTACGATGATGTGCAGCTGCTGCACCGCGTTGAGGCCGATCTGTTTGCGCAGACGCAGGATGAGCAGGGCGTCACGCCAGACATTATTGCCGCCACGCGCCGCGCCATTGAAGAGCTGTGTCAGCAGGCCGATGCGGTGATTGTCACCTGTACTACGCTGGGTGTGGCGGTCTGGGAGGCGGCGTTCAGCAAGCCGGTGCTACGGGTGGATGCGACGCTGGCGAAAGTGGCCTCGCGCTATCACGGTACCATCCTGGTGTTATGTACCGCCCAGTCGACCCTGGCGGCTACCACCGATCTGTTTAGCGCCTTTATACCAGGCGACCGGCTTTATGTTGAGCTGGTTCCCCGCGCCTGGGCCTGGTTTAACGCGGGAGATATTGAGGGGTACCATCAACAGATCGCCGACTATATTCAGCAGCGCCCGGAGTGCGCGCTGGGTTGCATCGTGCTGGCGCAGGCCTCCATGAGCGGCGCGGAGAAACGTGTTAACAGCACGCTGGCGGTACTTACCGTCCCTCAGGTCAGTCTGCAGGCTGCGCTGGAGGCGGTACTGTAAAACGCGCCCCGGCCGGGCGGCAGTATAGGATTGCGACAAAGAGGGAAAAAACAGTAGAGTCGCTACGGAAAATGCTTATGCTGTTAACACAAGATGCTATGTCACTGATATCAGGAAGATGATAATGTTCGATCTGTCCCTCGCCATACTGCTATTCCTCGCCGCTCTGAGCTACTTCAGCCACAATATGACGGTCACTATTGCGCTGCTGGTGCTGGTGGCTATCCGCATGACGCCGCTACAACAGACGTTTCCCTGGATTGAGAAGCAGGGGGTAACCGTCGGCATTATTATCCTGACCATCGGGGTGATGGCTCCCATCGCCAGCGGAACGCTGCCCGCAACCACCCTGATGCACTCTTTCCTGAACTGGAAGTCATTGCTGGCTATTGCCGTCGGTATTTTCGTTTCCTGGGTTGGCGGACGCGGCGTGACACTGATGAGCAGTCAGCCTACGGTCGTGGGTGGCCTGTTGATTGGGACGATCATAGGCGTCTCTTTATTCCGTGGGGTGCCCGTCGGGCCGCTCATTGCTGCAGGCCTGGTGTCGCTGATGATCGGGAAATCCTGACCGGATATGTTATCCTGCCGCCATCATTCTTACAGACAGAGAAACGTGTGAGCACAAAACAGGATAAACGTAACAAACGCGCCAAACTTAAGCAGAAACAGGCGAATAAAACCCGCGCCCACGGCCGCCAGATGGATGCCATCGGCCGTCAGAACTATGAGGCGACGCCGGAGATGGTGGCACTGTTCACGACGCTGCCGGAGCTGGACGAAAGCGGTGATATGCCCTTTGTCGTGCCGGTTTACCACTGGTCGCTGGCGGAATATGGCTTTGATGGCAGCAATGACGAAGGGGATAAACTGCAGGTTGCCGCGCTGTGTGTGATGTACATTCACTGGAAAACCAGCGAGGGTGCCACGACCCTGGTGCAGAATGAGCTGATTGAAGCGGCGCTGCGCCTGGTGGAGGAGAACGAAGCCTTCATACAACGTTACCAGCAGGCTGAAGCCGAAGCGGGCATCACCAAAGCCTGAAAAAAAGGGCAGGCAACATCTGTTGCCTGCCAGTCATCCTGCCAACCCTACTTCAATGTATCCCGCGTGCGTCAAGCCGCCAGCGTGTGCTTCAGCGATCCTCCCCGGCCACAACGTTAATTTCCTCCGTTATACCTGAGCGGAATCACGATCTTTCTCAGCAGACTCACTCATTTCTATCAATGGTAATGATAGGTTAATATCATTGCTGATTGGTTGTTGCGCACAAAAAGGCGCTTTTAACGCTAACAATGCTGATGACGGTAAGGTAAAGGGAATTTAAATTCCATTTAAAATGTGAATGAAACATTAATTCTTTGAAGGGGATCAAAGTTATGAAAGGGTTGCTGGCAGCAGGTGAGGGTTTTGATAGGTTCTATCAGAGGATGAAAGGAAGCAGATAAGTACGGGTAGCGGGGCAGATCGTTCCACCCCGCAGAGGCATCAGCCAGGATAAATACCGCGATCTTTACGCGCCATCAGAATGCGTTCACAGGCCACAATGTAGGCCGCGGTACGCAGACTGCAGGATTTCTCCCGCGATTTTTCCCACACATGTACCATCGCTTCCGTCATGATCTTATCCATGCGTTCGTTGATTTCACCCTCGCTCCAGAAGAAGCTGGCCATATCCTGAACCCACTCAAAGTAACTGACGGTGACGCCACCGGCGTTACAGACCACGTCCGGCACCACGGTGATGCCGCGTGAGGCCAGCACATCGTCGGCTTCCGGGAAGGTTGGGCCATTCGCCCCTTCCAGCACCAGCCGGCAGTGCAGTTTTTCTGCACGCTGACGGGTGATCTGACCTTCCAGCGCCGCCGGGATCAGAATATCCATCTCCACGTCCCAGAAGGCCTCATCGTCGATCACTTCTGCACCGCTGAAGCCGGCAATCTTTTTGTTGGCCAGTTGCCATTCGCTCAGTGCGACCAGGTCAATACCGGCCGGATTAAACAGGGTGGCCGTATGATCCTGGATCACCACCACGCGCGCGCCCGCATCATTAAACAGGCGGGCGGCTTCACTGCCGACGTTACCAAAGCCCTGAACGGCGACTTTGGCACCTTCAATCTCAATGCCGCTGCGGCGCGCCACTTCACGGCCGGTAATAAACACCCCGCGCCCGGTGGCTTTTTCACGGCCCAGCGATCCGCCCAGGTGAATGGGTTTACCGGTGACCACGCCGGTGATCGTGGTGCCCTGGTTCATGGAATAGGTGTCCATCATCCACGCCATCACTTTAGAATTGGTGCCGACGTCCGGTGCCGGAATATCTTTCTGTGGGCCAATAATCAGGCCAATCTCACTGGTATAACGGCGAGTCAGACGTTCAAGCTCACCTTCTGACAGGCTGAACGGATCGACACGGATGCCGCCTTTCGCTCCACCGTAGGGCAGGTTAACGGCCGCACATTTGATGGTCATCCAGGCAGACAGGGCCATCACTTCGTTAAGATCGACGTTAGGGTGATAACGCACGCCGCCTTTGCCTGGCCCACGCGACAGGTTGTGCTGTACGCGGAAACCTTCAAAGTGGCGGATGCTGCCATCGTCCATCTGCAGGGGGATATCGACAATCAGGGCACGTTTAGGGTGACGCAGGGTATCCACCCAGCGCGACAGATCACCCAGATAGGGTGCGACACGATCGATCTGTTGTAAGTAAGTTGACCAGGCCGTTTTGCTGCCTTCAGAAACGTAAGAGAGCTTTTCCATAACAAACCTTTTTTGTTTAGCGCCTGTCCGTGTGGCGTATGACGTCGCGGGCGGGTGGCGCTTAGTTATAAATACTGTAATACCGTGGATGACTCAGTACATCTCACTAAGTCGCGGATAATTTAACATCAAAAAAAGGTTTCAAAGTTTTTAAAATATTGTGAAATGCTGGTGCGTGGAAGGATTTTGACAGCCTGATTGCATAGTTAGCAGCTGTCCCCGCAGCGACCTGCTATGGTGACAGTTGGCAGGCGGTAATTATGCAGATAAAATGCATATCAGAATTTTTCTTATATTTTTCAAAAATTTGAAAGAGATCAAACTTTGGCTTTTGGCGGGCGTTGAGCGACCCGCAGCCTGCAAACGTACGCTTAGTGAACCATGACAGGAGAAGTCACCATGTTAATGGATGTTGAAAGGCTCAGGCGGGATTTTCCACTACTTAATGAGCTTTGCTCATTACAACCGGTTACCTGGTTTAACCCCGGAGCCACATCGCTAAAAGAGGCCTACCCTCATGTAGGCTTGACCCGTGAGGAAGTGGCGGATGCCAGTGCGCGGCTCCTGCGTTTTGCTCCCTGGCTGATGGAAACCTTTCCGGAAACCCGGCCATGGCAGGGAATAATTGAGTCTGATCTCTGCGCGCTACCCCAGTTGCAACCTGTTCTGGATAAACGTTACGGGCACACCCTGGCGGGCAGGCTGTGGCTGAAGAAAGACAGCCATCTGCCCGTTTCGGGGTCGATTAAAGCCCGCGGGGGGATCTATGAGGTACTGGCCCATGCTGAAAAACTGGCTCTCGATGCCGGGTTGCTGACCACCGCTGGCGATTACCTCCGCCTGTCCGGCCCGGCGTGTCGCCAGCTTTTCAGCCAGCAGCGCATCGCCGTCGGCTCCACCGGTAATCTTGGGCTCTCAATCGGTATCATCAGCGCCAGTCTTGGGTTTGATGTCACGGTACATATGTCTGCCGACGCCAGAGCCTGGAAGAAACAGATGCTGCGTGACCGTGGCGTCAGGGTGGTGGAGTATCAGCAGGATTACGGTGTGGCGGTGGCAGAAGGACGTCGCCAGGCGGCCGCCGACCCACACTGTTTCTTTATTGATGATGAGAATTCGCGCAACCTGTTTCTGGGCTACGCAGTGGCCGGAGAGCGATTGAAACAGCAGTTTGCGGCACGGAAGATTACGGTCGATGCCGATCATCCGCTGTATGTTTATCTCCCCTGCGGGGTGGGCGGTGGCCCTGGCGGGGTCGCGTTCGGCCTCAAGCTGGCCTTTGGTGACCACGTACACTGCATTTTCGCTGAACCGACGCACTCTCCCTGCATGCTGCTGGGGGTCCACACCGGTCTGCATGACGGGATAGCCGTTCAGGATTTGGGTATTGATAACCTGACCGCCGCCGATGGTCTGGCGGTGGGGCGCGCTTCGGGTTTTGTGGGGCGTGCGATGCAGCGATTGATCAGTGCTTTTTATACGGTCAGTGATCAGGAGATGTATGCGCTGCTGGGGCTGATGCAGCAGCATGAATCACTGGCGCTGGAACCCTCTGCACTGGCCGGGATGAGCGGCCCCTGGCGTCTCAGCGCCCATCCACAGCGGCTGGCGGAGCAGGGGATGGGGATGTTGGCCGGAGCAACCCACCTGGTGTGGGCCACGGGCGGCGGCATGGTGCCGGAAAAGGAGAGGGCAGAGTATCTGATGCAGGCTGAAAAGGCGCTTAATCTCTGAGCAAATGCCGGCGATAACGCTAACGCAGTGTGATAAGCGCGTTTCCGGGCTTTGCCTGAACCGAGAGAAACGGTATTCTAGCGCCCTTATTTCATGAAAAATGACGACCCACAGCATGACGGGTCATTAGCGTTTCATATACTGAGGTCAATATGATTATTAAACCACGTATCCGTGGCTTCATCTGTGTTACTGCCCATCCAGAGGGCTGTAAAGCGAACGTAGCAAAACAGATCGAGTACGTCACCGCTCAGGGCGCGATCGCCTCCGGCCCGAAGAAAGTGCTGGTGATTGGTGCCTCTACAGGTTACGGCCTGGCGGCACGCATCTCTGCTGCGTTCGGCTGTGGCGCTGACACGCTGGGCGTGTTCTTTGAGCGCCCGGGTGAAGAAACCAAGCCGGCAACCGCAGGCTGGTACAACTCTGCGGCCTTTGAAGAATTTGCCACAGAAAAAGGCCTGTATGCGAAAAGCATCAACGGTGATGCCTATTCTGACGCCGTGAAGCAGAAAACCATTGAACTGATCAAAGAAGATTTGGGTCAGGTTGACCTGGTCGTCTACAGCCTGGCTGCGCCCCGCCGCATCCATCCAAAAACCGGTGAAGTCTTTAACTCCACCCTGAAGCCCATTGGTAAGCCGCTGGTGACCCGCGGTCTGAACACCGATAAAGAAACCCTGACCGACGTTGCGCTTGAGCCTGCCAGCCAGGAAGAGATCGACGGCACGGTGGCGGTGATGGGTGGTGAAGACTGGCAGATGTGGATTGATGCCCTGCTGGAAGCTGGTGTGCTGGCTGACGGTGCTAAAACCACGGCCTTCACCTATCTGGGCGAAAAAATCACCCATGATATCTACTGGAACGGTTCTATCGGCGAAGCCAAGAAGGATCTGGACAAGCGTGTTCTGACGATTCGCGATACTCTGGCTGCTCACGGCAATGGCGACGCACGCGTTTCCGTGCTGAAAGCAGTGGTCACTCAGGCCAGCTCAGCTATCCCTGTCATGCCTTTATACCTGTCACTGCTGTTCAAGGTGATGAAAGAGAAAGGCACCCATGAAGGCTGCATTGAGCAGGTCTACGGCTTGTTTAAAGACAGTCTCTATAACGCTTCGCCGATCCTGGATGACACCGGACGTCTGCGTGCAGATTACAAAGAGCTGCAGCCGGAAGTGCAGGATGAAGTGGCCCGTCTGTGGCAGAGCGTGACCGATGAAACACTGAACGATGTCTCTGATTTTGCCGGTTACAAAGCCGAGTTTATGCATCTGTTCGGCTTCGGCCTGGACGGCGTGGATTATGCCGCGGATGTAAATCCTGATGTGAAAATCAAAAATCTGGTACAGATGTAATTCTGTCACGGAGAATAAAAGGGCAGCCCTGGGCTGCCCTTTTTTATGGCAATTTAGAGAGAATATAATAGACTCAGTATTCACCGTGAGGATGGTTGGCTATTTAAGGCAAATTTTATTATGATCTGGAGTGGCGTCGGTTTTTTTATTGCTGTGTTTATTTCCATTGCCTACGTCATCTGTCAATGGCTGTTTGATGCTTTATGGTCGGTCGGTTATTATTCAGCCCACTCCTGGACGACAGGCGTGACCTTCATTTTGTCTGCGCTACTGTCATCCATTTTTGTGTATCTCCTTAAAAAAGAATCAGTTTTGCTGCTCATCGCCAGGATGACGGACAGTCGTCCGATGTATCAGGCAGAGATAACGCACAAATTCTTTTTTGTTCCTGTACGTTACTGGCCGTTAATTTTATTTTTAATTGGCGCAGGATTATGCCTTCGGG
>Ga0308168_1002079_pt1 | contig 16963 bp, 17 predicted proteins | sample PhyCR2_FD_202133 | JGI IMG/M metagenome (GOLD analysis project Ga0308168, IMG submission 202133) | Phyllosphere microbial communities from UC Gill Tract Community Farm, Albany, California, United States - DLSLRC.R2 | ecosystem: Host-associated > Plants > Phyllosphere > Unclassified | place: USA... | reverse complement strand
TGTCATCCAGCACGTCCCGGTATGCCATCCAGGGCTGCTGAAAGTGGAACTGACGATATCGGCTGACAAAAAGACCATAGTTGCCCGGTAAATCCCACTCCCGGATGATTCTATTTGGCCGAGCGGTCTCCTCAAGGTAACGCGCTGCCGTATTCGGGTGGAGGATGTGGGGAAAATCATCAAGAAAGATATCATCCACTGATTTTGCCTGATAGTGATGAAGCATAATCTCCCTATTAGCGCCACCATTGCACACAGCTTAAAAAAAAACCGATGTTGAGTAAGGTTTATGACTATCCCTTCATTTAAGAAGAGTGAAGTGTCTGGGGATATCCAGGCGACTAATCAAAAGGTATTCAGGGTTAACAGGTAAATTATTCTCTGGCACCTCTGACAGAGGGGTTATAGAGGAAAAATACCAATCACAGCGCTTTACAGGTAATGAGATAGGATATTCAAGTTGAAGGTTGTGCTCATGGTCTCATAACTATGGTCTGAAACTTATCACTTGAATCAGGATTGTAGTTGAGAGATACCTCTGGCCGGACAACAAGCCACAAGACCACGTATTGAAATCTTGGTTTGAGCATCAGGGAGTTTTACACTGTGACATTTTAAAATCCGTGTTCTTATTCTTATATCAAGGCAGGAGCCATGACGAGTCGCCCGCAGATGATTATTAATGTTCTTCAGGCCAATCCTGATGAACAATTCACAGCCCGTCAGCTTGCCCAGAAGATCATCGATCGATACAGCGCAGAGCTTGCCAGTAAACGTCAAAATCCTCGTTTACCAGTGATGAAGATTTCTGTATTAGCCCCCTGATAATCCATACACTTTGACCCGCCTAAAATAAGAGGCAGGCTTGGAACTATGTTCAAGACTGGTCAAAGCGAAATCATGGGTACTGTTCTTACTGAGCCAGAGCGCCGTCGTCGTCGCACTCCGCAGGAGAGGATCGCCATTGTTCAGGAGACCTTCCAGCCAGGAAGCTCCGTTTCTCTTGTCGCTCGTCGTCATAATGTTAATGCTAATCAAGTCTTTAAATAGCGTAAGCAATACCAGGATGGCAGCCTGACGGCGGTCTCTGCCGGCGAAGAAGTTGTGCCAGCTTCTGAGTTAAACAGTGCCATGAAACAGATCTGTGAACTCCAGCGTCTCCTGGGTAAGAAAACCATGGAAGATAAGATCCTTAAGGAGGCGGTAGAATACAGCAAAGCAAAAAAATGGATTGCGCACGTACCCTTATTGCCCGGGGTCGACGAGTAAAACCAGTGAGTGAAGCTCTGGGTGTGTCGCGTGCGCAGCTATCGCTTTATCGTTATCGGTAGACTGACTGTCAGGACGGTTGCACGCAGCGGCATCAGGATGACGCCGAATTACTGGAACACATCCGTGCCGAAGTTGCCGACCTGCCGAGTTATGACTATCGACGCATCCGGGCTAATCTGCGCCGCCGTTCGGAGCAGGAAGGTCTGCCGAGGGTGAACGCAAAACGGGTATGGCGCGTGATGCGTGACAGCGGCTTGTTGTTAGAGTCGAAACCCCGTCCCACACCGGATACCCGTCGTCACACAGGCCGGGTGGCGGTGGCCGAAAGCAATTGGCGCTGGAGTTCGGATGGTTTCGAGTTCCGCTGCGATAACGGCGAAAAGCTGCGGGTCACCTTCGCCATCGACTGTGGCGACAGGGAAGCCTTGGACTGGGCGGCCAGCACCGGCGGTTATGACAGCGATACGGTACAGGACGTTATGCTACGCTCAGTTGAACGCCGGTTAGGGCAACACCTGCCGACAGCGCCCATTGAATGGCTGACAGATAACGGTTCGGCCTACCGTGCCGATGAAACCCGGAGCTTCGCTAAAATGCTGGGCCTGAAGCCCAGAACGACCGCGATCAGAAGTCCACAAAGTAATGGTGTAGCAGAAAGCTTCGTTAAGACGATGAAGCGTGATTATATCGGCATGATGCCAAAACCAGACAGCAGTGTTAAACCCGTCGTTAACGTTCGAACATTACAACGAATATCACCCGCACAGCGCTTTAGGATATCGCTCACCAGGAGAATATCGGCGCAGGGGGAAACCATCAACCTAAGCGAGAATAGGTGCATGGATATAGGGGGTCAAAACCAGAACAGCACCCTAACAAGGAACACCAACGCACAGCCTGTTACCAGGTGACGGTTCATCATTCTGCTCACGATAGATCTTAAGATCTTGTTTAGATGAAGGGTAACCGTTAGATCACCCCGTGTTGCATATCACTTTTTAATAGGGCAGGCGTATAGCTCCTGCAATACGTTGTAAACCGGTACGAATGCATCTTGATTACTTATTTCAGGATGCTCTATCAGATATTCTTTCACCTTTTGCGCGGTGTTACCGTAGTTGGCACTATCAGGTACACAGAGGCTAGTTCTCATTGCGTCTGTTACTGCTGCTACATACCCGAGAAAATACCCGCTGCTGAAATTGGCATTAGTGCGGCCTTGGTACTCTTTGCTAAAGTCATACAGATCACGCGAGTTAATCGCCAGCGCCGGAGCACTCACCATAGATATGGTCAAAGCCACTACTACTAAACGTTTAATCACTTAAATTTCCTTTTTCTGCAATTACTTACATTCGTAAGCGCTGCCAATGATTAGTTTACCGTCTGTTGTGTAGTCTTTGATGATGTACATCTTATTGGTTGTGCCTTTTACATACGGGCTATCGATCACTAGTTTGTTAGTACCGTTGTTAAACTTCACCCACTGATCGCCAGTGTTATAAGTAATTAAGGTAACGTCTTTCCCTTTATAGAAGTCTTTACCTGCATAAATAGCGAATTTACACACTTCTACGCCTGTAATACGTGGGGCAACTGGAGCCGGAGCAGGTTTAGGGTTCACGGGCGCACGATGAGAACAGCCAGACATCAACAGAGAAGCAACAACCGCCAAAGACGCAATAAGCTTAACTTTCATTTAACACCCTTTTCATTTTTAAGCTTATATTCTGGTTTAATTTCACAATCAAAACAATGAGTAATGCAGTTATCATGCCTATTCCTGGTTGGAAAAATCTATACATACTTCTGGTGTTATTGCAACTTCTCTTATGTAAACCCCTTAGATTTCAATGTGTGACACTGCAATGTCTGCACTTTTAGCACTTAGCTTTAGATAAGCTTTGGTACTCTGGAAGTTAGTGTGATTAAGACGATCGCTAGCCTCGCACATGACTTCCACGGCTTCCTGCTTCTGGTCTGTCTGACCTGCTCCCCGTTGATTAACACACCGCGATGTAAGTAATGTCTTTATAAGCCACACGAGGACATCCCCATGAAGAAGCGTTTTTCCGACGAACAGATCATCAGTATTCTCCGCGAGCCCGAAGTCGGAGTTTCTGCCCGTGAGTTCTGCCGTAAGCACGCCATTTCAGATGCCACGTTTTACACATGGCGTAAGAAGTATGCCGGTATGGAGGTGCCTGAGGTTACCGGCGTATCTGGCAGCTTCTGCGATGTGAAGGTCTTTGCGTTAACCACAAGCGGGTTTACCGCATCTATTAACTTAATGGCCTGAGTGTAAAACGCAGACGACGTCGTAAAGGGCTGGCAACAGAACGTCTGCCGCTGCTCTGCCCGATGGTGCCCAATCTGACCTGGTCGATGGGTTTCGTCATGGACGCACTAGCCACCAGTCGCAGGATAAAGTGCCTTACCTGTGTGGATGACTTCACGAAGGAATGCCTGACGGCCACTGTTGCCTTCGGGATTTCAGGCGTGCAGGTCACGCGTATTCTGGACAGCATTGCGCTATTTCGCGGCTATCCGGCAACGATAAGAACTGACCAGGGGCCAGATTTTACCTGCAGAGCACTTGACCAGTGGGCTTATGAGAATGGCGTGGAGCTGCGCTTAATCCAGCCGGGCAGGCCAACGCAGAACGGATTTATTGAGGGTTACAACGGACGCTTTCGTGATGATGCCTGAATGAGTACTGGTTTAGCGATATTGTTCACACCAGGAAAATCATTAATGACTGACGGCGGGATTATAACGAGTGCTGTCCACATTCGTCGCTGAATTACCAGACACCATCTGAATTTGCAGCGGGCTGGAGAAACAGAAAATGAGAAGGTAATCAAACCGACATTACTAACTGATCGTTGTATCTAAGGCTGGGGGCAGGTCATACATTCGTTCATTGCTTCATAAGGTTCTGGAAATATCCACGGTACAGTGTGTCGGCATCATTCGCGGCCTCAATAACGCCCGGTGCATGCGTGGAGCTGTTCCGTTCAAACTGGCCGTACTTCATCCTGAGCAGGTTGCTCAGCTCGACGCCATGAATGATAAAGTAGTCAGCAATAAGCGTATCAATACGCTCATCCATGATGCCCTCAATGTTTTCAGCCTGAAATTGAAAATACGACTACCAATTTTATGTGGGGCTGTTTTATCCTTATATAGGATCTCATTATTTTTGGAATAGGTTATGGATAAAATACTGGATATAGTGAATGGATGGATCGCTACTGCTGTGTCAAGTGGAGCATTGGAGATAAAGCAAGTTCTTATGTTTATTTTTATTGCGGGGCCACTGGCTCTTGTTATCTGGAAAATACGAGGAATTATCGCATTTGTTAACGAAGTCAGGAATTCTAAGTTAAATGAATTGCAGCGTCTTCTGGATAGCCACGAGCTATCGGACGAAGTGAATATCTGCATCAAAGAGGATATTAAGAGAATAACCAGCTATCGCATGACTGGAATTTCTGATGTCGCCAGTCAAAAAATTATTTTGCGACTATTCGTTGAGCATAGAAATATAATACCTATAGGTTTCTTTAAAAAATTCAGAACATTTTTGCTGATTAAAGATAAGACTCTTGTGTTCAATAAGGGATTTTCTTTCTGGGTTGAGAGTGGTATATATGCTTTGTTTTCGCTTCAGTTTCTGTCTCTCGCTATTTTATCCTTGGTATTATCTATTTACAGGCATGAACACATTCCTTTTTGGGCGCATTTGATATTATATACAGTTGCTGTGATTATGTTTCTTTTCTTTATTGCTTTCGGGAAAATGATACCACGACCTGACGAGTGTAAATTATTAAGTAAGATACTACAGACCCAATATAATAATTCATCTGAATGATTTCTTAATTATGGGGCGGTGACATATACTTGCTGAACGCCCCAGCCGCCGTAAATATCCTCAGTTCAACTCCCTACCGCTCCTGCCACCAATATATAATTTTTTGTAAGAAAAAACTTACTACTGCCCCCGTTACTGCCTGGCATGATGATAAAAAAACCGGACTCATGACCTGCATCAAAACTTCGCAGGTCCTGAAAAACCGGATCGTTTGCGAGGCCAACAGCAACCTTATTTTTAAGTATCGGAGGGGAATTTATCCTGACAGGACTTTGCTGGTTTATAAAAAATATTATAGTTTCACTATTGGTGTGACTATACTAAAAAAAGTAAACTAGCTTAGCCATTCTGCCATAACCTTTTCTAGTATATCCAGCGAATGCACGCGTTTTTCCTCCTTCATCCGTCCTATATTTCGCAGCTTCCATTGAACAGCTGGCAAATTCTGAATGTGGGGCTCTGGTGCTAAACTCCAGTCAGGCTCCCCACGCTTAAATGACATCAGGAAGTCGAAATCCTGTTGAGTGAAATGCGCTTTCAACGCGCTGAGCATTCTTTCCGGGACTTCTCTCAGCGCTTCCAGTGAGACCTCCTCAAGGGTCATACCGATGAATTCATTTTGAAAGGGATCAGTAATATCCTTCCAGCGTGGGCTAAGCACTTCAGACAACGGACGATTATGGCTAAGCAAATAAGCGATAAAGCCATTGAATATTGCGCGGTCAATTCCTTGTGTATCTAAGAGCATTTTAACGTCGTAGAAATCTCTGGGATGCTGGCGATCTAACACAGCACATAGCTTTCCGCCATATAAGTCAGGCAGTGAGACTACCGGGATCGCGGCAAAACCAAACTCTTCCTCCACGACTTCCACGACATCGTGTTCTTGCGGTAGATACAATGTTCCCCGGGCAACAGGTGAAACTTCGATTTTAATTTGCGCGTCGTCCGTAGTGACTATGATACGCATCTCATCGGGATTATGGGTTTGCAGCACTGCACTGATTCCGGCTTGTGTTTCCAGTTCAGCGGCGATGCGGGTTAACGCTTCCCGCACATTGGGTAAGGCAACCTCTCTGCTTTCCAGTGGGATATAAGCCAGATCTATATCAACGGATAATCGGGGAAAATCGCGTATGAATAAGTTGATGGCGGTTCCCCCTTTCAGCGCAAAACAGGGCTCGTTAGCGACATAGGGTAATGCTCGCACCAGCAGGGCGACCTGGCGGTAGTAGGGGGAGGTTTTATCCATGCCTTATTCCCTTCCTGATAAAATTTTCAGGCACAGTAATCTGGTATTGCGTGTCCATTTTGCCATTAACAACGACTTGTCGGTTGCCCGATCCGAGGGCGATTTTGCTGGTATCCACGCGTTTGAACCATGCATGCTCATAGAAACTGGCGAAAAACAGATAAAGGCGCTTGGTTTGTACGGACTGGCTGAGTGTAAGCAGCTTCTCCACTTTACGTGGGTTGAGATTGACCAGTCCCTGAAAAAGCTCGGCAGCGTGCTCAAATGAGATTTCCTTAGGGACTGCGCTTAACAGCTCATAGGCTGCCAGCTCTGGTACGCTGGCGGTTAATTTTTTTCCTTTAACGTCAAGCTCGGTTCGGAACTTCTCATCCAGTTGAGGAAGCTTCAGCGCTGATACTATCAGCCACTCAACGCCGGGAAATTCTTTAAACCATTTGGGCAATATCGCTTTGTTTTCAGCGCTAAGCCAGCATTGACTCTGCTTAAGTTGCAGGTAATGGGAACGGCCCTGCCAGGAGAGGCTGCTCAGTCCAGCCAGATGCACTGGCGCTTCAAGCTGGCTTTGCAGACACCATAGCGCATCACTCCAGTCTGGTTCTCGTCCTGCGCGCGCATAAACGCCAGCCCGCAGTTTTTTCAGCCAGCCGCTTTGCGCGTATTTAAAGGCCAGTGAAGGCGATATGTTGTTCCGGGTTAGCCAGGATTGCAAAACCACGCTTCCCGGAGAGGTGTTTTGCAACAGCCAGTTTATTTTTGATGGCATAGATTCACTCAGGGTGTAACTATAATAAAAAAAGTAAACTATCTGGCGAGTGGAAAGTCAATGTACAATGTCTGTCGCAGCAAAAATGTTGCCAACGATAGTTGTATATAACGCACTGGTAAATCCTGGACTGTTTGTTTCAGTCAGGCTGGGAATGATTGCATCATACGTATTTTTTTAAAAGATCCGTCTGTAATGGATACTATTAGCCCAATCGCTGCGGCCGCTGATATAAACACACTCTTTGGTACAAAAAAACGGCACCGCCAGCCACACCAGTCCCCTTGCTATTAAGCTGCATGAAATCATACACCTGGCGCAGTGATAAACAAACCCGGACCCATGACCTGCGCCGAATCGGCGTAAGTCGCGACATATCAGTCCGCCAATAAGTCCGACAACCGACCTGCTCCCCGTAGAAAGGGAAACAAGCTATAAGACCTCGTATTGCGATCTTGGTTTGAACATCAGGCAGTTTTACTGGGGTAAGAAAATTGATAATGGTGTACAACAAGAATCATCTTTTAATATCGCTCCGACTCCATCTGCTGAGACAGTAAGCTTTTCCGAACAAGCACTTTATCCGCTTTTGATTGAATACCTTTCTGAAGAAGAACTACATTGCCGTCGTATCGATGAGAAACGTTCAGGCAATAATAAAGGACCTGGAGCGAACCAGTATTGACTGACAATCTGTCAACCGTCAGGTCGCAGAGAACAAGGATTTTAAAGAATTTATTGATCTGGTGTCTGATTATCATCAGACAGGAAAAATACATAAAGCGCTGTGGAACCAGTAGCACAGCTCAGGATGTTATTACCTGTATAAAAATCAAAAATACAATTGAGAGATTCGAGCATAACGCTGATTTGCTACAGGCCCATGCTTTGCATTTGGTTTGCAGAATATGGCAAACCTGACGCCGCCTGCTCTTAAAGAAAAAAGCGATAATCGCTATACAGCACTAAAATCTGGTAGATAATACCTTTCATGCCTTCGATTGGCTGAATATGGCTAAATGGAAAACGTGCATTCTGATTTCATTAGACTAATCGGTAAGAATTAGCGTGTTGCAGTGATGTTGGCCATTGTTCAAAACAGTATGAAAAGTTAAGATATAGAGTTACAGGTCTAATGTATGGGCAGGCCTGCATAGTGATGGATTGATACTGCTGATGACTAAATCCAGTTTTGAGTTTCTGAAGGGCGTCAACGACTTTACCTATGCTATCGCCTGCGCGGCGGAAAACAATTATCCGGATGATCCCAACACCACGCTAGTTAAAATGCGTATGTTTGGCGAAGCGACGGCTAAACATCTTGGACTGTTACTGGGCATTCCTGCCTGCGAGAATCAACACGATCTCTTGCGTGAGCTGGGCAAAATCGCGTTCGTTGACGACACTATCCTTTCTGTATTCCACAAATTGCGCCGTATTGGTAACCAGGCGGTGCATGAATACCATAACGACCTTGACGACGCCCAGATGTGCCTGCGGCTGGGCTTCCGTTTGGGTGTCTGGTACTACCGTCTGGTCACCAAAAATTATGACTTTGCGGTGCCTGTTTTTACTTTGCCTGAACGTGGCGAAAACCTTTATCACCAGGAAGTGCTGACGCTGAAAAACCAGCTTGAACAGCAGGCACGGGAAAAAGCGCAAAGTCAGTCAGAGCTGGCAGCACAGCAGCAGAAGCTGATTAGCCTGAACGGTTATATCGCGATTCTTGAAGGTAAGCAGCAGGAAACCGAAGCACAAACGCGAGCACGGCTTGCGGCGCTGGAAGCCCAGTTAGCCGAGAAAAATGCGGAGCTGGCGAAACAGACCGAACAGGAACGTAAGGCATATCAAAAAGAGATCACCGATCAGGCCATCAAGCGTACGCTCGACCTGAGTGAAGAAGAGAGTCGCTTCCTGATTGATGCACAGCTGCGTAAAGCAGGCTGGCAGGCTGATAGCAAAGCTTTGCGCTTCTCTGAAGGCGCGCACCCGGAACCGGGTGTTAATAAAGCTATTGCTGAATGGCCAACCGGTAAAGATGAAACGGGCAAGCAGGGCTTTGCGGACTATGTCTTATTCGTTGGCCTTAAGCCCATCGCAGTAGTTGAAGCGAAGCGTAAAAATATCGACGTTCCCGCCAAACTCAATGAGTCCTATCGCTACAGTAAATACTTCGATAATGCATTCTTACGCGATACGTTGCTGGAGGAGTATGCTCCCGACGATGTGCACGAAGCGGTACCGCTCTATGAAATCAGCTGGCAGGATACCAGCGGCGAACAGCGCTTTAAAATTCCCTTCTGCTACTCCACCAACGGGCGCGAATACCGCGCGGCAATGAAGACCAAAAGCGGCATCTGGTATCGTGACGTCCGTCATACTACCAATATGTCCAAAGCATTGCCGGAGTGGCATCGCCCGGAAGAACTGTCAGATATGCTCGGCAGCGATGCGCAGAGACAAAATCAGTGGTTTGCTAATAACCCTGGGATGAGCGAGCTGGGCCTGCGCTACTATCAGGAAGATGCCGTGCGCGCAGTCGAAACTGCTATCATCAATGGGCAGCAAGAGATCCTGCTGGCGATGGCGACCGGCACCGGTAAAACCCGTACCGCGATCGCCCTGATGTTCCGTCTTATCCAGTCTCAACGTTTTAAACGCATTCTTTTCCTGGTGGATCGCCGTTCTCTCGGTGAGCAAGCGCTTGGCGCGTTTGACGATACGCGTATTAACGGCGACACCTTTAACAGCATCTTTGATATCAAAGGGCTGACGGATAAATTCCCGGAAGACAGCACCAAAATTCACGTTGCCACGGTCCAGTCGCTGGTTAAACGCACCCTCCAATCGGATGAACCCATGCCGGTTGGCCGTTACGATTGTATCGTCGTGGACGAAGCACACCGTGGCTATATTCTCGATAAAGAGCAGACCGAAGGTGAACTGCAATTTCGCAGCCAGCTTGATTACGTTTCTGCCTATCGTCGTATCCTCGACCATTTTGATGCCGTAAAGGTTGCGCTGACCGCCACGCCTGCTTTGCATACGGTGCAGATCTTCGGTGATCCAGTTTATCGCTACACCTACCGTACTGCGGTAATCGATGGTTATCTGATCGACCAGGATCCGCCGATTCAGATCACGACCCGTAACGCGCAGGATGGCGTTTATCTTGCTCAGGGTGAGCAGGTCGAGCGTATCAGCTCGCAGGGTGAAGTGATTAACGACACCCTGGAAGACGAACAGGATTTTGAGGTCGCCGACTTTAACCGCAACCTGATTATTCCTGCGTTTAACCGCGCCGTCTGTAACGAACTCACTAACTACCTCGACCCCACAGGACTACAAAAAACGCTGGTGTTCTGCGTCACCAATGCGCATGCCGATATGGTAGTGGAAGAGCTGCGTACCGCATTTAAGAAAAAGTATCCGCAGCTGGAACATGACGCGATTATCAAGATTACCGGCGATGCCGATAAAGACGCGCGTAAAGTGCAGACTATGATCACCCGCTTTAACAAAGAGCGGCTGCCCAATATCGTCGTGACCGTCGATCTGCTGACCACCGGCGTCGATATTCCATCGATCTGTAATATCGTTTTCCTGCGTAAGGTACGCAGCCGCATTCTGTATGAGCAGATGAAAGGCCGTGCGACGCGTCTGTGTCCGGCGGTAGCGAAAACCAGCTTTAAGATTTTCGACTGTGTCGATATCTATAGCTCGCTGGAAAGTGTCGATACCATGCGCCCGGTAGTGGTACGTCCTCAGGTCGAATTGCAAACGCTGGTCAATGAAATCACCGATTCCGAGACCTACAAAACCATCGAGGCAGATGGCCGCAGCTTTGCCGAGCACAGCCATGAGCAGCTGGTTGCCAAGCTCCAGCGTATTATCGGCCTGGCCACGTTTAACCGTGACCGCAGCGAAACAGTAGATAAGCAGGTGCGTCGTCTGGATGAGCTATGCCAGGACGCGGCAGGCGTTAACTTTAATGGCTTTGCCTCATGCCTGCGGGATAAAGGAGCGCACTGGAGTGCCGAAGTCTTCAACAAGCTCCCAGGCTTTATTGCTCGTCTGGAGAAGCTGAAAACCGACATCAACAACCTGAATGATGCGCCAATCTTCCTCGATATTGACGATGAAGTGGTGAGCGTTAAGCCACTTTACGGTGACTACGACACGCCGCAGGATTTCCTCGAAGCCTTCGATTCGCTGGTGCAACGTTCTCCGAATGCGCAGCCAGCCTTACAGGCGGTGATAAATCGCCCACGCGACCTCACCCGCAAAGGGCTGGTCGAACTGCAGGAATGGTTTGATCGTCAGCACTTCGAGGAATCTTCCCTGCGCAAAGCGTGGAAAGAGACGCGCAATCAGGATATCGCCGCCCGGCTGATTGGCCATATCCGCCGTGCAGCGGTGGGTGATGCGCTGAAGCCATTCGATGAGCGCGTCGATCATGCGCTGGAGCGCATCAAAAGTGAAAACGACTGGAACAGTGAGCAACTGACCTGGCTCGATCGTTTGGCCACTGCGCTGAAAGAGAAGGTGGTGCTTGACGACGACGTCTTCAAAACGGGCAATTTTCATCGTCGTGGCGGCAAGACAATGCTGCAAAAAACCTTCGATGATGATCTCGACAATCTGCTTGATAAGTTCAGCGATTACATCTGGGACGAGCCAGCTTAACGCGTTATCATCCCCGGCAATGTCTTCTTCTGCGGCCCTATTAAGGGCCGCTGTTTATTTACGGAATACTCAATGAACAATAACGATCTGGTCGCGAAGCTGTGGAAGCTGTGCGACAACCTGCGTGATGGCGGCGTCTCCTATCAAAACTACGTTAACGAACTTGCCTCGCTGCTGTTTTTGAAAATGTGTAAAGAGACCGGCCAGGAAGCGGAATACCTGCCGGAAGGCTATCGCTGGGATGATCTGAAATCCCGCATCGGGCAGGAGCAGCTGCAGTTCTACCGTAAGATGCTGGTGCATTTAGGTGAAGATGATAAAAAACTAGTACAGGCGGTCTTTCATAATGTGAGTACCACCATCACTGAACCGAAACAAATAACCGAACTGGTCAGCAATATGGATTCGCTGGACTGGTACAACGGTAAGCATGGCAAATCCCGCGATGACTTCGGTGATATGTACGAAGGGCTGTTGCAGAAGAACGCTAACGAAACCAAATCTGGTGCCGGCCAGTACTTCACCCCGCGTCCGCTGATCAAAACCATTATTCACCTGCTGAAACCGCAGCCGCGTGAGGTAGTACAGGACCCGGCTGCGGGTACGGCGGGCTTTCTGATTGAAGCCGACCGCTACGTTAAGTCGCAGACCAACGATCTGGATGACCTTGATAACGACACGCAGGATTTCCAGATCCACCGTGCCTTTGTTGGCCTGGAACTGGTGCCTGGAACCCGTCGGCTGGCGCTGATGAACTGCCTGCTGCACGACATCGAAGGCAACCTCGACCACGGTGGCGCTATCCGTCTGGGCAACACGCTGGGTAGCGATGGTGAAACATTGCCGATGGCGCATGTGGTCGCCACCAACCCACCGTTTGGCAGCGCGGCGGGCACTAACATTACCCGCACCTTCGTTCACCCGACCAGCAACAAACAGCTCTGCTTTATGCAGCATATCGTTGAAACCCTGCTCCCCGGCGGGCGTGCGGCGGTAGTGGTGCCGGATAACGTGTTATTCGAAGGCGGCAAAGGCACCGAAATTCGTCGTGATCTGATGGATAAGTGCCATCTGCATACTATTCTGCGCCTGCCGACTGGTATTTTTTATGCCCAGGGCGTGAAGACCAACGTGCTCTTTTTCACCAAAGGCACAGTGGCGAAGCCGACACAGGATAAGAACTGTACCGATGACGTGTGGGTCTATGACCTGCGAACCAATATGCCGAGCTTTGGCAAACGCACGCCGTTTACCGACGACCATTTACAGCCGTTCGAGCGTGTATATGGTGAAGATCCGCATGGTTTGAGCCCGCGTAGCGAAGGTGAGTGGAGTTTTAATGCTGAAGAGGCGGAAATTGCCGATAGCGAAGAGAACAAAAACACCGATCAGCATCTGGCTACCAGCCGCTGGCGCAAATTCAGCCGCGAGTGGATCCGTACGATTAAGTCCGATTCGCTGGATATCTCCTGGCTGAAAGATAAAGACAGCATTGATGCCGACAACCTGCCGGAGCCGGATATTTTAGCGGCAGAAGCGATGGGCGAACTGGTACAGGCGATGGGCGAACTGGATGCGCTGATGCGTGAACTGGGTGCGAGCGATGAAGCCGATGCGCAGCGCCAGTTGCTGCAGGAAGCGTTTGGTGAGGTGAAGGGATGAGTGTGGGGAAATTGCCAGAGGGGTGGGTGCCATGCAAACTCGAGGATACCCTTTTAAAGATTGTGGGAGGCGGAACACCAAGTAAAACGATTCCCGAATACTATCAGGGTGATATTCCTTGGATGAGTGTCAAGGATATGAATAAGCATACCCTTACAGATACTGTCGACCATATTACTCCTGATGCGGTTAAAAACAGTAGTACTAATATCATACCTGCGGGTATACCAATTATCTCTACCCGTATGAGTTTAGGAAAAATTGTAACTGCATCATTTGATTCAGCAATAAACCAAGACTTAAAAGCATTATTTTTGGCCAATAACATAAAGCGTAATTTCTTTCTACATTGGTATCGCTCGCAAGCTCAATTAATTGAAAGTTTAGGGACAGGAACAACAGTTAAAGGGATTCGACTGGAGGTATTGAATTCGCTTTCAATGAATCTTCCACCACTTGTCGAGCAAAAGATCATCGCTGATAAACTCGATACGCTACTGGCGCAGGTAGACAGCACCAAAGCACGTCTTGAGCAAATCCCAAAAATTCTGAAACGTTTTCGTCAGGCGGTACTGGCTGCAGCAGTAAATGGGAACCTAACTGAATCATGGCGCAGAAGGAAAAATTTTTACCTCGATAAATGGGACAGATCGGCTTTAAGTCATATTGTGAAAAAAATTGAGGCCGGGAAAAGTCTTAAATGCATTGAAACCCCACCTTATGAGCAACAATATGGAATTATAAAGATTAGTGCAGTGACTTGGGGAGAATACAATGAGGAAGAAAGTAAAACTCTGCCTGATGACTCCCTATTTATTGAGTCAAGACGAATAGCTATTGGTGACTTTCTGATATCCAGGGCTAATACCCTTGAGCTATTAGGAAATCCTGTGATTGTAAAGCAGGTAACCAAGAACCTTATGCTAAGCGATAAAGTATTGCGTTTAGTTATGGCAGATGACGATAAGCCGTGGGTAAATATTTTTCTGCGTTCTTGCTATGGTAGAAGAGAAATTGAATTTCGTTCCACAGGAAATCAGCTATCAATGAGAAATATAGGGCAGAAAGCATTGCTTGAAATTCCTATACCTAAGCCACCGATTGAGGAACAAGCTGAAATCGTCCGCCGTGTCGAACAACTCTTTGCCTACGCCGACACTATTGAAAAGCAGGTCAACAGTGCGCTGGCCCGCGTTAATAACCTCACTCAATCCATCCTCGCGAAAGCATTCCGTGGTGAACTTACCGCCCAGTGGCGAGCTGAAAACCCGGAACTAATCAGCGGTGAAAACAGCGCTGCTGCATTACTGGAAAAAATTAAAGCCGAGCGTGCGGCCAGTACAGCTAAAAAAGCCACGCGTAAAAAATCCTGAGCCTTATTTTATTGCGCACCTTACTGGTGCGCTTCTTATTATTTCCTGCCAGATAAACCTTACGCTTTATATTAAAATGATTTTATAACTTACTTATTTCACTCTGTTTTTAGCTGGACTTCCCGTCTCTTTCCTGATGATATATACAGGTATTTAGCGCGGCGCGGATGTGCGCCAACACACCCGCGCCGCTAATCACAATCACTATTTAGAAGGAATAGTAATCATGACTGACGCCCATTCTATTGCACTACCGACTGAACCAAAAGTCTCTCCTGCAGATAACCGGCAATTAACCGTTAGCTATGCAAGCCGCTATCCGGATTACAGCCGGATACCCGCCATCACCATGAAAGGACAATGGCTGGAAGCAGCCGGTTTTGCCACTGGCACAGCAGTAGATGTAAAGGTAATGGAAGGTTGTATCGTGCTCACCGCCCGGCAGGAGAGCGAACTGATGCAGTCTCTGCGCCAGGTGTGCAAGCTGTCGGCGCGGAAACAAAAGCAGGCGCAGGAGTTTATTCAGGTTATTTTGCCGGTTAACTATCAGGACGCGTAATGTAGAACGAGGAAATATCAGTTTACATCCTCGCGGGCCTCCTGGTGTATCTTTAGGCTGCATCACTTTGCAACACAGAACTGAATTCATCGCTATTGGGCAAGCATTACTCTCTACATCCCAGGTTAAATTACGTAATGGGCTAATGTCTTTTGGCAAAATTGAGGTGGTTTTAAATGGAAGCAAAACGTGTCCCAGCGGGATTTAGAATCCTTATCGCAGTATCTTTGTTCGTAATGACATTCCTTGTGGTAAGGCCGTCAGATCCATCGACACAAGGAGAGCAGCAGTTTTGGACAGAGTTAGCAAAGCTATTTAATCAACGCGATATTGAGGGTTTCGTGGGGATTGCGCTATTAGTGATATGTACAATGGTAACACTCATTGGTTATCAGATTATAGTCAGAGTCATTGAGAAGCAACTTAACACTAAGAAATGATTTTTATAAGGTGTGAATTAATTCTGGCAGAAGTTAAAAAATTACTTATAGATTGAATCATGTAAATTCGCTCACATTGTGCATTAAATTATTAAGACATGTACGGCTAACTCTTAGATTTTCTTGCCAAAAAATACGTGCATGCGCAATTGATTGAGTTGCATTGTAACCTGCTCACCGTTTTCTGGTGTATCCACCACCGGGGCATCGGGTTTTCGTTGCCTGATTGTTTAATTCACTTTCCTGCAGTCCGATTATCCCCCTGGGAATGAAAGAGACAACACAGGGATACTTATACGGGATTGAGCCTGCCAGAAAACCGTCTTATTTGCCTGTCGGGGAATAATCTTTCGCCAGAATCGTTTGAACGTATCATCAGCCCTTTTGCTGCATGGAGCCACGCCGGACAGGACTACTAGTTTGATTATCGCTGACATCAACAGCGCTATATCGTCAATATCGAACCAAAGTCCATCTATCCCCTTGCCGGAATGCTTTCCAGACACGGAGAGCGGTCAAAGGAACAACTAAAAGCCATGATAGAGTGTGGTGATGCGGTATGCCTGAATGATGTGTCTGTTCTGTCCGCTGGGCTGTTTTACATTGAAGACAACGGTAAATTGATTTGCGGCAATGAAAATGCCTTCAGATTCGGTGGAGCGAAAACATTATCGGTGCGTTTAATCATGCAGTGAGTAAGCGCGATCACTGACGCTCTGACGGAAAACCTGCGCCAACTTCATTAAGGCAGCTCAGCGTGGGAGGCGGGAGGCAGCCACCCAGTAACCTACGGAACGCTTAACATCAAAAACGCCGGTCTGTTACTCGCTGCTGGCGGTATCTGTAACGATAATAGTGAGGGGTTTCGTATAACGGCTGAACAGTTTGGTGGCGATGTCTTCAGCAACTGATTAGTGTCAGGCGGGGAAACCCCCGGTTAACCTTTATTACAGATTAGATAATAGTTGCTTTAGTCAATGCAACAGGAAAGCTTGCCCCTTAAAATTATAAAGGGCAATAATTAAACTATAGTTAATTGATGTTTTTCGTATTTTAATATAATTATCGTTTGAGCG
>Ga0308168_1002073_pt1 | contig 16978 bp, 19 predicted proteins | sample PhyCR2_FD_202133 | JGI IMG/M metagenome (GOLD analysis project Ga0308168, IMG submission 202133) | Phyllosphere microbial communities from UC Gill Tract Community Farm, Albany, California, United States - DLSLRC.R2 | ecosystem: Host-associated > Plants > Phyllosphere > Unclassified | place: USA... | reverse complement strand
GCGGGCAAGCGGCCGCGCAGCAGCATGGCGCCGACCATCGCCCTGAAAAACGGCAAGCCGGCCTTCACCATCGGCAGCCCGGGCGGCGCGACCATCATCACCACCGTGCTGCAGACGATCGTGAATGTCGTCGACTTCGGCATGCCGATGGACGCGGCGATCAACGCGCCGCGCCTGTCGGAGCGCAACGGCGCCACGACCTCGGTCGAACCGGGTTTCGCCGGCTCGGCGCAGGCCACGGCGCTGGAAGCCTTTGGCCACAAATGGGAAACGCCGCCCGAGGAAATCGGCGCGGCGAATGCGATCGTGTTCAATCCGGACGGGACCGTGACGGCCGTCAGCGAGGGTAAGCGCCACGGCGTCGGCACCGCGCTGGTCCAGAAGCGCGCGCACTGAGGATCAAGCGAAACGCCCGACCGGAAAGGCGATCGGCGCCGCGACGCTGCGTTTCCAGCGCCAGGGCACGGCCACCAGGGCGATCAGGATGCTGGCCAGCGCCGCGCCGGCCGTGAGCGGCAGGCCGAAGGCGGCACGGAGCAAGGCACCGATGGCGAAGCTGATCCCCGCCGACAGCAGCAGCGCGAGCAGCGGGCCCAGGCCGAGCAGGCCGGCGTCCCGCGCATGCCGGCGCAGGTTGGTGCCGATCAGCGGCAGCGTCAGGCAGCAGGCACACACTTGCATCGCGTAGAAGGACAGCGGTGCGCCGGCGGCGAGCGTCAGGCTCAGCACCGCGGCGACCTGCATGCACCAGCCCAGCAGGGCGCTGCGCAGATGCACGCGGGCGAGCGTGCAGTTGAAGGCCCCTGCCGTGGCGGGCATGGCGGGCGCCAGGCGCAGCAGCGCCTGCTCGCCGCGGGTGTCCATCAGGCGGATGTTGCGGCGCTCGTGCTCGAACATGGGCACCAGCATCACGCCCAGCGCGAAGATCCAGCCGCCGTTGGCCGCCATGACGCGCAGCGTATCGCCGCCGTAGACCCTCAGCAGGAGCAGCGCCGCGCCGCCGATCAGCGTGACCAGCGCGAGCGACAGCGCCTGGTAGCTCCAGTGTTCGCGCACGCCCAGCAAGTGGCCGAGCAGCTTGCCGGCGTCGCGGCCGGCGCAGTCGCGGCGCAGGAAGGCCAGATAGATCTTCGTGGCGAGCCGGTTCGGCCGGCCTTCCTTGAACTGGCCCTTCGGGCTCAGGCGCTCGGTCTGCAGTTTCTGCCGCTCGCGCTGGGCGTAATGGCGGTCGCCGTGCATGAACATGGTCCTGAGGACGAAGGCGCCGTAGGCGAGCATCAGCAGGCTGGCCAGCGCCAGGCCGGGTCCATGCGTCAGCCAGACCAGCACGCCGGCCGGAATGTCGCGCGACACGGCGGCCAGCGGGAACAGAGCGAACTGCATCGCGATGCCCGCCCAGTGGCCGGTGCGTGCCAGCGCGAAGGTGGCCAGCAAGCTGCCGGCACCCAGCAGGACCAGCGCCGGCGCCAGGCCGCTGCCGACCGCCAGCAGCGCCATCAGGACCGTGGCGGCGGCCCAGGCACCCGCCGACAACCCCATCAACCGGCGGCGCAGCGCCGGCACCAGGCGCGCATTGGCCGGCGTGTTGAGCTTGATGGCGCCCGGCAGGAAGTAGCCTGCCCAGCCGGCGACCAGGCCGGCCAGCCCGATCCGGGCCGCCACGCCGATGCTCAATACCGGGTCCTCCATCTTCAGCTGGACCAGGACGCCGATCGCGGCGGCCGCCAGCAGCGCAAAGGAGAGCACGAGGATGCCGGCGTGCGGCTGGCGCGAACTCAGGGCCATCCGCGCCAGCACGGCATGCGTGCGCAGCGCCGCGCTCATTGCGTCACCTCGATGAACAGGTCTTCCAGGCTGAGCGGCTCGGCGCGCGCGCCGGCGCCGACGACGCGGTGCGCGCCTTCGAGCAGTTCGTCGAGCTGGCCCTGCAGCGTGATGCGGCCGTCCTTCAGGAAGGCGACGTCGAGCGCGACGCGTTCCAGGTCGGACAGGATGTGGGTCGAAAACACGACCGTGGTGCTGCGCTCGACCACGCCGTCGATCAGCTCGCGCAGGAATTCGCGGCGGCCGACCGGATCGAGGCTCGCGACGGGTTCGTCGAGGACCAGCAGTTCCGGATCGGGTCCGAGCGCGCGGATGATCGCCAGGCGCTGCTGTTCGCCGCCCGAGAGCTTGCCGATGGACGTGTCCAGCTTGAACCTGTCGAAACCCCAGCGCGCCAGCAATCCCTCCACCTTGGCCTCGTTCCAGCGCGGATACAGCGCCTTGAAGTAGCCGAGCATCTGGCGCGGCGTCATCCACTCGAACAGATCGCACTTCTGCGGCACGTAGCCGATGCGCGCGCGGGTGGCGTCCGACAGCGCGTTCACATCCTCGCCGTAGAGCGTGACCGTGCCGGCGTCCGCCTCGCGCAGGCCGAGCAGGCATTCGAGCAGGGTCGACTTGCCGGCGCCGTTACGCCCCAGCAGGCCGACGACCTGGCCCGGCATCACCTGCCAGTCGAGCCCATTCAACACCGGCTTGCCGCCGAACTGCTTGCGGATCGAGGACAGCTGGACGATCGGAGTGTTCATGCTTGTTCCTTCAGGATGTGGGTGAACAGGGAAAGGACGGTGTCGGGATCGAGTTCGAGCTGGCGCGCTTCCAGGGCCGCGCGCTCCAGGGTCGGGCGCAGCAGTTCGGCGCGCGCGGCGGCGCTGTGGCCGGCCGCAGGCCGCTCGGCGACGCTCATGCCCATGCCGCGCTTGCGGGTCAGCAGGCCTTCCATCTCGAGCAGGCCGTAGGCCTTGGAGACGGTCATCGGGTTGAGCGTCAGCGTCTGCGCCACCTCGCGCACCGAAGGCATGCCGTCGCCGGGCGCCATCTGGCCGGCGGCGACCAGGCGCCGCACCTGCTCGACGAGCTGGCGGTAGATCGGCTCCGGGGAACCGGTCGAGATCGAAAACAGCTGGGCGGAGTGGGTGGTCATGGCATCTTAGTGTATTAGTTGATTAATACACTAGACGCACTTGAATGTGATGTCAACAAGAATGATCAAACGGGCCGCTTCCGGCGTATGCTAACGGGACGATTCCAACACCGGAGAGCCTGCCATGACCCGCCTGAGCGCCAAGGATTTCGACCCTGAAGTACTCCAGCTATTCGACGGCTACGTGCATGGCCGGCTCTCTCGCCGCGAATTCCTGGCCAGTGCGTCGCGTTACGCCGTCGGCGGCGCGACGGCCGCCACCTTGCTGGCGCAGCTGTCGCCCTCTTTCGCCGCGCCGCTGGTGGCACCCTCCGACAGCCGCCTGAAGACACGTTACGAGCAGTTCCCGTCGCCGCAAGGCTACGGCACCGTGCGCGGCTACCTGGCCGTCCCCGCGAACGCCAGGGACAAGCTGCCGGCGATCCTGGTCGTGCACGAGAACCGCGGCCTGAATCCCCACATCGAAGACGTGACGCGCCGCCTGGCGCTCGAAGGTTTTGTCGCGTTCGCACCTGACGCCCTGCATCCGCTGGGCGGCTATCCGGGCGACGAGGACAAGGCGCGCGCCCTGTTCCAGACGCTCGACCAGGCGAAATCGCGCGCCGATTTCGTCGCCGCGGCCGGCGCGCTCAAGGCGCTCCCGCAGTCGACCGGCAAGGTCGGCGTGGTCGGCTTCTGCTATGGCGGCGCCATCGCCAACTACCTGGCGACCGTGATGTCCGACCTGGCAGCAAGCGTGCCCTTCTACGGCAGCCAGCCGCCGGCCAGCGCGGTGGCGAAGATCCGCGCGCCCCTGCTGATCCACGATGCCGGCAAGGACGAACGCATCCTGGCCGGCTGGCCGGCCTACGAGGCGGCGCTCAAGGCCAACAAGGTGGACTACCAGCACTTCGTGTACGAAGGCGCGGAGCACGGGTTCAACAATGACACGACGCCGCGCTACGACGAGGCGGCGGCGAAGCTGGCGTGGGGGCGTACCGTGGAGTTTTTCAAGGCGAAGCTGGTGTAGTCACCCGGGCCTGCCTATTTCAGTTTCTCTTGCTTCTGCTGCTTGTACATGAACAGCGCCATCGCCGCGGAAGCGATCAGCAGCACAACGCTGGCTGCATTGACGCTGACATCGACACGCACATCCACTTTCACGTCTTTCATTTTCCCTCCTTCATGCAGTTGTTGCTTCATTGGCAATCGCTTCGACCGATGATAACCCAGCATGTCGGAACAGGATGCGCGCTTCGATTACCGCAAATAAAAACCGGGGACGCATCCCCGGTTTCATGAAGCCCGATTATCCGATTACAGATGCGGCGTAATCGACGGCATCAAATCATCGAAGGTGCGTCCGCTGGCATTCTCGCCGATCGCGTGCATCTTCCACTCGCCGTTGTGACGGTACAGCTTGGCCATCACCTGGGCCGTGTGGGCGCCCTGCACCGACAGGTCGTAGCGCGCCACTTCCTTGTTGCCGGAGGCGTCGAGCAGGCGGCAGTAGGCGTTCTGCACTTGCGAGAAGTTCTGGCCGGTGAAGCTGTTCACGGTGAACACGAGCGATTTCACTTGCGGCGGGACGCTGGACAGGTCGACGTTGATCTGCTCGTCGTCGCCGTCACCCGCGCCGGTGCGGTTGTCGCCGGTGTGGACGATGCTGCCGTCCTTGCTTTTCAGCTGGCGGAACCAGACCACGTCCACCGGACGGTTCGATTCGTCGAACATGACCACCGAGGCGTCGAGGTCGACGCTTTCGGTCTTGGCGCCGAAGCCGAGGAAGCCCTTCGACTTGATGGCGTCCCAGCCCAGGCCCATGGTCACACGGGTGAGCGAACCGCCGCCCTCTTTCGAGAGCGAGATCTTCTGGCCTTTTTGCAGGTTGACAGTCATTGCATATCTCCTAGTTGGTATCAGCGTGCGGGGGCCTGCATCCAGGCCTTGAAGGCGGCGCGGTTACGCGAACACACGTACACCTTGCCCTTGCCCGAGAAGCGCAGGACCATGCCCTCGCCGCTGGTTTGGCTGTTGATCAGGTTACCCAGGAAGCCGCCGCTGGTGCCGGTCGTGATCGAGATCTCGTAGCGTAGCGTGCTGTCCCAGCACACGACGTGCGAATTGTCGATGATCGCGTCCTTGCCCGGCTCGACTTCCAGCATCGACATCGATCCGAAGCCCGACACCACCACCTGGCCCTGGCCGCTCGTCTCGGTGACGAAGAAGCCGCCGCTGTTGGCGAACAGCGCATTGCCGATGCTCTGGGTGCGCACGTTCAGGCCCACGTTCGAGCTGGCGGCGACAAAGGCGCCGTCGCTGATGATGTACTGGTTCGGACCGCAGTCGACGATCTGCATCGCACCCGGCAGGGTCGGCGAGAGCAGGCAGTCGCCGGCGCCGCGGGTGGCTTCGATGTGCTGCTGGAAGAAGGACTCGCCGTTGGCGAAGGTGCGCATCAGCGCGCTGCCGAGCCCGCCCCGCATCTTGCCCTTCAGGTCCAGGGTCGATTCCATCATCACCATCGCGTCGGATTCGCAATAGATGGTTTCGCCCTGGCGCATCGAGACGTGCAGGAAGGGATCGACGTCCCCGGTCACGGTAAAAGTTGGCATGTTAAGTAGCTTCCTTTGTAGGCGGCCCCCGGTCGAGGGGACCGCGAACCTGTATTAATTAAACGTTGACGCCGTAGTTCTTAGCGAGTGGGCCCAGGCCGCCCTGGAAGCCCTGGCCAATGGCGCGGAATTTCCAGTCGGCGCCGTTACGATACACCTCGCCGAAGATCATTGCCGCTTCCGTCGAGCCGTCTTCCGACAGGTCGTAGCGGGCGATCTCGCTGTCGCCATTGGCGTTGAGGCAGCGGATGAAGGCCTTGCCGACCATGCCGAAGTTCTGGCGGCGCGATTCGGCGTCGTGGATGGTCACGGCCAGCACGATTTTATCCACGTCGGCCGGGACACGGGTCAGGTCGACCGCGACGGTTTCGTCGTCGCCCGCGCCTTCGCCGGTCTTGTTGTCGCCCGAGTGGACGACGGAACCGTCGGCCGACTTCAAGTTGTTGTAGAAGATGAAGTCGGCGTCCGAGCGCACCTTGCCGGAGCTGTTCAACATGAATACCGCGCCGTCGAGGTCGAAGGCGGCGCCGTCGGTGGCGCGGGTGTCCCAGCCCAGGCCGACTTTCAGGTTGGTGAGGCCGGGGGCTTCTTTCGACAGGTTGACGTTGCCGCCTTTTTGCAGACTGATTGCCATTTGTGTATCTCCTTAGTGAGGACTACTTTTTGAACACCTGGGTTGTCACGCGCAGCGAACTGGTGTTCTGCCATTCGCCGTGCGGTTCGTTGTGCGTCAGCGCTTCGAGCGCTACGCGAAATTCTGTGTTGCTGTTCATGCGTGGCGACCGCGTGGGCACAGAGTGCCCACCCTACGAACGTCGCGCACCGTAGGGTGCGCACTCCGTGCGCACGCGGTACAGCGTTTCCTTACTACTTACGCCAGCTCTTTCACTTCATGCCCTTCGAGCGCGGCATGCTTCTTCTTGTACCGGATCGACGACCACAGCGAAGCCGCAATGAAGGCCACACCCGTCAGACCGGTCACCAGCTCAGGCACATGGACATGCATACTTGCCAGCATGATCACGGCCAGGATACCGATCGCATAATGCGCGCCGTGCTCCAGGTACACGAACTCGTCCAGCGTGCCCTTCTTGACCAGGAAAACCGTCATCGAACGCACGAACATCGCACCGATTGCCAGGCCCAGCATGATGATAACGACGTCGGAGGTGATCGCGAAGGCGCCGATCACGCCGTCGAAGGAGAACGATGCGTCGAGCACTTCGAGGTACAGGAAGCCGCCGATACCGCCGGTCTTGACCATGTTGCCGACATTGCTGTTCTCGTCCGACTCGCTCTTTTCGAGCAGGCTGCTGATCATGTCGACACCGACGTAGACCAGGATGCCCCAGATACCGGCAACCAGGACGATCATCCTCTGGGCGTCTTCAACGAAGGTCGAAGCGAACAGCAGGGCCGCCAGCGCAACCATCACCGAGATCGACGACACTTTACCGAACGAACCGAGCTTCTTCTCGAAGTTGCCCAGCCAGTGGGTTTCCTTCTCGTCATCCAGCAGGAAGTTCAGGAAGACCAGCATCAGGAACATACCGCCGAAGGCCGCCACTTCCGCATGGTGCGCCGTCAGGTGACCCGAGAAGGACTTCGGATCGCTCAGCGCCAGGTTCCAGACTTCGGTCAGGCCGAGGTCGGCCGCAACCGCGACGATGACGATCGGGAAGACCAGACGCATACCGAACACGGCGATGATCATGCCCAGGCCCAGGAACAGCTTGAGCCAGAACTCGTTCCAGCCCTTCAGGACCGAGGCGTTCACCACGGCGTTATCGAAGGACAGCGAGACTTCCATGATCGACAGGATGGCCGCAACGCCGATCGCCGTCAGCGCACCGGACGTGCCGCCATGCTCGTAGCCCCACCAGCCCGCCAATCCCAGACAGATGATCGTGACGAGGAATGACCCTCTGAAATGCTTCATGTTGATTCCCTTTCGTTGTTAGAGTTGACAGGACGCAGTGTACGGGCTGGCAACATATATAAAAAGCGAAGATAATCGAAGGATTACTTCGAAAAAACGGAAGAGATCGGTTGAAGATCGGGTTAAAGATGAAAAACGCCGGCACGAATTTCCGCCATTTGTACTATTTCTGGGTCGTTGCCAAGGAAGGCAGCATCACGCGCGCGGCCGAACGCCTGGGCCTGGCGGTGCAGACCGTCAGCAGCCAGATCGCCCTGCTGGAACAGTCCCTGGGCAAATCGCTGTTCACCCAGCAGGGCCGGCGCCTGGTGCTGAGCGACGCGGGCGAGCTGGCACGCACCTATGCCGACCAGATTTTTCTCTTGGGCGAGCAGATGCAGGAAGCGCTCGACCAGTCCTCGACCCTGCGCACCCGCGTGTCGGTCGGGATTTCCGATTCGCTGCCGAAACTCACCGCCTACCGCCTGCTGGAAGCCACCACCCAGCTGAGCACCCCGGTGCGCCTGGTCTGCCACGAGGACGAGTACGAAGCTCTGCTGGCCGACCTGGCCCTGCATAAACTGGACGTGGTGCTGACCGACCGCGCCCTGCCCACCGGCAGCACCCTGCGCGTGTTCAGCCACCTGCTGTTCGAGAGCGAGATGACGGTGGTCGGCACGGCGGCGCTGGCCGCGACCTACGCGCAGGATTTCCCGAAGAACTTGAACGGCGCGCCTTTCCTCCTGCCAACGAGGAATAATGCCTTGCGCGTCAAGATCGACGAATGGTTCGAACTGCAGGGCGTGCACCCGGACATCGTCGGCGAATTCGAGGACAACGCCTTGTTGAATACCTTCGGCCGGCGCGGCCTGGGCCTGTTCTTCGCGCCGGCGGCGCTGGCGAGCGACCTGGCCGAGCAGTTGCAGGCAGTGCTGGTCGGCCGGGTGCCGCAGGTGCGCGAGCAGTTCTATGCGATCTCGAACGAGCGCAAAATCCAGCATCCGGCCGTCGAGGCGATCCTGGCGTCGATGCACTAGGAAGAGCCTGCTGCCCGTTGAGTTGTACAATAGGCATCAGCAGTACCTTTCTTCAACTCACTTTTTGTATGGAAAACATTCTATTTGTCGTTCTGGCCCTGTTGCTGGTTGTCCTGAACGGCTTCTTCGTGGCGGCGGAATTCGGCATCGTCACCTTACGTAAAACGCGCGTACGCGCCATCGCCAAGACCTCCGGCCTGCGCGGGCGCATCCTGGCCAAGGTCCACGGCCAGCTCGACGAATATCTCTCCGCCTGCCAGCTCGGCATCACCCTCGCCTCGCTCGGCCTGGGCTGGGTCGGCGAACCGGCCTTTGCCAGCCTGCTCGAACCGGTGTTCGCCCTGCTTGGCGTGACCTCGCCGCAGGTCATCCACGGCGTCTCCTTCGTGGTCGCCTTCAGCGTCATCTCTTTTCTCCACATCGTCGTCGGCGAGCTGGCGCCGAAATCGCTGGCGATCCGCATTCCCGAAGTGGTCGCGCTGTGGTGCGCGCTGCCCCTGTACGGCTTTTACTGGGCCATGTACCCGGCGATCTGGCTGCTCAACGCCAGCGCCAACGCCACCCTGCGCCTGGCCGGCCTGGCCGGCGCCGGCAGCCACGAGACCCATTATTCAACCGAGGAACTGAAACTCATCCTGCGCACCAACACCAGCACCGGCAAGGAAAAGTTCACCCACGACGAGCGCCATATCCTGGCGCAGTCGCTGGAGTTTTCCGAAATGGCCGTGTCCGACCTGATGCGCCCGATTAACGAAGTGATCGCCCTGCACGAAGACCTGTCGATCGAGGAAAACCTGGACACGGTGCGCCGCAACCGTTTCTCGCGCTACCCGTATTTCGACGAGGAAGGCGAGGAAGTGCTGGGCGTGATCCACCTGAAAGACCTGTTCTTCGCGCAGCAGTCGGGCAAGGACATCAGCGACCTGTCGCAATTCCTGCGTCCCGTGGAGACAATCTCGGCGCGCACCCCGGCCCAGGACATCTTCCGCCGCTTCCGCTCCGGCGCCCCGCACTTCGCCCTGATCGGCGAAAAGGGCAAGCGCCCGGTCGGCTTCATCACGCTCGACAACCTGCTGGGCGCGATGGTCGGCGAGATCCGCGACGAGTTCCGCATGAACGAGAACGACTGGCTGCCGCAGTCGGACGGTACCTATATCGGCAAGGCTTCGCTGCCGATCTATTCGCTGGAGCGCCTGCTCGGCATCGACATCGACAACGAAGAGATGGGCCTGGACGACGTCGAATCGGTCGGCGGCCTGCTGATGGCGAAGCTGGGCGATATTCCGAAGCAGGGCCAGCGCATCGAGTTCCCGAAGTTCGACGTGGTCGTCAAGAAGACCAACGGTCCGCGCATCCTGCTGGTGAAAGTGATTCCCCGCCTGGAGCGCGGCGAGGACGAGGACGAGCTGGGTTGAGCGTACAAAGGCGTTACAAATCGCTCATCACTTGCCTGACTTGCATGCGTATAATGTTTCGTCGGCAATTGTGCCAGTTCACAGTGAGCCCCGTATGAATGTGCGCCTTCGTAACAACGTGACCGTCACCGGCACGGGTTCCGTTACTCTCCTCTTCGCCCATGGTTTCGGCTGCGACCAGGTCGTCTGGCGCTTCATGACGCCGGCCTTCGAAGACCGCTACCGGGTCGTCGCCTTCGACCTCACCGGCAGCGGCAATTCCGACCTCTCCGCCCACGACCGCCAGCGCCACGGCAGCCTGCACGGCTACGCCGACGACCTGCTCGAGATCATCGACGAGATAGGCGGCCCGGTCGTCTATATCGGCCATTCGGTCAGCGCCATGATCGGCATGCTGGCCGCGGTCAAGGCGCCGGAGCGCTTCCTGGCCCAGGTCATGATCGCGCCCTCGCCCTGCTATATCAACGATGACGAGGGCGGCTACCGCGGCGGCTTCGGTCGCGGCGACATCGAAGAGCTGATCGCGACCATGGATGCGAATTACCTCGGCTGGTCGAGCAGCATGGGACCCGTGATCATGGGCGCGCCCAACCTGCCGCACCTGGGCATCGAACTGACCAACAACTTCTGCCGCAACGATCCCGACATCGCCAGGCACTTCGGCCGCGTCACCTTCCTCTCGGACCACCGCGCCGATCTCGAGCACGCTCCGACGCAGGTGCCGGTCCTGATCCTGCAATGCACGGACGACCTGATCGCGCCGCGCGAAGTGGGCGACTACCTGCAGCGCAAGCTGGCCGGCAGCCGGCTGCAGGAGGTGCGCAACGTCGGCCATTGTCCGCACATGAGCGCGCCGCAGGAGTGCGTGCGCCTGACCCAGGACTTCCTGGATTCGCTCGCGCCAGTGCCAGGGCCGCCGGCGTGAACGCGCTGCCCGGCGACGACGCGCTCTACCAGCACGCCCCCTGCGGCCTGCTGCTGACCGACGGCGCCGGCCTGATCCTGCGGGCGAACGCGACCTTTTGCCGCTGGCTCGGCTACTCGGCCGGCGCCCTGGTCGGCAGGATGCGCATCCACGACCGGCTGCCGGTCGGCACCCGCTTGTTCTACCAGACCCACTGCCTGCCGCTGCTGCAGGTGCAAGGTTCGGTGGCCCAGCTGCAGGTCGAGATCCGCGACAGCGCCGGGCAGCGCATGCCGGTCCTGGTGAACATCGTGCGGCGCATCGAGGATGGCGAGGTCCTCGACGAGTGGGCGCTGTTCGCCGTCAACGAGCGCCGTTCCTACGAGCGCGAGCTGCTGGCCGCGCGCAAGAGCGCCGAGCAGGCCCTCGAAGCGCGGCTCGATGCCGAAGCCCGGCTGCGCGCCCTGAACGAAGCCCTGTCCGACGCCGACCGCCGCAAGGACGAATTCCTCGCAACCCTGTCGCACGAACTGCGCAACCCGCTCGCGCCGATGCGCAGCGCCCTGGAGGTACTGAAGCTCGAGCATGGCGCCGGTTCGGGGAAGCGGCCCCTGCTCGACGTATTCGACCGCCAGCTGCACCACCTGACCCACCTGGTCGACGACCTGATGGAAGTCTCGCGTATCACGCAGGGCCGCATGGAACTGCGGCGCGAGCCGGTGCTGCTGGCCGACGTCGTGCGCAACGCGGTGGAGGACGTAGCCGCCATCATGCACGCGGCGCAGCATGCGCTGTCGGTCGAGATCGCGGCGCCGCATGCGGTGGTCGACGCCGACCCGACGCGGCTGTTCCAGGTGGTCGTCAACCTGCTGACCAACGCCTGCAAGTACACGCCGCACGGCGGCGCGATCGCGCTCGAACTGAAAACCGAGGGGCGCGAGGCGGTCGTCGCCGTGCGCGACAGCGGCATCGGCATCCCGGCGCAGGCGCTCGATACCGTGTTCGACATGTTCTCGCAACTGAAACCGGCGCTCGACCGCTCGAAGGGAGGCCTCGGCATTGGCCTGGCCCTGGTGCGCGGCATCGTCGGCCTGCACGGCGGCAGCGTCCATGCCGCGAGCGAGGGCGAAGGCCGCGGCAGCACCTTCACGGTGCGCCTGCCGCTGGCCGCGGTGCAAGCGACGCCGGACTCGTTGGAGGCGATCCACGACACCGTGCGCCCGGCCAGCGTGCTGGTGGTCGACGACAACGTCGACGCCGCCGAGACGCTGCAGATGTTCCTCGAACTCTCGGGCTGCATCGCCCGCGTCGCCCACGACGGCGCCGCCGCGCTCGACCTGCTGGCGCGCTTCACGCCGCAAGTCGCCCTGTTCGACATCGGCCTGCCCGACATGAACGGCTACGAACTCGCCCGCCGCGTACGCCAGCTGCCGGGCGGCGCCGGCATGCTCTTGATTGCCGCCACCGGCTGGGGGCAGGAGGCGGACAAGCAGCTGGCCTTCGATGCCGGCTTCGATCATCACCTGACCAAGCCGATCGACTTCGACAAGCTCAGGGCGCTTCTAGCCTCGTAGGGTGGGCATTTATGCCCACGCGGTACGACATCTCCGCAATCGAAACACCGTTCTCTGACTGCGAACGTTGCACCGCGTGGGCTCAAGAGCCCACCCTACGTTACGCGACTGCCTCGGACAAGCGCTCATTCTTCACCCGGTGCACCGAGGCACACGACACCACCCCCGCCAACAACAACACCATCGCCACTCCTTCCCCCATCGTCGGCCACCTCCCCTCCCACAGGAACCCATACAGCGCCGCGAACACCGTCTCGAACACGATCATCTGCCCCATCAGGCTCAAGGGCAGCGTCCGGCTCGCCACATTCCACAACCCGTTCCCGACCACCGAACACAGAACCGCCACCGTCGTCACGATCCCCGCAAACGCCATCCAGTCCGCCTCCGCATGGGCCGCCTGCGTCCCCAGGAAAGCCGGCACCGCCAGCACCAGCGCCTCGACACCGGTCACGACGCCCACCAATAAACTCCACTCGTGCGCCGACACCGTCTCCAGCCGCGCCAGCCAGCGGCTATTCGCGACCGCATAGATCGTCCACGACACCAGCGCCCCGAAGGCGCAGCACAGCCCCAGCAAGGACCCCGCTCCCGCCCTGGAGAGCGACTCCCAGCTGATGCACAGCAGCCCGGCGATGCTCAGCACCAGCGAAGGCAGCAGCCGGCGCAGCGGCACCGCATGCCGGTCGCGGCTGCCGACCAGGGTCACGGCGACCGGCAGGAAGCCGATCACGAGCGAGGCCATCGCCACGCCGCCCTGCTGCACGGCAGTGGCCAGGAACAGGTAGTAGACGATGTTGCCGCACAGGGCGAGCCAGACCAGCGCCTGCCACTCCCTGCGGCTCAAGCGGGCCGCCACGCGGCGCCAGGTCGGCGCCAGCAAGGCCGCGGCCACCAGGCCATAGGCGAGATAGCGGCCGGCCGACAGCTGCAGCGGCGTGAAGCCGGGCGTGAGTTTGGGCGCGAGAAAGACCAGGCCCCAGACGGCGCCGGCGGCAATGCCGGCACCGATGCCGAGCCAGTGTTTGTTGATGTTCATGTGATTTCTCCTGTCAGCCTTGAGTCTGAACGGCCGTCGGGGAGCGGTCTTGGCAGGAACTACTGAGATGTTGACGCATTCTCTCGCAGTGCACGGCGGTAGGCCGCCGGTGTCACATCGCGCCCCTGGCGCATGGCCCGCGTCAGTGCGCTCTGGTCGGAAAAGCCGGCCGCCTGCGCGACGTCGGCGATCGAACGGCTGGTGCCGGCGAGGATGCGGCACGCGAGGTCGACGCGCTGTTGCAGCAGCCAGGCATGCGGACTCGTATCGAGTTCCTCGCGAAACAGCGCATGCAGGCGGCTGACGCTGATGCGTGCGTACTGCGCCATCGATTCGGTCGACCAGGGCTGACCGGGATGGGCCTCGACCTGCGCCAGCAGCGCAGTCAGGCGCGAGCGCGGCTGCGGCGCGCCCAGGGCCAGCGTATCGAGCAGCAGCGGCACCCAGCCCGCGAGGTGCGCCGCCTGGACCGCGCGCTGCTCGGTGACCAGCTCCATGAACTCGATCAGCTTGCGCGCGGCCGGGGTAATCGCGGTGAAGGGATTTTCCTGCAGCCGTTGCCAGCCCGCGTGCGTCAGCGCCGCGGCATCGATATCGAGGATCAGCGAGCGGTTGCACGCCTCGCTCGACTGCGCATGCCAGGCCCCGACCGGCACGAAGGCGCCCTGCAAGGGATCGAGGCGCCGGCCCTGCCCCTCGATCGCAAGCTGCACGTCGCCCGCAACGGGTAGCACGAGCTGGGCGTAGGCGTGGCGGTCCGGCTCCCGTTCCTCGGCATAGGAGCGGATTTCGATGTCGAAGTGCGGTGTATCTGGGATAGCCACAACGGAGTCCGGCCTGCAAATGAAGCGAAAAGTCTAGCACGGGTAGGCCAGGACTTCCGCTCGCCCTCCTGCTTATTCGGGCGCAGCCGGCAAGGCAGCAAGCGGCAAGCCGGATGCTGTGTGCAGCAACTCGTAGTGATCGATGGTCAGCGTATCCGCACCATCCGTGAAGACCAGCTTGGCGCCTTCCCTGGTGACGAACTCGCCGAAGGAGGTGGGGAAGATTTCGACCCTCGGATTGCCCTTGATCTCGACATAGAAGCGTCCCACCCGGCGGCTGAAGCGTACCGTTTCCCGGTTTTCGAGGCTGTATTCGTACTCGAAGCTCATGAACTCGCGCGGCTCCATGTGGAAGCGGCGTGCCGAGACGGTGACCGTCTGCATGGATTGCGCGTCTTTAGCGCTGATCGCTTGCGCTGGCTCCGCCGTTTGCTCTTGGGCGTACACGGGCATGGCGCAAGACCAGAGTGAAACGACGGCCAGGCTCAATCCAGGCATTTTCATAACAGCCTCCAATTAGTTGGCAAAAAACTACCAACCAATTGTAGCGCTATTTGGATTTCCACATGGCAGACCTGGTTTTTTTTAATCCGACGCCCAGGCAAAAAAACCAAGGGCAGGCCTGTCTCGGCCTGCCCTTGCCACTCCTTGGTCTTTTGCCGTGCTATCAACGGCTCGGCGTCACCCGCCACACCGTATTCGCCAGGTCATCCGCGACGATCAGCGCTCCGCGCGGATCGACGGTCACACCGACCGGGCGGCCGCGCGTCTTGCCGTCGCTATCGCGGAAGCCGGTCACGAAGTCGACCGCCGGACCGGCAGGACGCCCGCTGGTAAAGGGCACGAAGACCACTTTATAGCCTACCGGGGTGTTCGTGTTCCAGCTGCCGTGCTCCCCGACGAAGGCGCCGTTCGAATAAGCGTTGCCCATGACCGGCGAGGAAAACGCCAGGCCCAGTGCGGCAACGTGCGCGCCCAGGCTGTAGTCGGGCTTGATGGCGGCGGCGACCTTCTCCGGATTGCCGGGCTGGACGCGGTTGTCGACGTTCTGGCCCCAGTAGCTGTACGGCCAGCCGTAGAAGCCGCCGTCGCGGATCGAACTCAGGTAGTCCGGCACCAGGTCCGGTCCGATTTCGTCGCGCTCGTTGGCCACGGCCCACAACTGCCCGGTTTCCGGGTGCATCGCCAGGGCCGTCGGATTGCGCACGCCGGTCGCGTAGGGCCGGTGGGCGCCCGTGGTGACGTCGATCTGCCAGATCTGCGCCCGGTCCACTTCCGCTTCCATGCCGCGCTCGGTGATGTTGCTGTTCGAGCCGATGCCGACATAGGCGAAGCGCCCGTCGGGGCTGAGGGTCAGCGACTTGGTCCAGTGGTGGTTGATCTCGGACGGCAGTTGCGCGATCGTCTTCGGCGCGCCGCCGGCCTTGGTCTGCCCTTCCGTGTAGTCGAAGCTGACCAGGGCATCCTGGTTGGCGACGTACAGCTTGCCGTTGGCGAAGGCCAGGCCGTAAGGGGCGTTCAGCTTTTCCGCGAACACCGTCTTGAGTTCATACGTGCCGTCCTTGTCGGCGTCGCGCAACAGGGTCAGGCGGTTGCCGCTCTTGACCTTGGTATTGCCCTTGGCCTTGATGTAGCCGGCGATCACGTCCTTCGGTTTCAGTTTGGCAGCGTTGCCGCCGCGGCCTTCCGCCACGATGATGTCGCCGTTCGGCAGCACCAGGGTCTGGCGCGGAATCGCCAGGTCGGTCGCGATCGCGGTAATGGTGAAGCCCTGCGGTACGGTCGGCTTGCGGTTGCCCCAGGCCTCCGGCTCGGCAATCTTCATGTCGGGCAGCAGGCCGCGGTGCGGCTCCGGCATCTTCGGATCCGGGCCGATCGCCAGGGTCTTGCTGCCTTCGTTGCTGCAGGCGCCCAGCAGCAGCGCCACGCCCAGGAATATCAATGCGTTCGCGCGTTTCATTGCACACCTCCCGCACGTGGCTGCAGGCCGATCCAGGCGGTCACCAGGATCAGGATGGTCACGATGACCGACAGCACCAGGCCGGCCGGCATGACGGCCCAGGCATCCTTGGCGTGCTGGAAGGCGTTGACCAGGCCCAGCACCCAGGTCACCAGCAGCAACAGGAAGTAGGTCAGCGGCTGCCCGCCCTTGCGCGGCGCCCGCACCAGTCCGATCAGCGCAAACAACAGGGCAAGTCCGGAGAACAGCTCGGCACCTGCCAGCAGCCAGGAGGCGAAATTGCTCCACTGGATCTGGTAGCTGTCGTGGTAGGCCATGTCGCTCAGCAATGCGCCGAGGAACAGGGGCACCGATCCCGCAAGCAGGAGGGTGTGCAGCAGCCCGGGCGGGCTGCGGTAGGCCGGGGTGGCCGTGGAGACGGAAGCCATTGTGAAATCCTTGTGATGTTTTTGTTATGCAAAGCATATCGTCTAGCCGAAAATGCTGTCGCATAATTAACCCCACTCAGGCCTCCTGCTCCCCTTTCTGCTTCACGATCGGATCGCGCGTTCCCGTCCATTCGCTCATCAAGGAATAGCCCACCGCCAGCAGCACCGGCCCGATGAACATGCCGACAAAGCCGAAAGCGATCACGCCGCCGAGCACGCCGAGCAAGGTCAACAGGAAGGGCAAACTGGTGCCGCGGCTGATCAGCATCGGGCGTACGACGTTGTCGACGCCGCTGATCAGGAAGGTGCCCCAGATC
>Ga0308168_1002071_pt1 | contig 16988 bp, 13 predicted proteins | sample PhyCR2_FD_202133 | JGI IMG/M metagenome (GOLD analysis project Ga0308168, IMG submission 202133) | Phyllosphere microbial communities from UC Gill Tract Community Farm, Albany, California, United States - DLSLRC.R2 | ecosystem: Host-associated > Plants > Phyllosphere > Unclassified | place: USA... | reverse complement strand
ACGGCGCTGAACCACTTCGGTAAGAGCAAACGCTTGCTGACGGTAATCGCGCTGCTGTTGCTGCGCGGTACGGTAATCATCCTGTAGCTGTTGATGCTGTTCGGGATCGCTTTGCAACACACTAATCATCGGCTCGAGTTTGGCAAGCTTCTGACCGAACTGATGTAAGAAGCGTGCCGCTTCCTGCGATTCCTCAACCTGCTCACGCAACTCTTCACAACGATCCGCTAAGGTTTCGTCTAACAGCAAATTGACGCGAGGTAAAAGACGGTTAAGCAATGCCACCCCTTCACGAGCCATCTCAAATTGCTGACGTTGCTGTTGAGTATTCGCTTCGTGTTGAGCCATCGCCCGTTCGATATCGGTACGGCGCGAAGAGAGTTGGCGGATTTGTGCTTCGGGATCCTCTTCAAAGGCAATCGCCAGATGGCTGCCGATGAAACGACTGAAGGATTGGTGCAGACGCTGTGACTTCTGGACATCAAACGACAGGGTGGCATATTTTTCGCTTAAACTATCACGCTCCTGCGAGAGCAATTCCAGTTGATTTTCACGGGCAGCACGGCCAAAGAGAGGAACCTTCGGGAAACGCGAATAACGCCACTGACGATCAGCAATCTTGACCACCACTGCTTGGTTCAGTTCTTCGACACTGAACACACTGTCATCGAATGATTGGGGGTCCCCTTCAATTAAGTAGAGGTCTTCAGGGCAATCCTCGAGATCAGCCAACAGCGATTGGACCGGAGCCAGCTCAGGAACAACAATCGCATGACGAGAAGGCCCATAAAGCGCTGAGAAGTAAGGCGCATCATCGAGAGTGACGTCATCATAAATTTCGGATAATAAAACGCCGCCAAACTTTTCAGCTAAATGGTTTAAGCGACTATCTTCTGCGCCCCCCGGCTGGCTTAAGCGCTCAATTTGTTGTTCGACTTGACGACGACGACTGGCGACTTCATCACGTTCAACAGTGGTTTCCCGCTCACGTTCCAGCAGGTACTGCATATATTCTGTTACCTGACTGCTTTGCGTAAAGACTTGGCCCGTCTGCTCGCTTAATTGTGTCAGGATCTCTTGTGCCGCTAACCAATGAGGCGCGCGGTTGGTCAGTACGCTGATTTTTTCGCGAATTTGATCCAATGATTGGCGATGTAATAAACGCTGCTCGCTGGCTTCATCCACGCCGGAGCTTAATTGTTCGATACGCGCTTCATATTCCCGATGTAAGTCTTCAAGCGCATCGGCTTCATATTGCTGGCCTTGACGTTTACAAAATTCGGCTAGCAGACGCTCTGCATCATGCTGCTCGCGAAGACGCTGTTCTAATTCAGACAAGCGTAAACGTAATGCAGGGAGTTGATCCGCAATATGGCGTTGTTGTTGCGCTTCACGTAGCGCTTCACGTCCAACTTGCCATGCTTCAGCACGATTGACCGGGCCACTGATTTGTTGCACCAGTTCTAACGCTTGGTTGAATTGGCTGTGGGCTGCCTGCGCAACGCTAAGCTTCTGTTCTAAGTTCAGCAGTAAATTCGTGGCTTCTTCTTCGCGGGCTTGGAAACGTGCCTGCCATTCGGTGGCGTTTTCGGAAGATAAATCTTCGAGGTGACAGAGCTCCTTTGCACGCTGTAGCGCATTTACCGCTTGTTGATATTGAATAGCGCGCGTTTGTTGAACATCCAATGCCTGCTGGAAATTGGCGAGCTGGCTTTTGAGCTCATCCACTTCGATTTCAGAAGCTTCAACGTTCTCTTGGTGCGCTTCATTAATCTCTTGCGCTTCAGCCACCACTTCTTGCTGCTCTTCTAAACGATACGAAAGCTCTTCGATCTCGTTTTCGTAACGTTCGATTTTTTCTTGCTGACGTACCGCATTCTGAACAATAGTGAGGTGGTCACTGGCAGCTTGATATTCGCTCTCCAAGTCCCCTTCTGCCCCAACGTGCTCGGAAAGCTCGCGAGCCATCTCCACATGTCGGAATTGTTCAGTCTTCAACTGATGGCGGCCCGTAAGCAACTCTTGACGTAGCGCAATGGCACCGTCCAAGTTAATCCGGCGATCATTGGCATGGCGCATATAGTCCGAAGCAACATATTGCGTGGCTTCGGTAATCAGGTGCTTAAACAGACTGCGGTCAGCTTGGGTGACGCGAATCGCTTCAAGCGTCATTCTATTTTCGCGTAAAGCCCCTTCCATATCTTGGAAAGCCTTACGCACACCACCGTTTTCAGGTAATAAGTAATCGCGCAGTGAACGGGTGATGGTGCTGGAGATCCCGCCGTATAAAGAGGCTTCAATGAGGCGATAGAATTTACTGCGATCACTTTGGCTGCGTAGACGACGGGGAACGATACCGTGGTCAAACATCATGCTGTGATAATCGGTCACCGAACTGTACGCTTTAAAGGTCATGACCTGTTGCGCTTCCATCCGCTCTTTCACTTCGCTCAGCGGACGTACTTTAGCCTGACGACTGTTTAAGACCTCGGTTAAGAGATCCGTCGGTAAGGTATCTTCAGGAATATCATGAATACTGAAAGGTTTAATATCGACTTTTTTATCGCGACCCGCCACTTGCTGGAGACGCACACCGACGAGCGAGCGCTGTCCACGAGAGTTAACGACGTCTAAAGTAGCGTAACAAACACCTGGGCGCAGCTTACCGTGTAGACCTTTGTCTCGAGACCCGGTGGTCGCACCCGCTTCAGTGGTATTACGAAAGTGTAATAGGGTCAAATCGGGGATTAACGCGGTAATAAAGGCCGCCATGGTCGTCGATTTACCGGCACCGTTCCCCCCTGATAGGGTCGTGACCAATTCATCTAAGTCAAACGTTCGGGCAAAAAAACCGTTCCAGTTTATTAGGGTAAGCGAACGAAATTTTCCACGTTCAATCATGCGTCATCACCTTCTTGTTGCCCTTCGGCCGCGTCATCGTCGGCACGCTCTTTTTCTTCATCTGTCAGCCCTGAACCGCTATCAATTTCAACCGCTTCGCCATCGCGTATTAAGCGAAGTTGCGCTTCGCGAGGATCATCGCCACTGCGCACTTCTGCACCGAAACGAAAGACTGACTCTTTAATTCTGAATTTACTGCTGTCGTTTGCCATAAACCATACCATGCCCAGACGGCGTAAACGGTTTAAGGAAGAACGTACCTTGTCGAGTAGCTTCGCCCTGTCAACATCCGACCCGGTAGACCGCTGGTTAACATAGCGCAGCAATTTACTCTCATCGGCTAAACTCAATAGTTCGTCATACAGCTCTTGGAAGGTGAAAATCCCCTCGTTAGCCAAGCGTTCTGGGCTGAGATAGAGGTAGCAGAGTATTTTTCCGACCATCATATCCAATTCTGATAGTACCGAACGCGCGATAAGCGTCGTTGAACGTGGGCGCAGATAAAAGAAACCTTCGGGTGCGCGGATAAGTTCTACGTGGTAACGACCGTAAAATTCGGCGAGTTCGTGCTCAAAATCCATCAATAAAGCATGGTGATCGAGATCTTCCAGACTGATATGGCGACCTGCACGTAATTGGCTGTCTAAGGCTGGAAATAATGGGTTAGCAAGAGCTTGTGCCAATTTAACTGGCATCACTTGTTCAATATTTGTCGATGACATGTGCCTGCACCTTAGCGCCATATTCATTAATAGTGTGCCATTCAGCAGGTAATCCTGCTAAATCGGCTTCAGAAACCCCCAGTTGCACCGCTTGGTCAACCACAATGCGTGCGAGGTCGAAATGGCGTGCCCGAGGGTATTGTGCGAGATAACCTTTCATCACCTCGGCGAGATTAAGCGGCTTACCTTCACGACGGTAAGCCTGAAGAGCGTGTTCAATCATGGCGGCTAATTGCTCGCGAATTTCATTGAACTCTTCGAATTCCAGCTCGGGTGGCAGCTCACCCATCACATCGTCGTTGCGTAGGGTCATTTCGTCATCACGCGTGTCGTATAACCGTTCTGCACTGCTATAGGTAAGCGCCCAAGGGGCATCAAAATAGTGTTGAACCGATTGCCGTAAACGTTGGGCAAACACCCGATTCTTATCTAAGTCTATCGCCGTCCGAATAAACTTATGCACATGGCGGTCATACCCTATCCATAAATCGATGGCTTGTTGGCCCCAACTGATAATTCGGTCTAATTTATTTTGCAGTTCGAAAATCAGTTTATCGATATAGGTGAGGTCAGGGATACCATAGATAGATTCTTGAATAACCAATAGATGGGTTTGCAGTTTATCGCCTGCCGCTTCCAACGTATCTTGCAGTTCACGTAAGGTTCCCGACGTTTCTGACAGCAAGATCTCACAACTTGAGATAGCGGCTCGCCAATCTTTATTCAATAAGTCAGCAATCTCTTGTTTAATTTGCTGTTGCTGCTCATCCATTTGACGCTGTGTTAAATCGATGCTGTCGAAAATTTCAGCGACCGAATACTTCAGCGGCGCGAATACGTTACGGTGCCAATGGAATTGGTCACCATCTTGGTGTGCATCGTCTGCTGCGCGCTTAAGTTCATTACCCACAATTGATAATTGCATCGATAAGCGCAGAGTTGAGAACTCTTTTTGCCGCACATAATAGTCAGTAATGCCGATGGCTAACGGTGTTAAACGATAGATAGCATAGCCTTCAGCTTGCTCAGAGGTGAATCGGTTAAGAATGCGCTGTTTAACCATATCGTTAATCGCATTATTTCCCCGCAGCTCAACCGTTTCTGGGCTTTGTTCGAATACATTACTGACATGCTTAAACGCATCTAATAACTCAGACTCCGTCAGTTCGCCCTCAATACGTTCGCCATTTAGCGTGGCGATGGCGAGCAGAAAAGCTAATCGCTCGACGGGAAGAGAGATTGCAAAATCACTTTTGCGGGCCCACGACACTAGCTCAGGTATGGTCTGGGTAAAATCACTCATAGCTCATCCTTTATTGCGGGCTTACGTGCCGTGACGTGAATATAACGCCCTAAACTCATAAAAGGTTCCTGACGACTGTAACGCCGTTCCATTTCAATAATCCCCTCTTCACCGTTTGCTGAAGGAGGCAGATCGCGTATGAAGTCACTAAATACTCGGATCCCCGCTTTACTTTCGATGTCAAAACCAACGTTCTTTAACCATTGGTCGACCTCTGCAGGGTCGCGCGGGTAATCGGGCGAAAGGGTCTTTTTCTTTCGCTTCTTCATGTGAGCCTTCAAATAACCGAAATTTCCTAAAGTTAAATTTTGCAGCGTCAAGCCATGAAGATTGTAAAACATCAATGATAACACGCCACCCGGAGATAGGGTGTCGAATAACGCAGCGAGCGTTTTTTCAGGCTCAACTACCCATTCCAGCACTGCGTGGAAAAGAACGATATCGACAGGTTTTTCCAGTTGCATGCCGACTTGTTGCGCACTGGTTTGGATAAACTTCATCTGCGATGCAACGCCTTGCTCTTGCGCATGCTGCTTGGCACGGATTAACATCTGTTCAGAAACATCGCATAACGTTATCTGATGGCCACGCTGCGCCAAGCCAGAGGAAATTTGTCCGATCCCTCCGCCTGCATCAAGAATAGATAACGGCTCATTCGGGAAAGTCGCTAATAGCTGATCTAACTCTTCCCAAAGAATAATCTGTCGTATACGCCCCTTCAGGGTGCCATAGATGTTTTGAGCAAAACGTTCTGCCAAATCATCGAAATTTCGATCCATCATACTGATACTCCGCATAAACGACAGAGGAAATATGCTATTTTGTCACAGCTCTAATGGGAATGGAGCTATTGCCTGCAGAATCCTGTGTTGGGTGCTGTTTTTTCGTTCGATTCCGGGTTAACTATGCTATTTATATTAAAAAAAATAATCGGTGGCTTACTACTGCCACTGCCTTTTTTATTAGCGTTATTAGGCGTTGGCCTTTTTTTACTCTGGTTTACCCAGCGCCAACACCTAGCCAAAGTTTGCCTGACCACTGGTTGGTTAGCTCTGCTGTTACTAAGTCTGCAGCCGATCGCTGATCGCTTATTAACGCCGATTGAGAACCACTATCCAACCCTTAACCACCCCCCACCGGTGGCCGCTATTGTTGTGCTCGGTGGTGGTTACACTTATAACCCACAGTGGGCGCCCAGTTCCAACCTATTGGGGAACAGTTTGCCGAGGGTCACAGAAGGGGTCAGGCAGTGGCGCATGAATCCGTCAGCGAAACTCATTTTTACCGGAGCCGCCGCAGGGCATAATCCGCGCAGTAGCGCGAGTGTGGCTGAAGAAGTCGCTGAGACGCTCGGCGTGCCCAGAGATAACATGATAGCGTTAGAGTCACCACACGATACGCATCAAGAGGCTATCGCCGTCAAACAATTACTCGGTGATAAGCCCTTTATTTTGGTGACATCGGCCAATCATCTGCCGAGAGCCTTACACTTTTTTGCTGCGCAGCAACTATCACCTATTCCGGCCCCTGCCAATCAGTTAGCTATCCACTCGCCGCTTAACGGCTGGGAACGTGCCATCCCATCGCCTTATTGGTTAAGCCACAGTGAACGCGCTTGGTATGAGGGGTTAGGTCGAGGTTGGCAATGGATAACGCAAGGTTAGCCCTCGGGCTACCCTGGGTTTTAAGCGAGAACCTCTCGTACTCTTGCGAGATCTTCTGCTGTATCCACGCCGACAGCGGGAATCGCTTCGGCCGTCGCAACGTGAATTTTTTCACCGTTCCACAGCACGCGTAGCTGTTCAAGTAATTCGCATTGCTCAAGCGGGCAAGGCGCCCAAGTGATGTATTGGCGAATAAATCCTGCGCGGTAGGCGTAAATACCGAGGTGACGCTGAAACTGATCGCCAATAGTTGCCTGAGACTGCGCAAAACGTTCACGGTCCCAAGGGATCGTGGCTCTCGAAAAGTACAAGGCATATCCCTGTTTATCGGTGACGACTTTGACCGCATTGGGATTAAATGCTTCATGAGCGTCGGTAATGGGCGCAGATAACGTAGCCATACCACAGTCAGCTTGCGCTAAATTGGTCGCGACCTGCTTGATAATCACCGGGGGGATTAATGGCTCATCGCCTTGGACGTTTACGATAATCGTCGAGTCATCGAATCGGTATTTTTCGATCACTTCCGCTAAGCGTTCCGTCCCCGATTGATGATCGGCACGGGTCATGCACACTTCTCCCCCCGCAGCATCGACCGCGGCCGCCACCTCGGCATGATCCGTGGCGACAATAACGCGATCTGCCCCTGCAGCACGCGCTTGGTTTAGGACATGCACAATCATTGGTTGACCATGGATATCCGCCAAAGGCTTACCTGGGAGTCGTGACGAGGCATAACGCGCCGGGATAATTACCACAAAGCTCATTATTAGCTCTCATCCGCAGTCAAGCTACGGGCTTCATTTTCTAACAATACGGGAATCCCGTCTTGAATAGGAAACGCTAAGCCATCAGGTTTACAGATTAACTCTTGTTCTTGAGGATGGTAGTCGAGCTTACCGTGACACACTGGGCAAGCGACAATGCCCGCTAAACGATGATCCATATGACCTCCAAATTGAAAAATCTAATAAACTGCTAAGGCGTTTTTCCTTGATCAGCAGTCGGCAGCAATGCCAGTATTTTGTTCAGTAATACGTCTGCGTCGGGTTGTGGTAGTTGCGCTTCCACAGGGAGATACCACCAGCTCTCTACTGCAAAGGCTCGGCATTTTACCGCATCCTTTTCCGTCATCAGCAGCGCCTGTTCATGGCTTGCTAACCCCGCAATATCCTCTAAGCGATAAGCCTGATGGTCGTCAAAAGCGACCTCTTTTTGCGGGTGAATCCCCTGCGCGTGCAATGTCGAGAAAAAACGCGGCGGATAGCCAATCCCGGCAAAGGCCACTGAGGGTTTAGCGACAAACGCGGTTAAGGGAAGTGTATGACCGGTAGCCAGATTAATCCACTGACGCGGCACTAAACACATCGGAATCTCCCCCGCATGCGCTTCGCCACCGTTAGTGATGACAGCGTCAACCCTGCTTAAGCGTGAAGCTCTTTCGCGCATCGGCCCTGCAGGAAGCCACCAACCATTTCCAAAACGTCGTTCACCGTCTATCACCACGATTTCAATATCGCGTTGCAAAGCGTAATGCTGTAATCCATCATCGGTAATGATAACCGAAATCTCTGTGTCAGCCTGCAGTAAAGCTTGAATCGCCTCACTCCGTTTTGGTGCGACTGCCACAGGCGCCCCGGTGCGTTGATGAATCAGCACGGGCTCATCACCCGCTTGATCAGCAGGTGTCTGTGCATCGAGCACTAAAGGATAATGCGGTGCTTTACCGCCATATCCGCGAGAAACGACCGCGGGCTTAAGACCGCGTTGTTGAAGTTGCTCGACTAACCAGATCACAACAGGGGTTTTGCCATTCCCCCCAGCCGTAAGGTTACCGACCACGACAACGGGAACCGGTGCTTTCCAGCTTTTCTTAAGCCCGCATCGATACGCTAAACGAAGACCGGCAGTGATAAGGCCATAAAGCCAAGATAGCGGCAAGAGCAGCCGCCAACTTGCCGATTTACCGCTCCATAAGCGCTCAATCATTGTCCGAACTGGATACGATGCAGTTGCGCGTAGGCCCCAGCTTGCTCAAGGAGTTCTTGATGCGTGCCGCGCTCAATGATCTGTCCGTCTTCGACCACGACAATCATATCGGCCTTCTCAATGGTTGATAAGCGGTGCGCAATCACCAAAGAGGTACGATTACGCTGTAATTCGTCCAGTGCCGATTGGATAGCGCGCTCAGATTCCGTATCTAAGGCTGAAGTCGCTTCATCCAAGATCAATATAGGACAATCGCGTAATAGTGCACGGGCAATGGCAATACGCTGGCGTTGGCCGCCAGAGAGCAGTACCCCATTCTCACCTATCACAGTATCCAAGCCGTTATCCATGCGGGAGATAAAGTCCATTGCATGCGCCATCTTCGCCACATTTTCGATATCTTCGCGGCTATATTGGTCGGCACGTGCATAGGCAATATTGTTGGCAATAGTATCATTGAAAAGGTGTACATTCTGTGACACTAGGGCAACTTGATTGCGGAGTGCTTGCAATTTATAGTCAGTGATTTCGTGACCATCTAATAGAATCTGACCGGATTGAATGTCATAAAAGCGCGTCAAGAGGCTGGCTAAGGTCGATTTCCCCGATCCTGAGCGCCCGACCAAAGCGACCGTTTTACCCGCAGGTAGCGTTAAATTAATATTTTTAAGCGCTGGCGTTTCACGTCCGGGATACGTAAAAGTGACGTTACGGAATTCAATATCCCCTTGAGCGCGTACCGTCGTACGTTGCCCGTTATCCACTTCCTTTTCAGCATCGAGAATACTGAAGAGCGTCTGACAGGCTGCCATTCCGCGTTGGAACTGTGCATTGACGTTAGTTAAGGATTTCAGCGGGCGCATTAAGGCAATCATCGAAGAGAACACAACGGTAATTGTCCCTGCCGTTAAAGTTTCCATCACGGCCGGGAAGCTTGCGGCATAAAGAATAAAGGCCAGGGCTAAGGAAGCAATCAATTGAATAATCGGGTCAGAAATGGAGGAAGCACTGACTAATTTCATCCCCTGTTGGCGCATCCTATTACTGACGACCGCAAAGCGTTGTGTCTCGATCTCTTGTCCACCAAAAATCAAGACTTCTTTATGGCCCTTAAGCATCTGTTCAGCACTGGTCGTGACTTCACCCATGGTATTTTGCATGGTCTTACTGATATTACGAAAACGTTTAGAGACCAAGCGGATGGTGAAGGAGACAATCGGTGCAAGCAATATCAAAATGAGTGAGAGTTGCCAGCTATAGTAAAACATCATGATGAACAAGCCGATGATCGAGGCACCCTCTCTCACCACGGTGACAAGCGCACTGGACGATGACGAGGCAACTTGTTCAGAGTCGTAGGTTATTCTGGAAAGCAGGGTTCCCGTGGATTGCTGATCAAAAAACGAAACCGGCATGCTCATCATATGCGCAAATAAACTGCGGCGCATACGCATCACCACGTTGCCCGAGACCCAGGAGATACAGTAGCTAGAGGCATAGCTGGTGACGCCGCGGATCAACATCAGGCCGATAACCGCTAGAGGCATCCACAGTAATACTGATTTGTCCGCTTTCCCAAACCCGTCATCAAGCAGAGGTTTAAGTAGCGATAACATCAAAGTGTCCCCTGCCGCATTAATAATCAGGGCAATAGCAGCAATAAATAATCCTGCTTTATGGGGGGCTATCATTGGCCAGAGACGACGAAACGTCTGCCACGTTGAGAGATCTTTGTCTAAGTGCATTATTTCTTCACGTTTTTTAACATCGACGGGTAGTTTACCCGTAATCGGGTTTTACACCAAACCATTGATGGTACCATCGAGGTGAAATTTGATCACGAAATTGTAAAACCTCTGTTCCCGCCCTTCTTACGCGTATTGAAATCTGCCCCACCTGAGCGGTATCAACCCAATCAATGCCTTCTGAACGGTAACGCTTTACCACGGTTTTAGCAGGTAACCGCCAAGCGTTATATCTGGCCACTGAGGCGAAAGCGATGTCAGGATTCAGTTTCCTAAGAAATAGCGATGAGGATGAGGTGCGACTACCATGATGAGGCACCTGTAACCACGTTATCGGAATCCCCCCCTTTTCGAGTTCAATTAAACGTTGTTCGGCCTCTTTTTCGATATCACCCGTGAGTAATAAATGGTGCTGCCCATCACTGATATAGAGGACACAGGAGTCATTATTTTGTCCAGCCGTCTCAGCATTTTCAGGCCAAAGTACACGGATAGATAACCGTCCCCATTGCCAACGCTCTCCTCGTTGACAAGGTAAGCTTCTGGGATAGCGGTAGGAGGTTCTTACTGGAAGTGTTGGCCACCTTTTTTTGATACTTTGCAATCCACCCGAATGGTCACTGTGACGATGGCTAATAATTGCCGCCACCGGGGTAATTCGCTGGGCACCTAGCCAAGGGATAATAATTCGTTCTCCCGCATCACCCACTTGCCAGCGATTACCGGCATCATAAATAATTCCTTCACCCTGCTGACTGATCACCACTGCTAAGCCATGCCCCACGTCTAACATATCAATTCGCCACGATAAATCCGCGGGCTGAACTCGCCAACTTAGTAAACTGACGACCATTGCGCTAAGACTGATAGGAAATTGGCGCCACCAATAAAAACGCCCGGCAATAAGTCCTCCCCACACGACACCAGCGATCCACGGAGCGTTGGTGAGAACAACCCATCCACCCCCCTGTCGGGTTAATAGTGTGAACAGTAGTGTGTACAGCCCATCATGAACAAAGAGTAATGCGCGGTAAGCCAGATCTGGCCAAGCCACCACTAATAATAACGATATCGGTAAAATTCCAACGCTAACAAGTGGTATAGCGACCAAATTAGCACCCAACGCGGTTAGGCTCATCCCTTGAAAGAAAAAAATCTGAATAGGGAGTAAGAGAATCATTAATCCCATCTGTAAATGCAGTAATCGAAAGATAAAATATCTTTTACCTTGACGATAGACCGGCGGCAGCGGAAACCACCGGTACCACAGTAGTAGTGCAAGGACGGCTAACGCCGACAACCACAAGCTATCTGAAAGCACCATTAACGGATTGATCGCCAATAGACTGGCGACACAAAGTACCAGGATATGAATACTCGAGAGGTTTACCATATAGCGCTTGGCAATCAGCCAGAATGTCAGCGCAAACATGGCACGCATTGCTGAAGGTTGCATCCCAGAGAGATAACAATAACTCCCACTGAATAACCACCCCACTAATTCTCGCCAACCTGATTCGATTGGCAAAAGGCGGCAGAGCCTCGCAGCGATACCCCATCCGCGATGAGTGAGCCAAAAAACCAGACCAATATGCATACCTGAAATGGCCATTAAGTGACCAACGCCTGTTTCACGGAACAGTCGATTCGTGGTGTCCGAAATACGATCACGTAATCCAAATACCAATGCGCGAGAGATCCCTTGCCAAGGCGAACTTAAGGTATTCTGCATGAAAAGGTGTTCGAGTTGAAAACGTATCGAGCAAGAAGCCTTAAGCTGATTTTTTTCAATAATTTTACCGGTGAACAGCACATCTTTCGCTAACGCATTACGCTGGCTATCGTAGCCGCCTTCATTAAGCAAACTATGAATTGGACGTAATCGCAATGTCATTAACCAACGTTGACCGGGACAATAGATATCGCTTTCTACTTGATGGATCCACACTTTATAAGCGGGGAATTGCCAATGGCCGTTTACTTTGTTCACACTGACTTGCATTTTCTGCCGCTGTCTATGCCGTTCACTGATCGTTACTTCTGCGCTAACGGTGTGCTCACTCAACGAGGAAAGGGTGTGACTAATAGAATGTGCGGTTAATAGGCCAACCCCACAAAACAGTATCAAGCATCCGAGATAGTGCTGGGTGCGCGATGGGCGTCGGATCAGGTATAGGGCCGCAATGATCCCGCACACCACCCACAACCTATCAGGTAGCACCGAAATAGAGCAGAGTGGTAAGCATGCGAGGATGATAAGTAGAGCATAAGGAATACATTGCATAATATCGGTGCCCAAAGCGAGTCACTTTACGCCGATGAAGTGCAATCAATATGAGCAAAGGTTGGAAGTGCGAGATTAGAAACAATATATCGAGAGGAATAAGAGAGACAACAAAAAATTTGAGAGGGATGATAAACAAAAACGATATCTTGCGATACCGTCTTTTTAAAACTGCTTTTTAGCTTGGAAGATTAGCTCTATCACGAAGCTCTTTACCCGGTTTAAAGTGTGGGACGTATTTACCTTCCAACTCCACTTTCTCACCAGTTTTAGGGTTTCGGCCAACACGTGGGGCACGGTAGTGTAAAGAGAAGCTACCAAAACCACGAATCTCGATACGGTCTCCCTGCGCGAGGGTAGAAGCCATATATTCCAGCATCTCTTTAACAGCATCTTCAACAGCTTTTGCAGGGATTTGAGTCTGCTGGGCTGCGAGGCGTTCAATCAGTTCAGATTTAGTCATTAATCCTCCGGAAATATCCTGTAAAGAAAGACAGTTTTAAAAAAAGCCAAGAGTGCGGACACCCTTGGCTAGTTGGGGGGATGTCACCATCCCCCTGTCGGCAATTACTCGCCTTTAGCTGCTTTAAATGCTTCAGCCATTGCGTTAGAGAAGTTGCCTTCATCTTGTTGCTTGTTGTTCACAGCAGCAACAGCATCTTTCTCATCAGCTTCGTCTTTAGCACGTACAGACAGTGTTACAACACGGTTTTTACGGTCAACACCGGTGAATTTCGCTTCAACGTCATCACCAACATTCAGAACCAGAGTTGCATCTTCAACGCGGTCACGTGAAGCTTCTGACGCACGTAAGTAACCTTCAACACCGTCAGCTAGTTCAACAGTTGCGCCTTTAGCGTCGACTGCAGTCACTTTACCGTTAACGATAACGCCTTTCTTGTTCAGCGCAACGTAGTTGTTGAATGGATCTTCAGCCAGTTGTTTCACGCCTAAAGAGATACGCTCACGCTCAGCATCAACTTGCAGAACTACTGCAGCAATTTCGTCGCCTTTCTTGTATTCACGAACGGCTTCTTCGCCAGTTGCGTTCCAAGAAATGTCAGACAGGTGAACCAGACCATCGATTCCGCCGTCAAGACCGATGAAGATACCGAAGTCAGTGATTGACTTGATTTTACCTTCAACGCGATCGCCTTTGTTGTGAGTTTCTGCGAAGTGCTGCCATGGGTTAGATTTACATTGCTTCAGACCCAGGGAGATACGACGACGCTCTTCGTCAATGTCCAGAACCATAACTTCAACCACATCACCTACGTTTACAACTTTAGATGGGTGGATGTTTTTGTTGGTCCAATCCATTTCAGAAACGTGTACCAGACCTTCAACGCCTTCTTCGATTTCTACGAAGCAGCCGTAATCAGTCAGGTTAGTTACACGACCCGTCAGCTTGGTGCTTTCTGGGTAACGCTTAGCGATAGCAACCCATGGATCTTCGCCCAGTTGTTTCAGACCTAATGATACGCGAGTACGCTCACGGTCGAACTTCAGGACTTTAACATTGATTTCGTCACCAACATTCACGATCTCGCTTGGGTGCTTAACGCGTTTCCAAGCCATATCAGTGATGTGCAGCAGGCCGTCAACACCGCCCAGATCAACGAACGCACCGTAGTCAGTCAGGTTCTTAACGATACCTTTAACTTCCATGCCTTCTTGCAGGTTTTCCAGCAATTGATCACGTTCTGCACTGTTCTCAGACTCGATCACCGCGCGGCGAGAAACCACGACGTTGTTGCGCTTCTGGTCCAGCTTGATGACTTTAAATTCTAACTCTTTGCCTTCAAGGTGCAGAGTGTCGCGAACCGGACGAACGTCAACCAGTGAACCTGGTAAGAACGCGCGAATACCGTTTAGCTCAACAGTGAAGCCGCCCTTGACTTTGCCGTTGATAACACCGGTAACAGTTTCAGCATCTTCGTAAGCTTTTTCCAGCGTGATCCAAGCTTCGTGACGCTTAGCTTTCTCACGGGACAGCAGGGTTTCACCGAAGCCGTCTTCTACTGCGTCCAGCGCAACATCAACTTCGTCGCCTACCTGGATTTCCAGTTCGCCAGCTGCGTTTTTGAATTGCTCTGCAGGAATTGCAGATTCAGATTTCAGGCCCGCATCAACTAGAACGACGTCTTTGTCGATAGAGACAACTACGCCACGAACGATGGAACCCGGACGGGTTTCGATTTCTTTCAGGGACTCTTCAAAGAGTTGAGCAAAAGATTCAGTCATATTGATAATCTTAGGATTCTTCAATTTAACGTCCATTGGACTTCATGTCTAATGGGGTTGTTTAACATTCTTCACACCATCCATGGAATGAAGCTACAGCATTCTTTTTATTTTAGCACAATTATGCGCCGAAGTTAGGCAATTTTTTTTGAATAAATTCAAGGGCCATTGCGGTCACTTTTTCGATATCAATTCCTGTGGAATCAATCACTAATGCATCATCGGCGGGAACCAAGGGTGCAACGGCACGATTTCGGTCGCGATCGTCACGCTCAACCGTCTCGGCTAAAAGGCGCTCAAAGTTAACATCTACGCCTGCTTGCTGCAACTGCTGACGTCGGCGCTCTGCTCGCTCTTCAGCACTGGCATCCAAGAAAATTTTCACTGGTGCATCAGGGAAAACCACCGTTCCCATGTCGCGCCCGTCTGCAATCAACCCAGGTATTTCGCGGAAATTACGCTGTCTGCGTAATAAGGCTTCCCTAACGCGGGGAAATGCTGCGACCTTGGACGCTGTATTGCTGACCTCTTGCGTACGGATCGCTGCGGTCACCTCTTCACCTTCCAAGATAACTTGGCTGCGGTGCTGTTCAACCACAAATTTAACGTCAAGGTGCGCTGCCAGCGGAACTAAGGCTTCTTCTTGCGTAATGTCGACCTGATGATGTAATGCGGCTAAGGCTAAGACGCGGTAAATGGCACCCGAATCGAGAAGATGCCATGATAGCTGTTCAGCCAAGGCCTTGCTCAGTGTGCCTTTACCTGCACCGCTTGGACCATCGATGGTAATGACGGGGATGCTTGTCATTCCTAACTCCTTACTGCTCGGCAATCAATCTCGCCAGTATACCTGATTCATCAAGCAAACAGTACCCTCTGTCTGTGGGGCGACTTGCACAACGTATAAGCTTGTCTACACTTAAGGTGGTGAAAAACAAACGATAATCATAGAGATAAGCTATCTAGGAGGCGAGTTATGGCAGGTCATCCCCCGTATCCCCGTAAAGCATGGATTATTGAGGTGTCTGATGGTCAAGGTGAAGACAAAGTGGGCCACTACGAATTAAGAGCGGATCACCCCTACCCTGACACTCTGATTAGCCAACATAGTACTCGTCAAGAGGCAGAAGACGCAAAAGAACGCTATGTTGGCGAAGATAAGAAGTAGTAAATAACAGCAAGGCCATGGCGATATTCTCCCATGGCCTTTTTTATTAATGCTTACGAATATACATATCCTGCGTTTTATAGAAACCTAAACGACTCACTGATACGCCCCCTACCCAAGGTTTTACCAATATGTTTTGAACATAGTAGTACAATGGTACGGCAGGCACATCACGGCTCAAGATATCTAACGCTTGTTGATAATCTGCCTTGGCTTTAGCCGGATCGATCTCTGCTGCTGCCGCATTAACGAACTTATCATAAGCAGCGTTAGTGTATTTGCCATCGTTCTGCGTGTTACCGGTCATAAAGTTATTCAAAAATGTCGGTGGCGCGTCATAATCCGCGAGCCAAGATTGACGGATCAGTTGGAAATCGCCGCTGTGTTGAGTCTGGATAAGCGTCTTCCACTCTTGATTACGCATCGTGATTTGCGCACCCAAATTCTTTTTCCACATCGAGCTTAAGGCAATCGCAATTTTTAAATGATCTTGAGACGTATTATAAAGCAACTCGGCTTTCAACGGCTTGTCGGCACCAAAGCCCGCTTCGGCTAATAATTTTTTAGCCTGTGCGATACGCTGTGCTGGACTCCAGTTCGCAATCTCAGTCGGTTGATAGGTCTCTCCGCCAATCTGTAAAGGCATTAAGGTCCATGCCGGTTTTTGCCCCATCCCTAAAACCTTATCCGTGATCACCGATTTATCGACCGCTAAATTGAGCGCCATGCGCACCCGTGGATCGTTAAACGGCGGCTTGTTCATATTGAACCAGTATTCATAGATGCCGAGCAGTGGCGTTTGTTTGATTTGTTGAGGTATGGTTTTTTTAATCTGCGCAAAGTTAACCGTTGGAATGGTGTCAGTAATATCAATTTCGCCACTTTGATAGCGGTTTAATGTCGCTGAGGGCTCAGCAATCGGCAAATAGGTCACTTGATTAATGACGGTCGCCTTATTATTCCAGTAG
>Ga0308168_1002051_pt1 | contig 17089 bp, 19 predicted proteins | sample PhyCR2_FD_202133 | JGI IMG/M metagenome (GOLD analysis project Ga0308168, IMG submission 202133) | Phyllosphere microbial communities from UC Gill Tract Community Farm, Albany, California, United States - DLSLRC.R2 | ecosystem: Host-associated > Plants > Phyllosphere > Unclassified | place: USA... | reverse complement strand
TAAATAAATATCATTTACGTAACTGGGAAGATGTAACGCTATACCATGATACACAAAATGAATTTGCTAAAACTCTTCAATTTTGCATTGATAATATTAAGTCAAGTGATTTAGAAAATATGCCTCCTGTTCCTAATGCAGATTTTAATATTACCGATGATATTAAGCTTAAGTTTAGCGACTCTAAAGAAAGTGCAGCAATACAAATTGCTGATATCATTGCAGGCTTTCTAAATCGTTACATCAATGGTTTATTGTATAAACGAGTTGAAATGCCAATGATTTATCATCACACCTTTAATCCATTATTAGTCAATAATAGACTACCACATCCAAGTCCATTAGGCGTGAACTTTGTTTTGCCTCTTTCCATACGTCAAGAGTTGTTTGCAGTTTTTAATCTATAAAATTTTTAGCGGCATTATTAATGCCGCTTATTACTTTGTGCAATACATTATCAATAGAATTTATGGAAGTCATCCTAATTGGATTTTATTTAAGGAAACCCCGTAGCATCGATTAACAAGGGCAGATAAACTCTGCACTACTCTATAGTACTATCCACACCCCCATACGGGGCTAAGGTAATACTGTATTAATAAAAATGCAGAATAAACTCAACCGGCATATTCTAACAAATTTAAAATAGAAATGCTTGTATAAACATATACAACTAATGATTCTTCAACTTTATTGATATCATGACTTAACTGAACTGAGGTCTTTACAATCGAATCATTTTGCATGGCAAGATTACCCATGTGATTTTTATTATTGTTAGATATTAACCCTGCCAATTCGGACTGAAAACTTAAAACTTTTGTTTCTAAGAATCCTAACTCATGAAGAATCAAATCTAAAGATTTATTATTAATTTTTTTAAATCTGAAACCCAACGCTTCAATTTTAGATTTTTCAACCATCGCCTCATTAAGGTGATTTTGGAAGTTATTTGTTTTTTCAATTAGTTTAGTGTGAAACTCATCGAGTCTATCTAAAATAAATTCTTTTGGTGCCATATCAATCTCTTGATAGGAATATATAGCTTTTAAATCTTCTACACAAAACCTTAAAATAAAAGTGGATCTTCTTAGTCTATTTAAATGAGTGACCTTCAAATCTAAAGCGTGTGAAATCACCTTCTCTCTTACAGAAGTTCTTTTCCAATCTTTAGCAATCCAAAAACCGCCTAAAGCAGCAATAGCCATTACTACGTTGCAACCTGCCGATATCCAATCAGGATAATTGATTTTTTCGCTAAACGTAATATTTGCCAGAATAAAGTTAAAAGTAAAATATACAAAACAAAATATAAAAATTGAGATTAGAAATGCTATCAATCGTATTTTATTTTCAACTTTCATCGTTATCACCAATAAGCTTATATGTTCAATATGATATTTTATTTGAAGCCAATCGGCAACAAGCATTACAGAATAATCCTGCTAACTGCCACCAACTAACAGTATAAGTACTTTCCATACTTCACTCAACGGTACTGGCGGTAGTAACACACCAAACGCTGCCAGTACCGGGATGATAACATAGTTCCATAGTACAATGAATGTTAGTACCCATCCCAGCCCCTGACGCCAGGTATACCCATTACGTGTTTCCTCAAGAGTAATCTGGTTCTGTTCATGACTGTTCTGTACGGTTTCATCCTTCTTCTTCTGAAAGAACCCCAGCCCGGTTTTAATTAATTCTAAAATCATGCTAATCATTCAATAATCCCCACACAATAAACCCAAAAGTACTTACCTTTGACGAACAATTTTGTACTGTCAATTAGGTAAACATCTGTTTTATCAGTCCTCAATTTCCATTCGAGCACTCCATTTTCAAATCCCTGTGGTTTCTCGAAAACCACGTTCATATATGTGAGGCATTGCACCCCTGATTTTTTAAGTAACTTCTTAAACTTTGGCCCTAAGAAACAAATATCAGTTGGCATACTATTAGCATAAACCTGGATACCATCCAGTGAAATATATGGTGTGAGTTCGCCATAATGTTTTTCATAAAAATCCATCTATTGTCTCCGTAATGTGAATGTACCACGTATGTCATTCAATATGAGAATTGCACCGCGTTCTGCATTTGCGTAAAAATCGTATATCAGTTGTCGCCGTTTACTCTCACGAACACCAATCACTCTTTTCTTTTTCTTCTTCTGATTAGTATCGATTAATCGCTTTTTGCCGTTTTGAATAACTACTTTATATCTACCATTGGTAAGATTTGCCTTCAGCCCTGAAATGTTACCCTGCCGCGTTAAACGTGCATTACTCGTTGGGATATACTTCTCATGTGCTGATGGATGAACTAACACATCGTAAAGGTACTTTGCCTGTAGATCTTTAATGATGATGTTTGCAGTTATACCCGTACCAGTTTTCCTGTATGTGAAAAGTACTGCACGATTAGTAAATGGTACTGGCCCTTTATCAACTGACTGGGATATTTCCCTTTGTAAATGGATTGATAATGCTCGTGCTCTGTTAATTATTTCTTTTTGGAAGTTCTGCCCTAATTGCCTTCCCTGAGTGTTTAGATATGCCGTGGCATTACCAATACCTGTTATGTTTCCATTAATCATTTATATTTACCTCATAGGTACGAGCGTACTTCTTGCATGATGTTGAAGATTTTTGCTCTATCATTAAGTGACGGTAATTTACATTTATGAATCACTGCATAGTTCAGACAATTTGGTTGTAATCCTTCACATACAATGAGGGATAGTTCTGCGAGAAGCGTTTCATTCATTGTGGGGAATGCCCATAGTACAACTCTCTCGTACTCAGCCCCTTCATCAATTAGCTTATTAACAGTAGTGCTACTACTTGAGTACTCACGCCAACCGTTTTCAATGGAGTTACTTTTAATCTTCTTATAGGTTTTAACCCGCTTATAAATCTGTTTACTACCATAGTACACCTGCCCCGTTTCGGGAAAACGAAACATGTAGATGAAACCGGCATAACTTCCATCAGTTAAATCTTCTTCCGTCCAGTCCCCAGTATATTTCCATGCATTCATCATAAATATCCTTATTAATAATTTATAAGGTATTTATTAGATGGATCTAAAAAACAGGTTAAAGGGATATGAAGGTACTAAAGAGTACCAGGCAAAACTGGGTTATTTTAGGAATGGTAAATTCTGGCCTTACAGTGACTCATTGGGATTTAGTACAATTGGGTACGGTCATTTGATTAGTAAGACGGAAAGTTTTAAGCAGGGATTGACTGAGGTAGAGGCAGATCAACTACTATCCCGTGATCTTGCACTTGCAGTAATACAGGTTCAATCACTGGGGTTAAATGTTCCAGATGACTGGAGTGATTTTTTAATCATTATGGTATTTCAGTTAGGATTGGGTGGTGCTCAGAAGTTCAGAAAAATGATTGCAGCCCTGAAAGTACAAAACTATAAAGAAGCAATTAAACAGGCTAAAGACTCTCTTTGGTATCGTCAAACCCCTAACAGGGTTAATAATATGATTTCACAATTAAAAAACAAATAACAAAGGGGCTTATAGCCCCTTTATTCTTTTTCCAGAATTGTCAATATACGTTCAACCTTTAGGTTCATCTGATTAATCTGAGCCTCTAATGATTTCAACGTCTTCTTCATCTCGTCCTGCTCTGCCTCTAAACGTGAAATATTACTTTCCGTTAAAAGTACCTTAGTCTCGATATGACCAACTCTACCCATCAGTTGTTCAGTATCTCCAGACTTATCACGATATAAAGTCCAAATGAATGTTAGACCTGCAATCACGAGAGCAATAATAGTTCCAAGTTCCATCATGTACCTCAATTTTATTATTATTATTGTATTTAGTACCCAGTGAAGTAAGCGAGTGCAATACGCAATCCACCGTTACCCATTGTAGTTCGGTAATTTTTCTGGAATCTATTTATGTATTGTAGTTGATACTGAGTACTACTAAGGCGGCGAATCAGCAGACCAGAGTAACCGCCCTGTGTACCATCGGATGAGATGTTACCAGGACACTGGCTAATGCAAATCCACGGATCGGCAAATGCAGTATTCAGAGTCAATGTTGTAGCAAGATCATGTGATGATGGTACGGTAAAAAAATCCATGATCCGTGGCATCGTCCCGGCACTGGCAGCACTCCATGTGAGCTGGCCTGCTGCATTGAACACATCGAGATAACCGCTCTGGATTCCTGCCGTATTACTACTCAGCATGAACCGCCCTGTATTGACCTGATAGAGGGATGCACCTGGAAAACAGTAGCTACCATTCACTTGTGGTTGATACCATCGCAGCCCTTCAGCCGGGAAAAAGTCCGATGCGAGGAAGCCCAGATTACCACCATCCCCAAAATCACTACTGAACCGATAGAAACCAGTGTCTGACAGCCCTCCCATCGCTTTAACGGTACTCATCACAATAGATTTGTTATCTGAATCAATCGTAAGTGCACCATTTGAATTGTAAACCTCGAAACCTGACATGGTTCCCCCTATACCTCAAATTTATAAACATCGAATGTTAGTGTTTGCGTGTACGGTGATGAGACTGGTAGGTACTGCACTGTGAAGGCATTGTTGCCCGGTATGCAGTAGTAATCGTTCCAGTACAGACTGGTACGTAACACTGCTAACCATCCGTTAGGACGCATACCCTGTACTGGTACAGACCAGGCGTTAGCACCTGGCCCCACATTCAGGTACACCGTACCGATAAAACGCATGTTGTAATCACCAACATCTACAACCAGCCTCCCGTACTGATCCCAGCATTGTAATCCCTGCATAACTCACCATAACCCCATACGTACACGTAATATGCCATTATTATCAAAAATCTGAATAACATTATTATTAATTACTAATCTACCAGTACCGCCATTACCATTAATATAGAAAGTACCGTCCTTATTAATCTGCCAACCAGAGTAGTTTGGATAGTAGTTATTACTTTGAATAGTATTTCCAATCTTATTATTAGTGATACTTCCATCAACTACATGAAGCTCATTAACTGAACCTTGTTGTAGGTGTAAGCTATTAATACTTGCCTGAGAAATTAGGGCTGACCCAATTGAACCTGAAGCGATGACGGCATTATTTAAAAATACCTGCCCATTGCTCAGGGCGAATGGTGCAATGCTATTAGTAGTAACAGTCTGTGAAGGTGCAATAACAAACTTATCAGCAGCAAAATAAATCGCACTGGTATTAGTAGCCCCCGTACTGGCAAGAAGTTTGAAACCAGCAACCACACCATTTGCGTTTACGCTCATCGTATAGGAACTATTGACCGTTGCGGCATCTGCCTTAGTACTTAATTGTGTATTAACACTACCAATCTGGTTGTTGAAAGTACTTTGCAACTGAGATAGCGATTGTGTCTGTGCACTATTATTATTTACCACTGTCTGCGACAGATTTGCAATTTTAGAGGTATTATCCCCTACTCCCGATTCAACTATACCGATACGTTGACTCATGGCACTATTGTTATCAGTGATTTGAGTCTGAAGTAGTGTCTGACTGGCAGAAATTTTACTATCAAATTCCTGTTTCGTCTGGGTTACTACCGTATTAGTATTCGCATATGCTGCCGCAATTGCATCATCAAGCGTATCAGACAGGCGTGTATTGAGATTGAGAATATCATTAATGTTCTCAACATCCTGCTCTGAGAAATGATAATCACCACTCACCGTGATAGTACTCTCAGGCGTATAGTTCAGATTATCGATACCGAATATATCGTAATGGGCGATCTTTACTCTGTATGTACCTGGCACTAAATTAAATGAGGTAAATTGTGGTGAAGCCGTATTCATATTCATTACAGTACTGTTCACTGTATTCTGAATACTGATATAAGTACCGACATAATCACGTTCTAACTTCGTATCATCCCAATCGACAAAAAGTGACTTATAGCCAGGGGCGATCTTATAGCTTCCAGATGGTGCTTTGTGCTGTTTGTTCTCAACGGTAATCTTCACCTCTTCAGAGTATGTACCGCTCGTATAACCCATTGCGATAATCCCAATAGTAGGTTTACGGATCTTCGCGGCGTTCTTCTCGAACGTGAAATCAAAACTGGGTTGTTGTGTGTAATAGGTATACGCGAGATTAGTACCGTTATAGATACGAACCTCATAGTGTTTGAAGTACTCCGAGAAGGTACGCCCGTTCACCTTCAGGTTAGTCTGGTTGTTCCATGCAATGTTGAAGTCCCCACTATCTGTCTCATACTGGCTGAAGGTACTATTGACCAGATGCAGACCAGTAACAGCAGGTAGTGCAAAGTTATAAGCGGGGATGATACCCAACAGGGTTAGCTTCTCACTGAGTAGACCAATGTTGTTGTAAGCACATACCGCATAGTCGTACTTCTCATCCGTACTCAATCCGTATAGCTCAAAGTCTGTTTGGTACTTTGAGGTACTACCCGCATACGTCCAGTTTGGAGCAGTACTGAGACGGTAGTAGACATAGTACCCACGTAGGTACGGATCGGTACTGCCCTTCCAGCTCATCTCCACTACAGAGCCGCTGGTAATGTTCCCCATACGATTAACTTTGAGATCCGTTGGAGGTACTACAGTCAATGCCGGTAAATTGATTGCCCCATCGGGAGACCAGATACCTGGGTCAACACCATCAAAGATTGAATCTGGGTACTCAACGGCACTAATGGTTACATAACCGATGCTTTCCTGATTTGTTGAGATATCTTTAGAAAGTATTTTAAACTTCCCATTAATAGCTAATTCATCATTCTTAACATCAATTGAGTCCCATACTTTCAAGTCCCAGCCTTCACTGGTAGTGAAGCTAATAGTACGCAACGCGTATTTAGCTTTGAGTACTTCAGTATTCACCATGCGTGCTAATGTATCTTGATCATATACCCACGTATAATCACGGCTAAGGGTAATTACCTGCCCATCTGTTTTTACTGCTTCATCAATACTGATATCAGATGGAATACGCAATACATCAGTCTGGTATCTTGAGCCGGGAGAGGCATTAGTATATTTTGCGTCAATGGTATTGAAATAATCACTACTACCTGAAGTTGTAATAGATATCTTACCAAACATATTATGTTCATCGAATGATGAAACTGATAATGTTTTACGATCAGTTGCCATGCAGATTTGACCAGCATGGACATACATAATCCCGCCGAAAGACTGGAGGATGTTTTCAATATTCTGCTTATATGAACTCTGATAGCTTATTGCACCATTGGCATAATATTCCATCTGGTTACAGTAAGCAGCAGCTTCTTTGAATGTACTGAGATTAATCAAATTAGGATCAATACCCATACCATATACATTATCTGTAAGATAATCATATATGATTGAAGGTGGATTTGAAGTAGCGAATTTCGTACCATTAACGAGTGAAAATACTTCCTGACCTTTCAACTCCACCTGCATAGTGAACTGATCATTAACTAAAAGGTTTTGCTCTAAACTATCCTGATCTTTTTTAATGACTGCCGAAATGCTAACAATACCTTTACCTAAAAATTTATCAGTCCACTTTGGCCCGGCATATTGTTTTGCAAGACTTTTAGTACTTGTATAGTCACCACCAAACGTAACTTCTAATGACAGATACGGACGGTACTTAGCGGCAATACTATTAACATCAACAATACCATCCTGAGTAATGGGAGCGGCAAGTACCGGTTCACCATCGATATAGATTTGTTCAATATGCATCTGTACGCCCGTATGGCATATTGCTTGCTCAGAGAACAAATATTGAGAATCACCATTGAGTACGTTATACCAGCTACAAATTGAACCAGTTAGGATAAAACTACCACCTGATACACCATTGCGGTGTGGTAGTTCCCCACCGTATAGTACTGGTAAGCCAGTTGTACCCGATGTACTTCGACTAAGAGTTTCAGTTACATCCCCGTACCCCTGTACTGTTCCAGGTAACATACTTGTCAATAATGTTGTTGAAATTAATGATACACCTGCTGCTGCTGCCCCCCATCCTGCCGCTGCCATCAACGATATGCCGCTACCGGTAGTAAAATAAACGGCTGCGGCAACGACTACGCCCGTTAAAACTGCGGAGATGATCCCCATCCCACCTGATTTTCCCATCGACTAACTCTCCGTGTTCTGTAAAATGCCCCGTCCGTGGGCTTATTAATTAATTCAAATCCATCATGTGATTCATTCACACCTAACAAACGGCCAGAAACATAAACACCCATAATTAATGGATTATCATTATCGAGCCAGATATCACCATCAATGGCAATTGATACTTCATCACAATGTTGTTTAATAATATCTTGCGTACTATCAAAACCTAATTTGCTTAGTTGTCGTATACCACCCTTAAGCGTTTTGTACTTTGCAATGCTTGCCCAATTAGTACCAGCAAATAAATCAACGATACGTAAGGCAACAATATTGCAATCGTTCTTACCATATTGATAATCACCATTAAGTGCGTGTTCAACTATATTCATAATTTCATTATGTACATTCATCATTTATCCTTATATCGCCAGATTTGATCTGAGTTAACCTGCCCCAGTAAACTGAAGTACTCATCTGATGGATAATACGATTGGTAAACGGAATTAGCTGCGATTGTGGGAGGTTGCCTGTCCAATTTTTTGTACATGCTATTAACGTATACTGTCATCTCATTAGTTTTATCATTTGGATCTGCAACTGCCTGTACATAGTCAATAAAGCCCGAAAATAAAAGCATTGAGTACAGCGTACTACTGTCATAGGGATTAAGAATCACTAACCTAATATTAACCTGTGCATCTTTGAGAAAGCCCCCTAATGCAAGCTGTCGTACGGATGACGTTACGTTAGAAACCTTGAAATTAATTGCATCATTACTGATACCCTTCTCCTCAGTAAATGATGGTAATGAATCCTGAATTATATCGGGAAAACTAATATAGTTGTTACCTTCAATCTCAATATTCGTTAATCCATCCGTCCAGTAGAATGCATTACTCCTCTTTGGTAGTACATCAAAACACCTTACATGCACGCCCAATGACATAACTTCCATTACGGAAAGGCGGGTTTTATTACCACCTCGCACAAGGTTCCAATACATTAATAGTTGGGGGTTAGTTAAAATATACTCATCCATTAGATAATATTCTCCGTTGCCTTAAATTGCATGGTAACAACGCTTTCAACGGGTATGGTATAATCGTTATCATTATCCAGTACCGCTTCAATGATTAAATTGTCATAGATAATAATCTCACCCGCCTGTACAACATTTTGTAGTGCTGGGAATACAGTTAGGGATGTATCAGTGCGGTCAATTATTCGATAGATTTTATTATGATTTCCGAATTGAATTAACTCACCAACTGCAATTGCATTATTGTTAGTGTTAATAATTATGGAACCTTTCGGTACTTGTGTTTGACTCGTTAAACTACCCTGCTGCATACCCACATAATTACTCAAATGACCTAAACTCATTGTGAATGGTTTACCCTGTGAATATTGAGCAATAAAATTGAGTACTTCACCTCGATCCTTAATATTAAAACTCAAATTGAACTGAATTTTATAGTATTGAATACCAGTGCTACGTGTTATCTTTTGTCCTGTCCAGGATTGGTTTGAGTACATCGGTTCGGTACTTTTAATCTGAAAATTTGTAACTTTAATTTTATTTGTGAATGTTGCCATATAAAATCCTCATAGTTTTTATATGGTATTTATAAGAAAAGGGACAACCGCCCCTTCCTTATGAATTTCTTTTCTGGCTATTACGTACTGCCTGTACCACTGAGTTTTGATGTTTTTTCAGCATCTCACTGAATTTAGCATCATCATCCATATTGCCATTAACTATTAACGGTGCATTTACAGTAATTTCACTACCACTTGAACCTTTCTTTTCTTGTGCATCTAAAAACTTCGATAATTTTGCATTTGCAGGAGCCTGCACTACCCGCTCCCCTTTTTGTAACAAGAACGATTTGTTATCAAGGTGCGATGGTAACTCATCTATACCACCGTGGAACTGACCTGACGTAGCGACAATATTACTAAGTAATGATGCACCCATGCTTGCAATAGTTGCGTACTGTGCAAATTTGATAGGTCCGGGCTGTGTTAATGCCTCAGTGAGTGCTTCATTGATATTGATTGTTGCCATTGCAATACTCAAGCCCTTCTGTACTAAAAAGAACGCCTTAGCAACGCCAGAGGTTTTTCCGAACGAAGCAGCCATAACATCAGAAATATCTCCCGCTGCCTGACTAAACATTGATAGAGTTTGTTTATTTTCACGACTCTGAATTTCTAAAGCTTGAGTACTATATTTTGCAGTGATTTCTGCCTTACGCTTTTCATAATCTTCATGCCCCTTCAACAACAATTCATTCTGTGCTAATTCAGCATTCATCTCATCAGTATTTTGATTTAATAATTGAGTAGTATCATCACCATTAATACGCTGATTTTGCTGATTTACCAGATAAGATCTTTGAGTGTCGTTTAATAGTCCAGTACCAATTATTCTATTTGTATCTTTCAATCCCTGATTCGGATCGGTGTAACCAATCATTGAATCGAGGAGATTAGTACGCTGGAAGTTTGCAGACTGGTTAGCACTATCAATGTACTTAGCTAACTGATCAGCAGGGAGGCCAAGTGTTTTTGCACTATCCTGAATGGTTTTGATTAGTGCTGCCTGTTGTCTCTCGAATGATTTCAGGCGTAGATCTCCGGCGTTCTCTCCAATCTGACTGAGTGCGGCCTCTAGGTTACGTTGAGCGGTTAAGCGTTTTGCATCGGCGGCCTTCTGTGCTGCTTGTGCTTTTTTGCGTTCCTGTTCTGCTTTTTTGGCAGCATCATCTGCATCTTTTTGTTTATCTCTCCAGCCATCCTGAGGAGCAGTTACTACTGCCATATCATTCTGAAAGGTATTGATGAGAGAATTAAGATTTTCTCGTTTATTGGCAAATTCGTTTTGTTTACCATTATCCATACTGCCAGTATGTAACGCGGCCCCCTGATAGTTTAGTGCTCCCGCAACGCGTAACTGTTGCCATATATCAAACATATCCCGTAGCGAACCAGTAGATTTTTTAATACGTTCATTCAGATCTTCAAAAAGACCAGCTTCATGCGGTTTTTGGTTTGATGCTTCATAAACGCCATTCATGGCTTTTACCAGAGGATTTAAACCATCGGCAATTGTACCTTTAATGTTGCCTGTTAAACGAGTTAGGTTTGTATCAAACTCAGCATAGTTCTTTGCAGTTTCATTACTGATTGCGGCATTTTGACTTTGCAGATAATTCATTGCCTCAGTAGCATTTGCAAACTGATCTAATGTACTGGCGGCATGACTACTATCAGAAGCAAGAGATTCTAAAATGTTGACGGTTTCTGCCATACTCTTTCCGGCATCACGCATTGCATAAAAGGTATGTACTACTGCTTTCAAACCACCATCAGCCTGATTTAAATATTTGTTATAGTCATTTAATTTAAAACCGTACTCTTTAAGATCATCTGCAATACCACCACCAACGCGAAATGCATCGCCAAGCTTATCGAGTGCGTCTTTATTCCAGGAACCATACGAGTCGAGTGATAAACCTAAACCAGCAAAAGCACTACTCAACTGTTGTAGCTGCACTACTGACAGACCAGTACTACGAGAGACCTCATTCATCTCACTGACATATTCACGCGAACTATTTACGAGCATTGCAAGCCCGCCAGCTCCTACCGCTGCCGCTCCCGCCAGCCCCGTAAATGATGTTGCGAGACCACCAACCATACCGGATAGGCGTGACGTCATATCTCCAATAGCACCGCCAGCATCATTACCAAACTGATTTAATGAGTTTTGCCCTGCCTGTAAAGCACGTTGTAATCCAGTAACATCACCATTTATATAAAACTGGATTTGATTATTGTTTGCCATTTTTCTTTTTCCCTTCAATCCGTTTTTTGATTTGCTCTCCCATTGCTTTTATATTTCGTGCTTGAGCATCTTTAGCTTCCCGATCCCGCTTTTCAGCCTTTTCTTTCGTTGTCAGATTACTTTCACTGAGGATATCGAGGAAATCAAAATCCTTAACCTTAATACTTTTGCGTGCTTCATTAGTTAGATTTGGATTATTTAATGTTGTGTTATAACAACTGTGAGCATGAAAGAGCATGTCTAAATGCGATCCCGAAGGTTCAATATATGTGTCATATACCATTAGCATTTCAAATAAATCAGGATCTAACTCATTAAATTCAAGGGGAGTTAAACCCCGTTTATTAATCATTTTTAGGTAATAACGCAAGCGGGGATCGGTTTTTACTTTTTTTCAATTTCATCTACTTTATCAACAGTTACGAGATTAACAATCGCCCCATAAATTTCACTCTGATATTTGTAATCAATACTGTTTACATTGATTCGACCCTCAATGTCTTCATCTGCAAAGATAGGATCGCCATTCTCATCCTTCACACAGAGTACTAATGTTTTCGTAACAGTATCGCAATTTGCAAAGTCACGACCAGATGGACGATGAATAAAGATCTTGAAATTTTGAATGGTAAATTCATGTAATTGTGGCTGTAGCTTTTGTTTTAATTCATTTAGATTCATTCTGTTTCTCCAATAAAAAAGGGAAGATAATATTCTTCCCTGTATTTATGTTTTATTGGATTAGACCGCTATCAATCTCACCAAGATCAGTTACGATTTTGAATGTTTTTGTTACCACCTGATCTTTATCACCCTCTGTTACTGCTCCACCCACGTAACATTGATACACCTCGAAAAAACCTTCTGAATGAGTTTCATCAGTAAAGATCTCAACCTTAATTTGACAACGCTTCTGATCTTTTGCGAGCTGTTCGAGTTTCTGGTGTACTACGTTATCTGGGATAAAGTTTACCTTCAGGTCACGATCTTCAATGGATTTAGTACCTAATAGTTTGCGATTGTACGCAGAGTTAAAACTAACAACATCTATTGTTGCACTCGAAAAACCTAAACTCATGAATGCAGCAACTTCAGGTACTTCCTGAAAATCAGTTGCAACGGTAGTGCCTGCCGATCCTACTGATACACTAAAATGTGCACCCGAGAAAATGTCCATAGCCATATTAATATCCTTATTAATAAGTTTGTATTTATTGTGATGGGGTAAAATCCATTTACCCCGAATGTATTTATTTATTTGCCAGTAATGATTGTACCAAAGCTTTTAATTCATTAATCTGCTTCTGTTGTTCCAGTACTAAACCACCGAGGTAATTCGTAGCCAGAAGATTATCAAGCATGATTGGATTACTATCTAAGGTAAGCTGTTCAGTAGTTTCTTCATCTTCCATTTCTTCATTGAATTTAAGAAGCTTCACGTACTCTGGATCAATTTCCTGCATATCTTGTGCAATTACACCACGACGCACACGACGCTTTTCATCTGCTTTATATACATAGGTAGCTGGCTTTATCTGCATGATATTGTCAAATGCTTCTTTTCCATCTGTATAATCAACATCGTCCTTTAGCTTGATATCACAGTTTGGATTTTTCTGGAAAATATAGCTTTGAGAATCAAAACCATTTGACCATGATGTAATATCACCGTTATAGGGCGTAAATTCCCATGCCCTTGAATAAGTATTATCACCGCTTACATAGAGAGCTGGACGTGACCAGGCGTTAGCCCCACCACTAATTACACCTAATGACATTCGCGTGTTATAGCCCCCACTTGCTACCGTCCCTACGCTTAAACCTACAGCGTAACCACTATCATTATTTGTGGCAGTTTTCACATAGTATGGGCATTGCCCGTTCTCCCCAGCTCCATTCCATGACGTTGCATAAGATGCTGCCTGATGGCGTTCAGAATGATACACACCGTGCGGATACCATATAAATGAAGATGAACCTTTAGTAGGACTGATTACGTTCATTTGCACATTACTCATTGAAATATCACCCGAACGTACTAAACCAAGCTGGAAATAATCGTTATACCAGTGTCCCGTTAAATTATTGACAAAGCTTCCCTGAACACCCTCATTAGGTACATTCTGAAGATAGATATTTTTATTTCCACCTACAGTAGTTACTACACCAACCGCATTACTTTGCGATGCCCATACAATACCATTAATAGTACCGCCAGCTTTCGATTCAATAGAATTTAATCTCCAGTCATCACCTGCGGCTACAGATCCGCTATAGGTGCCGACGTTCAGTACAGAAGAATTACCTAACCCTAAATCACTGCGGCGTTCAGCTACTGTATTTGCATAAACTCGCGTCCATGCAGTCCATGCTGCACCGTTATTATCACCGACCAAACGACGCATCCAGATTATGTCCCTGTCAAATGGATAATAGAATTGAGAACATGATCGGCCTGTATTCGCAGCATTTTTAAGTACTAATAAACTTCCTGCAATTTGCTCTGGATAACCATTAGCAGCAGTGGCATAAGCATTGGCGGCACAAAAATATTTCCCCTCGCTCGTACCATCAAGATTATTAATATTGTCCGATTGTGTTAATGCAACCTGTCTACTATAAAGAGCGTTAATATCATATGGATTTGGTTTATAGCCAGTATGATAAATCATCCGATCTACTGCATTACCAGAGTCATCGATTGCCTGACGAAACAGTAGATTTGACACCCCATTGATACCGATAAACTCATCGGCTTTTACTCCTGGTTTAGCATTGTGTCGCCATAGCATTGCGTGGGAAGATTCACTACTGATAGATGCCCACATGTCACCATTACTAGCAGTACGAATACCCTGATTTAACGGTACGGTTAACTGTCCAGTCATAGTATCACCAGTGACATCTACATAGCGTACATCACTCTCGCTCTTGCTATACACGTCCAGCGTACTTCTTGCTTCCGCTGCCGTGGTGGCTCCTGTTCCTCCCGATTCAATACCTAATGCGTTTGTCAATGCGAGTTTGTTGATAACTGATGTTTTATTTCCTGCATCATAGGAAAATACGTTAGCTCCGCCAGTATTTGTTTCCTGTATACGGAATGATTGCAGATCGCTAACAATGACGAATGGAGTACTACCTTCATCAGTATCCTGAAACTTGATTGTTGGGTTAGCTGATAGCAGCGTAAGAGGATTGTTAGCAGTACTGTTGAACGTTGCATTGCCTCCAGTGATCGATACCTGGCTTGCGTTTTGTGTAGCCATCGAACCTAGCCCCAGATTATTACGGGCTGCGGTAGCGTCCGGTATATCACTAAGATTATTGGCCTGAACAAGTTGCTTTGCGTTCTGTACGTCCGATAGCCCAACATCACTTTTACTTAGTACTAAATCGTTACTCAGTGCATAGCCATTTACAGTCCGTTCTTTCGGTACTGCTCCAACATCATCGGGAGTCAGTACAATGTCAGTATCGAGAGGCTTACGGTTCACTGTTCTGGTAAGGGGTACGTACCGTGCATCCATCTGTGTAGCCGTATAGATACGAGTCCATGCGGTACTCTGATTTTTTGCAAAGATACTAAGCGTTCCTGATTTGGTCATGACCAGTGCTGTAGTACTGGTGCTATCAATATTGCCAATACCCAATAGATCACTACTGGCAGGATTACCCGGCATACTTGATGGAACCTTAATGAAGCCGTTTCCGGTTACTGTATCGGTCTCATACTGGGGTACATCAAGACCGTTACTACCTACCCCATAGTCACCCTGCATCAGAGGTAGTAGTGAGTTTGTCGTTACTGGCCTGCTCACTACCTCAGTAGTCTGGAATGTGTATGTTTTGGTAACTACTGCATTCTGATCCCCACTACGTACAGCACCACTAATCGAACCATTAAGGATCGCACTGTCCAGCGTGCCTTCACTCTGGCGGTAGTTGATGATGAGCTGGAATTCCTCCTGATCATTAGCCCTTTCATCAAGAAATTGCTGTGATTCATCACCCGTATAATTTACAACAATACTGATTGGTGCTGTGTCCTGTTCTGCGAGTAGTTTTGTTTCGTAATCACTATCATAAGTTTCGAATGTTTTTGTTTGTGATTCAATTTGTAATATTGGGAATGCTGCAATCTCATTAATTTCAGTATTATTGACAGATTGTGGTGTTCTGTTACCCGTGTCTGTATTGTAAAAAATTCTGAGTCCGTTCCCTGAAAAAATATCTGCCATAAATTACCCCTGTCGTTTTTCGGTTACGATAATATTTATGGTAAACGCGAGTGAAACAGTCCCCGTTACTGGATCAATAATGATATCTCCCTGTTCATAGGAACATGAGAACATAATCAGCCCCGCTTCCTTGAATACATTTGGCCTTGTAATATCGAAGGCTTCAATGATTTGGTCATATGTTATACTGGGGGCAGTATTACTACTTTCAGGTTTTGGACTCACGAGGTACTGGATAGTAAAATCACCCATATGTCGATTACTATTGAAACTAGCTCTTTCCAAAGAGAAATTAAACGCAATTTCCGTAAACACATCTGCATCACGCGATATTTTTAGATTTTTCGTTGCACCAATGAGTACTTTCATTGCTTGCCGTACTGTAGTTACGAGACTCATTAGTAATCCTCCGCAAAGTGTTGACTATCAACTGAACGGTAATAGATATCCAATAAACCAGAAAGATCATCAACAATGTTATATACTTCATATTCCATACTTCTGATACCTAAAACAGATCCGATAACTATACCTTTAACGTCATCTTTTTTTGCCGTGCAAAATGTTTCCGTGCCTTCGATAAAGGAACCACCAGTATTAACAGAAATGGGGACAACCTCTAATATTGCATTAAAAGTTACCCCCATATTACTTTTTACTGGCTCACCGAAAGCATTCAGAAACATATTCGATTGTGAATATGTGAATGCTCTCATAATTATTCACCGATTTTAATTACGCGGAATGCTTCTGGATTAGTAAGTGCGAATGCAATATCAGCCCACACACGTGCGATTACAGATCCACGATTACGGTTAGTGGTATCGTCCATATCGAGTTCAATAGCATCGCCCCACTGACCAATCGCTACTTTAG
>Ga0308168_1002050_pt1 | contig 17092 bp, 14 predicted proteins | sample PhyCR2_FD_202133 | JGI IMG/M metagenome (GOLD analysis project Ga0308168, IMG submission 202133) | Phyllosphere microbial communities from UC Gill Tract Community Farm, Albany, California, United States - DLSLRC.R2 | ecosystem: Host-associated > Plants > Phyllosphere > Unclassified | place: USA... | reverse complement strand
CGGTTAAAAGTAAAAGATAAAGCGAAATTTTGATGGAAAACCATCAATGAAACGGACCAGGCCGATCGACTTCAACATCTGAGGCATTTTACCTGTCGTGCGGTTGCCCGACTAAAACGCACAACCGGGCGCGGGCAAAGCCGATTTATCGTTAAGCTTGTAGTGAGATTATCAATGAGGAATGAACATGGCTCAGCAACAGAAAGTGTTAGTGATTGGCGCATCGCGTGGTATCGGCCTGGCAGTGGTGCAGGCGTTTGCTGCACAAGGCTGGCAGGTCACGGCCACGCACCGCAGCGGTATTCCGGCGCAGGGCAACCAGCGGCACGTTGACTGGCACGCGCTGGATATGACTGAATCGGCGTCGGTGCAGCAGCTGGCAGGCCAGCTCGCCGGACAGACCTTCGATGTGATTCTGATTAATGCCGGCATTTCAGGGCCGGCGCACCAGAAACTGGCGCAAAGTGACCCTCAGGAACTGGCACAGCTGTTTATAACCAATACGATCGCACCGGTGCGCAGTGCCGAGATTTTACTGCCGCTGCTCAGCAAGCAAAAGGGTGTGCTGGCGATCACCTCATCACAGCTGGGCAGCCTGAGCGAAAACCCGCGTGCCGACATGCCGCTCTACTCCGCCAGCAAGGCGGCGCTGAATATGTTAAGCCGGATGCTGGCTGAGGACGTGGAAGCCCAGGCGGGTACGCTGGTAACGCTGCATCCTGGCTGGGTAAAAACAGATATGGGTGGCGAGGCTGCGCCCTTAACCGCAGAGGAGAGCGCGGCCGGTATTGTCCGGCAACTGACCGCCTGGCAGGGCCGCGGCGGTCATCACTACATCGATTACACCGGTAAAACGCTGCAATGGTAACAGACGACGGGGCGGTTACGCCCCGATATCACGCAGCGCTTTGCCTTTCATCAGGTTGCGTTCGATGTGCTCCAGCGTGACATGCTTAGTCTCAGGCACCAGCATCATCGTCACTACAATGAACGCCAGATTAAGCGCGCCGTAGAACCAGAAAGTATTGGCGTTGCCCAGCTGATCGAGCATGGTCAGGAAGGTCGCACCAACAATCATGTTACCGACCCAGTTAGTGGTGGTCGACGCGGTTATGCCGAAGTCACGCCCTTTCAGCGGCTGAATCTCAGAGCAGAGCAGCCAGATCACCGGTCCGGCAGCCATCGCAAATCCGACGATAAACATCAGCAGCATGGCGATAGCAAAATACTTGCGGAAATCGGTTTCGACGCCGAGATGCAACAGCGTCCCGAGCACGCCCATTCCCACCGCCATCACCAGAAAGCTGGTGGTGAGCATCGGCTTACGTCCCCAGCGGTCAACCAGGAAAATCGCAATCAGCGTCGCCAGCATATTGACCAGCCCGACAATCACCGTGCCCCACATCTGTTCACTGGTGCTGGAGAAACCGGCAATATTGAAGATCTTCGGGGCGTAATACATCACCACATTCATGCCGGTAAACTGCTGCATCACCTGCAATAACATGCCCAGCCATACGGCACGGCGGAAATTACTGTTAGAACGAAACAGTGACCAGCCGCGTTGCTTCACCTGCAGACTTTCACGGATCTCTTCCAACTCCTGCCGCGCCTGTTCGCTGGTATTGCGCAGCCGGTCCAGTACCCGCTGTGCCTCATTAAAACGACCGTGCGCCGCCAGCCAGCGTGGGCTGTTAGGCAGAAACAGCACGCCAATGAACAGAATCACCGCCGGAATGGCGATAATACCCAGCATCCAGCGCCAGTTGCCGGTGTAGCTGAAGGCGGTATCAGAGAGATAAGCCACCACAATGCCGGTGGTCAGCATCAGCTGATACATCGAAATCATGGAACCGCGAATACGCTCAGGCGCGATTTCAGCCAGATAGAGCGGGGCGGTGTAAGAAGCGATACCGACCGCCAGCCCCAGAATGACCCGGGCGCAGACCAGAGATTCAACATCCGGTGACAGCGCCGACCACAGCGAGCCAATGACGAACAGTGTGGCACCGGCCAGCATACTTTTCTTGCGTCCCAGCTTTGATGACATCCAGCCGGCACCCAGCGCACCCAGCGCGGCACCGAACATCATCGAGCTCACGACCCACTCCTGCTGATGGTTGGTGATCTGCAAATCTTTGGCGAGAAACGGCAGCGCGCCAGCAATTACACCGATATCCAGACCAAACAACAGGCCGGAGAGCGCGGCCATAAAACAGACGAACCAGGTAAAGCGGTTCTGACCCGACGGGGATTTCTTAGCTGCAGCCATGCCTCACTCCTTGCCCTGTGACTTTGTCAGTATTATTAATGTTATGTAAACATAGATGAAGTCAGTGTGTTACCGGTCACAGTTTAAAACATCAGCGGCGTGGCAAAAGGCCGGGGTTGCCCGCCAGAGCCCGGTGGCAACGGATCGGCGGCTGCGCACCACTGTAAGCGCAAGCGCACAAATACCCAAAAACTGGCGAGTCGGGAAAACTTTGCAACCCCGGCGTGCGCCATTACACTGCAGTTTTTCAGCCAATGATTGAAGGTGCTTATGTCTCAGCCTTATCAGCGCCAGCCGCTGCCCTTACCGGGCGGCCACAAAAAAGTGCTTTTACACTCCTGTTGCGCTCCCTGTTCGGGTGAAGTGATGGAGGCGATGCTGGCATCGGGTATTGAATACACCCTCTATTTCTACAACCCGAATATTCATCCGCTGAAAGAGTATGAGCTGCGCAAAGAGGAGAATATTCGTTTTGCTGAAAAATTCGGCGTGCCGTTTGTTGATGCCGATTATGACCGCGATGACTGGTTTAAACGGGCGCGCGGTATGGAATGGGCGCCGGAACGCGGCGAACGCTGCACCATGTGTTTCGATATGCGTTTCGAGCGTACCGCGTTATATGCGCATGAAAATGGCTTTCCGGTCATCACCAGTTCGCTGGGTATTTCACGCTGGAAAAATATGCAGCAGATTAACGATTGTGGCGTGCGGGCTGCCGCGCATTATCCGGACCTGCTTTACTGGGAATTTAACTGGCGTAAAGGCGGAGGATCGGCACGGATGATTGAAATCAGCAAACGCGAAAGTTTTTATCAGCAGGAATATTGTGGCTGCGTTTATTCGCTGCGCGACACCAATCGTCATCGCGTCACGCAGGGTCGTGAGCGAATTCAGATCGGTGTGCAATATTATCAGCCGGACGATCTCTGAGTATTACAGGCTGCTGTAGGATTCAGCATGGCGATAGTGAGGCGGTGGTATCGCAATACGCTGAGTGATCGCGCTACAGTTTTTTTCGCTGTTTCTGGCCTGAGCATAGCTGCATAATGCGCAGGGATTATCGGAATCAGATAACTTTTTTTGCACCGCCTCGTCCAGCTGGCGCCGGCGGCAGACGCTGGGCGTACACCCCATCAGCTGTTTAAAAGAGCGGGTAAACGATTGCTGACTTTCAAAATGGTACTTCAGCGCCAGGCTTATTATCGGCGTGCGACTGTTTTTTAAATCGTTGACACAGGCAGCCAGCTTGCGCTTGCGAATATACCGTGCCAGCGTTTCATTGTGATAACGCGCAAATAATTTTTGTAAATACCATTTGGAATAACCCGCTTTTTCAGCAATATCATCAACGCTTAACCGCTGGTCGAGATTGTTATTAATCCACTCAGTGACAGTGATGATCACGCTCTCATTATATTTACCATCATTCATAATGCCCCCCTTATTTTATTTTGTCCGGGAAGTTTAAAATAATTTATCCTTTTCTGCGCATTAGTTACGTAAAGATTTATCAGGAAATGAATCGTTATCTCAAATAAAGCAGCTTTCATGATCTTTTGATAATATAAATGACCTGTTTGTGATAAATATGTTGGGAATATTGATGGAATTAGGGGCGTTGAGAAGCGAAAATCGTAATCTTTCTTTAAGGGTTTTCTTTCGCGTAATCTTTTCTGCGGGGTCACCAGTCTGCGCTCATCGAATCGTCACATCGCACAGCCCATCAATACATTGTTCACCGCTTCATGCCAGGCTTAACACTCACCTTTAACCTGGAGAACCCTGGATGAGCCCGACATACGCGTTGAAGAAACCGCTTGCCGCCTTGCTCACCTCGCTGACGTTACTCAGCACGGCACCGGCCCTCGCAACAACCGTCTACGGCGAGCAGCTGGAAGGATTTCAATACCCTTATCCTCTGCAACATTTTAATTTCTCATCTCAGCAGCAGCCGCTAAGCATGGGCTATATGGATGTGAAACCCGCGAAAAACGCCAACGGACAAACCGTGGTGCTGATGCACGGAAAAAATTTCTGCGGGGCCACATGGGAAGAGACGATTCGTGCGCTGAGCCAGCAAGGCTATCGCGTGGTGGCACCCGATCAGATCGGTTTCTGCAGCTCAACAAAACCGGCGAATTACCAGTACAGTTTTCAGCAGCTGGCGGAGAATACCCATCAGTTGCTGGCGCAGCTGGGAGTGGAAAAAGCGGTGATTATCGGCCATTCCACCGGCGGGATGCTGGCAACGCGCTATGCGCTGATGTATCCAACACAGACGCAGAAGCTGGTGCTGGTCAACCCGATCGGGCTGGAAGACTGGAAAGCCAAAGGCGCGCCGTGGCGTTCGGTCGATCAGTGGTATCAGCGCGAGCTGAAGCTGAGTGCTGAAGGGATTAAGAAGTATGAACAGCAGACCTACTATGTCGGGCGCTGGAAACCGGAGTATGACAAATGGGTCGACATGCTGGCCGGTCTGAACAGCGGGCCAGGACACCAGAAGGTGGCGTGGAACTCGGCGCTGATTTACGACATGATTTTTACCCAGCCAGTATTCTACGAGTTCAGCGATTTGAAAGTGCCGACGACTCTGATAATCGGCACCGCCGATACCACCGCGATTGGCAGCGATATCGCCCCTGCGGCCGTCAAAGCCCGACTTGGTGATTACGCGGTGCTGGGAAAGGATGTCGCGAAGCGTATTCCGGGCGCGCGGTTAATCGAATTCCCGGGGATGGGCCATGCACCCCAAATGGAAGAGCCGGCGAAGTTTAATCAGACGCTGCTCGACGACCTGGCGCGTCAGTAACCGGTCAGGCGCGCGGGCGCCGGACTCTACAGCACCGCGCGCTTCTGCTTTTTACTGCGGTACATCTGCTCATCGCTGTCATGCAGCAACTGCTCCAGTGACTGCGGCTCGGCCGGATTAAATTCCACCACGCCACAAGAGAAGTGCAGATGGTAACGGCGGTTCAGGCTGAACGACTGCTGCGCCAGATAGTGGGCAAACTGCTGCAACAGCGCTTCCGTCTGCTGCTGTTGCAGACCATTGAACAGTACGACAAATTCATCACCGCCTAAGCGGGCGAAGAGATCGGAGTGTTTAAACACCACTTTCATCGCATCAGCAAAGTCCATCAGGGCGCGGTCGCCTTCACGATGTCCAAGCGAATCGTTGATCTGCTTGAACTTGTCGAGATCGAGGAAGGCCAGACAGGCGGGCCGGTTCTTCATCCGGCACTCATTCAGCACCATCTCGCCCAGCGTTATAAAGCCGCGGCGATTAGTAATCTGCGTCAGTTCGTCACAGGTTGCTGTCTGAAATGCCACCAGCTCCGCTTCAGCCATCGCCGCCAGATCCCGTAGCGTAGCCCGATCTTCTTCGTCGAACTGGCGCGGCTCCCGGCCAATGATGCAGAGGGTGCCTATTTTCGTGCCACCCGGTGCCCGCAACGGGTAACCAGCATAGAAACGAATATGCGGTTCACCGGTCACCAGCGGATTATCATGAAAACGCGGATCCGCGGCAGCATCTTCGACAATCATGATCTCATCCTGCAGGATGGCATGGCCGCAAAACGAGATGTTGCGTGGCGATCCGGTGGGCTCAAAACCCTGCGCTGACTTAAACCACTGGCGATCGGCTTCCAGCAGGCTGACTAACGCAATCGGCACGTCATACAGGCGGCGCGCCAGACGGGTTAAACGATCAAAACGCTCTTCCGCAGGGGTATTCATAATGTTCAGCGCACGTAACTGCGATAAACGTTGTGCCTCATCGGCAGCGATCTCAGGTGATTTCATCGCGCAGAGCCCTTTATTTTTCTCAGTGAAGCCAGGTTCTGGTGTGTGCCTTTTGGCAAAGAAAAAGACAGTGATCGAAGCGATTCAATTCACTGTCTTATTGAGAAGGGGATCAGAGCACTTTTTGTTCGGCGAGATCAAGCGCGAAATAGCTGAAAATCAGGTCCGCGCCGGCACGTTTTATCGCACCCAGGCTTTCCAGCACCACTTTACGCTCGTCGATGGCACCGGCCTGCGCGGCAAATTTGATCATCGCGTATTCGCCACTCACCTGATAGGCAGCCAGCGGCAGCTCTGTGCGTTCACGGATGTCACGCAGGATATCCAGATAGGCGCCTGCCGGTTTAACCATCAGTGAGTCCGCACCTTCGGCCGCATCAATCAGTGATTCACGGATCGCCTCCCGACGGTTCATCGGATTCATCTGATATGTTTTACGGTCGCCTTTCAGCGCTGTTCCTGCCGCTTCACGGAACGGGCCGTAAAAGGATGAGGCGAATTTGGTGGAGTAGGACATGATGGCAGTCTGGGTGAAGCCTGCTGCGTCCAGCGCCTGACGAATCGCCTGAACCTGACCGTCCATTGCCGCTGAAGGCGCGATAAAGTCAGCCCCTGCTGCTGCCGCAACCACCGCCTGCTTACCCAGATTGATCAGGGTGGCATCGTTATCCACGCCGTGGTCGCACAGCACCCCACAATGACCGTGGCTGGTGTATTCACAGAAACAGGTATCGGACATGACAATCATTTCCGGCACCGTCTCTTTGCAGATGCGTGACATCCGTGCCACCAGGCCATTTTCATTCCACGCATCGCTGCCGGTGGCATCGGTATGGTGTGAAATCCCAAAGGTCATCACCGACCGGATACCGGCTTTAGCAATGCGTTCAATTTCATAAGCGAGGCGTTTTTCCGGAATACGCATCACGCCAGGCATTGCCTGAATCGCTTTGTAATCGTCGACACCCTCTTCAACGAAAATGGGCAGAGCCAGATCGTTCAGGCTGAGGGAAGACTCCTGGAACATTTCGCGCATTGACGCGCTCGCGCGCAATCTTCTTGGGCGCTGGATAAGGGAATAATCAGGCATATTCATTCTTACGCAGGTGAAAAAAGTGACAACAGTTTACTCCCTTTAACGGGGTGGCATGAAGGTTTGTGTGCGGTAACCGCGGGGGAGAAAAAACTCTCCCGCCGGGCGGCGGGAGAGGAGGGGATTACTCGTTAATATCCGGATGCTGCTGCACCAGATTTTTACGTTTCGCTTCGAGGCGGGCAATTTCTTCGTCGATATCTTCGATTTTATGCTCGATGTTATCGTGGTGCTCCTGCAGGATTTCGCGCGCTTCAGCCATATCGGAGGCCGCAGGCGTCGCACCTTTAAGCGGCTTATTCGCCGTCTCTTTCATGTACAGACCGGTAATCAGACCAATCACCGCCACCACCATCAGATAGTAAGCGGGCATGTAGAGATTATCGGTGGTCTCTACCAGCCAGGCGGCCAGTGTTGGGGTCAGACCGGCGATCAACACTGAGATGTTAAACGCACTGGCCAGCGCACTGTAGCGAATGTGGGTCGGGAACATGGCTGGCAACGAAGAGGCCATCACGCCGGTAAAGGCGTTCAGGATCACTGCCAGCAGCAGCAGACCGGCGAAAATCAGTCCCAGAACGCCGCTGTTAATCATCATGAAGGCCGGAATCGCAAAGATCAGCAGGGCGATACTGCCGATGATGACAAATGGACGGCGACCAAAGCGGTCACTCATCATGCCCATCACCGGTTGCACGAACAGCATACCGATCATGATGGCGATGATAATCAGTACGCCATGATCTTCAGAATAGTGCAGGTTATGCGACAGGTAGCTCGGCATGTACGTCAACAGCATGTAGTAGGTGACGTTGGTAGCAATCACCAGACCCACGCAGGCCAGCAGGCTGCGCCAGTGTTTGGTGGCAATCTCTTTAAACGACACTTTCGGGCCGTCCTGCAGACCTTCACGATCGCCCTGTTCCAGTTTTTCAACGTGCTGCTGGAAAGCCGGCGTCTCTTCCAGCGCATGACGCAGGTAGAGGCCGATAATACCCAGCGGCAGCGCAACAAAGAACGGCAGACGCCAGCCCCACTCAAGGAAGCTCTCTTCACCGATAACCGTTGAGATCAGCACCACCAGGCCTGCGCCGAGCACGAAGCCGGCAATGGAGCCAAAGTCGAGCCAGCTCCCCATAAAGCCGCGTTTACGGTCAGGCGAGTATTCGGCGACAAAGATAGAGGCACCGGTATATTCACCCCCGACCGAGAAGCCCTGCGCCATCTTGGCTAACAGCAGCAGAATCGGTGCCCAGATGCCGATAGAGGCGTAGGACGGTATCAGGCCGATACAAAAGGTACTGACCGACATGATGATAATGGTGATGGAGAGTATTTTCTGACGACCATATTTGTCGCCCAGCATACCGAAAAACAGGCCGCCCAGCGGGCGAATCAGGAAAGGAACAGAGAAGGTGGCGAGCGCCGCAATCATCTGAATGCCCGGCGAGACGTCCGGGAAGAAGACTTTACCCAGCGCGTAAGCCACAAAGCCATACACACCAAAGTCAAACCACTCCATCGCATTACCCAGAGAGGCTGCGGTGATGGCTTTACGTAAACGGGCATCATCAATGATGGTAACATCATCGATACCGATTGGTTTTACACGCTTCCTACGCAATTTCATAGAATTACCCTGTAATGGAACATGAAAGTCCTCAACGGCGCGAACCGAGCAAAAGTATTCAGACCGCGGCGTTGAGGAAATTAAAGCATAGCTGTAAACAGGTGCAGTTTATCAGCCAGCCAACCCAATAATTCGTGCCGGGATTATTGCGTTAAGCGACAGAGTATACCGTTTTTGTGTGATATCTGTCATGTTTGGCCTAAAACTGACCCATAAGACCGATCATTTAACCCGTTTACCCTTCCTGAAAAATAATCACCCCACGTGACGAATGACGCTTTTTTCATCAGATTGGTCACTGTCGGGCCATGTTGTTAGCCGCTTCGGTTATATTTTCAGCTGTTTGTCGTCGGTGACCCCGGGATCAGAGCGCAACAGAAATATTTGGTAATATTTGGTGTTTCACAAGGACAGCGGGAAAAGGGGCGTTGCAGAGGTCACTCGGGTGCAGACGCGGGGGTAACAAACGCCGAAACGGGCAGGTTTTTTGGCAAAGCGCCACGTGCAGAGCGCACAAGCAGAAGTGACAGGGAGGGCGGGCGACCTGGTAGCTGTGGTGTTCGCGACATCTGCAGAAAGAAGGTCCGTCGTGGCTGCCGGGGCGTTAACCGGGTTCGCTATCCTGCATTGGCCGATCGCCCTGTTCCTGCTGCCAGACGATCAGCGCAGCGTTGTCCATAGGACGAGCATAGTAGTAACCCTGGATGAAGACCACGCCGCGTTGCTGGAGATAACGAAACTGCAGGGCGGTTTCCACGCCTTCGCCCAGCACCTGCAACTGCAACTTATGGCTGAGGTTAATGATGGCGTCCAGCACCGGCGTTTCGCCCTCCAGCGATTCAATGGCGTTAATAAAGCCGCGATCGATTTTCAGGTAGTCCAGCGCAAAGGTCTGCAGGTAGCTCAGCGAGCAGTGACCGGTGCCGAAGTCATCAATCGCGACCTTCATGCCGAACTGGCGCAGCTGGTCGAGTTTACGCGCCACGCCTTCGCCATCTTTAATCAGGCTGCGCTCCGTCAGTTCAAGAGTGATCACAAACTGCTTCTCTTTCACCCGCTCGGCAAAATGGAGCATGTCGCTGACAAAATCGGGGTGCTGCAGATGTTCGGCCGCAACATTAATCGCCAGATGGAAATGTGCCGGGACCTGCCACTGCTGGACATCTTCCTCCACCAGATCGAGCAGATGACGGGTCAGCGGTACAATCATCCCTTCAGCTTCGGCGGCACCGATAAAAACATCGGGACGGACGCCATTGCCATCAGGCGTGGTCCAGCGCAGTAGCGCTTCTACGCCACTGCAGCGCTGCAACCGATCGTCATAAACCGGCTGATAGTGTGCCCGGAACTGGCCACCGGCGATGGCGCGGCGGATCTCGTCACGCCATGAAATGCGCCGCTGCAGCCAGTTTGAGGTCAGGATCATCAGCAGAATGGAAAAAATCGCTGCCATCGGCAGGAAGATAAACAGCACCTGCCGCCAGGCCGTTATTAACTCATCGGGCGGAGCGATCACCGTGACGCTCAGGGGATAACGCTGTGAGGAGGCGTGATAAACCAGCGGCTCAAACCAGCCTTTCACCGTGGCCTGTGGCGTGCCATAGGCGATCGGCGCGCCGTCGCTGAACTGCATACTCAACTGATAGCCGCGCGGGCTGCCAATCGCACGCATAAAATCGATCAGATACTGACCATCAATCACGGCCCAGAAACCTTCTCCGCCGGGTAATTCACGCACGAACAGCACCGCCGGGCGATCCGGTACGGCGTGCGTTCCGGCTATCGACAAACTCCACCAGGCTTTACCGGTCACCGGCACATCGCGCATCATCAATTCTGATAGCGAGCCAGAATTTAAACCATAGGCGGAAGAGCAGGCGATGTGATCATTTTCCAGTTTACCAATGGCACGGAAATAGGCGTTAAGCGTACCGAGTTGCTGCAGGGTTTTTTCAATCTGGCTGCAGGGCTGGTTCTGAAACTGGCGGAGTGAGGTAATCATATCCCAGGCGCTGTCGCTCATTTTCTCAGCCTGGGATAAAAGGGTATTGGCGGCGCTCACCTGCTGCTGGTGGACCGTATGACGCGCATCGAGGGCGGTAAAAAAGATGCCAAGTATCAGAGGCAACACGCCGGAAACGATGATAATCAGCCTGGCGTAGTCGCGTTTTCGTTGCAATAGCGGCACCGCAAAATCCTCTGAATGTTATAGACGTTATGAGGAGGTGCTAATCATTCGGCGCAGCATAGCATGTCTCCGGGCGATGCAGGTTAGCGTTTTGTCCGCCAACAGAACTGATTAAGGTCAATTATCGACCAGAGATTGCATTTGTTGACAATGTTTTGCTTTTGCTGGCATTCAGACAGGGTTCACAACCGTTCGGCGCAACCACAGAGCCGCTGTGGGTCTGGCGGCAGAGTGAAACGCGGCGGTTGGCAAAGGCATTTGCTGCGGTGAAGGAAGATAAATGCCCTGGCCGGCACCAGGCCGGACGCAGGGTCAGTGACGCAGGTTTAGTCGTTAAAATAGATCTGTTTCAGGGCCACTTCGACACCCCGTAATTCCGCCAGGCCTTTCAGCCGTCCGATCGCCGAATAGCCAGGATTGGTGCGTTTATGCAGGTCGTCGAGCATCTGATGCCCGTGATCGGGGCGCATCGGAATTGCCCGGTGATTACCCGCCTGACGGCGGCGCTGCTCTTCAGCCAGAATCACTTTGATCACGCCAACCATATCAACGTCGCCCGCAAGGTGCGCCGCTTCGTGAAAGCTGTTGGGATTTGCCTCACGTTTGGTGGCGCGCAGATGAACAAAGTTGATGCGGTCGGCGTACGCTTCCGCCATCTCAATCAGCGGGTTATCGGCGCGAACGCCATACGAGCCGGTACAGAAGCAGAAACCGTTATGCAGACTATCCACCGTTTCTTTCAGCCACTGCATATCTTCCTGCGTCGAGATAATCCGCGGTAAGCCCAGGATCGGACGCGGTGGATCGTCCGGATGCACCGCCAGCTTAATTCCCACTTCTTCCGCGACCGGCACGATTGCCCGCAGGAAGGTGGCCATATGCTCGCGTAACCGGGCTTTATCAATGCCGTCATACTGTGCCAGCTGCGCCTGGAACTGCTCCAGGGTGTAACCCTCTTCGGCACCCGGCAGACCGGCGATAATATTGCGCACCAGCGTGGTTTTGTCATCTTCGCTCATGGCGGCGAACAGCTGTGCCGCCGCCTGCTGCTCGGCGGCGCTGTAATCCTGTTCGGCACCCGGTCGTTGCAACAGGTGCAGTTCAAACGCGGCAAAGGCATCGGCGTCAAAGCGCAGCGCTTTTGCGCCGTCCGGCAGCGTCCAGGCGAGATCGGTACGGGTCCAGTCGAGTACCGGCATGAAGTTGTAGCAGACGGTATCCACGCCACAGGCAGCCAGGTTGCGTATCGACTGTTGATAGTTGGCAATGTAGTGCTGGTAGTCGCCACGCTGGGTCTTAATCGACTCATGCACCGGGATGCTCTCTACCACCGACCAGACCAGGCCTTTTTCTGCCAGCAATGCCTGACGGGCTTTAATCTCTTCCACCGGCCAGATTTCGCCGTTAGGAATATGGTGGAGTGCGGTTACGATGCCGGTTGCGCCAGCCTGACGGGCATCATCCAGAGAGACCGGATCGTTCGGACCGTACCATCGCCATGTCTGTTCCATGTTTACTCCTCAACTGTGATGTGGCCCAGTGGTCAGGCCGCTGGACCAAGAGTATGATAGCCAGCAAAATGAGGCCGTGATCGGGATCGCAGCATGACAAACTGCGCGATCGGTGAAGCCAGATAATAAGGAGAAGGTGATGACGCTGCCTGTTGTAAAAACTGAACGTCTCTATCGTCAGATTGCTAATGCCATTATGGCGGGGATTGCGCGCGGTGAATTTGTCGCAGGTGACCTGCTGCCGCCTGAGCGGGAGCTGGCGAAGCAGTTGGGCGTCAGCCGTTCTTCGGTACGTGAGGCGTTGATAGCGCTGGAGATGACGGGCTGGGTCGATATCCGTACCGGCACCGGCGTTTTTGTCGCCCAGCCGCTGCCCGCGCCCGCAACCGCAACGGAGAGCGAAGCCTGTAGCCTGCAGGATCTGTTACAGGCCAGAGAGGCGTTCGAAGGGATGCTGGCAGGACTGGCGGCGCGCAACGGCAGCATGCACCAGCGTGCTGCCCTGCTGGCGCTGACCGCTGAGCTGCAACGGTATCAGGAGAATGATGCGGCTTTTCTGGCGCAGGATAAACGCTTCCATTTGCTGATCAGTGAGATGAGTGGCAACGATCTGCTGCGCGAACTGCTGGAGCAGTTATGGAATCAGCGCCATACCCCGCATGTCCAGCGGCTGGAGCGCCATTTTGCCGACAACAGTTTTGCCCTGGAGATGAACGCTGACCATCAGCAGATTGCTAACGCCATCGTGGCCGGTGATGAAGTAGCGGCCCGTCAGGCGATGGAAAACCATCTGCGCCACGTCCAGCAACGGTTACTTGGTTAAGCCGCGCGCCCGTTTCGGCCGCCCGGTACCCAGCATAATCGCCAGCCGGCTGCCGCCTGGCGTGGTCTCCATCAGGATTTTGGTAATGCTGGTGAGCGGCACTGATAACAACATCCCGACCGGACCGAGCAGCCAGCCCCAGAACACCAACGACAGAAACACCACCAGGGTGGATAAACCCAGTCCCCGGCCCATCAGGCGCGGCTCCAGCATATTGCCGAACACCATATGAATAGCAGTAAACAGTGCGGCGACCATTGCCGCATCAAACAGGCTGTTCAGCAGCAGCGCCTGTAAAAAGGGCGGGATGCCGGCGATGATCGGCCCGATATTGGGAATAAAATTGAGGATAAACGCCACGACGCCCCACAGCAGCGCAAATTTTACGTCCAGCAGATAAAGGCTGAGCCAGACCGACAGGCCGGTTACCAGACTCACCACCGTCTTCAGCGCCAGATAGTGTGTGACCCCTTTCAGCGCTTTGTGCAGCCCGGCGATACGGATTTTGGGATTAACCAGCGCATTACGCATTTTGTAGGGCAGGTGATGCACTTCAAACAGCATAAACACCACGGTCAGAACCAGCAGCACCGTGTTGGTCATTGCGCCGGAAAAACCGCTCAGCGCCACCGTCGCCAGGTTCATCATGGTGTTCGGGTCAAAGTGCTGAATCAACGCATTGGTAGAGATATTGAGGTGAAAACCGGCCGCCAGATGCTGCAATATCGCCATTTTCTGTTCCATGGTGGCGCGCAGTTGCGGATAGAGATCGTAAAACTCACTCATGGAGCTGGCCAGTACCGCACCAAGCAACAGAATGACGAAGAAGATCACGGTAATCACCAGGGTAATCGCCAGCCCACGCCGGAAGCCGCGCCGCATCAGCAGGGTGACCAGCGGATTGAGCACAATGGCAAAGAAGGCCGCCAGCAACAGCGGCACCAGAATATCGGACGCGGCCCGCACGCCAGCAAGGATAATCACCAGCATCGCCAGTTTGATTAAAATATTTTGTCCGATTTTTTCCCGTTGCAGCTCGCTCATTCCCTCTCCCATCACGCAAATTGGCTGATGAAAGTGTAGCTGAAGTAAAATTAACAAGCTGATTTATCAGAGAAACGGTAAAAATAAACGGCAGTTTTGGCGGGCGGAAAGCCGGGTTTGCACCCGCCGGTGATCAGGCTGTCTGCTGCACAGCATCTCCCGTCTGGCCGGATAATATTGCCGGTTGCACCGCCGCTCTGATGCGCGCCAGGCGAAAGCGGGTATAGTTAATCATTAACCTTTAGCTTTCAGCCGACTACGAGTGCAATGATTCATGCCTGACCAACCTGCAGCAGAGCCGGGTTCTGCATCCGGTAGCGTAAAAATCTCCCTGCTGATCCTCTCCATCGTGATCTACAACTTTGCCAGTTATCTCACCATTGGTCTGCCGCTGGCAATCCTGCCGGGATGGGTACATGACACGCTGGGCTATAGCGCTTTCTGGGCCGGATTAGTGATCAGCCTGCAATATGTGGCGACGTTGCTGAGCCGGCCGCATGCCGGTCGCTATGCCGATCTCTGGGGACCGAAGAAAGTGGTGGTGGTGGGGCTGGTGGGCTGTCTGATCAGCGGCGTCTGTATCCTGCTGGCGGCGCTGACGCTCGACCGTCCACTGCTGAGCCTGACGTTACTCTGCATCGGCCGGTTGATCCTCGGTGTAGGTCAGAGCTTCACCGGTACCGGCACCTCATTGTGGGGCGTGGCGCGGGTCGGTTCGTTGCACATTGGCCGGGTGATCTCCTGGAATGGCATCGTCACCTACGGCGCGATGGCGATTGGCGCGCCGCTTGGCGTGCTGATCTACCGGCTCGGCGGCCTGCTGTGGCTGTCAGGGATCATCATCGCCATCTGTCTGGTGGGGATTGCCGGGGCAGTGCCGCGTCCGGCGGTGAAAGGCAGTAAAGGCAGGCCGCTGCCGTTCCGTGCGGTGCTGGGAAAAATTGCCGGATTCGGCGCTATTCTGGCGATGGGCTCGGCCGGTTTCGGCGTCATCGCCACGTTTATTACGCTGTTTTATCAGGATAAGGGCTGGGAAGGCGCGGCCTTTGCGCTGTCGCTGTTCAGTGGGGCGTTTGTCGGGGCGCGGCTGCTGTTTCCAAATGCCATTAACCGTCATGGCGGTTTGCGGGTCGCCAGCCTCTGTCTGGCGGTTGAAGCCGCCGGGCTGTTTCTGGTGGCTGCCGCAGGCGATCCGTGGATGGCTAAAGCGGGTGCCTTTCTTACCGGTGCCGGTTTCTCGCTGGTGTTCCCGGCGTTGGGTGTTGTGGCGGTAAAAGTGGTGCCGCAGCAAAACCAGGGCAGCGCACTGGCCACCTACACCGCCTTTATGGATCTGTCGCTGGGCATTACCGGGCCCATTGCCGGGCTGATCATGAGCTATGCCGGGGTTTCTCAGGTCTATCTGCTGACGGCACTGCTGGTCTGTCTGGCTTTCTTCTGCACCCTGCGTCTGCAGTTCAGGCAACCGGTGACAGAGCCGGATCGGCGCTGAAAAAAAGGCCCCGACCGGGGCCAAACGTCTTTTCAGACACAGATAAGAATCGGTTGGCACGAGGTCACTTCCCCGCAGCCGGTTTCAGGCCTGTAGCAGTTCGATACTGTGGCGAATCTGGCGTTCAATCTCCGCAGGCGTCCAGCGCTCAAGCTGGCTTGAGAAAGGCTCAAAGGCGTAAATCCCCTTGTAGCCGAGCATCTCCAGCCGCTTCACCTGCACCACGCTGTTCAGGACATCACTGTCACTTAGCATCACCCGCTCTTCATCCGTCAGTTCAGCGGTCGGGCGCAAATCTTCCACGCCGGAGAGATGCACCAGCCCGATTTGCTCAATGTCGATGCTGGCCGGAAACTCCTGTTCAGCCTGCTCATAAAGGTGATGATGGAAAGTATCCAGCACCAGCTTAAATGGCACATCCGCCTCCGCAATCAGCTGTTGTGCCTGCACCGTCGAACGCAGTGAGCTGACCGGAAAGCCCAGCGGCTCCACCAGTCCCTGAATGCCGTAATGCGCAAAGCGCGGTGCCAGTTGCTGCATCGCCGCCAGGGTCTGTTGCGGCGACACGGTGATACCCTCATTCAGCGGACACATCACCAGCGCGCGGGCACCAATCCGTTGTGCTTCCTGTAACAGCGCCTCAGAACGGGTCAGCAGGTCATCATCGATGCGGTTAAACGGATAGAGCGCGTTAATGGTGATGATATCGATATGATATTTGTCGGTCAGCGCGCGCAGCTGATCGGCACTAAGGCCGTCAGTGACTTTGCCGCCCGGCATGTCATTACGCAGTTCAACCTTGCTCAGTCCGAGCCGGTGCACCAGCTGGAAGAAGGCCTCCAGTGAGAGGCGGGGCGCAATTTTACGGTTAATACAGAAGCGGGTGGGATCGATGGCCATACGGCGACTCCGTTGACAGGAAGCGTGAGAGATGGGGCTAAAGAGAACATTTATTTCATTATTTATGAATTATGAAATGACAATTATTAGATCAGCCTCGCATTAATTTCATATTCCGTTTCAGCCTGTATAAGCAAAACTGGATCGGGCTTGCAAAAAACGCCACTTTCAGACGTCTGGTCGAGGTTAGCTGACACCGTTGCAGCCCCTTGACTGGCTGGATTTCATCGCTTCTCAGATCCTGTTGCCTCACTGACCAGAAAAATGCGATCTGTGCCGCTAAAAGTAAATTTTCCAAAAATATCTATTTGAAAAATTTGTTCCACTGTAATAGC
>Ga0308168_1002047_pt1 | contig 17107 bp, 18 predicted proteins | sample PhyCR2_FD_202133 | JGI IMG/M metagenome (GOLD analysis project Ga0308168, IMG submission 202133) | Phyllosphere microbial communities from UC Gill Tract Community Farm, Albany, California, United States - DLSLRC.R2 | ecosystem: Host-associated > Plants > Phyllosphere > Unclassified | place: USA... | reverse complement strand
AGATTGTCTGATAAATTGTTAAAGAGCGTTGCGAACAGTGCCGGAGCTTCCTGCCGCGAGGTGGCGTATATTACGCTTTCCTCCTTCGGAGTCAACTTCTTTTTGAGAAGTTTTTCCGGCGGTTCAGATACTTCCTGAACCTCCTGAGCCGCTGACCTGTAAGCCGTTGTGCCGTCTCAGTGGTTGCGCATTATAGACAGGCACCTCTGGAACGCAAGCAGTAATATCGACTTTTTTACTGCCTGCTTAAACTTCGTGCGAAACGCTGTTTTTTAACCCTGTTTAATGCGTGCTGGCAGCGCTTTCAGGCTATCCAGTACCCAATCCGCCGCCATCTCACCTTCAGGCGTCACCGGCTTACCGCTGCGAACCAGCACCTTTTTCCCCACTCCGGCGGCTAAAGCAGCCTGCATATCCTCAATTTTATCGCCAACCATATAAGAAGCGGCCATATCAATGTTCAGATCCTGTCGGGCCGTCAGCAGCATTCCCGGCTGGGGTTTGCGGCAGTCACAGGACTGTCGGAACGCTTCAACTATTGCATCCGGATGGTGCGGGCAAAAATAGATGCCATCCAGATCCACTTCGCGGTCAGCCAGTGACCAGTCCATCCACTCGGTGAGATGCATAAACTGATCTTCGGTGAACATGCCGCGCGCAATGCCGGACTGGTTAGTGACCAGTACCAGCGCGAAGCCCATTTCCTTCAGTTCACGCAGGGCATCAATCACGCCGTCGATAAACTCAAAGTTGTCACTTTCAAAAACGTAACCGTGATCCACATTAATAGTGCCATCACGATCGAGGAAAATTGCGGGGACTTTCTCAGTCACGTAGGAACTCCTGCTTCAAAATTTGCCGTAGTGTATCGCATCATTGCGTTAAAAGAGAGAATGCCCGTTTGAATGACTTCGATTGATTTAGACGTCTGGATGCCCTACCATCCATTCAGTCCCGGTAATCAGGGATACCGTTTTTATTGAACGCCACGGATAACTCCCATCACGATAATAAATAAATCAATGATTAAACTTTCAAATATCACCAAAGTATTCCAGCAAGGGTCACGCAGCATTACCGCCCTGTCCGATGTCAGTCTGCATGTGCCTGCCGGACAAATTTATGGCGTGATCGGCGCTTCCGGTGCGGGTAAAAGCACCCTGATCCGCTGCGTCAATTTACTGGAGCGCCCTACGTCCGGCAGCGTGCTGGTTGATAACCAGGATCTCACTACGCTGTCCGAAGGGCAGCTCACCCTGGCGCGCCGCCAGATTGGCATGATTTTCCAGCACTTTAATCTGCTGAACTCGCGCACCGTTGCCGGTAATGTGGCGCTCCCGTTGGAACTGGGTAACCTGTCGAAGGCCGAGATCAAACATCGCGTGACCGAGCTGCTGGATCTGGTCGGCCTGTCCGACAAGCATGATTCATGGCCTGCCAACCTTTCCGGCGGGCAGAAACAGCGTGTGGCAATCGCCCGTGCGCTGGCCAGCAACCCGAAAGTGCTGCTGTGCGATGAAGCCACCAGCGCGCTGGATCCAGCCACTACCCGCTCCATCCTGGAGCTGTTGAAGGATATTAACCGCCGTCTGGGGATCACCATTCTATTGATCACCCATGAGATGGATGTCGTAAAACGTATCTGTGACTGTGTGGCGGTTATCAGTAACGGTCAGTTGATCGAGCAGGATACGGTGAGCGAAGTCTTCTCTCATCCGAAGACGCCGCTGGCACAACAGTTTATCCAGTCAACACTGCATCTGGACATCCCTGAAGATTACCTCAAGCGTCTGACGCCCGAAGCCAGCGCCACAACCGTTCCTTTATTACGGCTGGAGTTTACCGGCCAGTCGGTCGATGCGCCGCTGTTGTCTGAGTCAGCCCGCCGCTTCAATGTGAATAACAATATTATCAGCGCGCAGATGGATTATGCCGGTGGCGTGAAGTTCGGCATTATGCTGGCTGAGATCCACGGTGACGCAGCCGACACCCAGGCTGCTATCGCGTTCCTGCAAGAGCAACATGTCAAGGTAGAGGTATTAGGTTATGTCTGAGGCGATGATGTGGTTAATGGGCCGCGGCATCTGGGAAACCCTGATGATGACCTTTGTCTCCGGCTTTTTTGGTTTTGTGCTTGGTCTGCCGGTCGGCGTTCTTCTTTATGTGACCCGACCGGGCCAGATCGTGGCGAACGCGAAGCTTTACCGCGTGCTGTCAGCGGCGGTCAACATCTTCCGTTCTATCCCGTTCATTATCCTGCTGGTCTGGATGATCCCCTTCACCCGTATTATTGTCGGCACCTCGATTGGCCTGCAGGCAGCGATTGTTCCGCTTACCGTTGGCGCCGCACCTTTTATTGCGCGTATGGTAGAGAACGCCCTGCTTGAACTGCCTACGGGTTTAATCGAGGCTTCACGCGCCATGGGGGCTACTCCGTTACAGATTATCCGCAAGGTTCTGTTACCGGAAGCACTACCTGGTCTGGTGAATGCCGCTACTATTACTCTGATTACCCTGGTCGGCTATTCTGCAATGGGTGGTGCTGTCGGTGCAGGTGGTCTGGGTCAGATTGGCTATCAGTATGGCTATATCGGTTATAACGCGACGGTGATGAACACGGTATTAATCCTGCTGGTCGTTTTGGTGTATTTGATTCAGTTCTGCGGCGATCGCATCGTTCGTGCGGTCAGCCACAAGTAAACACAACAGTAATTTCTCTCTATTTAAGGAAGGGATATGTCTTTTAATGTTAAAACGCTTGCCGCTGTCGGCGCGCTTATCGGTACCCTGGCACTGGCTGGCTGTGACCAGAAAGAGAAAGATCCAAACCACATCAAAGTGGGCGTGATCGTCGGAAGCGAACAGCAGGTTGCCGAAGTGGCTGCGAAAGTCGCTAAAGATAAATATGGTCTGGACGTTGAGCTGGTGACCTTCAACGATTATGTGCTGCCTAACGAAGCGTTGAGCAAAGGCGACATTGATGCAAATGCCTTCCAGCACAAACCTTATCTCGATCAGCAGATCAAAGACCGTGGCTACAAGCTGGTGTCTGTCGGCAGCACGTTTGTCTACCCCATTGCCGGTTACTCTAAGAAGATCAAATCACTGGATGAACTGCAGAACGGCGCTCAGGTCGCAATCCCTAACGATCCGACCAACCTGGGCCGTTCTCTGCTGCTGCTGCAGAAAGTGGGCCTGATCAAGCTGAAAGACGGCGTTGGCCTGCTGCCAACCTCGCTGGATGTGGTTGAGAACCCGAAAAACCTGAAGTTGGTTGAGCTGGAAGCACCGCAACTGCCACGTTCCCTGGACGATCAGCAGATCGCGCTGGCGGTCATTAACACCACCTATGCCAGCCAGATTAACCTGACGCCGGCGAAAGACGGCATCTTCGTGGAAGATAAAGACTCCCCGTACGTGAACCTGATCGTCGCCCGTGAAGATAACAAAGACGCGGAAAACGTGAAGAAATTCGTCCAGGCTTATCAATCTGATGAAGTGAATGACGCCGCGAACAAAGTGTTCAACGGTGGTGCAGTGAAAGGCTGGTAAGCATCAACTGCGGGTGGCGCCTGCCACCCGCAACCTCATTTCTCATTATTATACGTGCTTTAGTGCGCGCTCCCCGCTTGTTATTTCTGCTCTGGCTTGGTTCAATAACGCCACTTTTACCGAACGTGAGGAATTTCACATGCGTGTTTTACCGCTCTGTCTGTTAGCACTGTCGCTGACAGGGTGTTCGTTGCTGCCGAAGCCCTATGAACCCGTTAAACCTTTTCCGCAGTCAACGCAAAACGACTCATCTCACTCTAAACCCGCAGCCCGCCCTGCTCCGGTAAAACTGTATACAAATGCGGCCGATTTGGTCAGCAAACCCTTCCGCGATCTGGGTGAGGTGTATGGTGATGACTGCCAGAGCAACGCACAGGATTCGCCACCTAATCTGGCGACCGCACGCAAACGTATGCAGATTCGAGCGTCCGGAATGAAAGCGAATGCGGTACTCGTTCATAAATGTGAAATTGTCAGTGGCGCTCAGGGTTGCCTGCGTCAGGCCGTGTGCCAGGGTTCTGCCCTGAAAGTCTCCAGCCAGTAATAACACTCTTTATCTGTACCGGGGGCAGTTCCTACCCCTGGTCCTGAATACGTCCCAACCTGTCATCGGTGAAAGACGTCCATCGCCTCAATCAATGAGACAATCCCTATATTTACGTGACTATTCAACCTGTTATTTGATAATAAAAACGATAGTGATAAACTCACGACTCAAATAACACGATACAAAGGAATTGTATAATGCGTAAATTGGCCTTTATTTTGGTATCATTAGCCCTCACTGGTTGTGCACACACCGCAGACCAAAATGCTCAAAAAAACACCCCATTAAAACCCGAGGCAAAAAGCACTATGTCGGTAGTGACCTCTCACTCCCCAGTTAAACTGCTGAGTCATCCTGATGAACTTTCGGGCAAATCTTTCCTGCCGTTAGGCCGGGTTACCGGTTCAGCCTGCCAGGTCAGAGCAGCAGATTTACCGACTGACATGAACATTGTGCGTCATCAGCTGCAGACCAATGCGGCTCCGCTTCACGCCAATGCTGTGCTGCTGAATAATTGCGAAATCACGGCCAGTATCCAGGGCTGCTATCGTCAGACCCTTTGCCAGGGCTCAGCCCTGAGAGTCGCCCAGTAATGACCACTTTTTCCTTCCAGCAAATAGGCCAGATTCATTCCCCGTGGAAGGAAAAGTTTGCTGTTCCCCGCCAGCCTGGCTTAATTCAGGATGGCGGCGGAGAGCTCCATTTCGATGCGCCTTATAATCACCCGGATGCGGTGCGCGGTCTGGAAGCATTCAGCCATCTGTGGCTGCTGTTTATTTTCCACCAGACGATGGAAGGCGGCTGGCGTCCGACGGTACGCCCCCCGCGTTTAGGCGGTAATGCGCGCATGGGTGTCTTTGCCACTCGTTCAACCTTCCGCCCTAATCCGGTCGGGATGTCTCTGGTGGAGCTGAAAGGAATTCGCTATGAGCGGCAGCAGGTCATCCTTGAATTAGGCAGCCTTGACCTGGTTGACGGAACTCCTGTCGTTGATATCAAACCCTATCTGCCGTTTGCCGAAGCATTACCTGACGCACGCGCCGGGTTTGCCCAGCAAGCCCCCGTTGCGGATATGCCGGTGAGCTTTACTCCCCAGGCACGGCTGCAGCTGATGCAGCATCAGCTGCGTTTTCCTCATCTTGAACGTTTTATTCATCAGGTTCTCGCCCAGGATCCGCGCCCTGCTTATCGCAAAGGCGAAGAACCCGATCGTGAATATGCGGCATGGCTGCTGGATTTCAACGTCCGCTGGCGTGTTATTCACTCAGGGACAGAAGTTATCGCCATCGACCCGCGTTAATTTCTCCCGGCACCTTTTGACTCTCCTGTCACACTGATACACTAGCGTCCACGTTTTTTTGGCTCTCTTTCCGTTCATATGGAATCGTAACTCATGCGTACTACTCAATATCTGCTCTCCACTCTGAAGGAGACACCTGCCGATGCCGAAGTGATCAGCCACCAGCTGATGCTGCGCGCTGGCATGATCCGTAAACTGGCATCCGGTCTTTATACCTGGCTGCCAACCGGTTTACGCGTGCTCAAAAAAGTTGAAAACATCGTGCGCGAAGAGATGAACAACGCCGGTGCGATTGAGATTTCCATGCCGGTTGTTCAGCCGGCAGATTTGTGGCAAGAGAGTGGCCGCTGGGAGCAGTACGGGCCGGAACTGCTGCGCTTCGTTGACCGTGGTGAGCGCCCTTTTGTTCTGGGTCCAACGCATGAAGAGGTGATCACTGACCTGATCCGTAACGAACTCAGCTCCTATAAGCAGCTGCCGATAAATCTGTTCCAGATCCAGACCAAATTCCGTGATGAAGTCCGTCCGCGTTTCGGCGTCATGCGCTCGCGTGAATTCATCATGAAAGATGCCTACTCGTTCCACACCACCCAGGAATCGCTGCAGGAAACCTATGAGGCGATGTATCGCGCCTACAGCCAGAGTTTCACCCGTATGGGCCTCGACTTCCGCGCTGTTGATGCGGATACCGGCTCTATCGGTGGCAGTGCCTCGCATGAGTTCCAGGTCCTGGCAAAGAGTGGTGAAGATGATGTGGTGTTCTCTACCGAGTCTGACTACGCCGCTAATATTGAAAAAGCGGAAGCGGTCGCACCGGCCGGTGGGCGTGCTGCTGCCACACAACCTATGGAGCAGTTCGCAACACCTGATGCGAAAACCATTGCTGAACTGGTCGAACAGTATGGCCTGCCCATCGACAAAACCGTGAAAACCCTGATGGTCCACGCGACCAAAGAGAGCGGACATGCGCTGGTCGCCCTGCTGGTACGTGGCGATCACGAGCTGAACGAAATCAAAGCAGAGCATCTTGATATCGTTGCTTCGCCGCTCACTTTTGCGACCGAAGACGAGATCCGCACGCTGGTGAATGCCGGTCCTGGCTCTCTCGGCCCGGTCGGGCTGAATATGCCCGTCATCGCAGACCGCAGCGTTGCAGCGATGAATGACTTTAGCGCCGGTGCCAATATTGACGGGCAGCATCTTAAAGGCATTAACTGGGAGCGCGATCTGCCGCTGCCGCGCGTCGCGGATATCCGCAACGTGGTCGAAGGCGATGCCAGCCCGGATGGAAAAGGCACGCTGCTGATCAAGCGCGGTATTGAAGTGGGTCATATCTTCCAGCTCGGCACCAAATACTCTGAAGCGATGAAAGCGTCCGTACAGGGTGAAGATGGCCGTAATCAGATTATGACCATGGGTTGCTACGGCATTGGCATTACCCGTATCGTGGCGGCTGCGATTGAGCAGAACCATGACGAGCGCGGGATTATCTGGTCCCCTGCACTGGCTCCTTTCCAGGTGGCGATTCTGCCAATGAATATGCAGAAATCGTTCCGCGTGAAAGAACTGGCAGAAGAGCTGTATGCCACCCTGCGCGCCAGAGGCATTGACGTTATTCTCGACGATCGCAAAGAGCGCCCGGGTGTCATGTTTGCAGATATGGAACTGATTGGCGTGCCGCACAGCATCGTGATCGGCGACCGTAATCTGGATAGCGAAGAAGTGGAATACAAATCGCGTCGTACCGGTGAGAAACGGATGATCAAAACCAACGAAATCGTTGATTTCCTGGTGAGTGAACTGGCGATTTAACCTGTCGCAGGCCAGGAAGACGGCCTGACGTTACCGTTCCGATCAAAAAAAGCCACCGCATTTGCGGTGGCTTTTTTCATTTTAGGATTGAACGACGTTTGACTGCTCTTGCTCCTGCAGCGCCCGCACCGTCTGGTGCCGCTGCCAGTAGTAACCCAGGGTGTATTTAAACCCTTCAATGTCCTTATTCAGGCCCGGTAGCGGGATCTCACTGCGCTTTTTACCCTGTGCGTTGGGTTGAACATGTTGCAGATACAGCACTTCTTTCGTGAACCGCTTAATCACGTTGATATTCTTAATATTATCCCACGGCAGCAGTTCAGCCGTCTGCGGTTTAATAATGCCCAGATAGGTCAGTTCTATCGCACTGCCATCTTTCAGCGTCCACGAAACCGGCGGGAAGTATTTCAGAACCAGCGCCGTCTCCTCTTCCCCTTCAGGCTGATAGCGCCATGCCAGGCTCTCTTCATGCGCTGAGGAAAAATCACGCTCGTATTTCTGCCACAGTTGCTGTTCTATTTCCGCTGCCACTGGCATCAGATCGACCCAGCTCTCTGCCGGTAACTCCGCTGCGATGGCTGCATAACCGGTTTCATCAACGGTATAGCCCACGTTATGCATACGATCGGCCAGCGGTGGATGTGAATCAAATGGGTGCGGCACGTTTGACTGACGCATCATGCCAATAAAGTCCGGCGAACTGACATGCTGCGGCAGGCCCTGGGCAATGGCTTTACTGATCCCCAGCTCATTTTCATGCAGGGTTTTATTATCAAACAACGTTTGCTCAACTTCGCTGCGATAGCTGGCATAAGCAGAAATTTTAATCAGTGACTCAACAATTGCTTCAGGAGTAATCAGGGTGGCAGCATTGCGGTCTGCAACGAACTCACGCTCACGACTGTTACGCTGCCATGCCAGTTCAAACAACATGCGATACAGGCAAAGAGGATAGTAAACCATCACTGTCGAGATATCTTTTCTCATCAGATGAATGTACTGGTCGAAGCGGTACAGTTTTGGCCCCAGTAAGGCGCCCGACGCGGTATCGCCTTCATGCAGGTGCGTTAACTCATGCACCATCACCCCATCAGCCTGGGAAGTGGTTAGCTGACGCAGCAAGGGGATACTGACGTAGAGCTTGCGGCCCTTCAGCAACTGCTGGTTGACGCTTAACGGTGCTTCGGTTACATAAAAGTTAGTATCGATACCCGCAATAATATGGTCGGGGGGTGCCGTCCCTACCCGGGAAGCCAGCGCATCAATACGCGACCACAGCGCGGGTGCCGCGTCACGGGTTACGACTTCACCTTCAACATCGTCTTCAGGCGGCAGCTTTTTGAAGATGCCTTTGATCATATAAAACATTGCGGCCAGTACCAGCAGCCCCATGGCCATGACCAGCTTCGGATAATAGGTTTGGGTAAAGAATGCCGTTCCCCAGAAAGAGAGCCAGACCAGCATTCCGCCCTGAACCAGCACTTCCAGCGCGCTCGTCAGCATCAGGAAAGGACGGGCCAGCTTCAGGCTTTGCAGCTGTCCCTGACGGTTTTTAAAGGCCAGCATGGTGAACAGGACGATCATCAGCAGAATGACAACGCCACCAGCCAGGGTCCAGAAAGCGACTTTGTCCATCATCCAGAACTGCCAGAGTTCTGACTTTTCTGCACAGACCGCATTCTGATAGTCGCGGAGATCGTCCGGCACCGCACCACAAACGCTGGAAGGCGGGTTCTGTTGCAGGAATTCCGTCAGTTTATTCACATCCTGACTCTGACTGCGCGCATCATCAATAAAGATTTGACTATATTCCTGATCGAGCTGACGCGTGCCGTATTCAGCAAATACCAGCGTAATAGCGGGGATCAGGAAAAGCGTCACTAAAACCCAGAGGAATACTTTCGCATATCCTTTTTTCAATGCCATTAATTCGTTCAAAATAATTAACCCGCAAACTGTGTGTGAGAAGACAAAGCTGCTTATATCAGGCAATACCTAAAGGGGAATCTACCGACATTAATGGAAATGGCGTGAGATCCGTCTCTGGCGTGCGTCAGCTATAGAGTGTTAATAAGGTAGTAATACAGGCGTATAAGACGATATTTCAACAAAGTGAACAAGAGGTTAACGGCTTTTTAGGATTATTTACCTGGCTTATTCTCTTTTTTCCCGTTGCGGAGATAAATATATTCTGTAATAACCGGTTTAATTTGACTTAATTCCAAAAAAGCCCCTTAAAGGGGCTTTTTTATTATTTCAGCGTCTTGTTAAGTGCCCGTCTTATTTGCCGTCAGACGCCAGCCGTGCGCATTGCTCACCGCCATTCCGCGCCCGGCAATCGCTTCAAGACCATTATTAATCGGGCGAAATCGTAGTTTCTCGCCGTTCATGGCGACCAGGGTCAGCGTATCTGCGGTGCGGGCCCACTGGCCATACTGCGCGCTGCGCGCTGCGCAGGGTATGCTCCCCTGTCGCACGCTGCTCCAGGACATAGCTACCATCGGTGGCCAAAAACAGCGAGGACTCACTGTCCTCACAGGCGGGTCCACACGGCAGCAGGCCGGTGTAACTCTGCTGCATCGGCTCCAGCGGTGGGGGTTGCTGCGCGTTCTGCCGGTTATGGCAGCCCAACAGCCCTCCCAAAGCCAGAGTGGCAAATAATGTGAGAACAACTGCTTTCATGGTCGCTCCTGCATAAAAAGATAACGATTCAGTCGCCGCGAACTTTTCCACGCAGCGATTTCGTTGAGGCTTTGCGGGCTTTGCCTTCCAGCCGGCGTTTTTTTGAAGCCATCGTCGGACGCGTAGCGCGGCGGGTTTTCTCCACCACAGTTAACTCCTGCATCAGGTTTTCCAACCGTTTCAGTGCCGCTTCTCGGTTCATCTCCTGGCTACGATACTCCTGCGCCTTGATAATCACGATACCTTCCGGGGTAATCAGATGATGGCTGACCGCCATCATTCGCTCCTGATAAAACACCGGCAGGCTGGACGCGCGAATATCAAAACGCAAATGGATTGCCGTCGAACTTTTATTCACGTTCTGGCCACCGTTACCCTGCGCTCTGATCGCGGTGATTTCGATTTCGGCATCTGGAATAGTGACGCTACGTGACAATACAATCATACCCTTTTTCCTGCCTCCAGCCATGAATCAAACTGAATTTCCAGATGACTGCTGTCATCAGACAGCCAGATGGTGCCGTCCTGAATGGTGGCCTGCAACGTCATGGATCGTGAAGCCAGCTTAATCAGGGCACTGAGCTGTTCATCATTCAGGTAACGTATCGTCAGGTTATCATGCTGAGACAGCTTGCTCTGATGTTGCTGCCACCATGGCTGTGCGGCTCGCCAGTTATAGGTATACAACCAGACGTGCTGAGAACGGCTACAGGCTTTCTTGATCCTGCGCTCATCCGGCAAACCGAGGTCAATCCACACGTCAATACCGCCGTGATCGTTCAGTTGCCAGATTTCAGGCTCATCTTCCGCACTCAGCCCCCGGGTAAAGGTCAGACGCTCATTTGCGTGAACCAGCCAGGCGAGCAGACGCAGCATCATCCGCTCTTCCGTTTCCGAAGGGTGACGGGCCAGCGTCAGCGTCTGGTCAATAAACACGTTGCGGTCCATGTCTGCGACGTTAACCGTGGCTTTATAAATTGTTGCTTTCAGTGCCATAAGGATCCTTATCTCAGTTGCCCGCTATTGTAACCTGATGATGCAGCAAATCACCTGCTCACAGGCTGATTTCCCGTAAATGGCTGTGCTATAGTCGCATTATCGCCAGAGAGAACTCTGAAGGGGGGTGCATGTGCAAAAGTATTGTGAATTAGTTCGCCGGAAATATGCTGAAATTGGCAGTGGCGATCTGGGATACGTGCCTGACGCACTCGCGTGCGTGTTGAAAGCACTTGATGAGGTAGCGGGCAATCCTGAGCTACACTCTTCCATCAGGGAAAAGGCAGCCTTTGCTGCCGCCAACTTATTGGTGAGCGACTATGTTGACGAAAGATGAAGCCTACAGACCGATCAACTGCGATGACTATGACAACCTGGAACTCGCCTGCCAGAATAACTGGATGCTGACACTGGCGTTAAAAGACGGTGAGCAGCTTAAGGCAAAAGCCAAAGATATGCTGTCGCGTAAGAACGTAGAGTACCTGAGCATTGAGATTGCCGGGGAAAATCGCCAACTGCGCCTTGACCATATCGCCAGCTTCAGCCACCCGGATCTCGGCACCGTGGTGGTCAGCGAGTCAGACTAGTCACTTCCTGCCAGGCGGATCGCCGATCCGCCTTCCCTCTCAGGGTTTCAGACCCGCATAGTATGCCGCCAGATCCTCGATGTCCTGATCGCTCAGCCCCGCCACAAAAGCTTTCATCACCTCTGCCTGCCCGCCGCTGCGCCCGCCGCTTTTGTACGCCTGTAGCGCCTGCGCCAGATAGGGTTCATGCTGCCCGGCAAGATTGGGGTAGACTGGGGCTGCGGCTTTTCCTTCCGCGCCGTGGCAGGCAAGACAGCGGGCAGATTTCTCCTGTCCGGCACTGCTGTTGCCCGCTGCCAGCGCAGGCGCACAGCCGATCAGCAGCAAAGCCGCTATTATTCTGACGTTGTTCATTGCACTCTCTCGTCTTCTTTTATCGACACCAGTCAACTGACCAGCCGCTATCGGGACGGTCCGGGACACCTTCACGGGTGACAAAAACCCCTGCGGCCGCCATCAGGCGCTCGCCATAAAAAATCAGCGGCGTGCGCTCACGCTCCCAGGGGGGAACGGCGAGTTCATGCCACAATTTTTTTAACGGCCGGCTGCCTGCCCGGCCGACAATATGAAACGATCCCTGCGCTTTAAAGCACACGCTGACTGGTTCGTCCGGCTGCGGCAGGCGCAGTGTTACCGCCTCGCCGTCCGGCCGCAGCTGCCCAAGGCCTTCCGGCAAAATCAGCGGGCGTGAGATATCTGTCCACATCAGCCGGACAGCGGCCAGCGACGGCCTCAGCGGCAGCCAGTACAGGCGGTGGCGATAGCGACGCACCTCATGCCCGCCCAGCCGGAGGCGCGGTTCGGCATCCTCACGGCTACAGGCCACTTCCTGCCACAGGCGGCGCAGGGCATCACGCGACGGCATACTGCCCTGATGGCAGGCGATCCAGCGCCGCAGCAGCGCGCTGCGCCGGGCTTCACTCATCTCAAACAACGGAGCAACTGGCAACGTACCGGCAGAATCCATCAGCGATGACAGTGACTCCGCCAGCAGTTCGTCCAGTAGCTGCTCCTGCTCACCGCACAGCGAGGCGCTGCGGGCAACGGCTTGGGAAAAATGTGGCCAGCGGGCATTCAGTAACGGCATGACTTGCAGGCGCAAAAAATTGCGGTCATAGCGCGGATCGGCGTTACTTTCATCCTCAATCCACGTCAGACGGTGTTCCTGCGCCCAGTCTTCCAGCTGCAGGCGACCGAACGCCAGCAGCGGCCGCAGGTGACGATGCTGGCCCATCTGGCGATGTGCTGGCATGGCGGCCAGACCCGCCGGGCCGCTACCCCGCTTCAGTGCCAGCAACAGGGTTTCACTCTGGTCATCCTGGTGCTGGGCAGTTAACAGCGTTTCCCCCGCCTGAAGCTGTTGACTGAAAACCTGATAGCGTGCGCCGCGTGCCGCGGCCTCAATCCCGCCGTGGCGTGCATCGACCGTAACATGGCAGACCACCAGCGGCACCTGCCACTGCAGGCACTGTTGCCGGCAGTGAGCCACCCAGTCATCCGCACGCGGGCTGAGTCCGTGATGGATATGCACTGCCCGCAGCTGCAAGGCAGGACGCTGGCGGCGTAACAGCACCAGCTGATGCAACAGCACGCTGGAGTCCAGCCCGCCACTGTAAGCCAGCAGCACGCTGTGCTCGTTAACCAGTTGGGCTTCAAGATGGGCAATCGATGACATGGTCATTCCAGAATACAGGGGACGCTATTATAACCCCATCAATCCTGATATATCTCCAGCGGCAGTCCATCCGGATCGTTAAAGAAGGTAAAAAGTTTGCCAGTGAGCGGATCGATACGCACCGCTTCACAACGCACGCCCTGGTCTTCCAGAGACTGCTTCGCGGCCTCAACATCATCGACACTGAAGGCAAGATGGCGTAAACCGCAGGCTTCCGGCTGGGTCGGACGCGCCGGTGGCAGGGGAAATGAGAACAGCTCAATCACATACTCACCGTTCAGCGTCAGATCGCCCTTCCAAGAATCACGCTCGGCACGATACACCTCCCCCATCAGGCCGAAGCCCAGAATATCGCAGTAAAACGCCTTACTCAGCGCATAGTCGCGGGCGATGATCGCTACGTGATGGATTTTTTTTAACTGTAATGCTGGCATACCGGCTCCTGATTAATCAATGCCTGACGACCCTACCCGTCAGGCACCAGAGCAGCAAGGGTAAAATTCTGGATCTCCGGCTACATTCCGACGTCGTTTTTCAGCACACGCACGCGATACTGGCCTTCGTCCGTCAGCGTGGTGCCGTGAATATCGGTTTCGAACCCAGGATAATGCTTACCAATAGCACACAACATCAGCAGAAAATCGAGCACCGCCCGGCTCTCTTCGGTGATCATCTCTCCGGGCATCACCACCGGCACACCGGGAGGGTACGGCAGGATCATATTGGCGGAGATGCGCCCGACCAGCGCAGAGATATCCACCGTTTCGATATTGCCTTTTACCTGCTGCTGGAACATCTGGTGCGGCGTCAGTTTCATCTCCGGTAGCGTGGAAAACGCCTTCAGCATCAGACGCGGCAGATCGTGCTGACGGATCAGCGTGTGGATCCCCTGGGCCAGATCCTGAATGCGCATATTGCGATAGAAGTCAGGATCTTCCGCATACAGATCCGGCAGCATGTTTTTGACCCGCAGATTAAGATCATAGGATCGTTTAAATTCGGTCAGACCGCGCAGTACGCTCATCGCTTTGGTTTTATCAATGCCGATGCTGAACAGGAACAGCAGGTTGTAGGGCCCGGTTTTCTCCACCACCACACCGCGCTCATCGAGGAATTTCGCCACCAGCGCCGCCGGGATCCCCTCTTCGGCCATGTCGCCCAGCTCACTCATCCCCGGCGTCAGGATGGTCACTTTGATCGGATCAAGATACATATGATCGGCATCCGCATCGCGGAAGCCGTGCCACTCCTCTTCACCGGGCTGGATCGGCCAGCATTCCGGCTCATCCACGCCTTCCGGCTGCCAGATGTCAAAGAACCAGCCCTCTGACTCTTCGCGCAGGCGCTGGACTTCGCGACGAAAATGCAGAGCCCGCTCGACCGAACGGTTAATCAGGCGCTTACCCGGATTACCCCGCAGCATCGCCGCCGCCGTTTCGATGGAAGCGACGATGGCATAGTTGGGCGACGTGGTGGTGTGCATCATATAGGCTTCATTAAAGGTCTGTTCGTCGTAATCCCCTTTAATATGGATCAGTGAGGCCTGGGAAAATGCCGCCAGCAGTTTGTGGGTAGACTGGGTTTCATAGATGACCTTGCCCGGCGTTCGCTCCCCGCTCATGCCGCTCAGCCCCTGATAGATAGGGTGGAAGTTGGTATAGGGTACCCAGGCAGAGTCAAAGTGAATGGACGGCACGTCCAGTGTCTCTTTGATATAGCGGGTGTTGTACAGCAGCCCGTCATAGGTGGAGTTAGTGATTACGGCATGAACAGGCCAGCTGGCACGCGGGGTTTGTGCCACCTTCAGCGCAATACTCTCTTTCGTAAATTCGCGCTTCGGGATGCCGCCGAGAATACCGAGTGCATTCCGCGTGGGTTTCAACCAGATGGGGATGATATCGCTCATCATCAGCAGATGAGTTAATGACTTATGGCAGTTGCGATCCACCAGCACCGTGCTGCCTGACGGGGCGGCATACATCCCGACGATCTTATTCGACGTGGAGGTGCCGTTGGTGACCATATAACTCTGCTCGGCACCAAAGGTGCGCGCCACATACTCTTCTGCTTCAAGATGCGGGCCGGTATGGTCCAGCAGCGACCCCAGTTCAGTGACAGAAATCGAAATATCGGCCTTCAGGGTATTGGCACCAAAAAAATCATAAAACAGACTGCCCACCGGGCTTTTCTGGAAGGCGGTGCCCGCCATATGACCGGGCGTACAGAAGGTATACTTTCCCTCTTTGACATAGGTAAACAGCGCTTTCGTCAACGGGGGCGTGATGGTATCGATATATTCATCGGTATAATGACGGATGCGCTGGGCGATCTCTTCCGCTGCGTTCAGGGCGTATTCGAAGAACCAGATGGTCATGCGCATTTCATTAATGCTGACATCCATCGTTGAGTGGGTGTTGATAAAGGCATAAAGCGGAAGATATTCGTTTAACTGGTTAATTTCACAACACAGCTCCAGACTGTGTTCATCCCAGTCAAACACTACGCCGCAGATACGCGGATTGTGTTCAATCAGCTTCAGCAGGTCATTGGCGTCATGCGGGTAGATAGTCTGAAAGCCCTGGTTTTTTAAGGTAGTGTCCAGCTCACGGATGGGTTCATCTTTATAAAAGGCGTTATGCGGTCCCATGATCGCGATAATATTCAATGTTGTCTCCTGGTCTGTTTGCTCCAGTGTGTAAGCATAGTGGACGCAAAACAAAAAGGGCCAGACGATGTCTGACCCTTTGGGTAACGAATGGTGAACAATCAGGCGTAGCCGTAGCTCATCAGACGCTGATAGCGGCGATCGAGCAGCTCTTCTTTAGAAAGCGTATCCAGATCGGCCAGATCGGCCAGCAGCTGGGCTTTCATCGATACGCCGATTGCCAGCGGATTACGATGCGCGCCGCCCAGAGGTTCCGGGATGACGGTATCAATCAACTTAAGCTCTTTCAGACGCGGTGCAATAATGCCCATCGCTTCGGCGGCCAGCGGCGCTTTGTCGGCGCTTTTCCACAGAATTGACGCACAACCTTCTGGTGAGATCACCGAGTAGGTACTGTACTGCAGCATATTCACTTTATCGCCAACGCCGATAGCCAGTGCACCACCGGAGCCACCTTCACCAATCACGGTGCAGATAACCGGCACGGTCAGGCCAGACATCTCACGCAGGTTACGGGCGATAGCTTCAGACTGACCGCGCTCTTCCGCACCCACGCCAGGATAAGCTCCAGGGGTATCAATGAAGGTGATGATCGGCATATTAAAACGCTCGGCCATCTCCATCAGGCGCAGTGCTTTACGATAGCCTTCAGGCGCGGGCATACCGAAGTTACGACGGATTTTCTCTTTGGTTTCGCGCCCTTTCTGATGACCAATAATCATCACCGGACGACCATCCAGACGCGCGGTGCCACCGACAATGGCTTTATCGTCGGCATAGGCACGGTCGCCCGCCAACTCGTCAAAGTCCGTGAACACATTGCGAACATAGTCCAGCGTATACGGGCGCAGCGGATGACGCGCAAGCTGCGCAATCTGCCAGGCACCTAAATCTGAGAAGATTTTACGGGTCAGCTCAACGCTTTTATCGCGCAGACGCTGAATCTCTTCATCCAGATTAATATCCAGTTTTTCATCCTGACGGCCAACCGACTTAAGCGAATCAATCTTCGCTTCAAGTTCTGCGATTGGCTGTTCGAAATCCAGGTAATTAAGACTCATAATAATCCTGTTTTAGTCAAACTCCAGTTCCACCTGCTCCGATCCTATCAACGATCGCAGATCGTTCAGCAAACGATCGCTCGGCGACACGCGCCAGGTTGCACCAAAGCGCAACTTCGCCCGCGCATCCTCTCTCTGATAGTAGAGATGTACCGGAATTGTCCCCGAACGATGGGGTTCCAGGGATTGACGGAGACGGTTCAAAAGCTGGTCATCAATTTGCCTGTCCG
>Ga0308168_1002046_pt1 | contig 17107 bp, 31 predicted proteins | sample PhyCR2_FD_202133 | JGI IMG/M metagenome (GOLD analysis project Ga0308168, IMG submission 202133) | Phyllosphere microbial communities from UC Gill Tract Community Farm, Albany, California, United States - DLSLRC.R2 | ecosystem: Host-associated > Plants > Phyllosphere > Unclassified | place: USA... | reverse complement strand
ACCATCGTCACCGCATCGCGGAACAGGATCATCGCCTGGTCTTTTTTCGTGGCCGCCGCGTAAACTTCGGCGCGGGGCTCTTTGTCTGCCATCAGCAGGTAAAGACCGACGCCGCCCGCAAGCGGCGACTTGCCGGAACCCTTGCCGGACTCAATGTAGCTCATGCGAAAACGGCGCGTACCGTCCTCCGCCTTCCAGCCAAACAAAGAGCCAACGATGAAACACTGCCACGGCAGTAGTATGAAGGGTTTGCCCTCATGCTCACCGCCGTTGAGCTTCAGAACCTGAGCGAAGAAATTAACGACACGCGTTACAGCTTCAACATCCCAGAACAAGCCACGCTTCGGACCCTCTTCCAAATCCCTTATGTGGCGAGCGCAAGCGGCGCGAATGTCTGGTCCGGCAATTACCGTCCCGCTGGTAACATCCATTGCATACTGCGTCGCCGGATCAACCGAAGAATTGGTTGAGCGGGTCTTCTTCTTTTTCTCCACCATTCACGTTCACCTTTGACCGGGCAGCCGGTGTAAGGCCGAACTCTACCAGGTAGCTTTTGAAGCGCCGGTCTGCATCAGCCAGCATTGAAACAGCCGGGTTGGCCTTGATAAGAAATCCGCCTTCGGTCTGAACCGTGTATGTCCTGCCCTCTTCGGCAATAGTGATCCGCAGCTGAAGAATGTCGGCGTAGATATCGCAGAGCCTTTCCAGTGCCAGCACATCGGCAACGGTCAGCACGCCCATCCCGTCAAGAAGAACGGTCAGCTTTCCCCACGCAACCTTTCCCCAATCGGTGAGGTGTGACGGCGGGCTGGGGATTTCTCTCGCGGGTGCAGGCTCTTTGTCGTTAAGTTTTCGCTTGCCCGGATTGCCGGTAACGACCTTAAGGTGGGTCGGTTTTGGTCGTCTTCCGGCCATAAAAACCTCCCAGAAAAAAACTTTTCATTTCGCGGTTGTGCATAAAAAGGGGGGCGGGCGGTCAGGAGGTCGCTATCCCCTGAACTCTGCACCCACCCTCCTCGCTGATGATGATAATCGTTCTCATCTGACCGTGACCCTCTCACCCTCGGCATTAAATGATATTCATTCTCACTTGTGCCAATGTGATGACGGGTCGAGGGGCAGCCCGTTCTCATCGCACCCTATGACGTGTCCGCGCTTCTCTTCGCGCTGCTTGGTCGAGTCGTGGTGTTGCTTGCAGAGCGGCTGCCAGTTGGCCTTGTCCCAGAAGAGCTTCTGAGCCTTCGCTATCTCATCCTGTTTGCCACCGTTGATGGCTTCTTTCAGCCTGTGCGGCTTGATGTGGTCAACCACAGCTGCTGCAACTGCCCTGCCCTGACGGTGGCACATGGCGCAGAGAGGATGTGACTTCAGGAAAGACAGCCTGGCTTTGTCCCAGCGGCTGTTATAAATGCGTGGCTCGGACATCAGAGTTTCCTGCTGGCTGGATGTGTTTAACCTTCGGCAATGGTGAGACCACCAGCCGATGATTCATTTTGTTTTTGCTTAAAAGTGAACTCCAGGAATGCAGTTTTCCGCACAAAATAAAACCGCCCTAAGGCGGTTCTGCGCAATCAGCTTGGACGACCCACCGCAAATCCACTTACCTTTTCAATAGCGACTCGCAATGGTGAGCCGTTTACGATTAACGTCCCGCCATCACCTTTCAAATATGCGATATTTTTGAGATGAAGATAGTTGAGTGGTATTTCGTTTAAGTGTTCAGTTGAATAGTACTCTTCACCCATTTCTTTAAAGCCAATAGCAATTAATTCATTAACTTCTTTTGGCCCATTCGCGCTGATTAAACATTCGTACATTTCCCGACAGTAGTCCTTACCGGACATCAGGTCACCATAAACAACCTGTCCTTCTACCAAGAGAGTAATGCCAATCCCAGCACCTGCATTTGCAATGTAAACCAATCGGGAAAGTGCATTGTCTTTTTGCGTTTGCGAAATCACTACTTGCGGTTCGTTACTGCTTTCCATGAATACCTCCCGTTAAAAGAGGCATTACATTATCGTTAGGATTAATCTTAGTGAAGATAAATTTATAATTCATCATCAGACGCACTCGCAAATGCGCCTTGTGATGAACTCAGCAATCATCGTCCGGCTGAGCAACTGCACGGCAGGCAAACATGCAGGCATGCTGCATTGCTGTTTTAGCCTGAGCAATCCAGCGAGGATCGTAGTCCTTAGCGTCTTTCAGGTATTCCAGTTGGGCGATAAACTGGCGGCTAATCTCTTTAAGACGATTCATTTCAAGGATGTCTTTGTCGGTCAGTGTGCGATAACCCTGCACTTTGCTGCCGTCCTGCGGTTTTGCTTCGCTCATAACGTTTTGGCCTTCTCTGTTTGTTGGATTGGCTTCACATGCGTGAACATGAAGCCTTCATATGGCAGTGGCATGTAACATGCCAGCAGTGTGATCAGGTCAAAGAACCATTCAGGCACACCATTAGCAGCGCACACATCAGGTTCGCCTGACTCCATGTTGCGTAAGTAAACCGGAACGATGTTGGCGAAGAGGCCGGTATGCTCCCATTCACTCTTGTTAACCCTGCCGAAGAATACTGCCATCTTATTTCCCTGATTCGATGCGCCGGATAGCAGCGCGGTCAATATTGCACTGCCCCAGAGCGCCATATAATTCAGCGTTGAGGCTTACACTGTCACCAAATGTCATATCCTGTGACGGCGCTGGAACGTCAATCTGGCTTGTCAATTCAGCCGGAAGGTTTAGCTGTGGCTGATTTATTGTCCGGTACTCCACCAGCGGCTTTTGCTGCGTCCCGCAGCCTGTCAGCAGCATCAGGGGGAACAGGAGCAACAGCACACTTGTCCGCCGCAAGGTAACGCTTGATTTCATTCTGTAGTTTCCGATTCTGCTGGGCTGTTACGGCACGCTGCTCTGTGACCTGACTCATCACAACGTTTTGCTGCTTAACTGCTGTTACCAGCTCAGTGACGCTTGATGCCAGGCCATCGTTCTTAGAGCGAAGATCGTTAATCTGCTCGTCTTTGCTGTTTGCCAGCTTCTCAAGCCTGTCGTTGGTTGCCTTAAGCTGTGAGTTACTGGCGTTTAGTCCCCACAGCGCCACGCAGATAAGACCGATGATGACCAGGCCTGAATTGTTTCGGATAAAGCCGATTACGTTGAACATAGAATCCCCTTAGATTTTGATAAGCGGGATTTCCGGTCGTCCAGACCATTGGTGCCACCGTTAATGACTCTGGTGATGCGGGTAACATCATCGGAGTCTGCCAGCTCGTTTAATCCGTGATTCTTCCACCATGCCGCTGCTGACATCGCAGCAAAGCGATAGCCCAGCAATAAATCAGGGTTTGTCACTACATCAGCGCCCAGCTGCTTAACCAGCGCCTCATAGTTCGCTTTGCCGGTGATCTGAATAAGACCCCGACCGCGATAGCGGTAACCATCGCCTGTATCGACATCGCCATTACCGTTACGGTTTGCGTAAATGATGCTGGCGATCATCTTCTGATTAGCCGGGTGCATCGCATTACGACCATAAGCGCGGGCCTGTTCGGCAGTGATGCGCTTGCCAAACATTGCAGTCAGTGCGTTCTCGCTGTAGTTCAGCCCTTCTTCAATCTTCAGGAACCCGGCTGACTCATGCCCCGTCTGCGCCAGAAAGTGGGCTTGCCGTAATGGCGTGCTTATCTGGAAGGCTGAGAGGCTTGCCGCTATATGTGGATACCAGGCATCACGCAGAGAATCACTTACGCCTGTGGCACGCTGAAAACTACTGGCTGTCAGCATTACTGTCTCCCAATCGCTTATCTATCTGGCGGCGTATCTTCGTTGACACGTAGTCCACACCGAGGAAGCCAAGGAAGACCGCAGCAACCCGCGTAATGTCTTCACTGAAGTGCCAGTTGAACACCGAGCCAATTACCTGCAGGCTCGGCTGCAGGAAGAAGGCGAAGACGCTGCACATCGCTGCATCAAGCAGGCGGCGTGACCATGCGTCTTTGCCAACGTAAGTGGCTCTGAGAATAGCCATGACTCCGGCAAGACCCGCATAGCCGGTTTCGTTTTTGTGGGCGTAAAGCCAGGCAATCAGGCTTGCCCAGAACCCAACGTCTTTGTCCGGCATGCGTTTCATCCTCACCTCCGATAATTGGCAGGTGCTGTCGGTAGTCAGAAGAAAATTGCGCAACGCCACGGCGTCAAAAGTGTGTGTGGAGACTGATTGGCGTGCGCAAAAACGAAAAAAGGCCGCTCTTAGGCGACCTCTTTGAATGGGAACCCTGACGCAATAGCGGTAACTGCCTTGCCCGTCGGCAACAGGGGTAATTTTTCTATCCCCTACAAGGGATAATCTTTTACTCATCCCTTTCAGGGGATAAGCCAATAAAAAAGCCCCGCCAGCTGGTGAGGCTGCGAGGCTTCCGGACATCCACTTGATATGCAACTGACCCGCCATCAGCGAACCAGATAATTCTTTTTAGTGCGGAAGACTCATAAAATCCCCACTATGAGGAGATATTAATCCATTCCCGGACAAAAGCAACAGTTATCTTTGGCTGGGGAATCTTTCATTGCCTGTTATTTTCTGGAAGGTCTGGTCAGCGTGAGACTCTTCCTCCTCCAGCTTAACCACCAGCGAATCAAAGAAAGGCTTCCAGTTGCGGTTCCAGGTTCTCTCCTGCAGGTCAGGTATCAGCACCCGGATGGCTCTGAATGCTTTTGTACCGGGCGAACGCGCAAATCCTCTGCCACCACAACGATCACAATTCTTCTCAACGATGGAATTAGTCTGCCTGGACATCTCGATATCACGCACGCGGCCTGTACCGTTGCACCGGCACCGCTCTGTCACTGCGCCTTTACCGTGACATGTCACGCACATCTTTTCCAGCGTTTCCAACCTGTATTTTGGAGGAACGTAATTATCGTTATCAGGCGTTGAGCAGCCAGGGTGAATCATCACATGCTCAATGCTGTTCATAATGCCACGGCCATCACAATCGGGGCATGAGTGGGTATTTGATGCAGAGCGGACATAATCTTCATATGCCAGCTTGGATAGAACCCTGATACAGGAAGGCAGCTTTGAGCCAGCTGCTTTCAGAACGAGCTTTGGTGTTATGCGCCGGGCATGCACCATAAGCAGACCTATGACGCGATCTTTATCCCCTTCGCTGACCCCTGACTTAGCCAGAACGGCGGCAATCCCCATCGGAGACTTTGACTGACACATCCCGATAGCGGCCATCAGGTCTGTACCCGTAAGCCCCTCACTTCCCGTAGCACGGGATGAGTCGCTAATCTGCAGGCTCTTCGGATTGAAGTGCTTCAGCGCTGATTCAATTTTCATGCTCACCTTCTCCACACACTTTATTTTTTGTCTGTCCCAATCACTCCGACTGCAATCGCGTGATCAAGGAACCTGAACAGCAGCTCTATCTGACTGCCGTATTTCGCTTCAAACGCTCTCATATCCCGGTGCAGTTCATCGTGATGCGCTCTGCATAGCGGTATCACAAATAAATCATGCGCCTTCGTTCCCATTCCCCCCTGTCCATGTCCGATGATGTGATGAGGATCGTCAGCCTGTATGCCGCAACATGCACACGTCTGCGACTTTACCCATCGTGTGTATTTCTCACTTTCCCAGCGCTTACGCTTTGGGCGCTTCATGAATGATTCTGGTGATTCCGGGTCGGTGCGCAGGTCGATTATCTTTTTGACCAACTGAGCAGCATCCTGAATCACCTCACGCGCCGGTCGCGCTGGAACAATACGGGCTTCTTTCAGCTCACCGCTTTGGATAGTCTCTTTCGGCATACGCAGAACGCGACGGGCCGGTGCCTCTGGTATCAGGTCAATCACATCATTCAGGGTTGCCCACCAGCACAGTTCAGGCAGCGTCAACTGGTGATCACCGTTTAGCGCCATCTGGTTGCATGCAGCCCTGATTATCCAGAGTGCGGTGTTTCCTTTGGCGATATTCTCCAGGCTACCGGGTACGCCGTTTTCCCTGAACTCATTATCGTGGCTATAGCAAAGAGACACCAGGCCGTTTTCGATTTCTGACACTGTGAATTCATGGTGATGCCACACTCCCAGCTGCTCCCACTGGCAGCACCCGAAAGACTGGACGAAGGATGCCAGCGCATTCGGTCCACCAGCGGCCTTTATCACGCGTTCGTGACTGAAGAAGGGAATCAGTGAGGGCTCATCAAGTAACGGCTGTGTGCCGTCATTCAGCCGCCCCGATGGCAGGTCTGTCATATCCATTGTCGGTGTGCTGATCACAACCCTGCCCTTAAACAGCTTCAACAGGTCTGGTCCCGGCTTCAGCAACACAATCCCGGTGCGAGGTGCTACTTCTGGCGTGAGTAATGCTCTCATGCGGCCACCACTTCAAAAGGTGTGATCGTTACTTCGGCCTTACCCTTCTTCGTCGTTGCGCCCCACTCTACCGAGAATCGTTTTATCTGGCTGTCGTCGCCCCACACACCGGCATGAGTAAGGCTATCGAATAATGCTTTGAGATAGTTATCAAGATCACGCTGGCGCTTGTCTGGCGGGAACAGCAGCACATTCACCTCAACATTCACTGTAATCGGCTGAGGTCGGCGTTTAAGTTGCTCCATGACGGCGGCAAGCGCATTGGAGCGGAAACAGCGCCCGGAGGCGCTGATTAATACTCCCTGTCTGGTGTTACGCCAGTACGTGTTCACGCTTGGCGGGAATGGGAGGATTAACTTCACAAGCACCCCCAAATCATCAGCAGGGCATATTTGAGCATAACCAGTGGCCAGGCTAACCCTCTGACGATCGAAGGTAAGGGGCTGCTGATATTTTTGTGAAGGTTGGAGCTGCTGTGCTCTGCAACAATTCCGGCAAAGAAAAAATAAAACGCAACGCAGAGCATGGTTCCAACGAATGTTTCATGTGCAATCATCCCATCCTCCCGGTGATCCGCTCACGCCACGATAGTTTTCGAGGCTGCTTAATGGCCTCTTCAGACTGAACCTCAACCAGCACATAAGCGCCCTCGTCAAATTTGCCCTGTCGCTGCATCGTCAGATATGCCGCCTTTTCGGCGGCCTCCTGTTCGTTGGCTGCATCAATCTGGTGAACGTTGAATCCGTTGCTATGAACATGCCACCCATGAATCACTGCGATAAAGCGGCTCATGCTGCATCCTCCCCAATACCCGGTATAGTCATCTGCCCGACCACTTCGCGTACGGCCTGACGCAACATGCGGATATTTGTCCAGCAATCACGGTTAGTCTGCTCCACCAGCGCGATAAACTCCTGAACCGTGCACGGCCTGTCCTGGCGAACGTCAATCAGCACCGCTGAAAAACGCTGCAACTGTTCCTTTGCCAGCTCTGGATCATCGTACTGCTCTGACACCCACAGCTTCAGTTCAAGATCGTCATGATGCTCTTTGATGAGGCGCACCGCTTTAGCAATGGTCTCTGCCGGAACTGTCACACAGGTAGGGTTCTCAACGGAGTCCGCCGCCCAGGTATGCGCGTACTTTGATTCGCTGTAGGTGTACTCAGCTTTCATTTTGAACGCGGCAATAACGCACGCCCACGCTTCAACACCGCTTTGCTCAAGGATTTCGTGCTTCAGCAATGGCAGGTCATCACCGTCCTCTGCCTTAACTGCTGCCGGTTGTTTGCTTACTGATTGAGTCACACCGTAGTGCTCTTTGGCTATCAGGATAATATCCATCAGCTCAGCGGCCTGCAGGTCAGTTTCAAACGTCAGCGTAATGCGTGCGCCTTCATCGCTCTGCTCTGTCTGAGAATGTTTAGCAATCAGTTCTGCAAGCTTACGTGCCTGGGCAGCACTGAACTGCGGCATAGCATCGGTCTTAGTCAGTTTCTTCTTCCCTGCCGCTTTCGCCTTCTGCATCTGCTCCTGTGCTACTGATGATGCTTTCACACCATGCTCACGCTGCAGGGCTACTGCTGTGGTTGCGGCCACTTCGCCAGACTTCACCATCTCAATCAGAGGTTCGCCAACGGTCAGCAGCTGCAGGTGCTGTTCAACGTCGGTGATCGAACGTTTCACCTTGGCGGCAATTTCCGCTGGCTCTAATCCCTGATTAACGAGGCGCTGATAGGCTGCTGCCCGCTCCAGCGGCAACAGGGCGCGACCCTGACTACTGGTGACCATGAATGCCACGCTGTCAGCTTCACTACCCACGAAGTCTTTGCACTCAAGGCGCAGCGTGTAGCCTGCTTCCTGTGCCAGCTTCGCACCGTAATAGCGGTGATGGCCATCGATGATCTTAATGCCCTTTTCGGTGACCTTAACAGCCAGCGGAGGCACGTGTTCACCAGCGATAAAGGCGTCGCGGAACTCCTCGACATGAGTCTGATCGATATCACGGATGTTGTAATTAGTTTCTACATACAGCTCATCAACGCCCAGCAGGTAGGTTTTACGGGTGGTGATATCGGTATCGCTATTTTTCTTGTCGTCGTAAATGCGCGCTAATGTGCTCATGCTGTGGTCAGCTCCCATGTCAGGACAATAATCAGGGCGGCAATCATCACCGCTGCGGTGCGGATGGCCTGGTAGAAAATCTCATTGCGTTGGTAGTGGCTCTTCAGGTGCGCTTTCATTGGCGATCCTCACTCAGGAAGCTTTCGCCAATACGGCCTGTATCAAGCCCGCCATAGCTGCCACAGTTAAGTGAGCCTCTTGCGGCACAGCGGTCGCAGTTCTCTTTGGCTTCGTTGCGGGATGCATCGAACTTTGCCACCAGCATTGCTTCACGCCATACCTGTGCAGCACGCAGCCAGAACCCTTTAGCCTCCAGTTCGGTAGCTTGCTTCGCCAGATGGCGATGCTTTTCGCTCTCTTCTGGCACCGGAGCGGTGTTGATCGAATAACTCCAGTCGCTGGCACGCTTGAGAGTCCCTCTGGTGAAAAGCGGTTTGATAAAGCGTTTCACGGAGGTCTCATGCAGGCCGGTAAGCTTGCAGAGTTCGCGCACCTTCAGCGGGCCATTGCGGGTAATCAGTTCAAGAATTTTTGATTCGTGGTTAATCATCGCTCTATCCCCTTATGCGCCGCGAAAGCCGTTAGGAATTTCATAGTCCACTGATGAGATAGCCATCACATCACGCTGCCACTTACCGTTGATGCATTTAGGCCGCCCCGCTTTATCCCACTTCTGCGCGGAACTCAGGTAGCCGGGGAACTTACCCGGACGGAAAATTGTTTCCGGTCGGACGTACTCACACATTTTTGGGTCTTCAGCCCACTTCGCGATTGAGTAATCCACAGTGAGGATCAGTTCATCAGCAGTGAAATCTTCAGCCAGGCGACCGCGAATTGGTGCCAGTGAGGATTTTGATTTCTGAAAGCGCATGCCTGCTGCGCGGTTCAGATGCTCCAGCACGCTAAAAGCAGCCTGATTTGCATCAGGGGCTTGGTCGGGTTGCCCCGCAACCTGACAAGAAGGGGTTGTTGTAATCTCTGTAGTATTCTCTGTTGTAATCTCTGTAAGAGTGGGACAAGTTGACCCGATGGATTGGGACAACTTGACCTCATCCATAGGGACAGATTGACCTTTTCGATTAGGACAATTTGTCTCCTTCGATAGGGACAAATTGTCCCTATCGGCCAGCAAAGGGCTCGCGTAGTTAATTGCGTAATAATTAGTCTGGTCGTGCTGCCTTTTTTTAAGCTGCTCAACATAAATCAGACCCATCTTTTTCAATGACGAAACCGTTCTTTGTATCGTCTTCGCGGTCCACCATGGGAACTGCTCATTCCAGGCATTAATGCTGTTATAAACCCAGCGTTTACCGTCATATTCGACGCCAGCCGTAGTGTCCTCCAGCCAGTAACAAATCTGCTGCAGCACAATCGCCTCGTTAATACCAATGCGCAGAGCGAGCATCGGACTGATAACCAATGGTTTAACTTTTAGAAGTAGGCTCATGAGTTACAATGACCTCCCTGAAGTACTGCTTAAACCTTTCGAGAGAACTGAAGCACTCGCCATGTTCATAGTTGTCACGCAGGCAGATAACCCGGTCGTTCTCTGGCTCCCAGCGAATGACCCGCACAGGGATGCCGCGCTTATCTCGGAAGATGCGGTCAAGTTCTCGCATTTGGTCGCCTTCATTCGCTGGTTAGCATCGCCCACAGCCCAGTCAACAAAGCTGTGGTTAACTTCCTCTGCGCCGCCTGGTACATTAAGCACATACCGCAGCGGCTCACTGCTGAAGCGGCCACCAGCTGACGGGAGGCAACGGAATTGCGGTAACCCTGATAATCTGGTTAAATTGATCACGCGATTAGTTCTCCACACACGTTGATTTAGTCGCATCGAACGCCGCGGGCTGCAATCCTGCGGCGTTCACCTTTTCTGGCGGGCAAAACACGCGATACAGCAGCGTCAGATGCTCCTGCCACTTAGCCATGACCTGATAGCTGTTCTCTTCAATCTGCTCACGCTCCGCAGCATCAATTACCCCGTCAGCAGTTGCTTTTCGAATGTAGGCAGAGTGCTTACCGATCCACTCAACTGACTCCATCAGTCGCTGATTGATATCTGCGTTATCAACATCCTCAATGCCCACAAGCGGAACGTTGACGCTGTTTGACTGACGGGACACCGCGTTAGCGATGTGCTTGGTGTCGCTTGCCTGTTGCAGGACCATCGCCCAGCCCATTGGGAAAATCTGATCGCCATTAGTGCGCAGGCGGTTGAACAGAGCATCCTCTGTAACGCCAAGCCATTCGGCAGCTTCTGCATACCCACCAGGAAGACTTGAGATGGTCTTTTTAATTGCTGCCACCAGCCAGGCTGGTTGCTTTTCTACTTGCCAGTGCTTCTGATCCACGGTTAAGCCCTCTTTACTGTGGTTATTTAAGTGCCAGTTAAGCTGTATTCTTCGCATAAAGCTGCGGGTCATACTTGAGATGACCCTTGGTGATTCTCTCAATTACAAACGCCTGCTTCTCAGGGATTACTTCACCCCACCTGCAAACAGCTGGGTGTGAGATGCTGAGCGCTGAAGCTGTTTTTGAGATTCCGCCAAAGTGCGCAACGACGACTTTTTTAAGCATTTTTTCCTCCTTCAAATAATGGACTCAATGTAACTAAAGGTACATTCAAAAGCAAATAAAAGTTACAGCGCTTTTAGGTAACATTGGTTACATGAAAACAGAAATGAAAGATCGCATACGACTAAAGAGACTTGACCTGAACATGACCCAGGATGCGTTAGCAAAAGCGCTCGGGGTAAGCCGCGTATCAGTCACTAAGTGGGAGAACGGAACAACTAAGCCTGATGGGGAGAATTTGCACCAACTGGCAAAGTTGCTTAAGACCACGCCAGAATGGCTCTTATATTCCAAAGGGGCATCTTTGGAAGATGATACAAAAACGGTCCCTCACTTAAAGAAACCGACATCAGTACCCATTATATCGGCTGTCCAGGCGGGAATGTGGACGGATAGTTATGCAAGTTCAAGGTTGAGCGACGTGTTAAATTGGACTCTTACAACAAGTGATGTTTCTGACGAAGTATTTGGTTTAATCGTTCGCGGTGAGTCAATGACTAACCCGTCAGGATTACCATCCATACCTGAAGGGTCCGTGGTTATCGTTGAGCCAAATTACGGGCAGCTCGATGATCTGTATGGCAAGATTGTTGTTGCCATACTTGACGGATCATCTGAGGCCACTGTGAAAAAACTTGTATGGGATAGCCCTCACGCTTATCTGATGCCTTTAAATCCAGTGTTTAAACCAATCCCAATCGACGGAAATTGTCGAATAATCGGAAAAGTTGTTCAGGTTACTCAGAACCTATAGTTACCCAGCCGCTTAGCAGCGGCTTTTTTACGCCCCTAATGGTAACTAAAGGTACAGGCACTGTTGACACCAAGAGTAACTAAAGGTACATTCAGTTACATCAGCAGCGAACAGGCAGGACGCCCACGAAGTAGCCGCCCGAGGCGTAAGAAGTTCGGGATGATTCGCTAAAGCAGTTGCAGTGGTGTGAGGGCAGTACTGTGAAGATGATTAAGAACATGTCGAACACAACGGTCAGGGATCTTATTACCTTTTTGAGGCTCTTCCCAGATGCTGATGTTGTCTGTTGTGGTGATGCCGGTGTGGTGAGTGTGCAGTGTGATGTTGAAGACGTGGTTCGCGGACCAGCGTTTTAAGAGTAAAGAATTGCTGTGTTGGCGGTTACTCATGAGGGTTTGTTTAACCGCCCTTTTTCACAACGGCAAGAGCATTGCAAGAGCTGGAGCATGACAGCTATCAGGAATGGGCCTCGGAACCTAATGTCCTGAAAGCTGTAAGTTAAGCAATGCTCTTCCCGTTGTGGTGAATGCGGCCAGCGCGCGCGGAAGACTGACAAAGATTGCACACAGTCTAAGAGTTTCCGCTCTGGTGTTTGTCAGTCTGACCAGAGTACCGGGAGGCACCCGGCACCGCAGCAACCTTTCAAGTGTGTGGAGTAATCGGGCTGTGGGTTATTGCAGTAACCCACTAGCCAACTTAAACGAATCCCAAAAGTTTTTTATTGCCATCACTGGCAAGGGATTCATGCAACCAAAAATCGTGTGTGGAGACAGAAATGAGTAACGAAACCAATATAGCTAACAGCCTGGCAACAGCAATTGCAGCGCACTGCTCAGAGTTTGAAAAGTCACCTGAATTTGCTGACATGGTGCGCAAGCACGTCACCAGCCTGTATGAAGAAGCCATTAAAGACACTTTCCGCTGGGGCGAGTTCCCGCGAGCCGTGAAGAAGGCGCTGGAAGAGGCGCTGCCCGCCAACATCTCCGAACTGGTCGATCTACCACGCTACAACCTGCTGATGGCGAAGGAACTGGCCGCGACGTGGGAAGGCAACGCCGTTTCTGAGCGACTGGTCACCTCAATGCGCGAACATGTGCTGGATTTTGTGAAGTCACATGCGGTGCCTCAGTACATAAAGGCATCTGAACTCTGGGCCGCGTTCGTCAAAGACCACGAGGAAGAAGCGACGCAGGAAGGCTGGGAAGCCCCATCAGTGCTTATGGCTTACAGCGACTATGGCTCCTTCATGGTCGGACTGGAGAAGGCACCAGAGCAAAGCAGCAGTTATAGCATCCGATCTCGTAGTAAGGACCACGCGTTTCAGTTCGACAACAACCTGTATTTTACTAAACAAACGGCCTACGAAGACAGGGAGACGGTTGATGTGCTGCACGATGGAAAGCCCGTCTGGCGGCTCTTCTCCGGTGCGCTTGATGGCGATGCGCTGGGCAAGAAGGTACACCAGTTCCGTAGCGACTTCGAAAAGCTGGTAGCGGCGCTTTACTACGGAGACAGCCTGCTTGTTCTCGATGCTGATGATGCAGACGAAATTTGTTATCCAGGAGTCTACTGAGATGCAAAAGCCAGATGATCATATCACCGTTGGCATCATTACCCTGCCCTACAGCCATATCCTGAACGGCTGGATTATGCCTGATGGCTCGGTAATCAGTAATCCCATTAAGGCGCAGCGTGAAGCTGAGCGGCTTAATAAAACCATCAACATTACCATCCACTGAGGGCCAGCAACATGCTTTCTTCTAAATCGAATAAAGAAGTCGTCGCTGCTGGTCACCAGTTCGCCAGGAGCATCGGTAAAGAAACCTCTCTGCTGGAAATGGCAAAGATGGTGAGTGATTTGGCTACGCGTCTTGATGTTGCCACCGTCCGCGCCAGCCTGATGGCTTCAGAGGTTCTGCGTATCAACAGCGTGCTGCCTGACACCATTTCAGCACTACAGGCTGCAGGCGCAGACCTGACGCTGATTGATGACCTGAATGCAGCACTTGCTACGCCAGCCTGCGATCAGTGGATTCGAACACTGCGCGGTGAAGCACTCGGTGAGGCACGTCGGGCTGTAGCAACTATGGGCAATCAGCAGCTGCCCGGAACTTTACAAGCGATCAACATCATTTCCCAAATGGAAATGGATTTGCTCCGCTCACGTACGGTAACGCTGAAGGTGGTGTCATGAAAAAGGTCGCCCAATTTCGCCGCAGCAATGGCCCAAATGCTGGTTTCAGTGAAAAGCTAGCCTGGCAGTTATCAAAAGGCCCGGCAACGGGTCGGGAGCTGGCGCAGCAACTCGGTATGACGCTGAGCGAGTTTAATCGGTTAGTCCTTCACATCATGCGCCGCGGTGGTGAAACACTTCAGGTTGAGGCATCCAATCAGGTCTGTCTCGGTGGCGGATCAATTGACCGCACTTACACCCTGGTCAGAAATCCGCGCCGTGTTGCTCCCCCGCCATGTAAGCCAATGGTTATCAACTACAGCAACGACCGCTCTGAAGAGGCTATTAAGCGCCATCGTGAAGCAGCTGCTCGCCGTGCTCGTCTGATTGCCAGCGGGCTGTATCTGGAATGTATTGGGAGTGCTGAATGATGGACGCAACCGCCAAAAAGAAATACCTCTCCAAAATACAAAAATTGATGCGCCTGGCTGAGAACACCAGTAGCCCTGCAGAAGCCGCCAGTGCCATGTCAAAGGCGCAGGCATTCATGCGGGAGCATGGCCTGAGTGAATCAGAGGTCGTGTTCTCTGAAATCAGCACAAGCGATAGCAAAAGCTCTCCGAGTGATGCTGAAAAGCTTCCCCGTTACATGATCTTCCTGACTCAAACCATCGAAAAAGCCTTCGCTGTGAAATGCCTTGTGGGTTGGAGAGCAACCTCTGGCTACCGCTACAAACGCGTCGTTAGTTTTTACGGGTTGGATAACCGTGATGTTGCAGCTGCGTACATTTTCGACGTTCTGACACGCCAGATTAAGCAGGCGCGAAAAAACTTCATTAACGAGCACTGCGAAAGTTGGCTTGCTTCGAAGCGAAAGGCGGCACTGGCTGACCAATTTTGTGAGGGCTGGGCTTCTGGTGCATATCACGCAGTAAAAGAGCTGGTCATCGATGAAGAGCAGGAGGCCAAAATGAGTGCCTACGCCGATAAACTGAGAGATGAGGGCACGGGTAAAGCCAAGACACGTAACAGCAAGGATGCGGATAAACCCTCTCATGCCAAATACCTGGGCTATCAGGAGGGCATGCACGCAAAAGTTTTTCATGGGGTGGATGGTAGCTCTAATGGCCCTGCGTTAATCGGTTTGGGGGAATGACTATGCGTGAACGCCCAATCATCTTTAACGCCGACATGGTTCGTGCAGTTCTCGACGGCAGAAAGACACAGACGCGCCGGATCATCCAGTCACCGGCTAAAAATATGCAGGCCAGTGGCCATAAAGTTATTGAGTATCGTGAGCCAGGTGATAAGTGGTATGGCGAGCATGTTTTCTCAATGCGCAACCAGGGCGGCACATGGTGTGACTACACCAAAGAGCAGTTTCTGGCTAAGTGTCCGTTCAGTGTAGTTGGTGATCGCCTGTGGGTTCGTGAGAGTTTCTACGAGCATGGGCACTGGCAAGGTGGCGGCTATGACCCAGAGGACTCATATTTCGTCAGCGATAAGCAGGTGTTGTTTCCAGCGGACGGGATTCAGCGCCCTTCTGAACGTAAGCGCGAAGACTTCTGGCGCTCGCGCCCATCCATCCACATGCCGCGCTGGGCTTCCCGCATAACGCTGGAGATTACCAGCGTTCGGGTTGAGCGGTTGCAGGATATTAGTGCGGAAGACGTGACAGCTGAGGGCATTAAAACCCTTGGTGAGTCGATGTGGGGATCGCAGTGGTGGGTCGATGCTCCGCAAGCAGCCATAAATGACGCTCACCTTCAGTTCTCAATCATCTGGAGCAAAATATACGGTGAGGAAAGCTGGCATGCTAACCCATGGGTGTGGGTTATTGAGTTTAAGCGCGTGGAGGGTGAGTGATGGAAAAACTGAATGAATTAGCTGAGCAAGCGAAGTTTGTTGCTGACTGGCACGGTAGCGATTGGAGTAGCGCGCTTTGTCAGGATAAAGACGGTAAGCAAGCCCACGAGATAATCTGCGAGAGTCGCGGCGAAGCTGTAATCTCCACTGGAAGCAACTCTAACGAAGCATCATGGCTTTGCGATTATCTGGAGCTTTGCAGCCCGGAAAACATCCTCGCCATTGCCGCCGCATTTAGGGCGCTGGGGCAGGAGAAAGAAGCGGCAGACCGTTATGCCGAACGCCTCAACACGCTGTTGGATGACCGTGACGCAACGCTTTCTCGTTATGAGGCGAAGCTGGCAGAGCTGGAGAAGCAGAAGCCGGTTGGAACTGTCAGCATCGCTATGGATTGGAACACTCACCGTAATGTTGCGACAGTTAACATGCGTCATGATCTTGTGGTGTCAGAAATGAAAGACGGGGATGAACTTTTCACCCGCCCCGCGCCCGCCGCTGACTTGGTGCCGGGGGAATGGACTAACGAGCAATGCCTGGAGTTTCTTTCAATCGCGTTCCGTCATGCTGAAATTAGCGGTGATATAGAGATGAATGATATCCGGCTGGCCGTGAAGATGGTTAATGCAGCAGCGCCGGAGGTGGAGTGATGCCAACGAAACAGGAAATCCACCAGCGCTTAGATGGCTTGGTTAGTGATACGCATAAGTTCGCTTGCTCACTTGAGCTTGGTGATGACCGTATCGAAGCGTTTGAGTTGTATTAAGCGCTGCGCCGACTTCAGCGACGCGGCGCTGCCAGCCAGATGCTGGCTGCTACCAATCCGCTGTTAGCCTTCGGTGGTGATTACGAAGAGGAAGATGACGACTGGGATGAGGATGACGACTGATGCCTAAATCCCCCGCCGAACGCAAAGCCGCGCAGCGTGCCAGACAGGCCGCTGCCGGTGCTAAAAAGCTGGAGCTGGCGCTGGATAGTCAGGAACTGGAGATGCTGGCGCAGAACTGCGCCGCACGCCGCCCCGGTCGTGAACCGTATGAGCTGAACGAGTACATAGCGCTGTTAATCCGGCAGGACAATGCACGGGTCCGTAGCCGGTTCAGGGCGATGAGTAAGCGCAAGTGCGGTAAGTGTGGTGACAATCTTCCTGTGCAGGATTGCCCATTGAAAGAAGAGTCAGCCTGCTGGGTTCGGCTGGGCTGGCACGAAACAAAACTTAACGTGTGACATGTC
>Ga0308168_1002042_pt1 | contig 17127 bp, 13 predicted proteins | sample PhyCR2_FD_202133 | JGI IMG/M metagenome (GOLD analysis project Ga0308168, IMG submission 202133) | Phyllosphere microbial communities from UC Gill Tract Community Farm, Albany, California, United States - DLSLRC.R2 | ecosystem: Host-associated > Plants > Phyllosphere > Unclassified | place: USA... | reverse complement strand
ACTTACCCGGTCACGGGCCGCGCGCGCATCACCAATTTCCGCGACCAGGGCCTGGACCGGCGCGCCCAGGATGGCCGCCTGGGCCTGGCACAGGCGCTGACCTACAGCCTGAACACCTGGTTTGCCTGGACCGGCGAGCTGTCCGACCGCGGCCTCGGTGGCAACCCCGGTGGCGGCCTGGCCGACCTGCAGCCGCTCGCCGCCGACGGCCTGGATGGCATCCGTCCGATCGTCGCGATGGCGCGCCGGCTCGGCTTCGGCCAGGCCCTGCGCCTGGACGGGGGCTTGCTGCCGGCCGATTATCCGTGGTCGGCCTGGGATGCGCTGCAGTCGACGCCGGCGGCTATCGACCCCGTGCATACCCGCCATGAGCTGCGCCAGATGGCGATCGGGCTGCGCATGCAGGCCACGCCGCTGCAGATGGCGCTGGTGGCGGGCGCGGTCGGGCAGGGCGGCGCCATTGCCCCGCGCCTGCTGTCGCAGCTCGACGGCAAGGCGGCGCGCACGGTGCCGGCGCAGCCGCTGGGCGTGCGCCTGGACCGCATCCGCGCCGGCATGAAAGGCGTGGTCGATGCCGGCACGGCGGCGGGCGCCTTCCGCGGCGCCGAGCTGGCCGGCGTGCGCCGTGGCCTGTCCGGCAAGACCGGCACCGCACCGGTGGGCAATGGCGAACGCGCAACGGTGTGGTTCACCGGCTGGCTCGAGCCGGGCAGCCTGCCTGGGCAGGCGCACCGGCTGGCGCTGGCGGTCTTCGTCAGCCAGTCCGAGGGCACCGGCGGCGAGCATGCGGCGCCGGTCGCGGCCGCGGTCTTGCGGCACCTGGCCGCACAGGCAGCACAGGCGGCCGTCAAGGGCGGGGCGCCGAATCTAAAGCTTGGTACTTGAAAGCCCGATCAGAGGGGTAAATAAGTCCCTCCAGAACGGCTTGCGCGTGTGTTTGTATGGCATTATTTGCTACGGCGCGGCATCGTCGCGGCCGCGAACACATGAAAGGAAGGTATGCGTCTGCCGGGAACCCGGTACCAGGAGCCCGGGTGGGAAGAAGTGCGCAAGCTGCTGGGGCAGTGCACGCTCGCGCTGCTGCGCGCCCGGGGGCCGCGATCGCTTCTGCTGGAGGACTACGTCGACGCCATGGCCGGCCAGCTGCGCGCCCAGCGCGCCACGCCGCGCGCCCGGGCCGCCGCCAACAGCTATGGCGACACGGTGCTGGAACTGGCCCAGGCGCTGCTGATGGAGCTGCGCGCGCGGCCGGCCGACTGGGACGCCTTTTGCGCGGCGCTGGCCGGCGACGGCGCCGCCTCGTCCGCGCCGATGAGCGATGCCCTGCTGCGCAAGAAGGCCAACGACATGTATGCCGTCCTGCGCGACAAGGTCGATGCCGACAATTACCAAATCGCCTGCGGCCGCCCTTGCAGTCCCAATCGCATCTACGCCTATCGCATGCTGGACACCGCCTATGGCGAGATCGCACGCCTGTTCGCCGATTGGGAACAGCAGCGCGCGCAGGTCGGCGCCATCCTCGGCCGCGAGCTGCACGGCGTGCCGATCGAGGTGCGCCAGCTGCGCACCATCGGCGACTGCCGGCCGGAGTGGCTGCTGCGCTGGAGCGAGACGCTGGAGCGCTTCACCGGGAGCGTCGGCCCTCTGCACACCCGCTCGAAACGCTTCGCCAGCCTGAAGGCCAGTCCGGACAAGATCGGCGCGATGTTGCGTGAAATCGGCGAATACGAGGCCTTGTCGGCCAATCGCGACCACGATTTCCTGCAAGACCTGGACGACGCCGCCGTTTGGATGGAAGATTACTGGCGTGTGCTGCAGGCGTCCGGGGAGGGCACGACGCCCGGTCCGGACCGTATCCTGGAGGCGGCGCAGGATGCGCTGGACCTGAACGATGGCGGGGCCGAGACCGAACCTGAAGCAGAACAGGCAGCAAGCCTGCCGGATCCGCGCCTGGAAGCGCTGGCGCTGGCGGTTTCCCTGCCCCCCGGCTACATGCTGGCAGCGGCGGCCGCCGAGGATGCGCATGGCTGGGTGGCGCGCGCGCTGGCGGCCGAAGGCTTGCCGCTGCGGCTGGCGGTGTACGCGCGTTTGCTGGGAGCGGCCGACGAGGCCTATCCGGATGCCTGGCGCGATCCGGTCAGCGGCGAATTGCCGACCATGGCGCAACTGGCGGCCCTGGCCGAGGTATCGCTGCCGACCTTGCGCAAGCGGCGCGACGCGGCCATCGCGCGCCTGGGTGAGCACATGCCCGACCCGGGCGCGGCGGCTGCCATGACAATGAGAGGCGGATCAAGATGATGAATGCAAACGAGCGCAATGCCACGATCGAACGCCGGCTGCAGGAACAGCTGCTGGTGGAGCGCCGGCTGGAAGGCGACCGCCTGGTGCTGGATGACGCCACCCTGCTGGCGGCGCTGGACGGCAGCCGCCCGCTGCGGGGTGCCGAGCGGGACGCCATGCAGGCCTCGCCGTTGACATTGCGGCGGCTGCGCCAGCTGGCGCAGGAACGCCGCGCCGGCGCAAGGTCCGACGCCGGCATCGACGCGAACAGCGCCTGGCGCGGCAGCCGCGGCATGCTGCGCGCGGCCAGCAGCGGAGCGGCGCTGGCGCCCCTGTCCACCGACGACGGCTGCTGGACCCTGCACTTCGTCGAGGCGGACGGCGCCTGGCGCGCGATCCTGCAACTGGCGCCGCAAGCGCCTTTCGCCGCCGGCCTGCTGGCCGCGCGCGCGCCACTCCATGTGCGCGACGGCAGCGGCCAGCGTATCCTGAGTGGACGCCTCGACGCCGACGGCGAGTGCGAGGCCGCCTGGCCCTTCGCGGCGGCGCCGGCCGCCCACCTGCAGGCACATGGCGCCGCATTCACCGTGACGCCCGACTGAGCAACCGACTGAGCAAACGACTGAGCAACCAATGAGGACAAGATGCTAGGCCTGTTCAAACGCAGCACCCCGGTCGCCGATGCCTGCGAACTGGGCCGCTCGGCGGTGGCGCTGCCGGTGCGCAGCGGCTGCACCGTGCCGCCCAGCTTCCCGGTGGTCATCGTCGACCAGCGCGGTAGCACGCGCCGCGCCGGCGCCGCCGCCGTCAAGCGCTTCGAACTGCGCGACGGCGAGCTGGCCTACGCCTTCCACCCGGGTCCGTACACGGTCGACCTGCTGCCCTTTGCGGGCGCGCCGGAGATTGGCCTGCGCACCAGTTTCGGTATCGACGCGGCGCCGCCCGAGGCATCGCGCCAGCGCTTCGACCTCTACCTGGCCAGCGAAGTCTCGGGGCGTCTCGGGCTGGACACCTTGGCGGCGGCCATGGAGGGGACGCTGCAGCGCGAACTGATGGAGGGCGGCCTGGCACTGCCGCCCTGCGCCACCATCGAGGAGTGGAATACCTTCCGCCTCGGCCTGAACGAGCTGCTCTATATGCGCTTCGGCTTGACCGTCGACGATTGCGTGCCCGTGGACCTGGGCGACAGCCGCGATTACGCGGCCATGCTGGCGGCGCGTCTGCGGGATGCCGAGGCGGCGCCGGCATTGCCAACCCTGCCGGTGGACGCGGCCGCGGTGGCTGTCGGCGGCGAACGGCTCGACCCGGCGATGGCGGATGCGAAAGCCCTGCGCCGCCTGTTCCTGGAATTGCCCTGCCTGATGTGCGGCCTGCGCCTGGCTGCACTGCCTGCCAGCCCGGAACAGTTCCGCCAGCAGCAGGCGCTGTTGCAGCGCCTCGACCTGCTCAGCGTCGGCGCCGGCGCCATGCCGGCACTGGGCCTGGCGGCGCCGGGCCAGGCACTGGGGCAGGCGCGGCAGATCCAGCGCGTGCGCCACAGCCGCCGCGCCACCGCTTCCCTGGACGAAGCCTGGGCGCTGCTGGCGCGCCTGAAAGGCACCTCGCCGGCACTGCTGACGGCCCTGTACGACGAGTGCGACCGCATCGTCGCCAACCTGGAAGCCGATTGCGAAGGCCGGCGCCGCGCGGTTGAAGCGGAGGCCGCATGACGGCCTTGTCCACGGGCTTCCCGAAGGGTTTGCAGGAGGGCTTACCGGCGGCAGCCGAATGCCGCAGCGTCCTGGCCGGCGGCGCGCTGCTGACCGTGAGCGCCACGCGCCGCCCGCGCGCCGGCCGCGCCGAGGTCAAGTGCGTGCTGCCCGGGACCGATCCCGGCAGCCTGCGCCTGGCAGAGCGCATGCAGGAAGTGGTGCGCCTGGCGCGCCACACCGAAAGCCGCTTCGACAGCCGCGACCAGGTGGTCATCGGCATCGACCGCGTGCCCGCTGCCGGGGAGCGCGACTGGGAGCTGGCGGTGGTGCTGGCCGACCGCATGGTGCGCGGTCTGTGGCAAGCAGGGACGGGGCAGGCGGGGACGGTGCCGGTGGCGAATGGCTGGTCGGATGCCTGGCACCTGGGCCGCATCGACGGCCATGTGCATGCACCCGCAGGCGCCTTGCTGGGCGGCCCCGGCGGTCTGGCCCACCTCGGCCAGCTCTCCGGTCATCCGGACCCGGGCGCCGCGGTGTCGACCGCGCGCGCCTGGTTTCCGCTGCATGCCGGCGGCCTTGCCGACAGCCTGTGCTGGGTCGAGGTCGGCGTGTATCCGGTCGACGCCCCTGTATCAGCCGGCCAGCAGCGCCACGATGAGGAAGAGCAGGGCATCGCGGTGCCGGGCCAGGATGCGGCGCGCCAGCTGGCGGTGCGCCAGGCGCTGTCCGGCGCGCGCCATTTCGATGGCCGCGATGGCCGCGGCAACGGACGCTGGCGCACCACGGTGCGTTTCGGCGAGCCGCATTTCCAGGGCCGCTCCTTCGAGCTGGCGCTGGTGCTGGCCGACCGCATCGCGCGCGGGCGCGAGTTCTTGCCGCGCGGGCGCCTGATCGCCAGCGGCCAGTCGGCGGCCTGGCATGCCGGCCAGGTCGACACGGTGGATGGCCTCGGCCCCAAATGCGCGCTGCTGCTGCGCGAGGCGGCGCCGGGCGACCGCATCCTGCTGCCCGCGGCCTGGCAGGCGGACTTGCCGGCCGATTTCGCCGAACAGTTGCGTGCACGCGGCGCCAGCGTGGCCTGTGTCGAGCGTATCGGCATCATCTAGCGGTGCGAAGAAGCGGCGCAGCATGGCGCGGCGCAGGAGCCTTGCTCAATAAACACGATTTGCCCATGGCTGCTAGAATCCGCAGGCGCAGAAGTATGCGGCAGTGCGGCGCAGCAGACAGGAAACAGGAGTTCATATGTTCAAGATGTTCGGATTTGGCGGCGCGGCCTGCCCCCGCTGCGGACACAAGCTGGCGGGTGAGGGCGGCTATTGCGCCGGTTGCGGCTTGATGGCGGGCGCGCCGCGCAATGCGCCTGTGCTGGTGGATAACCGCTGGATGCCGGGTCCGGACGAGCTGGCGGTGTTCTTCGGCGTGAAGGACTTGTCCGGCATCTTCGTGAAGACCCTGCGCGTGCCGCCCACTGCGCGCGCCTACATCCTGCAGGGCGGCGATGCCACCGAAGTGCCCCAGGGCGAGTACGAGATCGAAGGCTTCTTCACGCGCCTGAACCATTTGCTGCGCGACCAGCACGCCGAGATCCTGGTCACCCGCAGCAGCGCCTTGCCAGTCGAATTCGCACTCGAGGACCTGGCCACGGCCGAACACCTGACGGTGGCGGCGCGCCTGGTGCTGTCGGTGCGGATCGAGAACGTGTCCGCCTTCGCCCGTTATTTCATGACCATGCCCGGCACCATCGCCGGCGCACAGCTGCGCGAACTGCTGGCGGCGCCGGTGCGCCAGCTAGCCGCCGAATTCGTCGCCGCGCGCTCGCTGCGCGACATGGACGGCAAGGAAAGCCTGCGTCCCGAGCTTGACCAGCACCTGCAGGGCGGCATCGCGATGCTGCTGGCCCAGTACGGACTGGCGGTGGTGCGCGTCGATACGCTGGAGCTGCGCCACGACAAGCTGGATGCCCAGCGCGCCCGCATCGCCAGCATGTGGCTGGCGGCCGACGAGCGCCACGTCGACCTGGCGCATGCGAAACACCTCGATGAACTCTACACCGACGAGGAATGGCAGCGTATCCGGCGCCAGGAGCAGGAGGCGCGCCTGGCCTACCGCCGCGCCGAATTGCGCCAGGACGACAGCCTGGAACGCGCCGCCTTGTCGCTCAAGAGCGCCGAGCGCGCGCACGCGATCCGCAGCCGCGAGATCGAACTGTACGGCCGGATCGTCGAATCGCGCACGCGCAAGCAGGCGATCGAGCGCGGCGCCATCGACGCCGTCAAGGAACTCGAGCACGAACTGGCCGGCAAGCGCGGCGCGCGCCTGGACGCCGCGGCGCAATGGGAACACTTGCGCGCGCTGGCCGGGATCCGCATGCGCACCGAGCTGGAAGTGGCGCGCCAGGACGCCGCCGAGGCGCGCACCGTGGCCCAGCAGCGCTTCACCCACCAGCTGCTGCAGCAGCAGATCCGCAACAAGATCGAGCAGGCCGAGGGCATCGAAGACGCGTCGCGCCGCCGTGCCGAGTTGGCTCGTTTGCGCCAGGCGGAACAAGCGGCGCAGGCGCGCGCCGCCGCCATCGACGAAGAGGAGCATACGGCCCAGCTGCGGCTGGTGCAGCTGGCAAACCAGGCGCGCCGGCGCGAAGCCGAGCGCGTGTTGGAGTGGGAAGAGGCCGAGTTCGGCGCGCGCCTGCGCGGGGCCGAGCGCGGCGAATCCGTCGAGGCCGAGGAAGTGCGCCAGCGCATCGAGGCCCTGCGCCGTGACGGCGGCCAGGCCGAGGCGCTGGCCCAGCACGAGAAGCTGCTGCGCACCATCGAAGCCGATGCCCTGATGGCGCAGCGCCAGCAGGAAAACCGGGTCGCCGAACGCGAAGCCGCATGGCAGCAGGAACTGCGCCGCATGGCGCTGGAAACGGAACGCGCGGCGGCGCTGGGCGCGATGGACGACAGCGCCAAGCTGGCCTTGGCGCCGGTGGAAAATGCGACCCTGCTGGCCGAGGTAATGAAGACGCGCGCGCATGCCGGCATGAGCCCCGAACAGCTGGCGGCACTGGCCGGCGTGGTCGGCGCGGCGAATGCGCCTGGCCGCGACGCGGTCGCGCTGGCGCAGCGGGAGGTGGAAAAGGAACGCGAACGGCGCGAGCGCGAGGTCGACAAGGACCGCCGCCACCAGCTCGATTTGCTGGCGCTGCAAAATGACGTCAACAAGGCGGCGCTGGCATCCCAGGCCAGCCTCGGCGCCGGGTTGATTGGTGCCACAGCTGCGGCCTGCACGCACGCCCACGCCGCCCGTGGGGACCGCTTCTGCGGCGCCTGCGGCGCGCCGCTGCCGGCGCGGGGATGATGCAAACGGCGATCGACAAGCTGCGCGAACTGCGCGCGCTGCACGAAGACGGCTTGCTGAGTCGCCAGGAGTTCGACAGCCGCAAGAACGCCATCCTCGACGCCGCCTACGCACCCGCCGAGGCCCAGCCCGGTGACGCTCAGACGCAGCCGGCTCCCGCTCAGGCGCAGGGCGCGCGCGCGGGCACTGAAATCGGCCTGATGGTGGGCCAGGAAGTCGGACCCTTCGAACGCCGCTACCGGCTCGACCGCCTGATCGCCCACGGCGGCATGGGTCAGGTGTGGCAGGCCACCGACCTCGCCACCCAGGCCGAACTGGGGCACAGCGCGCGCGTGGCGCTGAAGATCCTGGCGCCCCAGCTGACCGAGAACGGCGCTCATGCGCGCCTGCTGGTCGAGGAAGCGGCGCGCGCGCGCCAGCTGGCGCACGAGCACATCGTGCGCGTCTACGACTGGGCCCAGGACCCGGCCACCGCCAGCTATTTCATCATCATGGAATGCCTGGACGGCGAAGATCTCGACAGCCTGCTGGCGCGCGAGGGGCCGCTCGGCCTGGAGCGCACGCTGTCCTTGCTGGAGCCGGTGGCGGGCGCCCTCGATTACGCCTGGGAGCGCCATCACCTGGTGCACCGCGACATCAAGCCGGCCAACTTGTTCCTGACCGGGCGCGGCGAGGTCAAGCTGCTGGACTTCGGCATCGCCGCCAGCGCGCGTGGCGCCAGTAGGCAAGACGCCGGCGGTGCGCTGGAAGCCCCGGCCAGTTCCGGTACCGCCGGCTACCGCGCGCCGGAAGCGGGGCGCCAGGCGGGACCGCCCGGACGCGCGCTCGACGTATACGCGCTGGCGGTGCTGGTCTACCGGATGTTGAGCGGGCGCCTGCCGTTCGCCGCGCTGCGCGATCCGCACGGGCATGCCGAACGGCCGGCGGCGCTGAACGAGGCCCAATGGGCCGCGCTGCAGGCCGGTTTTGCGCTCGACCCGGCGGCGCGGCCGGCCAGCGTGCGTGCGCTGCTGGATGGCTTGAAAGAGGCTGCGGGGCAGGCAGCCGCGCAGGTCGAGCAGGCGGCACGCGATGCCGACGCACGCGCAGAGGAAACCCGGCGCCAGGCGGCGCAGGAAGCCGAGCGTACGGCTCGCCAGGCCGCCGCCCAGCAGGCGCGCGACGCGCGCGAAGCGGCGATCCGCGCCGCTGCCACCGCCGCGGCAAAAACCGCCATCGAGCGCCAGCGCCGCGAGCAGGAAAGGCTGGCGCGCATCGCCGCCGAAGAGTCGCGTGAGGCGCGCAAGGAAACCCTGAGGCGCCAGCTGGCCGAACGGCGCCAGGCCGAGGCGGAACAGGCGCGCCTGGCGCAGGAGGAAGCCCAGCGCAAGCAGGCGCAGGCAAAGGCAAAGGCCGCCGCGGTTTACCTGGCCGAACAGAAGCGCGCATGCGAGCTGGCGGCGAGCCAGGCGCAGGCGGCAGCCGCGCCGCCGCCCGTGGAGGAAGTCGCGGCGGAGCTTGCACCGCCCGGCACCGACAGCATGCTGCGCGACAAATTCCTGGACAGCGAGACCCGCGGCCCGGAACTGGTCCTGCTGCCGACCGGCCGCTTCCAGATGGGCTCACCCGAGCACGAACGCAAGATCGCGATGGAGGCTGGCTCGCAACAAGGCTGGCTGGCGCGCGAACTGCCGCAGCACTGGGTGGGTGTGGAGCGGCCGATTGCGATGGGGCGCCATCCGGTGCTGGTGGAGGAGTGGGCGCAGTTCGTGCGCGCCACCGACTGGCGGCCGAGCGGGGAAGTCGACTGGAACGCGCCCGGCTTCCCCCAGACCGGGCGCCACCCGGTGGTCGGCGTCAACTGGTTCGACGCGATCCGCTACCTGCGCTGGCTGTCCGAGATGACCGGGCAGCGCTACCGCCTGCCCAGCGAGGCCGAGTGGGAATATGCCTGCCGCGCCGGCACCCGCAGCGCCTTCAACTGCGGCGACACCATCAGCCCGGAACAGGCCAATTACGACGGCAACTTCACCTACAACGGCGGACCGCGCGGGGCCTACCGGCGCGGCACCACGCCGGCCGCCATGTTCGCGCCCAATCCCTGGGGACTGTACGACATGCATGGCAATGTGTGGGAGTGGGTGCAGGACGTGGTGCACGACAACTACGACGGCGCGCCTGCGGACGGCAGCGCCTGGGAGACCGGCGGCGACCAGGCGCGCCGCATCCTGCGCGGCGGCTCCTGGCTGTACAACCCGCGCTACCTGCGCTCGGCGCTGCGCAACGGCTTCTCGGCCGTGCTGTCGAACGATATCGTGGGATTTCGCGTCGTGCGCGAGCTGATGTAGCCCGCGCGGCAGCGATTCTTAAGCGCTCAGCGCCAGCTGGCCGCCATGAACGGCAGCGCTGCGCTGATGGCGGACGCCATCCTGCTGGTGGTCGAGGCGGAAGGTGCCGACCAGTTCGGTCAGCGCATGCGCCTGGTCTTGCAGCGAGGCCGTGGCGGCCGCCGCTTCCTCGACCAGGGCGGCGTTCTGCTGGGTCGCCTGGTCCATGTGCACCACGGCCTGGTTGATCTGCTCGATGCCCGCGCTCTGCTCGGCGCCGGCCGCCATGATCTCGGACATGATGTCGGTGACGCGCGCCACGCTGGTCACGATTTCGTCCATGGTGTGGCCGGCCTTGTCGACCAGGCCTGCGCCGGCGTCGACGTTGGCCACCGATGCCGTGATCAGTTCCTTGATTTCCTTGGCCGCTGCCGCCGAGCGGTGCGCCAGGTTGCGCACCTCGCCGGCCACGACCGCGAAGCCGCGGCCCTGTTCGCCGGCGCGCGCCGCTTCCACCGCCGCGTTCAGCGCCAGGATGTTGGTCTGGAAGGCGATGCCGTCGATGACGGCGATGATGTCGACGATGCGCTTGGAGGAATCGTTGATCGAGCCCATGGTCTCGACCACTTGCGACACCAGCTGGCCGCCGCGCACCGCGACTTCGGATGCGGACACCGCCAGCTGGTTGGCCTGGCGCGCGTTGTCGGCGTTGTGGCGCACGGTCGAGGTCAGCTCTTCCAGCGAGGATGCGGTTTCTTCCAGGCTGCCGGCTTGCTGTTCGGTGCGGTTCGACAGATTCATGTTGCCGGCCGCGATTTCGCTGCTGGCGCTGGCGATCGAGGCGCTGCTGGTGCGCACGCTGCGCACCGTGGTCGACAGGTGGCGCTGCATCTCGGACAGGCCCTGCAGCAGCTTGCCCATTTCATCGGCGCGGTCGATCGCCACCGGCTGCGACAGATCGCCCTTGGCCATGGCGTCGAAGTGGACCAGTGCCTGGTCGAGGGGACGCATGATGGCGCGCAGCAGCGATACCGAGGACACCACGATCAGGACGGCGCCGAACAAGGCCGCGCCGATCGCCAGCTTCAGCAGGCGCGCACTCAATTGCTGGCTGCCATCGAACAAATCCTTCGAAGCGCGCACTTGATACTCGTCGAGCTTGGTGGACGCGGTGTTGTACTCGCCAAAGGTCGCCGTCAGCTTTTTCATGAACAGGGTCTCGAGCGCCGCGGCGTCGCGTTGCTGCACGGCGCGCGTGAGCGCCTCGAACGAATCGAGGTAGACCTTGCGGGCTTCGGTGACCTGCTTTGCCAGCGCATCTTCTTCCGCGTCACGCGGCAGGGCAAGGTATTCCTGCCAGGACTTGTCGGAATCCTTGAGGAAGCCACGCATGCGTTCGATGGTCTTCTCGACATCGGGCGCGTCGGGATGCAGGACGGTACGGTCCAGCACGAAGCGCGCGCGGGCCAGGAAATTCTTCGAATCGTTGAGCTTCATCGCCGATACCAGCTGATTGGCGTAGACCTCTTCCAGGGATGCGGCGGTGGTGCGCATGCCATAGATACCGATGACGCCGGTAACGGCAATGATCAGGCCGAGCAGGGCCATGGTCGCGATGATGCGGATGCGGAGTGTGAGTTTGGTCGTCATGGTTCCGGTAGCAGTGCTGGCAGTGGCACCCAGGTAAGCGACCGGGATGCCGTGGACGGCGGGATGAAGGGATAGGCCGAACTTTACCGATGATCTTGCCGCATCGCAACTAAAAGTACCTTAGCATGTTGCTTATGGGATACAACAATGTTGGTCTGTGGCTTTCCAGACAAGCATGTTTTCTTCATGCTAAGAAAACCAATGGCCGCCTATGGCGCGCACGATACCAGGCACGAATTCTTATACGAGTGGCATACTTTGCGCGGATCGCAAGTGAAACGACTTATTGTCACAAAGCATGCAGGAGGGCTCCATGCATATTCCCGAAAACATCCGGATCCCGGTCATCGTATTCGCGCTGCAGGCGGCCTTGTTGGCCGGCACGGCGCTGGTCTTTGTTGTGCTGTCGATGCACTGAGCAGCCGCCCAGTGGGGGCGAGGATCAGGCGTCCAGCGCCCGGGCAGTGGACAGGCCGCGGCGCTCGCTCCGGCGCGCATCGAAGGCAGGCAGCGGCAGCGTGTGGGCCGGATGCGCGTCTTCGGGACGCGCACCGGCGCAGAAGCGCACACGGCCGTGGAAACCGCGCAGGCCTTCCAGCGCCGTGGCTGGCGTCAGCGGCGTTTCGTGGCCGCCGACCGGGTCCAGGTGCCAGAAGCCGCCGTCGCGGTGGAAGATCAGCGGCAGGGTGGCGGCGCGCGGCAATGCGGATGCGGGCGCATCCTGTGCATCGGCGCGCGCGGCCGGGGTCTGGCCGGGTGCCAGCAGCATGAAGCATTCGGCGGCGCCGCCGCCATCCACGCGATGCAGCACCAGCGCATGCGGGTGCAGTGCGGTGACGACCAGGGTCACCACGCCGCGGATGCTGGCGGTCAGTTCGATGCGCATGCCGAGCCGCAGCGGCACCGGCTTGTGCTTGCCGGGCCAGACACCGTCCAGCAGCACCCCATAGCGCGACACGTCCTCGATCTCGAAGCCGTGGCGGCCGGCGCGCACCAGTGCGTGGCGCGCCGACAATCGCCGCGTCAGGCCGCCGGCCTCGGGCCCGGCCTCGCCGTGGTGCTGCAGCAGCAGGTCGGCCTCGGGTTCGACGGCATCGTCTTCGAAGCGGCCCAGCACGCACTCGTCGAGCGCGAACAGGCGCAGGTGGCGCGGGGCGCCGGCGTCCGGCTCGGCATATACCAGGCAGGCGCTGGCGGCGCGACAGGGATGGACGCTGGGCTTGGTCAGCTCATTCTGCAGGCCGATTTCGATCAGGTCCTCGTCCCAGGCGAGGGTCGACAGCGCCAGGTCGATCTTGCCGCCGACGCTGCCACCACCGCTGCCGGTGCCAAAATCGAGCTGGGCGATGGACGCGTTGCGCGCATCGATCTCGATGTCCATCGCCCCGGCCGCGTCCAGTCCCTGCAGGCGCGCGATCGCGCCGTCGTCGGCGTGGATGCGGACGTTCTTGTGGGTCGACAGATAGGTCTGGTGGATTTCGCCAAGCGAGGCGTCGGCGCGCGGCACCAGCAGCACCAGGGTGGCGACCCAGGTGCGCGCGGCGCCATCCTGGGCATGCAGTTCGACGTCGATCCGGTACTGGCCGTGCTCGCGCCCGCGCGAAGAGAATTCGAGGACTACCGGACGCCATTCGCCGCGCAGGCCGCGCGTGAACGCCAGGCGCGCGCCGCCCTCGGCCAGCAGGTCGGAGCGCAGCAGCAGGGCCAGCCGGGCCGGCGCATCGGCGGGCATGGCGCGCAGCTCGAGCTTGACGGCCTGGCGTCCGCCGGCGGCGCGCGGGTCGAAGCCGCTGACGTGCAGGTGGGGGCGCGCACCGGGCCCGTAGCGCGGTTCAGCGCCCGCTGCGGGAGCCTGGACTGCGGCGGCGGGCCCGATCGCATCCTCGGTGTCGCGCGTCGTGCGCAGGCGGCTGATCATGCCGTAGCTGGCGTCCAGGGTGTCCGCGGCCGAGCGCGGCTGGGCATGGCCGTGCGCGCACAGCGGCTCACCGGGCATGACCCAGGTGCTGCAATGCGGATGTTCGGGGCTGGCGCAGCGGTGCATGGCGGTGGCGGACCGGGATTGTCGAAATGGAAGTGGACTCAAGCTTAAGCGATTCTACCCGTCCGTGGCGCGCGTCTCCCTTGATTTGGCAAGACTTTTTGCCAAAATGCATCTTTTTGCCACATCCGGCTCAGGCGCCCGGCAGCGCGTTTGGCAGTACAGTGGGCAGGACTGTTTCGTCGCACGCACCGTCGCCGGGTACCCGCAGCAGGATCGCGCTGACGTTGTCCGGGTAAAAAAAGGCGGCGGGATGGGCTTCGTAGGCGGTGAGCAGGGCGCCCAGCATGGTGGCGGCGTCGAGCCTTCCCCCCAGCAGTTGCGGCCACTGGGCCACCCAGCCGTAAGGATCCGAGCAGGACCACAGGCCGTCGGTCGCCAGCAGATAGGAAGCGCCCGGTGCCAGCGCCAGCGCGCGGCGGTCGGGCAGGTGGCGCAGCCAGGGCGGCAGGTTCAGCGCCGTGAGTTCGAACAGCGGGTCGTTCAGGCGCATCGGGTCGGCGAAGGCATTGCCGAGGATGAAGGCTTGCGCAACCTGCGGCCGATGTTCCCCGTGTACCTGCTGCCACCAGGCCTGTTCCCGGACCTGGCCCGCCATGGCCAGCGCGGTGGCCGGCACGTGGTCGACGGTGAGCGGCGCGGCGCGCGCGCGCGTGATCTCGTACAGGCGCGAGTCGCCCACGTGATACAGCAGCGCGGGGCCGTGCGCAGGCAGTTCCAGCATGGTCAGCGTGGTGCCCGGACGCGGGCCGTCGTCGAAGCGGGCGTCGGCGAAATGGTCTTGCAGCGCGGCGTGCAGGGCGTCCAGGCGCAGCGTCAGTTCGGCGCTGTTGGCGCAGGGCGGCATGGCCAGCAGGCCGGCGACCACGGCTTCCGCCGCCTCGCGTCCGTGGCCGTGGCCGCCCATCCCGTCCAGCACCGCCAGGCGCGCATGGCCGCGCGGCCAGCCGGGCAGCTGGCGCTGGCGCGGCGCCTGTTCATGCAGCCAGACGGCCTTGCCCTCTTGATCGATCAGCAGCAGGTTGTCCTGGTTTTCGGCGCGCAGGCGCGGACCGGCGCCCAGACGCGAGCAGGCGGCCACGTCGAGGGCGCCGAAGCGCAGGCTGGACAGGATGTCGGGTGAAAGCGGTATCGGCATGGCGCTACTCTACCCGCAAATGCCGTTTCGGCAAGTCCGGATCGGAGGAGGTTTTCCGTGCATCGTCCAGTCTCAGCGCCGCACGCACCCGGGCGCGCCGGGGGTGTCGAGGCAGGCGGCCGGCAGCGATTCGAAGCGCATGTCGTCCAGCTGGGCACACAGCTCGGGATCGCCGCGCAGCACCGCGCCGGCGCGCACCAGGCATCGGCCGACCGGGTCCTGGGGCAGCGCCGGGTTGTCGACGCTGGCGACGTGCCCTGCTTCATACCTGACCACGGTGACGGTCTCCCAACCGTCCCCGGATTGCGCCCACAGGGTCTGGCAGCCGCCGTAGTCCGGGCCGATGTCCGGGTTGCGCGGATAGATCTTCAGCAGCACGCCCATGTGGCGGTCGACGCCGGCGGCGGCCGGCGGGGCCGTCAAGCCGCAGTTGGGCGCGCTGGTGGACACAGGCGCGGGCACGGGCGCAGACACGGGAGCAGACACCGGCGCAGACACGGGCGCAGCAGCGGCGCAGGCATGCAGCGCAAGCGCGACGAGGATGGGGATACGTGGGATGGACAAGATCGGACTCCGGGGAAGGCCGCAGATTGTACCCGAGCGCGCGCCGTAGGCTCCAACGGCCGGGGCGGCTGTGCTATCGTCAAGCTCGCCGCCCCCAACCGCGAGAACGCATGCTGATCCGACCCATCGCAGAAGCCGATGTCCCCGCCGCCGCCGCGCTGCTGCGCCGCGCCGCCGAAGAATTCATCCTGCACGAATCGACGCCGGAAGGCGCGGCGCGCTTCCTGGCCGAGCAGGGCGAAGACGGCCTGCGGCGTTTCATTGCCGACGGCTACGTCTACCACGTGGCCGTGGTCGACGGCGAGCTGGCCGGCTTCATCGGCATCCGCGGGCGCAGCCACATCTACGGCCTGTACGTCGACAAGCGCTGGCAGCGGCGCGGCATCGCACGCCGGCTGTGGGACACCGCGCGTGCGGTGGCGCTGGCCGGTGCGGAGGGTGACGATCCGGGCGCGCATCCGGGTGAGTTCACCGTGAACGCGTCGAACTACGCCGTCGCCCTGTACGAGGCGCTCGGTTTCGAACGGACCGCGCCGATGCAGGTGGGGATCGTGCGCTACAACCCGATGCGCCTGATCATCTGAGCGCCAATCGCTGCTCATTTGATCAGCGTCGCGCGCGACTCTCGTCGGCGCGGCGCAGCCACAGGCTGCTGGCCCATCCCTCGCGTGCCTGTCCGTCGACGCGGGCGCTGACCCGCCACCAGTCGCCGTCGGTGGCGCCGGTCGCCGTCACCGCGCTGCCGGCCCGCAGCACCGCCACGCGGCGCGCGCGTACCCCATTGCCGTCGCGCAGGTTGAGATCGTCGACCACCAGGTAGCGCGCACCCGCCGCCGGCGCCGTCGATGCCTGGGCCGGCGGCAACACAGCGAATCCGGCCGGCGGCGCCGGCTGCCGTCCCGCCAAGGCCAGGAACAGGGCGCTCAAGGCCAGGGTGCCGCCGCCCACCACCGCCAGCGCGCGCAGATTGGGCCGGCGCCACCAGCCGCGCGGCGTCAGCCAGGCCGACAGCACCAGCGTCAGCACCAGGGCGGCGGCGCAGGCGCCCAGCGTGCGCAGGTCGAGGTGCGCGCCCATCTCAGGCATCGAAGCGCAGCACATAGTGACCGGCAACCAGGTGGTGCCCGGCCGGCAGCATGTAGGGTGCTTCCGGCGTGGCGTCGCCGATCGCCGCCACGAAGCCCAGCTGCTGGTCGAGGTGATACAGGGCCTGGGTCGGACTCAGGCGCGCGATGCGGTAGCCGTCCGCACCCGGCTCGAAGCTGAAGGCAGAGCGCGACAGGCCGAGGCGATCGGCACTGAAGTCGGCGCTGGCGGTTCTGCCGCTGCCGCTGCCCGGGGCGTGACGCAGGAAGCGCGGTGAATCCAGTACGCGCAGTGCCGCCAGCACCGGCGCACTGCGCCCGAACACCTGGCGCAGGCCCGGCGCCACCGGCAGCGCCGGCGCCGGCGGCAGGCGCAGCAGCGCGCAATAGCGGTCGGCCATCTGCGGCGCCGGCGCCAGCAGGTCGACCGCCGTGTTGTCGAACGGACGGAAACTGGCCGGCACCGCGATCGCTTCGCGGCCGGCGGCGGTGATCGCATGCAGGGTGTCGCCTTCGTCGACGGCGAAGCGGATCACGCTGTCCGCGTCGGTGCCGGCGCCTGCGGGCACCAGCGCGCGATTCAGTCCGATCTCCAGCGTGCGCGCGCCGGTATCGCGGTAGCGCGACAGGCGCGGCAGGGCCAGGGCGGCCAGCGCCACCCGCTGGCGCGCCACCGGCGCATAGGTCGCTTCGGCTTCCGCTGCTGCCGGCAGCGGCGCAGCGGCGGCGCGGGCCGCCGGCAGCGCCGTCATGTCTGCGGCTGGCGCCAGGCGCGGCTTCCAGACCGCCGGGGGGGCGGCTGCCGGCGTCGCTGCCGCTTCCTGTAGAGGCCTCGCCGGGACCGCCGGGGCCGGCGGCTGGGGTGCGAGGGCCAGTGAACGCCGAACCGGCTCCGGCTGCTGCTGCGCCGCCGCCGGCGTCACGCGCAGCAGCAGGCGCAGCGGCGCGCCGCTGCCATCCACGCCGCCGCGGCGCGAGCGCACGGTGTAATAGCCCTGCGCGGGGTCGTAGGTGCATTCCAGGGCTTCCTTGG